>WNFZ01000964.1_pt1 | contig 40424 bp, 42 predicted proteins | sample 5400081 | NCBI WGS metagenome assembly WNFZ01 (sample SAMN13153365, study PRJNA577476) | soil metagenome | isolation source: 80 cm soil or saprolite under grassland replicate 1 | place: USA:California | collected 2016-06-15
GGCACCCGTAGCATAGCTGGGCTCCCTTCCCGGAACGGTTCGGCGAATCCCGGCCGAGGGCCGCATGCGCCGGCTCCGGCCCGAGTTCCCTGAGGGAGCGACAATGACCCACCCAACGATCGGCTCCGTAACCTCGCCCATGAAGTAGCCCGCTGACGCTCCTGCTCCTTGTCGTCTTCTTCCAGACGTTCAACCCGACGGTGTCCGGCGCTCAGCACGGCGTGGCCGGCCTCACCCAGCGCCTGCTGGCCATCGAGGTACTCGCCTGGTTTGTGGCGATGGGTTGGCTGGCCTCCCGGCAGCGCGGCGGCCGCGCCGCCGCCGGGAGACGCCGCGGCGCGGCGGCCGGCCGGGTTGAGTCGCGCTCAGCCTTTCGCTCGCGAACGAGCCGGCGGCCTCTCGCCGCGGATGGCGGGGGGCGCCCCACAGCTCTCCATAGGACAGTCGAGCACCGTTACGACCACCCGGGCATCGTCGGGCGAGTCCCGGTCGGCACGTGCCATGAACACTGCGGCTTTCCAAGCTGTGGGCGGCGTTCACGGCCCAGGAGTACGCGGTTGCCGGGTCGTGCAGCGCGTTGGTCACAACAGCAGGCCGACGTGCTACTGATCCATAGGGCATTCGATAGCGCATCGATAGTCCACTCATACCGCGTGCGTCCAGGCTGCTCGCGCGGTCGCCCGGCGCACCCATCGCGACCGCGCAGGTGACCGTTCGAGGCTAGGAGACCCCGTGGCCCGACATCGGTGGTTGCAGCGGCTCGGTGTTTTTGCGCTGGCAACCCTTACGTTCGGTGGTACCGCCCTCATCCGCGCGACGCCCGCCCTAGCGGCGAGCCCTCCTGATCATGTCTTGTACTGGAACGACGTTGTTATCCGGGCCTTCCGGACACAGGGCGGGCCACCGACGCCGCTCTCCCGGGCCGGCGCAATGGTGCACGGTGCGATCTACGACGCGGCCAACTCAGCGTCGTGCGCGTTGTCCGCAGCCCAGTGTCTCGGCCAGCAGTACCTGGTTACGGTGGCCCCCACGCCGGGAGTGGTTCCACAGTTCGAGACCGCGATCGACTACGCGGCCTACACCACGCTGCGGGCAGTGTTCCCGAGCCAGAACTTCGACGCCGATCTCGCGACCGCACAGTCCGACATCCCCGCGTCCGCCTCTCGCACCGAGGGGCAGCGGGTCGGCACCGTCGCCGCCAACACGATGATTAATGCTCGGGCCAACGACGGTTCGACGAACAACACGCCGTACACCTGGAGTACGGATCCCGGGTTCTGGCGACCGACCGGCTCCGGGCCACCAGCGACGCCGAACTGGGGGTTGGTGACACCGTTCACGCTCACCTCGGGGTCGCAGTTCCGGCCACCTCCGCCCGCCGGAATCTCCGCCATGCCGCAGCTGCTGGCCAGCACGCAGTACGCGACCAACTTCAACGACGTCAAGGACCTCGGCCGGTACAACAGCACCAGCCGCACCGCCGATCAGACGCAGGCCGCCTTCTTCTGGGCCAACGACGTAGATACCACCTACAAGCCGCCGGGACAGCACTTCGCACACACCCAAGCCGTCTCCAGACAGCAGGGCTTGACCCAGGCGGGCAACGCCCGCCTGTTCGCCCTCGTCGCATTGGCGATGGCGGACGCGGCGATCACCGCATGGGATTCGAAGTACCTGACTCCGATCGACTTATGGCGCCCGGAGACAGCCATCCACCTCGCCCTCGACGACGGCAACGGCGCGACCTCCCCCGACTCGGCATGGCTGCCGCTTTCCGTGGATCGCAACGGCAACCGCTTCTCGCCGCCGTTCCCGGCCTACATCTCCGGGCACGCCACATTCGTCGGCGCCTGGGCCGCCACGATGCGGGGCTTCTTCACGACCGACAACGTACGGTTCACCGGAGGGACGGACGACCCGAACGCGGTCGGGGTCACCCGTACCTTCAACACCTTCACGGCGGCGGCGCAGGAGGACGCGCGAAGCCGTATCTATCTCGGAGTGCATTTCCAGTTCGACGCCGACTCCGGCGTCTCGGCCGGCACCTCGGTGGGCAACTATCTCTTCGCCAACCGGTTGCGTCCAGTCAGCTCGTACACCTTCACCGGGTTCTACGAGAGCGGCTTCTACTACGGCGACGTGATCGACAGCGTCGCCGCACCGACATGGCTGACGATCCAGTTCCGGCTCACTACCTCGTCCGGCGCGACCGTCAGCGATCTCGGTGCGATCACCGGCTATTCCTGGAACGGTAATCCCGGATCCGTTCAACCACCGACGTTCAACGCGTCGACCGGACGGTATGAGATCCGCGCGTACGTGTCGAAGTCCTGCGGGGGGCGGGTCTATCCGTTCACCGTGCTGCTGCGCGACGGCACAAGCCACACAGTCCAGGTGGACTGTGACGTCGTCTGACATCTGATCACGACCATCCACTGAGGACGGTTGCGTCAGTCGATCGTCGACCGCCCCCTCGACCGCTCGGTCGAGGGGGCGGTTCTAGCCGTCCGGAGCATTGACAGGATTGATCGTCGGTCTTGTATCCTGCCGTCTGGGGGTCGCTTTATCGGCGAGGTCGGTCATAGGAGACCGCATGGGGGACTGCCATATCGGCGCGCGCCCTTCACTGTCGCGCGTCACTGTCTGTACGCAACAATGCGAGTGACCAGTGAGATTCCTTCTTCTCGGTCCACTCGCGATCGCTTGTGAGGGCCGAGAACTGCCCGTCGGGGGACCACGGCGACGAGCCCTCCTCAGCCTGTTGCTGCTCAACCCCAACACGGTCGTACCGACCGAGCGCATTATCGATGCGGTCTGGGACGAGTCTCCTCCCGCGACGGCAAGGACCCAGGTCCAGATACAGATCTCCGGCCTGCGCCAACTGTTCCGGCGCTTCGACGGCGAGCCGGTTCAAATCTCCACCGTTCCTGGCGGCTACATCACGCGCGTCGACCCCGACGACATCGACTGCGCCATATTTGAACGTCGGGTGCACGAGGCGTTCGCGCTCATTTCGCGAGACCGGCTGATCGAGGCGAACACCGAGCTACGGGGGGCGCTGCGGCTGTGGCGCGGGCGCCCGCTGGGCGGAATCGACACCCGCTTCGCCCGCCTGGAAGGGGTCCGCCTCGAGGAGTTGCGGCTGAGTGCGTTGGAACAACGGGTCGCCCTGGATCTGCGGGCCGGCAAGGGCCGGGGCCTGGTCTCCGAGCTCACCGCGTTGGTCGCCGAGCATCCCCTTCGGGAAGGACTGCGCGCGCACCTGATGCTCGCCCTGTGCCAGGCGGGGCGCCGGACCGACGCCTTGACGGCGTACCAGGTGGGCACCCGGTTGCTGCGCGACGAGCTAGGTCTGGACCCCGGACCCACGCTGACCGAGCTCCATCGGGCGATCCTGCGGGCCGATCCCGCCCTGACCCCGGCGTGGACCTCAACGCCGGTGCCCCTGGTGCCTGGCTCGACCTGCTATCTGCCCGCGCCGACTCCCGACTTCGTCGGCCGGGAGGCGCTGCTCGCCGACGCGATCGACTTGCTGAACCGACCGGCCTACCACGCGCTGCCGCTGGTCGTCACCGGCATGGCGGGCGTCGGGAAGACGGCGTACGCGCTGGCTCTCGCGCACAAGGCGCGCCTGCGGTTTCCCGAGGCCCAGCTGTACGAGCGACTCCGCGACGGCTCGGGTCGCGCGGTAGACCCTGGTGAGGTGCTACGCCGCTTCCTGGGCGCGCTCGGACTGCCGGCGGCCGCCGTGCCGAGGCTGATCCGAGATCGGGAGCGGGTGTACCGGGGCGTGCTGGCCGGTCGGCGGGCGTTGATCGTGCTGGACGATGCGGTCGACGAGCAGCAGGTCCGCCCCCTGCTTCCCGGCTCTGGCGGCTGCGCGGTGTTGATTACCAGCCGGGCGCGGCTTGCCGGGCTGGAAGGTGCGCGCTGGCTCAAGCTCGACGTCTTCACCGCTGAGGAGGCCGTTGAGCTGCTCGGCCGGGTCGCCGGGAGACCTCGGGTGGCTGCCGACCCGGGTGCGGCCGAGACCATCGTTCGCCTCTGCGGCCACCTTCCGCTGGCGGTCCGGATCGTCGGAGCGCGCCTGGCCGCCGCCCCGGAGACCTCCCTCGCCGAACTTGCGGAGGTCTTGTCCGCAGCGCACCAACGGCTCGGTCGGCTGACCGCCGGGGACCTGAGCGTGCGAGCCAGCCTGGCATCGAGTGAGCGCGGACTGGACGAGCAGACGCGGCGCGCGCTTCAGGTGCTCGCCTTGTCCGCCCCGGCGAGCTTCGCCGCGCAGAACGCCGCGGCGCTGCTCGCCTGCCAGATCGACTGGGCCGAGCACCTCATCGCCAAGCTGATCGACGCGAATCTGATCGAGGTCGACGGTATCGACGAGTCCGGGGTTCGCCGCTATCGCATCCACGACCTGACCCGGCTCTTCGCGCGCGAGGGAGCGCCCGCCCGACCGTCGTTTCGGGGCCTGGCGCTTCGTGGCCTGGTGCCCGCCGCACCGCGACCTCCGCGCCGCCACTTCCAACGCAGAAGCTCCATCGCCGCACCATGATCTGGTTCCAAGACCACCACTGCGGCAAGCCGAGTTCGGCGGCAACCGCACGCGCCTCCTCCACAACGACGCCATGCGGCTGGAACACCGCGTCGATATCGCGGGTCGCCCGGCGCGCGTCGTAAGCCATCGCCATGGCCGCGCCGCCGAAGACGTACACATCGGCGACCAGGCCTCGACGGGCCAATCGGTCACCCAGACGCCGGAACGCCTCCACGATCGCCGCTCGATCCAGGAGCGGATCGTCGGCGGTCACGCGACCTCCAACTCCTGGGCCGCGACATACACCCCACGCCGTCGAAACGCCGCAGGTGCGTGCACCACCGCGTCCACCCGCGCCGCCCGGGTATTGAAGGGGAACCAGAACCGACGCAACGAGCGGGACTCCACCCAAGGCGGTGCCGCACGACCGTCGCGTGCAGCAAGGTGTTCGGCAAGGGCCGCCAGGAACACATCCCAGTGCTCGTCACCGGTACCCGCCGGCTCATGCACCAACAGCGCGAACCGCGTCTTGGCTGGCTCCCAGCGGTACTCCTCCAGAAACTCCGCGATCAACCGCCACCGCCGTGACTCGTCGGTACCCGTCAGCAGGTTCGCCAGCCGCGCAAGGGTCAGCGGCTGGTACTCCCTATCTCGCTCACGATCGGTCACAGCCACGACGGTAGTACACACGCGGCTGACGTTCCGGACGGCTGCAACCATGCGTCCCACTCCGTCAGACCGGGCGCAGGCCAGAACCGGTGGTTCGCGCAATGCTCGAACGAGATTCACAAAGGCGCTGCTCAGCGCCCATTGTGGGCCGCCAGGGACTCGAACCCTGAACCTACAGATTAAAAGGGGCCATGACCGGGGTATCACCACCGTCCGCTAGGGCATTCGCCGTCGTATGCCCTAGCTCCGCGGTCACTATCGTCACTAGAAGGCCCCATTACGCTCCACGTTTGGCTCCACGCCCGGATGGTCGGGGTGTGCTTGGCTGCCCTGGGTCGTCTCGCGTGACGGTTACTCGCCGTAGCTCCCAAGGGTTCAGGCGGCGCAGGTCCCCAGCCGGGCCGTCGCCAACCTCGGCTACGGCGGGCGGCTACCTGTTCCGCGGGGGGGGGCACATGGCGCTGCCGTGGGACCATGATCACCGTGTGGGAGTAGCGCCAGTCGTCATCGCCGAGCCCGCACCACCGCTGGGCCAGGGCGAGGGCTTCCCGCTCATCGTGGCATTCGTGACGCCGCTTGACCCGGCCATCCGCGCCACCCTCGCGGGCTTCCACCATCCACCGGCGCCCGCCGTCGGTGATCACATAGACGTCTCGCCGCGCAATGCGGCCCCATCGTCGGTTCCACCAGTGTTTCACTAGCCGCTCCATCCGCCTGACGCTGTCGCACACACGTTCGATTCGCATCGCCTAGCAGGGAAAACGCGAGCATCCGGTGGGTAGCATCGAGCGGCGTGGGGACCCCAACCGGGACACCAGGGCCGCAGCCGAGCACCCGGACTAGCAGGCGCCGATTGTGGATCACCTTATCGATCGTTGGCGCGTTGGCGTTGTGCGCCGTCGCTATTCCGGTGCGGTTGCTGGTGCTGCCGCTGGTGATCGGCACCGTCACCGCCGACCACGGCGAACCCTCGCCCACCGCGGCGCTGTTCGCGTTCGTGCTCACCTTCGAGGAACCACAGCGGTCCGTTGGCGTGGACCGACTGATCGTCGCCCAGCGGCGCGCCGAGCTCGGCCAGCAGCGTCGCGACTACCTCCAAGCGATGGAGGCCGACCGCAAGGCCACCGGCTGGTCCGGCCGCCTCGAACACGCCAGCCAGCCGACCGACACGACGAGCATCGAGGGCGACCGGGCCACAGTGGTCGACAGCTACGGCATGCGGTGGACGCCCCCACCGCAGCTGCACGCAACACCCGCGGTCGGCGCGCTGTGGTACCACGGACAGCCGCTGGCCTGGCGTGCCGAGGCGCGCCGTGATCGCACCGGCTGGCGGCTGTGGTCGGTCACGATCCCCGCCCTGGTGCGGCAGCTACTCCCGCTGCGGCGCCGCTCCCCCATCAGCTGCGCCATCTCCGGAACTCACACCATCGTGACCATGGCGCACCGGCGCCCGGTGCTCGTGACGACTCGTGCCCGCTGGTGCCCGCGGATCAGCGGTGAGTCGGCAGCGATCGGACTATGGCTTGACCTGCTCAAACGCGGGGAGCGTCGCGAGATGGTCGACCCGACCAATCCGCTTGAACAGCTACGCACCGCAGTCGCCGGCCGCCCGAACTGGCACATCGAGGACTCCGCCATTGCCGTGTACCGCCCACCAGGCGCCACGGGACAGGTGCGCGTCCGGCCCATCGAACGGCCCGACGAGCGCCGCCGCTACAACTTCCACGGCGCCCTCCTCCGCCACGGTCAGATCACCAATACTGCGCAGTGCTTCAGCGCGGATGAGGCCGTGCGGTGGGCCGAAAGCACGAAGCTGTAGAGCTGCCTCGGCCACGGCTTCACCATCCTCGCTGGCCGACCTGTACTGCCGAATCAGCCTCTTCTGGTCATCAAGGCGGCCCGCAAGCGGGCAGCAACCCCGGCCACCCCGGGCCACTATCGGCGACACGCCGAACTGCGGCCATGAGTTCCTCTGCCAGGCCGGGGGAGATCGCGGAGCGTACCTACGCGTCGAAGTTATCCGGCTTTAGCCGTCGTCGCCTTGCGCCGGCACGCCGATGGTCTCGGATGGCCAGTCAGCGGTGATATGACGCCAGGTCACTGCCGCGACACAGCGTACTGACTGGTCAGAGCTTGGACGTACTATCGAACTCGCAGCGCCTCCATGATCAGTTCTCCACGACCACGGATGATCTCATACACGCCATCGCCGAGGTATGCAGAGGAGCGTTCAACCTGCTCAATCCACCGTGAGGGCCACTCAGTGGTGGTCGACCATCTGACTCCATCCAACAGAACATCGGTCAAGTCGACATCACGTAGATCGGCACCGGTGAAGTCGTTCACGGCGGTACGAAGAGTCTCCACATCCTGGGTGGTGACACCCGCTATTTCGAAGTCGGCGCTTCCAGCTTCGCGACCTATGAGTTTGACCGTAACGTCACGAATATGGGCGATAGAATCCGCAAGCTTGCGGACGTCTTGAGCGACGGCGGCACTGTCAAAACCAGCTTCCCTAAGATCAATTAGGAGGTTATGGGCACGAATTTGCGCGATGTCTAGAGCACTGCCGTAGTCGAGGATATCGTCGAAAACGAGTTCCCCGGCAATGTAGGACGCGCGGTCAAGAAAACTGGTCATTGCGAGGGCGCCCGAGGACCAGGACCATCGTCGGTTCTTGGTGGGGAGCTCCCGAGGTATACGTTCCGCAACGAAAGACGCGCTATCGAGGTTGAGAGCGAAGTCCAGCAGACGGACGATGTCATACAAGGGCTCACGGAAAGCCAAGCGATCCGCCAGAGGCATTGATTCAACCGTCTGAGTCATGTCCCCAATCGTAGATATCTGCCGCAGGATGCCACGGATCTTAGATGCCTGTCGCACACGCAGAGATAAATAGATACGATGGACGGGTCGCGTCGCGTCATTGCCGATACCGATGCTCATCGCGTCTGGCGTTGATGCTCTGCGGGCTCCGGCGGAAACTAGGAGCCTGGCGAACCATGGCGACACGGTGATTCGCACCCACGGTGATCCAGGCCGGGCGGCGGTGACAAGCCGGCCGAGCAAGGAATCAGCCCGCACGGTCACCGTGGTCACCCGCCTCGGGCTTGTGTTCGGTCACCTCTACTCGACTGAGAATGCCTCGAATCACTGATGGCGCCGAGGCGCCCATGATCAGAGCCGGCCACTCCCCGCTAATTTGCGCGTGGGCGGCACCAGCCACCACACCGCCGACGACCATGCCGATCACGGCCACCACGATGCGCGGTCCGATGCCGTCGCCATCGTTGCGCCACGGCCAACGGAAACCAGCGGCGATGATCGCCGTCGAGGCCCCGATCAAGGCCGCGACCGCGCCGCCCAAGACTCCCCATGCGCCGGCCTCGACGAGGTCCACAGACGCACCGTATTGGTCCGATGCCGAGGTGCGACATAGGTCGATCAGGCACTGCTCGATACGACCGTTTCTCGCGCGACGTGCTGATTTGTACATGCCGTACGACGACGGTGCATGTGTGGTCGAGCGGCATCGGGGCGGCTGTACCCGCGGTCGCGAGCGAGCACCTCCGGGCGCGAGGCGCCCGCTCTGACCAGGCGACCCGGACAAGCCAGCCGTCCTATTGCCGATCTTCCAAACTGAAGGTGCGAGGAACTGGCGGCAGTCACAAACTGATCTCTGCGTGCACTCCACGTGCATCATCGGCCGGTAAACCACGGTCAACAACAGCCGACAACGGGCTCGACGTGCACCGACGAAGATCCCCGGAAATGCACCGACCAGGGCGGGAGCCCTGGTCGGTGGTGTGGGCACGGCTGGGTTCGAACCAGCGACCCCCCGCTTGTAAGGCGGCGCGCAAGTGCGGCGCTCCCACAGGCTCGCCACAGATCGCGGATCTGGTTGGACGTCAGCGGCTGCCAAGTCGTTCGAGGATCGCGCGAAGCAGCTCCCCGTGCTCACGCTCGATCCGGCCGACCGCTTCACGAACCTCGCCCAACTCCCGCCGGATCTCGGTCACGTCCAGAGCAAGCGCCCGCTGACCCTGACTAAGCTCCCCAACTGCGCCGGTCAGGTGCTCGGCTGTGCCAGTGAGCCGGTCGAGGCGGTGCCCGACGCGGAACGTTTCCGACTCCAGGTCGGTGATCCGTTGCTCGTGCGTCGCCGTCATGGCGTCACCGTACCCTCTCACCGCAGGGATGTTCCGGCCTTGACCTGCGTGCCAGATCCGTGCCAGATCGCCCGGTCACGGACAGGGCTCAGCGGGGAATCACGGGGAAGAGGCCGCCACAGGTGCAGGCCAGCGAGGCTGCGACTCGGCGACGTCCACGAGATCGCCACTGGCAGTGTGGGAGTCGCCGACGCCATCCCAAGATCCAACGGGCCATTAAAGGGCCATTAGCCGGTGTCGTTCGGGGTCACGAACGGGCACGACCGGGCACTGGCGCACGGGCCGCGAGCAGGCAATGCGGACCATCCTGGACAGGAATCGACGCACTTCCAAACTGAAGGTGCTGTCACGAATACGCCTATGTGAGGGTGGCATCGAGGTATTCCTGAACCGGCTCGAACAACGGGTATGGGATGTAGGTGGTCAGCGTCGCGCGGTCGCACCACACCACCTCCGCGACCTCCCGCTCGGCAGCCACATGCGCCGTGCCGGTCACGGCCGCGCAGGCGATGTAGGTCATGGTCCGGCCGGTCAGCGGATGGACCCGTTCGCCGAGTCGCCTCAGTGCACGAACGGTCAGGCCGGTCTCCTCTGCTGCTTCGCGCAGGGCGGCGCCCTCGGCGGACTCGCCGGGCTCGACCTTCCCGGCCGGGAACTGCCAGACCAGCTCGCCTTCCGGGCGGCGCCGACAGACCAGCAACAGCCGGCCGTCAGCCACGATGACGGCGGCGGCGATCGGTATGCGATCAGTGGCCGACCGACTCATTCCAGGGCCTCCATCGTTCGATCATGATCTCGTACTTCCCCGTCCTGGTCTGAACGGGCGCTCCCTCCCAAGCGATGCGTTCCATACCAGATCGACAACGCTGACGGAAGTTTGTCCACATCCACCCCCGCTATCCACAGGTCCAGAATCTGGGCTGGACCGGGCTCTGGACCGGCGGGTCAGGATAGGACCGCGTCGGCGACGAGGTCACTCCCGCGTCCGGCCGGCCACACCTGCGGGCGGTGGGGCTGGATAGCGCAGCAGCGCCACCGGCGACGCAACGAGCGCGGCCCGTCCTAGGCTCCGGGCCGTGCACGTCGACCACTATGCGCGGGTTCGTGGGCGCCGAATGGGCGTGCCATCGACCGAGGATCTCACGCGACTGATCCGCCCGTGGGTGTTGGGCGAGGACGGCGGTGGGTGTCGAGGATGACCCGCCGCGGCCGGTTCACGCCTGTTTGCGCCGCGCCTGGCGGCGAGCCTCGGCGACCGGCTGGGGCGTGGCTGTCTCGTGGGTCAGCTCAGGCCGCGGTCGGCGTCGGGCTCATGAGCCGAAGGTAACGGCTACGTCGATGGCGGCAGAGGGTCCGCGACATACCTACCCTCGCCGGGCTGGGTGACGATCAAACCTTCGCGGATGAGCATCATCACCGCTTCCCGCACCGCGCCAGCGCCGACACCGTAGAGCTGGCGCAGTTCGGCGGTGGATGGCAGCTGGTCGCCTGGTTTGAGCCTGCCGGTGCGGATCTGCTCGCGGATGCCGTTGGCTACCCGCGCGTATTTGGGTTCGGCCATGGGCGGTCTCCTGGGTCGCTGGGCTCAGTTGATCACCCTTTGGTCGACTCAGTCAACCTTGTCCGGCCAGTATCGACTTAGTCGACTTAGTCGACTACCCTCGGCCGGCAGGGGACCCGTTCCCTGGGTCGCACTGGGCGGGCGGGCTCCCCGCGATCCCCGGCCGGGGCCGCGCGTGACGTTCCGCCGGCATCCGGAGGCTGGCGAGCATCCCCTGCCCCGGCCGGGCCCACACCCCAGCCCCCCGGAAGGGAAACCCCCGCAATGAACAGCACGATCCGACGCGTCGCCGCGGCCCTGCTCACCGCCGCCCTCGCCCTCGGCCCCGCCGTCTACCACGACATGCGCACCCCGGCGCAAACCATCCCCTACGGCGAGGTGTTCAGCCCGCCGCACACGGCACCCGACACCTACTTCGACATGTGAGCAGGCCTCCAATGTCCGACGCGGAACTGCTCCAGCAGAGCCTCACCCTCGTCGCCCCACGCGGCGCCAACCTGGTCGACGCCTTCTACCAGCGGCTCTTCGAAGCCGCACCCGGCGTGCGACCCCTGTTCCCCGCCAACATGACCGCCCAGCGGGACAAGCTCCTCGCCGCGATCATCGCCCTCGTCGGCAACTACCACCAGCGGGACGAGCTCGTGCCCGGCCTGCAGGACCTCGGCCGCCGGCACGTCCGCTACGGCGCCCAGCCCGAGCACTACCCGGTCGTCGGCCAGGTGCTGCTGGCCACCCTCCGCGACACGGCTGGCCAGGCGTGGACCGACGAGCACGAGCAGGCGTGGGCCCGCGCCTACACGTTCGCCGCCGAGGTCATGCAACAGGCCGCCGCCGAAGCCCCGGCCGTCCAAACCACCCCGTAGATCCCCCCGACGGCGCGCGCCCCAGAGGTTCTCTGGGGCGCGCCTCGCTGAGTGCGCCATGGCGGCGCGCTGCTGGCCGCAGCGGACCTGCGCAACGCTGACGACCGGGGGCGCGCAAAGAAGCCCGGCCCCCTCCCACCCCAGCACGGGTTGGAAGGGACCGGGCTCTGTTGCTGTTGGGTCAGGCGGCCGGACTGACCGGCGCGTTCGCCGGCACGTATCCAGCGGCCATGTTCTCCAGTTCGCGGGTCTGGCGGGCCAGCCGGCGCCGCTCGCGGCGAGCCTCGGCGGCCTCTGCCTCGGCGGCAGCCTTCGCCTTGCGGGTGGCTGCGGCCCTGCTCACCGCCGCCCTCGCCCTCGGCCCCGCCGTCTACCACGACATGCGCACCCCGGCGCAAATCACGACGGCGACCACGTAGACCGCCTTGGGGTGCAGGTAAGAAACGTGTCACCAGCCGCAAACGCGGGTGATCTTGCGGATTGATCGTGACCCGGGCGGTTCTGAGGCGGTTTGGGGCGCACGGTCAGGACGCGGCGGCGCGCCCGGTAGCGGCGGGTCGGCCCCGGCGCCGTGCGGCCGGGCCGCGAGACCGGCTCGGCGCCGGCGCGTGCCGACCCCCGGACCACCCGCCGCTACGACCACGGCGGCGCCCGCCTCGACCGGGCCCCGGCCAACATGCTGGTCGGGTACATCGAGACGGGCGATTCCGCGAAGTGACACCGGTCGCTACGGGGCCGGCGTCCACAGGGTGTGGATAGAGGTCCCTGGCGCCGGGGGACGCATCCCCCCGCGCGACCCCTGCATTATTTGCTACATGTAGCGTTTGAAGCATGTAGGATGACGGGGTGAACCAACAGGAAGCGGAGCAGGCACTGAAGGCGTGGGCGTCGATCGAACGTGACGAGCTCGTCCGCGCGGCTCACGAGGCCGGGGTCAGCAAGAACCGCATCCACACCATCACCGGGATCGCCCGGACCACTATCGACAGGATCTTGGAACCCCCGATGCTTCAAACTCAAACGGACCGCTTGGCCACTTACCTGACGGGTTTCACCGCAGACTGGCCGCGGCAAGGATTCCCGCCCTTCTTCCACTCGCCGTCGATGACCTCGGCCTACAGCGCCCAGCAGATTGCCGACGCCCTGTTCGCAGACGCGGAGTTCAGGGCGCTCAAACTCGGCACCTTCCTCAACACCCCTGACGGCCGGGTCCTGGCCGCCGCCGCAGGGGCTCTCACGCCGCCGCCGTACCGGGAAGACATCTCTCTTCTCGTAGACGCCCTGCAGCTCGCCGCGAAGATGCAGCACGAGGCGGCCAGGGAGACCTTCCTCAAGGGTGTGGTGGTTGCTCTCGGAGTTGGCGCCCTCGCCGCCGCAATCGCCAATGGGAACAGCTAACCCGGCCCAGCGCGGCCCGGACGGCAACGCGATCGTCTACCTGTCCAGCAAGAAGTAGGAGGAGTGTCCCGTGAAGAAGCAGACCCTGAACATGATCGCCCTCGCGTTCTTCGTCTACCACCTGGCCGCGCTGGCCACGGACATCGAGCGGTGCGCGTTCAACGCCCGGCGGGTACGCGACGACCCGTCCCTGGCCAACCTGGGCAAGTTCCTTGTGGCCGAGGGCGTACTGATCGCCGACCTCGGCTCGATCTGACCGGGGCCGGCCCCTGCAGAGCTGGGGGGCGTTGTTGAGAGGTGGCATCTCGTTGTCAGTGCTCGTTCGCCACGTCGCTGTCAGCGGTTTTGTCGCGGGCTGTCAGCGGGCAGGATTGGCTAGGGCCGCGGGGTGCTAGTGCCGGCGTTGGGGTTGACCCGGGCGGGAAGGCCGCCGACGGCGTCGACGGCCCTGGTCCCGGTAGCTGGTGCTACTGTGGCCACCCGTTCGTCCACGATGTGTCGGACGCTGGCTCGACGATCGAGGCTGGACCGATCGTGTGCGCTTGGCTTGGCCACCGAATAGGGCCGGAGCGATGCCTGCCATGACGGATCCGACTACGGCCGCCACGATGGTGGCACGGTCGACGGGCAGCCACAGCACCAGGCCGAGGGCGCCGATAGGGACAAGCACGATCGCTGACCTGCGGATCGCGGCTGAGCGATGATGGACGGGCGAGGGACGCCGCATCGGGTTCTCCTTCGTACGGGCGCCGTCCCCGCCCGCATGGATTCAGGCCCGTGGCGGTGGGGACGGCGCACCCTGGTGCCGACCCCCGTATTGCGAGGCCGGGCGGCGTGCCGTTGACGCCGCATACCCATGCTGACCTGCCCCTAGACGTGCTGTTCGTCGTCGAGCGACGGGCGGTTGTGAGCGCGCTGACGTGTTGGCGATGCCAGTCACGGGGTCGCTGATACTGGTCAAAGGTAGGATTAGCTGGTCGTCGAAGGGACCGATCCATGCCGCCCCGCCTGACCAGGCCGACCAACGTGATTAAGTCGCGTCAGCCGTTCGTGGACATGCTTTGGCGGTTCTACATCGCCGCCGGTCGGCCACCGACCAGGAAGGTCGCCGCAACGATCGAGGAGTGGGAGGAGCGCAACGGATCGGCGAACCACGAGACGATCCGCCGCACCTTGCGGGGTGAAACCGTTGGCGTGTGGCTGACTGCTGAGGTGATCTTCCTTGCGTTGTGCGAGATGGCTGACGTCGACCCGCACGACGTGGAGATTGACGACGACTACGACGGCCGCTTCAGTCCTCCTCCGGTGAGCCACCTTGAACAGTTCCGCCGGTATTGGAACGAAGCCGTTGATGGTATGCCGATGCCTACCATCCCGAGAACCCGCAAAGAGCGCGACGAGCAGCAGATGGAGGCTGAGCGGGCGGAGCTCGAAGCGCGCGCGTCGAGGGTCCGTTCCTTGACGGACGAGCCGCCGTTCTAGTCACGCGGTCGGGTCAGTTCCGGTGGCGCTGGTCCAGACGGTCGAAGAACGCGTTGAGTAGGTGTTGGGCGGTCTGGTCGTCGGTAAGTTCGGCGCCGCTGAACCGGTACACCTCGTACCCCTTCAGGCGCAGGTTGCGGTCGTCGGCCATCATCGTGGCGTACCGGCGGGGGTCGGCGCGGCCGTCGTGGTCGGCGTAGTGCTGCTTGCCGTCGCACTCGATGACGATGCGGGCGCGGTGCGGCAGGAGCAGCAGGAAGTCCATGCGCTGGCGCGGAAGCGGGCCTGGTGCGCGGCGTTGGGCCGCGGTGTACGGGTCGTAGTGCAGGTAGACCTGCGGGATCAACGCGGCGATGCCGGAGCCGAGCCGCGCGTACCGCTGGGCATAGGTGCGCAAGATGCGCCGCTCGACGTCGTTGTCGAGGGACTGGTCCAGCCGCTGGTGCAGGCTGAGCCAGACTTCGCGTTCCGGCGTGCCGGCCAGGCCCTGCCGGTCGGACCACCAGGCGGTCAGCTCGGCCCAGGTCAATCCATGGGCGGCCAGGGGCCGGTCGTAGACCAGGCAGTTCTGCTCGTTGCGGACGATGCGCAGGTCGTTGTTGACCGCGTCGTCGAGCACGATCTCCGGCTTGGGCCCGACCGCGGCGAAGATCAGGTTCTTCATAGACCCGCGCACGCCCGATCCGATCAGGCGGTAGCCGAAGATCGGGGCGCCGCTGATGGCGTCGACCTGGACGAGTTCATAACCGTCGTGGACCAGCACGGAGTTAAGAAATTCGTGCAGCCGCTCGACCTCGGCCAGATCGGTGCGCACGGCGGGGTGCAGCATCTCGGCGAGGAAGGTCAGCAGGGCCTCGTCGCTGTCGGTCAGGCCGAAGCGGGAGTCGTGGAAGATCCAGTCGTCGTCCCAGTCCTCGTTCATGACGCGGTGCTGGACGATGTCGCGGCCGGCCGTGTCGTACCGCCGGTCGGTGCTGGGCAGCTCGTCCAGGGCGTAGAGCCGGTCCAGGAAGTCGATCTCCGACAGGACGCCGCTCCAGAAGGTGTGCTGTGGCGTCAGGAACTCCCGCCGGCCGCCCGGCACCGGACCGCACAGCGGGCGCAGGCCCTCAAGGAGACGGCGGCGGGTCACGTCGGTGATGCGCCCCACCGCAGCCGCGTCCTGCTCCAGGGGCGTCGTCATCGGGCGGTCACGGCGTCGGCGCGGTCGAGGACCCGGTACACGGTGGCCCGGGATATCTCGAACAGCTCGGCCAGGTCGGCGATCGAATGCTCGCCGGCGGTGTGCAGCTTGACCAGGTGGGCCTGACGGGGCGGGGACAGCTTCGGCGCACGGCCTTTGAGCTTGCCTTTGGCCCGGGCGATCGCCATGCCCTCGCGGGTGCGTAGGCGGAGCAGGTCGACCTCGAACTCGGCGAAGGTGGCGAGGATGTTGAAGAACATCTTTCCGAGCGGGTCGGCCGGGTCGTACACCATGGCGCCCAGCTGTAGCCGCACGTTGCGCGCGACGAGGGAGTCGCCGATAGCGCGGGCGTCCGGGACGGAGCGAGCGAGCCGGTCCAGCTTCGGCACCACAAGAGTGTCGTCGGCGCGGACGGCGGCGAGGGCCTGGTCCAGCCCGGGCCGGGCCCGGGTAGTGCCGGTCAGTCCGCGGTCGAGGTAGATGCGGTCCTCGGCCACGCCGAGGTCGATCAGCGCCGCGCGCTGCGCGGCGAGGTCCTGCTTGTCGGTGGAGCACCGGGCGTAGCCGATCAGGGTCGCGGTCACGCCCGGAGTGTACGGATAGCCACCGACATTTGAGACGATCAGCGTACGGGCTATCTGAGACGCGCCCGGGCGGTCGGATCGTGCAGTCGACCTCGGACAACGCCGCGATCGGGTCCGGGCGCGATTCGGACCGCGCGGTGTTCGTTTGGGGATCCCCTAACGGACACCCACGCGATCCGGAGCTGCTACTGCGCGGACCGTCTGGCGGCGTCGATCCGCTTCACGTCCCGCGCGCTCATTCCGAACACCGCGTTCGGCCCGCCCGTGTACTTGACGGCGTAGCCGGCGATGAGAGCGGCGGCGATGAACTCGCCGTTGGTCACGTACTTGCCGATCGCACGTTTCACCACGTGCTTCATGCCGTAGCTGCCGACCGTGGGCGTCTTGATCGGTGCGACGTTCTCCCGCAGCCAGGCGGCGATCTCCAGTACGGTGGCCTCCCGACCGGCCAGCGCCGTGCGCCCGGCGGCGAGTTCGGCCTGGCGCTGCTCGGGCGTCTTGCTGCGCGGGCCGTAGACACCGATACCGAAGGAATTGAGCTGCGGGTGCCGCTCCATCACCTCGGCCAAGCTCAACGCCGGCCCGAGCACCAGCACGGGACGCAAGGTGGACGGACGGGACGTCACCTTGCCCGGGATCGGCGGCTCCCCGCGACGCCGCCGGCAACTGGCGTGCTCGCAGCGCGCCGCGTCGGGCACCGCACGAACCGTCAGGCGCGACAGCGCGCCAGCGGCATCCAGGGCCGCCGCGATGCCGTCCAGGTGTTCACGCTTGGTCACGGTGTACCCGCGGCTGATGCCGATCCACAGGCCGCGCTCCTCTGTGGGCCGTTCCTGCAGCGCCCCGGCGACCTCCCGGGCCAGATCGTCCAGTTCCCACCACCGGTCGCCCTGGCTAATGACCAGCGCGATCAGTGGCCCGTGCTGCTTTGCCGTTTCCGCCCACCACTGGCAGGAATGCGGCCGGGTCCAGCCGGGCAGCGGGGGAAGAACGTCCACCCTTGCGGCGACCTCGCCGGCCGACGTGGCGGCGACCGGGATCGACCCGGTGGCCTGTCGGCGGGCCACCATGTACGGAACGCCGGTGGCGGCCTGCCGGGCACGGATCGCGGCCTTACGGCGGCGGTTGCTGGTCATCATGTGCTCCATCTCGCGGGACGCCCCACGCCCGTCCCGCCGTGGGTACATGGATGACCTGACGGAACGGCTGCTGCGCGATTCGGGGAGGAACCTTGTCTTCGCCGCCGTGGTGGACGTGGGCCATCACGGCTCGGAGCGGGCATGCGCAGCCTTGCCGAAGGCCAGTCTACGCCGTTCCCGGGTTGCGGCCGGCGGGCACAATTTCTGTTCCGATCCGGTACCAGCCCTGTCATTCGGGCGGTGCCGGTCGGTCGGTCAGCCGCAGCGCGAACGGGATGTCCGGGTGGACTGTGATCCGCTCGGCGGCCGGCGCGACTCGTACGGCCAGGTGCTGCTCGACGAGGCCGCGGCGGCGGCGAGCGTCGGTGTCGCCGAGGGCGTACGGCGAGGTGGTTTCGTGCTCGCGGTACCCGCGCAGGGTCGGCTCGGTGCCGTCGAGGTGGGCGCGCAGCAGGTCGGGCAGGAACGTCGGGGTGTTGACCGGGGGACCACCGCTTGCCGAGCTGGTCGTCCGGGTGTCGGTGCACCGGCGCGGCGCCGGCCGGGTCGGCGGCGGCCGGGTCGGCGGCGGCCGGGTCGGCGGCGGCCGGCTGGGAGGTCAGGCAGGACCGTCCGGCGCCAAGCCGGCCGGGCGGGTCGGTGTGCACCGCCTGGTCGAGCCCGGTCCACCGCACCCGCAGCTGCCAAACATCGATCAGGTGGGCCGGCCGGCGGGGCAGGGTCGGCCCGCAGCGGGCGGCGGCTTCCTCGAGGCGCTCGTGCATCGGGGAGATCCCGGCGAACACCCGCTGGTGCGGGTCTGGGCTGCGACCGTGCAGGAACACCCGGGCGGCGCGAATGATCGGCCGGGCGGCGAGCGGGATGTGGAAGACCACGGTCGCCTGGTGCGGCACCGTGGTCCCGGCCTTGTTCCGGGGCGGCTGCGGGCGCGTTGGCCCTGCGGAATGGCAGCAGTACCACTTGGCTCGGCGGCGGTATCGCGTCCAGCCGCAGCGACCGCAGCGACAGCAGGTTGATCCCGGTGAACAGGGCGAGCGCGACGCCGGCGGCGAGCACTGGGTTGGCGACGCCGGCGCGGATGCGCTCGGCGACGTCGAAGGTGACCGGCGCGCAAGGCGATGAAGACACGCCCCGGCAAAGGCGCCAACCTCAGGAAGACCCGACCCAACTCAAGCCGACGCGTAGCCACTGACGATGTCCGACTTCCGAGTAGCGGCGTTTGAGGTCGACGACCTCGTCGTCCGCGCGGCTGAGGGATACGTTGAGGTTTACGAGCAGGACGCGCTCGTCCTCTTCGTGGGTCTGGCAGTGCCTCGTCTCGTGGGCGGCTTCGTAGACACCGTACGCGCGGCAGCCCAGCGACATGCGGGCGGCGCGGCCGAAGACCAGGGCCGGCTCCCGGGCGTCAAAGAAGAACCACTGCCCGAAGCCGACGGCGTACCCGCACCTGATGAAGTGGTCCTCGCGGTGCAGCTCCTCAGGTAGCGGGTCGCACGCTACGGCGGCCAGGCTGACCCGCGCGGACGTGGGCAGGTCGCCCAGCACGTTGGCGACCGAAAACGAAGAGCTGCTCGCCTCTGAGGATCTATGGTCCGTCGCGATCCCGCGCTGGTGCGGCGGCTACGCCCGCTAGCCGGGCGGTCAGCGGTTTCTCGGCTCGTCAGCCTGAGCCTGCTCGGTCGCCATCGGAGGGCAGCCCGCCGGTGGGTTCCCGGTAGCTCGGCGGCCGCGGTGGCGCAGGCGGGGCGGCGCGGGCGACGGCGCTTGGTTCGTACTCGGCGATCACCTCAGCCCAGGTGCCGGGCGCCCGCCGCGGCGTGGCCATCCGCTCGGCCACCAACTGCCGGGCGCGGTCCTCAGCGCCGAGGCCGATGAACAGCCAGCCGGCGCGCTCCTCGGTGTCATCAGCCCACCAGCGGCCGTCCGGGTGCCAGCCGAGGCTGACGTGCACCTGCGCCCACGGGGCGCCCGTGTGCCCCCAACGGGCAACGGTACGCAGGTGGTCCACGCCGATCAGGCTGCGCCGCTCCTCGATGACCTGCCCGGCGGGGACCCAGACGAGGGTGGCGCCGGTGCGGAGTCCGTGGCGCCACAGCTCGCGGGCGTCGCGGTCGATGGCCCATTCCGCGACAGCGGGCGGCCAGCAGTCCACCACGACGGCGCTCGCGACGTGGAGGCCGGCGGTGCTGTCGTGGGTGGCCCAGTGCAGATAGCCGTCGGCCGGCCCGGTCGGCACTCCAGCGACGTTACCCGCGCCCACCGACAACTCCGCCTTCGATGATCGCGCACCTAGAGGCCCGATACTCGCGGAGCGTTGCACGCTCGACCATCCCTGCGCGCTGCGGAGGCGGCGGCTTTCGTTCGACGGCCCGCCGAGGCCGTAGGCTGACGAACAGGCAGGGAGTACCTAGTCTGTACTCCCTGCCCTGCCCGCTCGTTCGCCTACGCCGCTGCCGCCAGGTTCCGGTCCATGACCGTGCCCAGCAGCGTCAGCGTTGCCCGGTCCAGCAACTCGATTTCGCCGGTGACCGTGCGGATCATGTTGCGCTCCACCCGGTTGGTGCCGCGTACCGTGCCCAGGTGGTGGACGTAGGTGTTGACCGCCTGCACGACGCCGTAGGCGGTGCCCGCCCACGGCTGCACCCGGTAGTCCCGGGTCCATAACCGCGTCAGGTCGTTCCGTTTCTTCTCAGCCATGCTCACCGACCGCGGCGAGGCGTTCGCCTTGACCGGTGCGTGCGCCTCAACAAACTGACGCCACTGCCGGTCGGTCACCTCGACGCGGAGCAGCTGCTCCACCTCGGCGGCGAACGCGTCGGCCATCTCGGTGATGACGGCCAGCGCGTGCCGGGCCTCGCTGATCCGCACCTCGCTGTTGCGGGTGTGCCTGATCCGGTAGGACTCGCCACGCTCGGACAAGGCCAGCGCGCGGGTGTTGTCGCACACCACCTTCGTGAAGCCCCGCTTGTAGGTGGTCGCGATCGACCCGTCGAAACTGGTTGTCGCCATCAGCCACGGGCGGAACACCACCCCGCCGGCCGCGTGCCGGTTCTCCGGCATCTCGACCTGCACGTAGCCGATCGTGCACCGGCGCAGCCGGCCCGCCCCAGCGATCACCAGACCCTCGCCGAGGATCTGTTCGGTGTTGCGGATCAGCACCTGGTTGTACTGGTGACCGGCGTAGCCCTCCGAGTGGATCTCGGCGATCTCCGTCGTGCCGTCGCGTACCCAGGCGCGGCGGTCCACGTCCTCGACGAGACCAAGCTCGCCCACGTCCACGTACACCCGACGCGGGGAGAACCGCACGTCGAGCAGCTCCCGGACGCGGTCCATCGGGACCTCGGCCGGGAAGTGGTTGGGCCGACCCTGCGCATCGACACCGGACTTGCGGTGCCAGGCGGATCCGAACCGGTCGGTCATCCCGACCAGGATGTTGTTGTCCAGCCAGGCCTGCGTTTCCCTCGACATAACTGCCTCCGTTGGTTTGGTTGGTTCGTTCTCCTCGCCCCTTGGCACCCGGCTCCGGCTTCGCTCTCACCCATCGGTGGTCATCGCGCCCTGGTTTCGCCTGTGGGGGCCCCGCTCTGCTTTTATGTACCACAATAATACCCGTGGACCGAGGCGCTGGGCAAGTATTCCTGTCCCACAGGAACGGGAGTTTCCGTGGTACAGTCCGTGCCGTGACACAGACACCGGCGCCACGAGGACGGGGCCGCCCGCCCAAGCCGGAGGGCCAGACACCCAAACGAGACATCCGCGTCGGACCCGTATGGGACGAAGCGCGGGCCGCGGCCGAGGCCGATGGCGAACGCTTCGCCGAGTTCGTCGAGCGCGCGCTACGGCGCGAGCTTCAGCGACGAGACCGGGCCCGCCGACGGCGGGCCGACCAGCAGCCGCTCGCGGCTGGCCGAGGATCGGCGCGCGGCGGCGTCCACCCGGCTCCGGGCCATGTGCACAGGTAAGAGCCGCTGCGGGCCGGCAAGCAGGTCCCGGTTGCTACTGGGGTTGCGCGGCCCGGGTCGCGGCCGGCGGGAGCGGGAAGGGTGGCCATCGACTGGTCGCTGGCCGGGGAGCGCATCGGAGACCAGGCCAGGCCGCTCGCGCCGAAGACCATCGCCCGCATCGAGGCCGGGTCTCCCCGCCGGTCGTATATCGCGGTCACGTGTCAGGCTCCCAGGTCCGAACGACCGGTAACACCGGTAACGCCGCCACAAGTGAGCAGCTCAGGCCTTTGATCGGCTGTTACCGGTGGGTACCGCAGCCGGTAACAGGACCGGTAACGGCACGGCGAAAAGCGGTAACGCCGAGCGATGGCGGCTGGGGGGGCGTTACCGCTTTCGACAGGCGGTTACCGGTCGCGTTACCGCCTTTGTAGGCGCACCGGTAACAAAGTGCACGGACTATGACCTGCGCAGACCGACAGCTGGTAGGGCTGTGTTACCGGTGTTACCGGTGTTACCGGTTCCTGGCGGTGAGGACGTACGCGTGGAGCGGAGCACAGGGCTGTTTGGGGGTCAGTCGTCCGTGGTTCCGCCGAGCAGGCCTGGGCGTAGGTGGAGCGCGCGGCGGGTCTTGCCGAGCACTCGCTTGACCACCTGGATGTGCCCCTCGCCGGTGCTGGCCAGGTAGCCGGCCTCGTTGAGCCGCTTGTGCACCGTCGTTTTCGACGTGGCCAGCGGGGTGCCGGCCTTGTTGGCGTGGTCGCGGGCGACCTCGTAGGCGGCGCCGGCGTCGAGGTAGACCTCTCCGTCATGGGACAACCAGCCGATGCAGGTGCCCATCGGCCGTTCGTCGATGCCCTGGCCGCGTTGCTCGGGTCGCCAGCCCCAGTTGACCGCGTCGGGTGGGGCCAGGCCGGTGTCCTGGGCGGCGAGGTGGGCATGGCCGCCGGTCAACGCTGCGGCCAAGGCACGGATGTAGAGCACGTGCGCCGAGGAGTCCTGGGCGTGGGCGGACTGCTGGTCGGCGATGGCCTTCATGGCGGCGAACACCTCGCGGATGAGCTGCTGCGCCTCATCGGTGGTGACCGCGGCGAGGTCGGTGGCGTAGCGCAGCCAGGTGGTCCAGCCGGTGAGCAGGCTGGCGGCGGCCTCGGGCACGCGCAGGTGCCGGCCCTCGGTGGTCAGCCGCTGGCGCAGCTCGACCATCAGCCGCCGCAGGTTCGTCCGGTGGTCCGGCTCGGTGTCCAGCTGGCCGGCCAGCCAGCGGACGTAGCCGGCCGTGGCCAAGGCGTACACGCCGTCGCCGGCGAGCTTCTGCGCCTGGGTGAGCTTGTCCCGGTCAACGTCATCTCGCGTCACCTCGGTGACGGTCAGCCGGGCGCGCAGCGACTGCCCCGGTGGGACGTCCTCGCCACTGGAGAGGATCTGGGCGCGGGGTGGCCGGTCCGGGCGGCGGGTGGTGTCGGGGCGCAACCGCCCCCGGTCGGAGCTGTTGGCCGCCCCGCGCAGCACCCGGTCCGCGGCGGCGGCCAGGCGGCGCGGGTCGTCGGCGGCTTGGGGGGCGTAGTCGTCGATGACGAACAGCACGTTGGCCAGGGCGTGCGCGGTGAGCTCCAGGGCGTTGGCGGTGGACTTCCACTCCGCGGGCAGCCCTTTGGCGTCGAGGTCGGGGCCGTAGTGCTGGCACATCAGCGCGGACAGGGCGGTCTTGAGGCTGCCGGACTGGCCCACGACGAACACGCTGGTGTCGGGCAGCATGGGCAGCGCCGCCCGGTAGGTGGCGCCGAGCAGGGGTGCCATCACGGTCAGCGGGGCCAGGCCGCGCAGGTCCAGCGACGCGCGGACCGCGGCCCGTAGCTCGCCGATGCCCGCCGCGGCCGGGTCCGGCAGCCGGTAGTTGTTCAGCCGCACAGTGCCCAGGTCGACGTGGCAGCCCAGGTCAAGCCCATCGGCGCCCAGCGCGCCGGAGGTGGTCAGAAACCGCCAGCGCTCGTCGATGCGCCGCCAGCCGGTGTGGGCGTACTCCACGATGGTCTCCCAGTCGTCTTCGCCCAGGACCTGGGCGGCGGTCAGCACGTGGGCCTCGTCGCGGGTGGCGGGCAGGATGACCGCGGCGGCGCCGACCGCGCGAGCGGCCCATTCGCGGGCCCGGTGCAGCCGGTCGCTGGCCACGTCGACCTCGCCGGTGCGGCCGCCCGGCAGGGTGACCCGGATCCGCGCGATGGTGACCTTTTCGGCGCCGTCGTCGCGGGTGATGTCGGCGATCACCCGGGGGATGAACCGGGCCAGCAGGACCGGGCCGAAGTCGTCGGCCAGGTACAGGCAGCCGTCGCGGGTGTCGGCGATGTAACGGCTCTCCGGCGTCCAGGGTGTGGCCCGCTGCCGCTGCCGGTGCTGCTCCCGGTGGCGATGCTTCGCCTCAGATAGCGCCGAGGCCCAGTCGCGGGCGCCGATGTGCCCGGCGGTGACGAGGGCGTTGCGGTACCGCTGACGCTCGAGGTCGTTCTGGCCGGCGAGCCACCAGATCAGACTGTGGATGCGCGCCAACCGCTCATCCACACCAAGGTCGGCCAGCTGCCCGACCAGCACATCAGGGCTCGGCCACCCGGCATCCGAACCATCGAGGGTCTTCGCGTCATCCCGGTCGGTGGCAGCCGGCTCGACATCGAGGTCGTTGAGCCGGGGCACGGCCTGGCCGCGGTCGTCGGTCATTCGGCGACCCCAGCGGCACCGTAGCCGATCTGGCGCAGCGTTTCGGCGGCGGTGTGGTGGGCGCCGCCGTGGTTGAGCAATGCGTACGCGCCGAACTTGGAGTACGAGGTGGGGTCGAACACGGTCGAGGTGGTGAACACCCGCAGCCGGTCGGTGCCCAGCGCGTTGGTGGTCGCGGACACGCCGGTGGTCTTGTCCGGCCGCCGCCAGTAACCGACCTGGCCCCGCTGGCCGAGGAACACCCAGCCGTGTGGCAGCAGGATCTCCGCCCAGGACGCGCGGGCGTTGAAATCGTCACCTGGCCGGGTCACGTCGGGATCGCGGGGACGGCGGGGCTCCTCTGGTGTGGGTGGTGGCGGGTCGAGCAGCCGCCGGATCGCTCCGAAGTCGATGGCGCCGGTGGCATCGCGGCGTTCGATGAGCTCGTAGCGGCCCGCGTGGCCGCGGTCGGTGTCGACCACGTAGGACGGTGGCAGCAGCACGTACCCGCCGACGGCCTTAAGCTCCAACGGCTTGTCTTTGCCGCCGACCGCGCCGCCGGGTTGGTCGGTGCCGGCGAACCACACGTGCAGGCCGCCGCTGGGGGTGCGCACCAGCGCGGCGGCGCCCCGGAGTAGGCCAGCGCGGCGGGCCCGCTCGAACAGGTCCATGCCGGCCCGGCCGTCTTTGGTGTCCACGTCGAGGACGTCGGGCCCGGGCGCGCCGCAGGCGACGGCCACGTTCGCGGCCGGGCATCGCGTCCACCAGGCGGTAATGACGCCTGGGTCGGTGCTGGCATCGAGGACACCGCGGTGTACCAGCGCGCCGAGCGGTGCCTTGCCCAGCGGCTTGCAGGGGAACACGGGCCAGCCGACGGCGGCGTAGGCCAGGGCGGCGGTCAGCAGATCGCTCACGCGGCCCGCCGCCCGACGTACGGGCGTTCCCGCACCAGCGCGGCGAGCCAGTCAAGGGCGTCGATCCGGGCGAGGATGCGTCGCCGGTCGATGGGGGCGAGGCCGCCCACCAGCGTGGCGGGGCTGTTTACCAGCTGGTGCACGACGCCGTACCCGCAGCGGCGATCACGCCGCTGGGTGTGTACCGTGGTCGGCACGGTGATGTGCCTCCTTCGTGGGGGCGGTGGCGGCGGCCGGGGCGGGCAACCCCGGCCTCGCTGTTTGTCGGGGCTGGGGTGAACGTCACGCCTGTTGGCAGTCCTCGTCGCCGTCAACGGGCTCCGGCAGACGGGCTGCGGCCTGCCGCAGGGCGGCGCACAGGTCGCCTCGGTCCAGCTCGCGGGTCAGGTTGCGGAGGGTTGTCGTCTGCTCGGTGTCGAAGCCCTGGAGCTCGGCCTCGTCCTGGACTGGCAGGCCGTTGTCGAGGCTGCCTTGGATGAGGTCGGCCGCCGCGCTGATGATCTCGTCTTCCACGTACATGTCCTGCTCCTTGTGGTTGCTGTGATGGCTGCCGCTGTCTTCGGGTGGTGGTGTGGTGGTGCCGTGGCGGGCCAGCGGTGTCGGGTGTCGACGGCCGCGGGTCGTTGGGCGAGGCCGGGCCAGCGGCGTCGGGCGCCTTGGCGGGTGATGCCGGCGGCTTGGCCGATCTGGGCGTAGTCGGCGCCGAGTTCGGCGGCGCGCCGGGCGGCGTCGGCGGCGACGTGCCAGGTCGCCCGCCCGACCTCGTCCAAGAGGGCGGCGCGTTCCTCCTCGTTCCAGCATGCGGATGTCCCAGACCTGACAACGCCTGTTGTCGGAGTCGTCGGGCGAGCGTCAGCGACAACGGGTGTCGTCGGGTCGGCTCGGAAGGCGCAGACCTGGTGATCGGCGTAAGCCGTCGCGTCTCGCCGGCGTGACGCGACGGGTCGTGTCCCGCTCGAGGTGACGCGTCGGCCCGGGCCTGATCCGACGCGTCGGGTTCGGCCACGGTGATACGCGACGGGTCATGCCGGGGCCATGCCGCGGTGGCCAGGTCCGCCTCGTCGAAGAGGTCACCCTGGCCGTAGGCGTAACGCGGGCGGGCCGGCAGCGGGGCGGGGAAGTCGGCGGGGCGTAGCTGCAGCGCGACCAGGCCGCCCGCGGTGTGGCCGACGGGGGTGAACCCGGCGCGGCGGAAGCAGCGGCCGGGGTCACGCTTGCGGCGGATCTGGGTGGGGTCAACGAAGGTGACCATGCCGAGGTCGGGTAGGTCTGGCCAGCGGGCCCGGGTTGCGGCGCAGGCGGCCACGATGAGGTCGGATGCCCGGTGCGGGCAGTCGGGTTCGCGGCGGAACAGGCAGCAGAGCATCGCCCCGGCCCAGGCGTGCCTGACGTACTCGGCGGCCGGCCAGGAGGTCGCCCAAAGGGCGTCGGCACCGTCGGTGAGCAGGACGACGCACCGGCCGGGCGGGACGAACTGCGGCGAGCCGTGCGTCTGGCGGTTGTAGTGCCGGTTCGCCAGGGGCAGGGCGCGGAGGTCGGCGCGGTACGACCACCGCCACGGCTGGATGGCGTTCATGCGGCGTCGCCGGTGGTGTCGAAGAGGGTCGGCGCGGCCGTGTCGCGTTCCTGCGCCTGCAGGTAGCGCACGCCGTCGGTGAAGTAGTCGGTGTTCAGTTCGACCGCCCGGCCGCGGCGGCCGAGGTGCAGGGCCCGCAGCGGTACGGTGAACAGCCCGCCGAACGGGTCGTAGACCAGCTCGCCGGGGTTGCTGTATCGGGTGATGAGCCGGTCGGCGATGTCGAACTGCAGCGGGCAGATGTGCAGGGTCTGGGCGCGTCGGGACTGTTCGGTGTTGAGCGTGGCCATCCGTTTCACGTCGTGCCACACGTGCGGGTGGTGGGAGCCGGGGGCGAGGCTCATGAAGGTGGCGGGCAGCGCGCCGCGCCGGTCGAGGGTCTCGCCGGCGTGGACGTGGGCCTCGTGGTGGTAGACGTGTCGAAGGGTCTGCTCGGTGAACAGCCGTGACATCTGGTTCGGGGGGAGGGCGGCCAGCTCGTCGGGGGTGAGGGGCCGGTTGCCGGAGGAGCGCCAGAACGCGTGGGCGTCGATTTGCCAGCGGGCGCGGGTGTAGGTGGCCTTGTCCTTGGTGACCGGGACGTCGGCGTAGCCGCGGGTGCGGTCGGTCTGGGGTTTGTGGAACAGCAGGATGTACTCGGGCGAGCCGACGCCCATCTTGGTGGCGTCCTTGCACTGCTCGGTCCAGCCGAGCCGGTAGGTCTGGTTGTTTTCCCGGACGACGTCGGTGACGACGGTTATCATGCCGAGGTAGTCGAAGCCGTGTCGGCGGCCGTGCATGATCGCTTCGGCGTGGAACGGCGACGCGGTGGGGATGCCGGCGCCGGTGACGTTGCCGAACAAGATGCGGTCCTTGACGTGGCAGGCGTAGATCCGCCCGGGGCGCAGCACACGCAGCAGGTGCGGGGTGAGGAAGTCCATCTGGGCCCAGAAGTGGGCGTTGTCATCGGTGTGCCCGAAGTCGTTGTAGCTCGGGGTGTATTCGTAGTGGTTGGCGAACGGGATCGAGGTGACGATCAGGTCGACGCAGTTGTCGGCCATGGCCTGGGTTTCGAGGACGCAGTCGTTGTTGGCAACGAGCCAGCCGTCCCCGGACGCTTCGACCCGCTCGACCCCTATGGACCTGGTGAGCGCGGCGACGGCGCTGGTCCCGTTGAGCCCGTGCTCGCGGATGATCGCGCTCATCGTCGCGGTCAGTTCGTTGTGCTGGGCCCACTTGCGCTGCAGCGTCGCGACGACCTCGCGTTCGGTTTCGGCGTGGATGATGTCGATGCGGACCCGCTTCGTTTGCAGGAACCGGTGGATGCGGTGGACGGCCTGGATGAAGTCGTTGAACTTGAATCCGACGCCGGCGAAGATCGCCCGGTGGCAGTGGCGCTGGAAGTTGCAGCCGGAGCCGGACAGTTCCGGTTTCGTGGCCAGCAGACGGCTGCGGCCGTCGGAGAAGTCGATGATGCGCTGCTCACGGATGTCGAGGTCGAGGGAGCCATAGACCTCGACGGCGCCCGGGAGGGCCTTCTTGATGGAGCGGCGTTCGTCTTCGAGGTCGTGCCAGAGGATGAAGTGGTCGTCGGGGGCGGTGCCCACGATCTCGGCCATCTTCGCGACCCGCGCGGCGAGCGTTTCGCGCCTTTCCCGGGCCGCGCCCGTCACGCCGAGCGCCTCACCGCGGAACAGGCGACCCTGGCCGTGCGGATCGGCGGGTGCGGTGGTGTGGTCGACCGGGATTTCGTGGTAGACGACATCGAGGTCCGGCAGGTCGTACCCGGTGTCATCAAAGCCCAGGTCGGATGGTTTCTGTAGGAAGATCGCCCAGGTGCCCAGCCACAGCCAGAACTCGCGTTCCTTGTGCGGGTACACCGTGAGGTTGTTGGCCTTGGTGGAGTCGCGCTGGAAAAACCGGGTCAGGGCCTGGCCGGTGTCCATGACGCCGAGGAACCCGGCGTAGTGGATGAGTTCCTTGTACCGGTTGGGGCTGGGCGTGGCGGTCGCGACGAACCGGTACGTGACCCGGTCGAACAGGGTAAGGAACGTCTGGTAGGTCTTGGAGCCGAAACTGCGCAGCACGGACGCCTCGTCGAGGCTAACCGCGTCGAACAGGTTCGGGTCGAGGTTCCCGTCGCGGACCGACTCGTAGTTGGTCAGGTAGATGCCGGGCCCCTCGACGCCGGCGTCGCTGCGGATGAACGTCACCGTGAGGCCGAGCATGGCGGCGTCGCGGGTGAACTCCTGCCGCAGCCCGAGCGGCAGCACGATGAGACCGCGGCCGCCGGTGCGGGCGCCGATCAGGCGCAGGACTTCCAGTTGCATCACGGACTTGCCCAGCCCGAACGCGGCGAAGATGGCCCGTCGTCCACCGCGGACGGCCCAACGGACGATGGCCCGCTGGTGCGGCTTCAGGATCGGGTTGATCTCACCGTCGTCGACCGGGAACCCGAAGGTGCGGTCGAAGTCGACCTTCCGCTTGAGGAACGTTTCGTAGCCGGTCAGGTCGTCGGTCATGCCGCACCTCCAACGACGGCGGCGATCTGGTGGCCGCCGTGCTGGTCGATGTCGGCCGCCGCGCCCCTGGTCTCGGCGAGCAGGTCGAGTTGCGGGTGGGCGGCGGCGGCCAGGACGCGGGCCCGCCAGGCCAGGGCGAACTGGGGGCAGTTGGCCTCGCTACGCGCCGGGCCGTGGGCGCAGGGGCGGACCCGTCGGCCGCGCAGGCTCCAGGCGAGGGAGTCCGCCGAGTGCAAATACGCCGCGTAGATGGCCAGGCCGGCGGTTTTCACGCCGAAGCCGTGCAGCCGCAGCCCGCCGGCGGCCAGGTCGGCGACCAGGGCGGCGATCTGGCGGGTGGCTTGGCGGCGGCCCGCAGTTGCAGGTAGTTGGTGACGGTGCGGCGCTGGTGCACGGCCGGAGAAGGCGCCCGAGTCCAGCGCCCACGGGCCTCGGGCGCGGGGCAGCGTCGTACGGTGTTGCAGCCGGGTGCGGGAGACGAACAACGGGGTGTCCACATGGGACAGCCAGTGCGGCAGGTGGGTACCCAGCCAGAACCGCATCACTTCGCGCCCCCGTCCGTGCCGCCGGTTGTGCTGCCGTCGAGGGCGGCTGTGATCTGGTGGCCGGGCTGGTGGGCGTGGTCGGCGGGCACGGCGTGGCTGGCCTGCCACCGGATGCGGCGGGCCACCCAGTGGAAGACCGGCACGGCGACGGCGTTGCCGAGCTGGCGGTAGCGGGCCGAGTCCGACTGGGGTTTGCCCCAGGAGGTGGCGGTCCACCCGTCGGGCAGGCCCTGGAGGCGTTCGCACTCCAGCGGGGTGAGGCGCCGGACCGCCGTAGTGGTGGCCACGCCGGGGACGGCGCGGGTGGTGGCGGACAGCGTGAAGGACGCATCGCCGTCCTGGCCGAGTCCTGTTCCTGCGGTGGTGCCCGCTTCGCTGGTCCGGGCGGCGTTGCGCAGGTCCAGCGGGACGGCCACGGTCCCCGGCTGGCCGTGTGAGCCGGTCACCGGCATGGCGATATCCGCCCCGGTGGCGAGGTCCTGTGCGACCGCGAGCGAGACCGGCACGAGCGGCGTCGTGCGATCGGTGCCGGTTTCGCTGGTATCGGCCGCTTCGGCGGTGAGCGGTTGGGTGACGTCGGTGGTGTTGTGGCCGTTGCCCGACCCGCCGGGCTCGGCGCGCACGGTGTATGCAACGACTGTGCCGCCCTGGTTGGTGGCATACCCGCCGGTGGTGTCCAGCGACCGGACAACATCCGCGGGCCGCGCTACCGGGGCCAGCCCATCGCTTGTCATTGCAGTGGAATGCTCACCGTGCACCGTGTATGCGATGTGCGGTCGCCCGGCTGCGGCGAGCGGCATCGCCGGGTCACCGGGCTGCGGGTTGACCCGGTTCTGCGGGTGGGTGATCTGCGCGGCGTCGAACGCGATCAGGTTCTGCGCCTCGTCCCCGGCCGGACCCCCGGTGCCTTTGGCCCATTTCGCCGCGACGGTCGGCACGAGGTTCACCTCGTCCTCGGCGCGGCGGCCCGGCGGGCGGGTGGTGTGCGATCCGGCGGTCAGCGTGGCGGCCACGAGGTGGCCGGTTGCCGCGCCTTCGGTGTCGATGCGGTGGCCGCGACCATCCGTACCGGCCGCCTGCAACGGGCCTACGACCACGGTGGCGTCCTGGTCGCCGGCGGCGCGCAGGGTGCCCGTCGCCGGGCCGGTGCCCCACCAGCCGGGGCCGGTCTCGTGGGCGATCAGGCGTCCGCCGGTGGCGTCGTTGTCGTCAGCGCCACCGTCTGAAGCGCTGAGCGCAGCGACTCCGGCAGCTCGCGGCCCCGCCGCTGCGCCCGGCGCAGGATCCCCTGCGCCGCCTTCGGGCTCAAGCAGTACCTGGACAGGTGCGGCCCAGTCTCCAGCACATCCGACAATGACGATCCGACGGCGTCGCTGGGGGACTCCGAAGTACTGAGCGTCCAGCACTCGGTAGGCGAGGCCATACCCGAGCTCAGCCAGCGCCCCGACGACGGCACCCATTGCTCCCCCGTGCAGTTGCATGCACCGGCCGCCGGTGGCGGGCCGGTATCCGCAGGCTCCTCCCCGAACAGGGTGGGGTTCGCAGCAGAGGATGTCGCCGCAGACCGCGATGGCGCCGGGGCAGCAGCAGACCGCCGACAGCAGCCCAGGCACGTTCTCCAGGCAGAACCACCGGGGCCGAAGACCGTCGAGGAGGCGAACGACCTGCCAGAACAGGCCCGAACGTGGGCCACCCAGGCCGAGGCGACGTCCCGCCACGGACAGGTCGGCGCAGGGCCAGCCGGCAAGGAGGACGCCGTCTCGGGGATCAAAGCCGGCTGCCAGTAGCTCATCGGCGGTGACCTCACAGACGTCGGTGAACAGGGCGGTGTCGGGCATCCGGTCGGCGATCACGCCGCGGGCGGCGTGGTCGATCTCGACGGCGGCGACCACCCGGAACCCGGCGCGGCAGAAGGCCAAGCCGATGCCCTCGACGCCGGCGAACAGCGAGACCGCCGTGGGCCGACTCATGCCACCGCCCCGTCTCGCTGCGGTTCGCCGGCCTGGGTGGTGGCTTGGGCGAGGAGCTGGTTGGCGCGGTGCCCGGAGCAGCCCAGCAGCCGGGCCAGCGCGGCGGGGCCGTCGCCGCGGCGCAGCACCCCGGCGGCCACGGCGACCCGTTCGGCGGTGCTCAGCGCCACGGGTTGGCCGTGCAGCGCCAGCGCCACGGCGACCTCGTCGACCAGGTCGGTGTCTGGCGCGCCGAGGTTGGGCCGGGCGTGCGGATCGTCGATGTCGTCATCCCAGGCGATCGGGGGCGGCCAGCCGGCCCGTTGCGCGCGCCGCGCGGCCAACCGGGACGGCCCGGGGATCGCCGACAGGTGCGTGTAGAGGGCGGCCACCTTGGCGGCGGTGTCGCGGGTGACGTAGCGGTTGGCGACCCACTTGCCGGGGGCGCAGGGGTGCACACCGAGCCGGGTGGCGACCTCGGCGCGGGCCCAGCCGATGCGGCCCAGCGCCTGGATCCGGCGGCGGGTGCCGGCGGCGTCGACCAGCGGCCGGTCGGTCGGGCGTAGCCGCACCCCGAGGATGGCCTCGGCCACGGCCGGCGTGGCGCGGCGGGTGGCCCTGTCGTAGACCAGCCGGGTCAGGAAGCCGTAGCACAGCTCGGCGTCGGCGGCGATGTCGAGGATGCGCATCCCGCCGTCCATCAGGTGGCGGATGTGCGTGCGCAGCCGGGCGGCGTCGACCATCTCGCCCCAGGTGCCGCTGCGCACCCGGCGGCGCCGGCGGCGGTTGTACCAGTTGGCCCAGCCGCGGCAGCAGGCGCAGCCGGCCCGGTACTTGGTGGTGTGCTCACCGCAGCGGGGCGGGCGGCCGGGGACGCAGGCGTTGTCGACGTAGACGGCCATCAGGGTGCACCTCCGGCGGCGACGCGCAGCAGGACGTCGGCGTGGCATAGGTCGATGTGTTCGGGAACCGCGATGCCCAGCGGCGATCGCGGCCACCTCGTCGCGGGTACGGATTGGTAGCGGGCACCAGCAGGCCAGGTTGTGGCCGGCGAGCTCGGTACGGATCTGCTCGTCGCTGGGGTAGGGCCAGCGCGCGGCCAGGCCCGGGTCGTGGCGCCGCTCGGCCAGAAACCGGCGGAACCACTGCACCGCGACGGGGCCGTACTCGGCGACGGTGAACGGGCTGCCCCACCTCGATGGGTGGGCCACCACGATCGTGTCGGCGGGCTTGCGCCAGCCGCGGCTGCGGCGCAGCTGCACGCGTTCAGGCACCGGTTACCTCCGGCGGCGTATCACGCAGGTCCGCGGCGGCGACGATCTCGGCGGCCCGGACCTGCACGAGGATCTGGTGCCACGGCGGGTCGTACTCGCAGTGGTCGCAGTGCTCGCAGTACCGGTAGCGGTACGGCACGCTCGGGAGGCGGCCGTCGAACCACCGGTCGGGCATCTGGTGGCCGGTGCGTTCGCAGTCGGCCTTCTGGGCGCAACCGGCGCACAGGACCGTGGCTGCGACGATGACGAACCCGGCGTGGCGGGCGTGGTCGACGGCCTCTGCTTCGGTGTCGAAGTGGGGGGTGCCCTCGTCCCAGCCCCGGCCGTCGCAACCGCGGTCGCAGGTGACCTCGTAGCAGGTCTTCAGGCGGATCACCGGGCCACCGCCAACAGTTGCTGCTCCACCGCGGCGCGCACGGTGGGCGGCGGGTACCACAGGCCCTGCCGGCCCAACGTCGGTACCGGCTGCGGGAGCGTGACCACTAAGCCGGGGATCACCTTGGGCAGGTCCATGTCGAAGTCGTCGGACCAGAACCGTTCAGCCATGGGTCACCGCCTCGATGTCGAGGCTGCGGATGATCCGCATGGTGACGGCCGCTACCTGCAGCAGCTCGCCGCGCAAGTCGCCCCAACCGTCGCATTTCCGGTTGGCCCGCCATTCCTCCCACGCTTCGCGGGTTTCGTCCTCGATGGTGGCGATGCCGAAGCGGAGACCGTCCCGTGTGGCTGTGTAGCCGGCGGGGTGGATGTGGTCTTGGCGGGCGATTTCGGCGGTGAGGTCTGCGATGAGGTCAGCCAGCATTGGTCATCGCCTCGGCGACGCGCGGGTACTCGTCCCAGGTGCGCCCGTCCAGGATGCGACCGGCGCGGTGTCGGCCGACCCGCAGCATGATCTGCCCGTTCGTGTCGCGGTCGTCGGCGAACACCAGCTCGGTGGCGCCCGGGGCACGATCAGGGACGTCCGGGCCGTAGTTCGACGGTGCCGGCACCCATTCGCCCGACTGCTTGTAGAAGAACGCCACGCCGGCGCTGGTGCACTGCTCGCGTAGCGACCGGGCCCAGCCCGGGTGCATCGGCCGCGCCTTGGGACCGGACTCGCCGCCGACGATGACCCAGTCCGGCCGGGCTGTTGGGGTGGGGTGGCAGCGGCAGGGGCAGGTGCCCCACAGGTGGGCGCTGTCCCAGTCGAGCGGGCCGCGGTGGTGGCAGCGGTCGCAGGCCCGCTGCGGTCGCTTGAGCCAACGCGTGATGTCCACCGGGCCGAGCAGTGGCTCGCAGGACAGGAACCGCACCGCGGCGGGGGTTTCGAGCAGGGCGGGGATGCGGATGTTGGCCCACTGCTGGGTTTCGACGGACACGCCGAGCCAGACGTTGGGCAGGTGGGCAGGGCCGGCGTCGGGCAGCGGCCGGTGTCCACGCACGAGGCGGGCCGCGTCGACGGTGGCCCAGAAGCCGGCGGAGTTGAGCAGGGACCGCAGCCGTGCGTGCCGTTTGGTCAGGACCTGGAAGGTGTGCTGTGCGGCGATGCTCGCGACGGCGAACACGTCGGCGATGAACCGGTCGGGCACCTGCTGGTGGAACAGGTCGGCGAGGCTGCACACGAACACGCGCCGAGGCGTGCGCCAGCGGGTGGGGATGCCCAGCCGGTCGGCGTGCAGCTTGACGCCGGTGGTGGCGCCGATGCCGGGCCCGTCGAACCGGCGGTGCGCCATGCGAAACGGCGGGGTCCGGTCGATGTAGCAGCGCAGGCACCCCTCGGAGGTGCGGGTGCACCCGGTGACCGGGTTCCAGCTGGCGTCGGTCCATTCGATGCGGCTGATGGCGCTCATGCGGCGGCCGTCCTGGGTGTGGGTAGTGGCTCGGCTTGGCAGCACAGCCGCCCGGTGGCGGGCAGCCCGTAGCGCGCGACGTAGCGGCGCAGCACCTCGCCCTCGACCTCGACCGGTCGGCGCCATGGGCCGGTGAGCAGGCCGCGGCCGAGCACGGTGGCGTGGCCGGCGTGGGAGAGGTACAAGGTGACCCGCCACGCCGGCGGCGGGCTGGGCACCGTGACGTCGGGCGTCTGGTCGGGCGTGGCGACCGGGGCGCCGGCGATGACGGCGGAGGTCTCCCGCCGGTCCCGGACGAGGATGACAACCAGGGCGACGGCACCGACCAGGAGGCGGCCGGTCGCGCGGGCCACGACCCATGTCACGCGGCGTGCCACCGGGGATGCCACGCACAGGACAGCTAGGCCGACGGCGAGCATGACAACAGCACGCCAGCTCATCGGGTCACCAGCACGACAAGCCCGATGACGAGCAGGGCGACGACGGCGGCGACGGTGGCGAGGGTGCCGGCCTCCCGCCGCAGCATCGTCCTGAGGGTCTTGAGGCCCTTGCGGGCGGCGCGCAGCTCGTAGCGGATGCGCCGGACCCGTTCCTTGGCGATGGCCAGGGTCCAGGTCAGGGCGGCGCCGACGGCGGCGCCGAGCAGGAACGCAGCGGTCAGGGCCGCGCGGGTGTCGGTCATCGTGGCACCTGCCCGCGATGTGGCTGGCCGAGGTTGACCTGTAGCTGCGGGCCTGCTTGGACCGCTGGCCGCTGGCCGGTGCTGAGCGCCTGGACGCGGACCGGCTGGGTGCGCCCGTGCGCGCGCCGCCGGTGCGTCACGGCGGCGGCGGCCGTGGCCACGACGGCAAGTGCCACCACGATCGTTGTGGCGATCGGCCACAGCCACGCGGTCACGGCCAGCGCGGTGAGCACCCAGCGGACGGTGGCGCGTTGCCAGCCGGGCCAGCACGCCCATCTCGGGTGCCGCCACGAGACGGGGCCTGGCGGGTGGGCGGCGTGCAGGAACGTGGCATCGGTGGTGCGGTGGCCGCGTAGGGGGGCGCCGGACAACCATCGGGCGGCCAGCTTGGCGGCTCGCCAGAGGAGTCCGGCGATGACCATCGGCCCGACCGGGGCGGCCTGGTGGCAGCCGCAGGTGTTGACAACGGTGCACATCGGGGGTCCTTTCGGGGGTTGGTGATCTGGTCAGCCGCCGCTGCCCGGCTTGGTCGGCTGGCGGGTGCCGCGGTGGTGGATGCGGTGCAGGTGGTTGTAGGCGCGGCGGCCCCATCGCAGCCGCTGGCCGTGGCCGTCGCAGCGGGGGCAGGGGCGGGTGTAGCCGAGCCAGGACCGCCGCTGGCCGGTGCCCGAGCAGGCGCGGCAGGGGCGGTAGGGGGCGATGGCGCAGGCGGCGGCGTAGCCCAGGGCGGCGGCCAGGGCCAGGCCGGCGAGGCAGCCGGCGGTGGTCGCGGTAGCGGCGAGGTGGGTCACGAGGTGCCTCCCAGGGCGGGGTTTCGGGGTTCGGGGCCGGTGCCCGCGACACGCAACAGCGCAGGTCGGGCCCGTTGCGGCGGCTGTCGCGCGGCCGCGACATGTCGCGGGCTGGCCGCTACACATCGGTGATCGCCTTGCGTTTGATCGCGGCCTCGACCGAGGCGAGATGCGCGCCCTTGACGACCCGGTTGCCGTCGGACTTGTCACGGCCGTCTTTGCTTTCGACCTTGAGCGCGCGGGCCTGTGCCGAGATCGCCTCGGCGGTGAGGTCGGCATAGTGCTCGGGGATCTGCTCGGCCAGCCGGGCGGCCAGCTGCCGCCAGGACACCCAAGCCTCGCCCGCGTAGAACACCGAGCGGACGTCGGCGAGCACGTCGCGGGCCTGCCGGGCGACGTCCTCGCCGGCGGCCATGCCGGACAGCGTGCCGGCGGCCTGGCGGTGTCGGCGGGCCGCTTGCAGGATCTTCTCGGCGTCGGCGTGGTCTGCGATGTGGGTCCGCACGGTCGGAACCCGGTCGGTCAGCCCGTACAGGTAGCCGACACCGGCGCGCAGCGGCTCTCCCTTGGCGTCGTGGCCGAACACCGGGCCGGGCGGCAGCGCCGAGGCGTCGATGCCCTCGGCGTAGGCGTCGCTGCCGAGGATGGCCTCGCTGACGCTGCGGTTGCCGCATTTGAGCGCGAACCGGGCGGTGTGGTTGTCCCGGAACCGGTTGAACATCTTCTCCAGCGTCTGACCGGCGCCGATCCCGGAGGGCTTCTGCGTGCTCGACAGGATGATCACGCCGGCGGAGGGGCCAACGGCCATGACGTAGGACAGCAGGCTGGCGATCTCGTTGCTGGCGTCCCTGTCGTCGAGCTCGTAGTAGACCTGGAACTCCTCCATGACCAGCAGCCACACCCGCAGCTCGGGGTAGCGGGGGTCGCGGGCCAGGTCGCGGGTCAGCTTGCCCTCGCGGCACACGTCGACCGGCAGGTGCGAGAGGATGTCGTTGACCCGCTGGATGTGCTTCTTGAACGCGCGCAGGGTCAGCAACAGCTGCTCGACCGGGTCGCCGTCGCGGGTCGGGTGCGTCCCGTAGATCATCGCGTCGGCGACGAGGGCGAAGCGGCGCCAGTCGGGGCTGTTCTTGCCATCGGCGATGAACAGCTTCACCCACGGGTCCAGCGCTGCGTACAGGGCCGGCAGCCGGACTGCGAACGTCTTTCCCTTGCGTGGCTGGGCCCCGACCAGGATTGAGATCCACATGAGCGAGATCGTGACGAGCTGGCCCCGCTCGTCCAGGCCGAACGGGACCGGCTGCCAGATGTCACGCGGCCGGCAGTCCAGCAGCGGGGTCCGCGGGGGCGCAACGGCCAGCGGGTCACGGTCGGCGACCCACAGCGTGTGGCTGCGGTGCGAGGCGGGGTCGCGGGTCAGGTAGACCTGGTTGACCGCCACGTCCAACCCAGAGGCGATCGCCGGTCGGGCCTTCACCGCGTCGTCGAACCCCTTGCCGTAGGGCAGGTCGACCTGCACCCGCGACCCCTCGCCGTCGCGGGACATGACCGACCCGAACTGGACCTGCTGGCCAGGCTTGTCTGGGTCGCCGAGCCTGGCCGCGTAGTAGGCGCGCAGCACAATGTCGGCGGTCAGCTTGCGAAACCGGGGGGTGACCACGGCCGGGGTGACGATCGGCCGGTCCACCGGCCGGCCCACGTGGGCCAGCCACGGCAACACCACGACCAGCACCAGCAGCCCAACCCAGCGGGGCGCGGCCAGCGCCAGCACCAAGCCGGCGACCGTCAGGCCGGCGGCCTCGGCGGCCAGCACGATGCCCCGCCAGGCCCGGGTGGCCTTGATCTGGCGGTGCAGCCGCTCCCACGCCTGCCAGTCGTCTCGGGTCGCGGCGTTCTGCCGCAGCCCGGTCGCCTCGCTGACCCACCACCAGCGCAGCTGCCGGCCGACGATACGCACCGCGCCGATGGGTGCGTAGAACAGCGCCAGCGGCAGGTACACCGGCACGAGCCAGAGTGTGTGCTTGGCCAGTCGGCGCCCGGTTCGCCCGGCGAACCGCTTCAGGGTTACGCGGATGTTCCGCCAGCCGCGCAGGCTCGCCGGGATGATCGGCTGGTACTCGTGCTCCCGGCTGACCACGTCGACGTACACCGGCGCCCGGCCGGCGCCCGGCTCGGGCTCATCGCCCGGGTCGTCGAGGGCGACCTCGAAGTGCGTGTCGAACACCTCGCCGGAGCTCGGGTCGCCGCTGGCCTTCGGGGCGCGTAGCGGGATCACCCGCCCGCCCGGGTCCTCCTCTGCCGGGGGCGGCCGGTCGTCGGGCTCGATCGGACGCATGCTCAACTGGTGTCCTCTCCGTCGTGCGTGTCGGGGAGGCGGGGCGCGGCCGGTGCTTGTCCAGGGCTAGGGCCGCGCCCCGCGCGTTCGTTAGGCGGCGTCGGTGTCCTCCTCCGCCCGGTGCGGGCCTGGGGGCTCGGTCCCCCACCAGGAGGTGTCTTCGCCGCGCCGCTGCGCCATGTTGCGCAGGATCGCCGCGTTTCGCCGCTGGTGGCGGCGTAGCCGTCCTGGTCGATCGGACCGCGGTAGCCGGACTCGCGCAGGTCGAAGAACCGGCGGTCGGCGTCGGTCTCCGGCTGGCCGTCCCAGCGGCGCGATGGCGTGCGCATGGTGTGCTCGGTTTCGGTAGAGATCGACGCCCGCTCGGCCGCGGCTCGGGCGGCGTTGCCGGTGGTTGTTGCGGCGCGGATGATGGCCGCCTGGTCGCGGGTGGGCAGTGCCCGGATCTCGGCCGGCAGCGGGCCGTTGCCGCCGTCGGCGACCCATTCGAGGGAGGCGGCGGCGAGCCGGCCGGCGTGCGCGCGTGCCATGGCGTGTGGTCCCTTCGTCAGTTGTGGGACGCGGCCGCGGTGGCGGCCGCGGGCTTCCTGGCGGCGGCGAGTACGTACTGCAGCTCGCGCACCTGCTCCTCCAGGTCGGTGACGCGCGAGCGTAGGCTGGCGGCCTCGTGCTCGATGTCGTTGCGGACGCTGCTGATCCGCTCGTCCATGTCGGAGCGCAGGTAGCCCACCTCGCGGCGGGCGTCGTCGGCGGTCTGCTGGGCGCTGTGCGCGGCCGAGCAGTCCTCGCCGTAGCCGAAGTAGCTCACGTGCTTCGTCCTTCCTCTTAGGTCCACAGTGGAGTGTTGTCGACGCCGTCCGGACCCGGTCGGGGCTTGGGTGGCGGCCTGCGCGCTGCGCCCGGCAGGTCACGCACCAGGTTCGCGTGGTGGGTGCTGACCTGGCTGCCGTCGTCCAGGCGCACCGTGTACAGCGGCCAGCACACCGACACCACGGTGACCTGCGGCCGCCGGTAGGCCACGCTGGGCGCGGTGCGGGTGCGGGGCACCAGGTACACGCGCTCGCCACGGCCGATCGCGGAGGCGGACATGGTCACCTCCCTCCGTTCGGTGCGGCGGGCTCCGGGTCGCCGGTCGGCTCGTCGGCCTCGGTGACGGCTTCGGCGGGCACCGGGCCGCCGTTGCCGGCCGGGGTCGTGTCGGCCCAGTAGCGGGCGACGGTGCGCTTGCTGAGGCCGGCGCGCTTGGCCACCTGAACCTGCGTGAGCAGCGGGGCGTCGCTGCGGATCTCGGCGAGGATCTCGGCGATCAGGTCGCGGGTCGTGTCCGGCTGGCGGGTGCGCTTCGCCGTCCTGCCGCGTGCCCGCCGGCCGGGTCGGGGCGGTGCCGGGTGGACGGTGAGCGGCCGGTCGGCGCGCCTGACGGGCGGTTCAGCCTCGTCATCGCGTGCCGGGCCGGCCACGCGTGCGGGCACGAGCTCGGCGCCGATGAGCGCGGTCAGCCCGTCGTAGTCGGCGTTCGCGGCGAGCCGGGCGGCGATCTCGTCAAGGTCGTAGACGGTGATCGCGATCTGGGCGGCCAGCGGGTCCCGGCCGGCGGCCAGCCTGCGCCGCAACAGGGCGGCGATCGCCGCCTGCCGACGTTCGGTACCCACCGCCGCCCGCGCGGCCGCCAGCGACCCGTACAGGCCCAGCGTGAGGTCCTGCAGCGCGAGCGCCCGGGCCCGGCGGGTCAGCCACGGATGCCGCACCCACTGCCACGGCCCGTACACCGGCGCAACCGGCGGCAGGTTCCCGTCGGCGCGCAGCTGGTCGCG
>WNFZ01000456.1_pt1 | contig 40293 bp, 7 predicted proteins | sample 5400081 | NCBI WGS metagenome assembly WNFZ01 (sample SAMN13153365, study PRJNA577476) | soil metagenome | isolation source: 80 cm soil or saprolite under grassland replicate 1 | place: USA:California | collected 2016-06-15
CGTTCGGGCTGGGAGTGCTCGACCTCGCTGTCGCCGACTTCGTCAGGAAGCTTGGACTTGCTCAAGGGAAAGGAACAATGATCGACTCGTTTTTACCTGAGCCATGAGTCGAGAATCATTGTAGTCAATAACGAAGAAGCTACATGTTTCGATTTAGGAGTAACACTGAACAACTTAGTTAACGCTGTATTTATAAGTTCGTCGACGGAATAATCCCGCCCGTGCCCCGTTTATTTCGCATGACTACTTAGTTCGACTTTATCCGTTCACAACGCATAACACAGAGAACCTTATATAAGGAGGATGAGAAATGAGTTGGCGCGACCCTGATAGAGAAGACACAACTACCTACAAGGTTGTAGTAAACCATGAAGAACAGTACTCGATATGGCCCGAGTACAAGGGCAATCCTCTCGGGTGGGAGGATGTCGGGAAAGTCGGCCCGAAGCCTGAATGTCTGGCCTACATCAGGGCTTCCTGATCCGAACGTACCCCGCGAAAAGACCTTGGTCGATAGGCTTTGTGAGGGCGATCATCCGGTTGAAGTCGGGTTACGCCCCGAGAGAACAGTTACACTGTTTAAAGAAGCCATCGATCGTAATTATGTGCATATTAAGTTCACGAACACGCGGGGAGGGACTGAATTAGGCGTCAGGCTGGACCGTGAGGCTTGCGATTTCCATGAAGCAGATTTTGAGAACGGCGCAGGCAAACTTCATGTTGAGGGCGGGCTGACTTTGGATTATGTGAAAGTCAGGTGCATTGCTGACATAGACCTGCCAACTCTCGAAGGTAAAGGTCATCTGATGAAGGTGGCGGCGGAACCGGCAGACTGATCCGCAAGAGCGATCGCTGCTTGAAAATGGGGGTAGCTGTCTTCTAGTCCGGCCCGCGATTGATCGAGAATGCGCCTCTGGTAAATAAGTTTACAGAACTTAGCCAATTTCCTCAGAAATACGTCCTGTTTTAGCAAACGAAATTTCCTGAACCTCTTATGTGACACTTTTGGAGGGAAAATTATGCTCACCTGGAAGCGAGTTAGAACTATATCCGCGCTGGCGTTTCCCGCAGGCATCGCCCTGGGTTTGACTACGATTATGTCGTTGATCGATCTCGCCATGGTCGGGAGATTGGGAAACCACGCCGTAGCGGCGGTTGGATTGGCGGTCTTTAGCAATGCCTTTGTTCTGGCGTTTGTGATGGGGATTGCGCCTGCGGTGCAAGGGATAGTCGCCCGCAGAAGGGGAGAGGGCTCCACGGAACCCAGATGTTTGCCGCTGAACGCAGGTCTGTTGATAGCCCTGCTTGTGGGGCTGCCTCTGACAATTCTGTGTTACGTGTTTACTCCTTTGCTCTTCTCGGCCATTTCCTCTGACCCGGAAGTCACCAGGGTGGGCGTTTCATTTCTCAGGATTCTCTACACGGGCATCATCGCGGTAGGAATGCAAGGCGCTTTCAGGGGCTATTGGTATGGCATGGAAAAGCCTAAGGTGCACATGACGATCGTCTTTTTCATGATTTGCCTGAATATTGTCGGGAACTATCTTCTGATTTTCGGAAAGCTCGGCGCTCCCGCCCTGGGAGCTACGGGAGCTGCGATCAGCACAGTAGTCTCACTCTACGTGGGCGCCACCATTAATTTTACGCTCGTCTACTTCCGTTTTCGGAAGGAAGGATTTTTGAGCGCAAGGCCGCAGCGATCTCTTCTGGCGCGCGTCTTCAAGATGGGGCTGCCTCTCACCATGCAGGAGTTCTTCCATTCGGCCGGCTACATTACGTTTTTTTGGATTGTGGGACAGGTCGGAACGGCGGAGCTGGCCGCCGCGAACGTTCTGGTCAGAATCACGATGGCGCTGATTCTCCTGGCCATGTCGCTGGCGGCGGCCTCCGCTACCCTTGTCTCCAAAACCGTAGGCGAGGGCGATCTTGAAGGGGCTGCGCAGTGGGGCTGGGATACGGGGAAACTGGGGGTCATTGGGATCAGCCTGTTGGGGCTTCCACTTTTTCTATTCCCGCAATACTTTCTTTCGATTTTTCTTTCTGATCCACACACAGTATCAATCGCTGTCATACCATTGCAACTGGTGGCGGCCACGACCGGAGTCGGCAGTCTGATTTATATCTTTGCCTATACTTTATACGGCGTCGGTGATGGCAAACGAGTTGTCATAGTTTCGTTCAGCACGCAATGGCTCTTCTTTTTGCCTGCGGTGTGGATCGTCGGCCCTTATCTGGGATTCGGCCTCTTACAAATCTGGCTCGTTCATATGGCCTACGGTGCACTCGCTACTACGTTGATTACTTCGATCTGGGCCGGCGGCAGATGGAAGAAAATCAAAATCTGATCCGATTTCTCATAGCATTTTCCATCACAAGCGAGATCGACTCGTATCCCCGGTTCGCCCTGGCAGTTTGCGCTTGGATGAAGAGGCCGCTTGCTAACGCGCGCGGTACGGTACTGCGACCGTGAGGTAGCGGATTCTTCGTTCATCTGCAAGACGCTGTATCTTGGAGATTCGCCATGGATCAACAGGTTAACAATCAAGAATTCGATGCGATCATTGTGGGTTCCGGGCCTGGTGGCGCGGCTGTCGCGAGAGAATTAAGCAAAAGGAAAAAAAGAGTGCTGATTCTCGAACGAGGCGGCGACGCGCCACCCAAAGAAGGCTTCCTGGCGATCGGCTCCATTCTTAACAGTGTTCCGGTGGGCGACGCCCTCGCTACCGCGAGGGCGATCACGACGGGAGGCACAACGGCTGTCTATTTTGCAGTGGCCGATCCTCCCCCGTTGGAGACCTTTCTATCGCTGGGGATCGATCTATCCGGCGAACTCGGAGAGGCGAAACGGGAACTGCCGCTGGCGGAATTGCCCAATGAGCTTCTCGGAGCCCAGGCCGTCAAGGTCCGGAACAGCGCACTGGAGCTGGGATGCGCGTGGAAAAAGAAAACGATGTTGGTTGACCTGTCCAAATGCGCTTCCGGCTACAACCACGAGGCGAAATGGAACGCCAGGCGCTATGTGCTGGAGGCAGTCGCATTAGGGGCCACGTTAATCAACCGGGCCACGGTTCTCAAGGCAATCGTTGATAAGAAACAAGCCGTCGGCGTGGAGTACAAAATTCAAAGAGGAAAAAAGGATTTTGAGATCCGTCGCGCCTTTGGAGCCAAGATCATTCTCTCCGCGGGCGCGGCGGCTTCGCCGATCATACTTCGAGATAGCGGGGTGCGAAATGTCGCAAACCGTGGATTCTATTGCCATCCCAATTTTGCGGTGTTTGGCGTCGTCCCCGGGCTGAGGGGGGGGGAGAATTTTGTGGCAAGTATGGGGACGGAATCAGAAAACGGCTTTACTTTGGGCGACGCGAATTTTGCTCGCACATTCTACAGAATGTATATGCTTGGTGATCGTAGATTTATCCGCGCGCTTTTCCACTCGATGAGTATAGGGGTCGGGGTGATGTTCAAGGAAGGGTTAGGCGGAACGCTTCGGGAAGATGGCCGTTACTACAAGGAATTGAAGAAAGAGGACCTCGGTGAGTTGGAAAAAGGTGAAAAGATGGCTCGGCAAATCATACGGAACGCCGGCGGCAAGCATATTATCAAATCATCCATCGGGGCGGCGCAGATAGGCGGAGTAATTAGAATCAGGGAGCATTTGGACGAGAACCTGCAAACGGAGTACAGCAATCTACATGTCTGCGACGGTTCGGTGATTCCGGAAAATGTAAAGGTGTCTCCGGCACTGACGCTCATTTGCTTAGGCAAATATTTAGCTAACCGATTAGCGCGCTCTCTCTAACAACAAGACAAATCAACTAGGAGGAAGATATGAACAGTAATGTATTGCAAACCACGAACAATAAGGCATCGGAAACCATGAGCGATAAGGCGCCGGTAGCTCGATCAATAATAAAGATCGCAAAGTTTGTATCGCTTGGGGCGCTGACTCTTGTAGTAATCCTTTCGATAGCTCCCTTTGCTTCGAAAGCGCACTTTGCTTGGAAGCGCTCCGGTTCGAATCAATGGGAATTGGAGATAGATAAAGACGGCGTGAAAGTCTACTCCTCAAAATCTCCCGACTCCCCTTTGAATAAATTCAAGGCGGTTACGCGGATTAAAACCACATTGAGTCGCGCCGTTGCGTCAATGCTCGATCCCGATCTTGAGAATTGCGTGGATTGGAATAAACTTTGTGTTATCGTTCAATCCGTTGAGCCATGGAACCCGCAAGGTCAGTACCTTATTAATTATTATCGATCGAACAACCCGCCCCCATATCCACCTAGAGATCAAGTGTTAAAGATACACATCACTCAAGACGCCAAGAGCAAAGCAGTTTTAATAGAGGTCACCGCTCTCCCAGACAGGCTCCCCAGAAATGATTGCTGTTACCGCGTGACGCATATGCGCAATAGCTGGCGATATACCCCTGTTGAGAATGGCGAGATTGAAATCGAGTTTCAACAGGATGCTGATAGAGGATATCCTTACGATGAAGTTAATCAGAAGATGCCCGACAACATCTATCGTAATTTCAGACGCCTCCCCGAGTTGTTGAATAAAGAGAAATATCATCACGCAAGCTTTGATTTTATCAAGGACTAAATCAGCCCCCTAACCCCTACCTTGATCCGCTCGCGAATCTCTTCGTTCTTGGCGCGAGCAGCATCCCTGTGAACGAAAATGTTAGACCTGTCGACTTACTATTGTCACGGCTACGTAGCGGCCCCGATTGTCGAAGCTTGTCGGCGAGGTGGGCTATTCAAGCTGCTCGATAACCATGGGTTCCGTGAACGCGCATGGTTGATCAATGAGCTCAAAGCGAATGATGGCTATTTTACGATAGCGCTGGAAGCGCTGGAGTCTCTGGGCTGGCTCGAGAAGAACGGTGATAACGCCTACCGCCTGACCGCCGAGGCGAACCCCTATCCTGAGCCGGATCTGACGCCGCTCTATGCCGTAGAGCCGGAGCGGTTGATCGCGCAGGATCCGCACGCGCGCACGCTTAGGGAGAGGATCGAGCGGGTCTTCTTTCGTTCAGAAGTCGGAGACCCAGCTTCGCTGGATCCGGCGCGGGGCGCCATCATCGTCCCGCTAGTTGTGTCTTTACAGGGGCTGGACGCGAATAAGTTTTGCGAGGAACTTGAGCGATTAAGCCCGCCCCTGTCCCAAACGGTCATTGAGTTATTCGCGCGACGCCAATTGCTTACGGATGACAGGTGCCGATTGACGGCTTCCGGCAAGGGCCTGCTGCGACGCGGCGCATTTAACGTCGCGGCGTTCTATAGGCCCGCGCTCCACCGCATCGGCGACCTGTTATTCGACGACCCTGCGCTCGTGTTTGATGATTTAATCAACGCCGAAGCCTTCATCACATTGGCGGCGAGTCTGGGTCTTTTTAACGATGATTGTGTGAATCGGCGTACACAAACGTCCGATCCATGTCGGATCATCCCGCACAGTCTTACAAAGCGCGACTATGTCATCCGGGGCGCGACTGAGGCCGATCTGGAGCGACTGTGTCAACTTGAAAAACTTTGCTGGCGGCATACGCGAACTCCCAAGAAGCAGATCCTCGCGCGCTTGCAGAAATATCCACAGGGGCAATTCGTCCTGGAAAAGGAAGGAAAAACGCTCGGCGTGATCTACAGCCAGCGCATTACAAGTACGGATGCGCTTATGACGCGCACTGCTGCGGATGTCCATGAGCTGCATCAAGAGTCGGGCCCGATCATTCAGTTGTTGGCGGTTAATATCGATCCGCAAGCGCAAGACTTGGGTTACGGCGATCAATTACTGGAATTCATGCTGCAGCGGTGCAGTCTCATCCCCGGCGTCAAGCAGGTTGTGGGAGTGACCTTATGCAAGAACTATAACGCCGAGGGCGTTCAATCCTTCGATGAATATATTCGGCGCCAAGGCGGCGGCCAGGATCCCGTCTTGGCTTTTCATCAGGCTCATGGCGCCGAGATCGTCAAGGCCATTCCGGGTTATCGCCCGCAGGATCACGCCAATCGGGGCAATGGGGTATTGGTGGCATACGACATCCTCAATCGAACGCCACGCCGGCGGCGGATCGAAGCGGCGGCAAATGCGGCGACGGTTAGTGACTTAAGGATAACGGCGATCGATCAACAGCAGATAAGTGAGTTCGTCCGGGGAGAAGCGGCCGAGTCGCTGGGGATCGGCAAGAGCGAGTGTGATATCGATCGCCCTCTAATGGAGATGGGCCTGGATTCGGCCGATCTACTAAAATTGCAACAACGATGTGAAGATAGATTCGGCCTGGAATTCCAGGCCGGATTTTTCTTTGAATACAACACTGTTAGAAAAGTCGTCGAATATTTGACGACAAGTCTGGCGGCTGCCCCGGAGGCAAATCGGATGGCAAGCGTCAATGCGGCGCATCACTCAAGGAATGTTACGCCGCCGGCTCCTGGCGACGCGCCGGATAAAGAACGCGCCGCGACCACAGATATTGCGATCGTCGGCATGTCTTGCAAGCTTCCGGGCGGCATAGAGACCCCGGATCAGCTATGGCGGGCGCTGGCCTTGAACGAATGCGTGATCGGTTCATTTCCGAGGACGAGGCGGAGTTGGCCTGGTGGGGATGAGTATCCCGGTCTAGATCAAGGCGGATTTGTCAAGGATGTCGACGCTTTTGACGCAGCCTTTTTCCGCGTCTCCGCCGTCGAAGCGCAAATCACCGATCCACAGCAACGGATGTTGCTCGAACTCGCCTGGGCCTGCCTGGAAGACGCCGGCATTCTACCTGCTGCTTTAAGGGGCTCGAAGACCGGCGTTTTCGTCGGCGCCAGCAATTGCGACTATAGTCGGTTGATACAAGAAGCCGGCTTGGAAATAGCAGCCCACCATGGCATCGGCAGCTCTTTAGCTATTTTGGCTAACCGCCTTTCATACTTTCTTGACCTTTCCGGCCCTAGCCTGGTAGTCGACACCGCCTGTTCTTCCTCCCTGGTGGCGCTACATTCAGCGGTTCAATCATTGCGTTCGGGCGAATGCGCCGCGGCATTGGTTGGCGGCGTCAATCTGATCTGTCATCCCGATTTGCCGATTGCTTATCACAAGGCCGGCATGCTGGCGCCCGACGGCAGGTGCAAGGTATTCGACGCCAAAGCCGATGGTTATGTGCGTTCTGAAGGCGCAGTGATGTTATTGCTCAAACCCCTCCGCGCAGCCATCGCCGAAGGCGACCAGATTCATGCGGTAATCAGAGGCAGCGCCGTCAATCACGGCGGTCTCGCCGGCGGCCTAACGGTTCCCAATCCACAAAAGCAAAGCGAACTACTGGTCGCTGCCTGGCAAGATGCAGGAATCGCCGCTCAGGATCTGACATATATAGAAGCCCACGGAACCGGCACCTCCTTAGGCGATCCCATTGAAATACAGGGAATACAGACCGCCTACACGCAACTGGCTTCGAGAGAGCCAGCCAAGCCATGCGCAATCGGCTCAGTCAAAAGCAACCTCGGGCACCTGGAGTCCGCCGCGGGAATTACAGGCCTACTGAAGGTTATTTTATCGATTCAGCATCGACAACTTCCTGCATCGATTAACTTTGCTCAGCTTAATCCCAAGATTCGGCTAAAAGACACGCCTTTTTATATACAGGAACAACTTCACGAATGGGATGCGGAGGGGCCCCGTGTGGCTGCAGTGAGTAGCTTTGGGTCAGGCGGGACCAATGCGCATGTCGTTGTGCGAGAGTATCGTCGAGACGCCAGGCCCCGTAGCCAGGAACATGAGCGCCTCTTCGTTTTGTCAGCGGCCAATCATGATCGCTTGCGCATTTATGTTCAGAAAGTGATTGACCATCTGGAGAAAAAGCTGGAGCGAGAGTCGACCGGCGACGAGTTTAGCGACGCCATTTATACCTGGCAGGTCGGTCGTACTGCTATGAAACAGCGTTTAGCAATTAGAGTGAAGGATCACGTGGAATTGCTAGACAAGTTGAAGCAGTGGTTGGCCGGAAATAGTAGTGTGACCGATGTCTGGTCTGGTCAGGCGCCTCAAAGTGACTCGAACGTCAACCATGCATGGCTGGTGTGGCAAACGAAATCAGGTCAGCGGTTAATTGATCAAGCGCTATTCGAAAGAGACCTGGAACAACTCGGTATTCTATGGGCGTCTGGTATCGAGATAGATTGGAATAAATACTATGAGGGCGCGTGGCCCGGAGAAAGTAAGCCGCGACGTGTCAGCCTGCCCACGTATCCGTTTGCCAAAGAGCGCTATTGGATCGATACGGCGGCGAGCGGGCAAGGCGTCGCCCGCGGCGTGTTACCCGCAGGCCCGGCGAAGGTTGGCCTTCACCCGTTGCTGCACGGCAATACCTCCGATCTGGGCGAGCAACGCTACAGCTCGACTTTTACCGGCGAAGAATTTTTCTTAACGGATCATCGAATACGTACGGATGGGGCCGCCATACATAAAGTCCTGCCCGGAGTGGCGTATCTTGAGATGGCGCGGGCGTCGATCGAACACGCATTGCCTGCGAGGCCCGAATCGACCGTCCTGGAGCTGCTCAATATAGTCTGGGCGCAGCCGATCATGGTCGCCGAGAAGAAGCGAGTCAACATCGCACTCGCGGCGAAGGACCACGAGGAGATCGACTTCGAAATTTACAGCCAGGAGACCGACCAGCGGATCGTACATTGCCAGGGTCGCGCGGTCTTGAGTCGACAAGCGGCGCCGGCGAGGCTCGATCTCGACGGGCTCAAGGGGCGGATTAGTCAGAGCCTATTAGCGCCGAGCGAGGTTTACGCGGCATGCGCCCGGATGGGGCTTGTCTATGGGCCATCTTTTCAGGGAATAACCGCCATCCATCGGGGGAGCAACCAATTATTGGCGCGCCTGCGGCTGCCGAGGGCCGTAGAGGAGACGTTGGGAGACTACTGGCTGCATCCGAGTTTGATGGACGGCGCTTTGCAGGCCTGTGTGTGGTTGATCGGCGACTCCTCCGAACGTTCCAACCGACCGCGGCTGCCATTTGCGCTGGAATCGTTGCGCATCGTCTCGCAGTGCAGCCGAGAGATGGTCGCCTGGGCGCGTTACTCGCCGGGCGGCCAGGCAGGGGACATGAGTGTCAAGTTGGATGTTGATCTGTGCGATGAGCAAGGAAATCTCTGCATAGAGATGCAAGGCCTTTCCTTCCGAGCTCTGAAAAGTGATGAAGAAGTATCACTCCATCCTCGACAGGAAATCCAGCCTGGGCTGCAGTCGTTTGTTCCGGTCTGGAATTCCGTTCGGCTGGAAACTCACAAGAAGACGATCCTTCCGGGATCCACAAAAATACTGCTGCTGGGAGCCGATCAAAGGCGCCTGGACTGGGTGAAAAAATCCCACCCCAACGCGTACCTATTGCCATTACCATCAACTTCGACCATCGACTTCATACAAGCAAAGCTGAAAGACTGCGCGTTCGACCATCTACTCTGGATTGCGCCGGATGTCGCTCGAGCGGATGGGCGATCCAGGCAAGACGATGATCGGATAATCGAGCGACAAGAACTTGGAGTACTGACCGTTTTTCGCATCATCAAAGCCCTGTTGCGTTTGGGGTATGGGGATAAAGAGCTGCGATGGACCATCATTACCGGCAATACACAGCGAGTGAAAAAGGATGAGCCGATCCAGCCGACCCATGCCGGAATATTCGGACTGGTAGGCAGCCTCGCGAAAGAATATCCCCATTGGAAGTTAAGTTTGCTGGACGTGGATTCACTTGAATCAGTGGCGGCCAATGAATGCCTGTCGGTAGCCCCGGATGAACGAGGCGCCGGTTTGGCTTACCGCCATGGTGAATGGTTCCATCAGGAGTTTGCTCACATTCCAACACTGCCCCAGTCGGCGCCGATCCACTACAGACAAAAAGGGGTTTACGTCGTCATCGGCGGCGCGGGCGGCCTTGGCGAAGTATGGAGCCGGTTCATGATCGAACACTACCAGGCCAACATGGTCTGGATTGGCCTGCATAAATACAACGCCACTATTGAAGGCAAGATCAATTCGCTGAGTCGGCTGGGTCCCGCCCCTCTGTACATTTCCGCCGACGCCTCGAACTTCGATGCGTTGGAGCAAGCATTTAGAACGATCCTGAAGACTTATCCCGCCGTTCATGGAGTCGTGCATTCAGCCATCTTTCTGCTTGATCAGAGCATTGCCCGCATGGAGGAATCGGAATTCAGGGCCAGTTTATCCGCCAAGGTGGATATAAGCGTGAATATGGACCGGGTATTCGGCGAGCAAGAGCTGGATTTTATGCTGTTCTTCTCGTCCTTCCTCTCTTTTGTCAAACCGCCAGGCCAGTCCAACTATGTCGCCGGCTGTACTTTCAAAGACAGTTTTGCGCAGAGACTACAGCAGCGTCGCGCTTATCCGGTAAAAATCATGAACTGGGGATATTGGGGCAAGGTAGGCGCCGTAACTGACGAATACTACAACAAGGCCATGGAGCGCATGGGCATTGGTTCCATCGAGCCGAATGAGGGCATGGCGTGTTTGCAGACATTCGTTAGTTCTGAGCTGAGTCAGATGGGCGTAGTCAAGATTATCAACGCTCAGGCTATTGCGGACCTCAGTTTCTCCGAGAGGGTGACATATTACCCCAAAGCTGCTGCTAACGCGTTTCCTCAAGTACAAAGAGACCTTGTCAAACCAGCTTCGACCAGGCAAGTGGCAGCGCTAAAGGGAGGACTACAAACCACGGAACTGGATGCTTTTTTAGCAGAAATCCTCGCATCCAGTTTGATCTCTTTAGGACTTTTCAGGCGGGGAATCCGTCGAATTGCCGATCTGTCGTTGGACAAACCGCCAGCGCCATTTTATGAGCGGTGGCTCAGCGGCAGCATCCAGTACCTGCAACAACGAAAGTTGCTTGGCGAGGATATGGCGGGCGCCCCCGGAGTCCGAGCGCTCGCCGATTTGTGGCTTGAGTGGGAAGAAAGAAAAATCGTATGGGCGGCTAACCCCGACCAACAAGCGCAGATTGCCTTGTTGGAGGCCTGTTTAAAAGGATTGGCCCGCATTCTGAGCGGCGATCAGCCGGTAACGGAGGTGATGTTTCCCGATTCGTCGATGCAGTTGGTCGAAGGCGTCTACCGTGGCAACGCCCTGGCGGACTATTTCAATGAAGCGCTCGGGGACACATTGGCGGCATGCGTCGAGCATATGTTGCACGCGGAAAAGGAACACAAAATCCGTATCCTGGAAATCGGCGCGGGCGCCGGCGGTACCACTACAACATTATTGCCACTGTTGCAACGCTTCCCAATTGACGAGTATTGCTACACGGACATTTCCAAGGCATTTCTGATGTATGCCGAGGAACAATATCAACCGCGATTCCCTGCGCTGACCACTGCGATCTTTGACGTTTCCAAGCCATTGGCATTGCAATCGATTCCGTCGGATCATTACGACGTGGTTATTGCCGCCAATGTATTACATGCCACGCCGAACATCAGGGAAACCCTGCGCAACGCCAAAGCGGCCTTGAAGAACCAGGGAGTTTTACTACTCAATGAAATTAGCGCGTGGTCCTTGTTTACCCACTTGACCTTCGGCTTGTTGGAAGGATGGTGGGCGCCGGAGGATACGGCGCTGCGTCTGCCAGGAAGCCCGGGGTTGGCGCCCGAGAAATGGCAAGAAATTCTCGCGGAAGAGGGGTTTGAATCGATCTTTTTCCCTGTCGAGGAATCGCATAAGTTCGGACAACAGATTATCGTCGCTAGCAGCGATGGATGGGTACGACAACAGCTAAACAAACAGCCGGTTGCGGTTTTGGAGCACAACCTTCCCGTATCGACAATCACAGCGCCGGCGCCGGCGATGAAGGAATCTGCAGACGCTGAAGAATCCCTGCGCGAAAAAGCTATTTCCTATTTTCAAAGATTAGTCGCGTCGACTCTGAAGATGCGGCTTGACCAGATAGAACCGCGCCGGCCACTCGCAGAATACGGCCTGGATTCCATCCTGGTCGGCCAGCTCACTTATCAATTACGCAAGGCATTTTCGAATGTTATGAGTACGTTGTTTTTCGAGGTCCAGAGCATCGATGGACTGGTGGACTACTTTTTGGAAAACAAGGAGCAAGAGCTGGTCACGGTGTTGTCAATGACCGCTGCCGCGCCGCAGCAGGTTCCTACACCGGCTCGGTCGAGGGAAATTTCGACCCAAGATGTTCGAAGACAGAGAAGTTCTCTTCGACCTTTGGTCGACGATATTACTCAAGAGCAAAAGACATCGGCAGGGGCGCAAATAAGCATGCGACACACTTTCCAGCCGGCGCCGGGTTCTTCTGCTCTGATCCCGCCCATCTTTGACGTTGCTATTGTCGGCCTGAGTGGCCGATTTCCCCAATCGAATAATTTGAAGGAATTTTGGGCAAATTTATCGAATGGCGTTAATTGCATAACGGAAATACCCAAGGATCGTTGGAAATGGGCAAAGTACTATGATCCGGAGAAAGGTAAGCCTGGAAAAATATATACAAAATGGGGCGGCTTTATAGAGGGCATCGATCAATTCGATCCTTTGTTTTTCAAGATTTCGCCTAAAGAGGCCAAACGCATGGATCCGCAAGAACGGATATTTCTAGAATCTTGTTACCATGCTATAGAAGATGCCGGTTATACCCCCGAGAATTTGGGAAAGGCCGAAAAGATCGGGATATTCGTGGGCGTGATGAATTCCAGATACACGCCGCAGCCTGCTCATTCTTCGATCGCCAACAGGGTTTCGTATGTTTTTAATTTCCAAGGCCCTTCCATGGCTATCGATACAGCCTGTTCGTCATCTTTGACAGCCATTCATGTGGCTCTGGAAAGCATCTATAGCGGCTCGACCGAGTGCGCCATTGTGGGCGGGGTCAATGTGATCATTGATCCGGCCCATTATTTACATCTGACTGAGTTGACGATGTTGTCCAGCGGCAACCAGTGCAAAACATTCGGAGAGCAGGCCGATGGGTTCATCGTTGCCGAGGGTGTGGGCGCGATTATTCTAAAACCTTTGAGACAGGCGCAACAGGATGGAGATCACATTTATGCCGTCATCAAAGGCAGCGCCGTCAATGCCGGAGGGAGGACGAATGGCTACACAGTTCCCAACCCAAAAGCTCAGGCCAAGGTGGTATCTCGGGCTTTGGAACGCGCGAAGGTCACCGCGGAACACCTCAGTTACGTCGAGGCTCACGGGACCGGTACTGCCCTGGGCGATCCGATTGAAATCGCCGGTCTAACCCGCGCGTTTAAAGAAACGACCGATAGGAATCAATTTTGCTCGATCGGATCGTTGAAGTCGAATATCGGTCATTGTGAATCCGCGGCCGGCATTGCCGGCTTGACGAAGGTGTTACTGCAGTTGAAATACGAAGAGCTGGCGCCTTCTCTTCATTCCGAGATCCCTAACCCGGAAATCGACTTCGGCCAGACTCCCTTCAAAGTTCAAAAAAGCCTGGAAAAATGGCGGCGTCCATTCCGTGAAGTAAATGGGGTGGTACAAGAAATACCGCGTATCGCCGGCGTATCATCCTTCGGGGCGGGCGGATCGAATGCTCATGTTATTGTGCAGGAGTACATACCGCCGGTAGATGTAATGGAGCCTGCCGCTTCTGTTGAAAATACGAAAGTCATCATCGTCCTGTCGGCCAGAAGCGCGGAGCAACTGATACAAAAGGCTCGTGATCTGTTGAGCTTTATCCGTGAGGAAGAACAATCGGCAATGTCATCGGGTAAAGCCATTGACCTGGGCGCCATGGCCTATACGTTGCAGGTGGGTCGAGAGGCGATGGAAGAGCGACTGGGCTTCTTGGCGCCCTCAATCGAACAATTGGCGGAAAAGCTTCACGCCTATGTTGCCGGCGAGCAGGATATCGAAGGCGCGTATCAAGGACAGGCGCCGCGCAACAAAGAAGCGCTGTCACTCTTCAGTACTGACGCCAACCTGCAACAAACGGTCGAGAAATGGATCGCCAACAGGAAACTCTCCAAACTGCTGGAGATGTGGGTCAAGGGCCTGGATCTGGATTGGAGCAAGCTGTACGGAGAGGCCAAGCCCCGGCGTATGAGCCTTCCCACGTATCCGTTTGCGAAGGAGCGTTATTGGACGGATGCGGCGGTGGGCGCGAAGGAGCGTGCCCAAGGAACCGCAACCGCAGTCCTTCACCCGTTGTTGCATAGCAACACGTCCGATCTGCGCGAGCAACGCTACAGCTCGACGTTTACGGGAGAAGAGTTCTTCCTCGCCGATCATCAGGCGCGGGCGAACGGCCACGCGAGTCAAAAGGCGCTGCCCAGCGTGGCCTACCTGGAAATGGCGCGGGCGGCGATCGAGCGCGCATTGCCGGCGCGGCCCGAGTCGACGGTCCTTGAGCTGCGCAATACTGTCTGGGCGAAGCCGATCGCGCTCAGCGAAAACAAGCAGATTAGTATCGCGCTCGCGGCGAACGACGAGAACCAGATCGACTACGAAATTTACAGTCAGGAGACCGATCAGGAGATCGTCCATTGCCAAGGTCACGCGGTCTTGAGCCACCAACCGGCGCTGGCCACGCTCGATCTCGACGGGCTCAAGGGGCAGATGAGTCAGAGCCAGTTAGAGCCGAGCGACGTCTACGCGGCGTGCGCCCGAATGGGGCTTGTCTATGGCCCCTCTTTCCAAGGGATCACCGCCATTCATCGGGGGAGCGGTCAACTCTTGGCGCATCTGCGGCTGCCGGTGGGCGTGGAAGACACGTCGGGAGACTATATCCTCCATCCGAGTTTGATGGACGGCGCCCTGCAGGCTTGTGTGAGCTTGATCGACTGCTCGTCTGAGAGTTCCAACCAACCGCGACTGCCCGTTGCGCTAGAATCGTTACGGATCGTCTCGCCGTGCAGCCGAGAGATGGTCGCCTGGGCGCGCTACTCGCCGGGCAGTCAGGCGGTGGACGAAGTCATCAAGCTGGATCTCGATCTGTGTGGCGAGCGGGGCAATATCGCTGTGCAGATGCGGGGCATAAACTGGAGGCGGACGTCGCCAGATAGAGTCGAGGACATAGCCGAGCCGGTCATTGATAAAGCGGCGTCTCTGGCAGTCCCTGCGGCGCTCAAAGAAATCACTCCTGCCGCGCCAGCCCGCAGAGAAATCGTACTTGTTCCGAATCAACAAGCGATCCCTGCGCCAGTTGAGCGGAAAAGGCCGGCGGCTATTTCTTTAGCAACGCCGAGCGCGCTTGTCTCCTCAGCGGCGGCGCCTTCTGAAAACATTGCCCAGCAACCTTCCGCAGGAAAGCCACCGATTACTCTCTCAGATGCGGCGCTTGGCGCGCCTATCGAGGGGGGCGCGGCGCCTGCAGTTTCTTCGGTCAGGTTGTACGACTGCGGCGCCGGGATATTCTCGATCGAGATCGCCGCGCCGGTAGGCGGTGATACTTCAGCAAAGGACTTGATTGCTCCTATGCTGCAGGCCCTGGACCGAGCGCGACAGGAGGCGTCGCTCAAGGTACTGATAATCAGAGGCGCCGAGCGCTGTTTCTTGCGTGGCGGAAGAGAGGACTACAACAAAGCCATCGATCAAAAGCTCTATCAGGCCATTGTGTCATTTCCGTATCCTGTCATCGCCGTCCTTGGGGGGGATGCGATCGGCGCAGGCTTCCTGTTCGCAGCGCTCTGTGACTTCATGGTCTGCGACGAAGATGCGCAGTACGGCTATACAGACGCGCAACGCCATTTTTGTCCGACGACCGCCGAGGCGATTGTGTTCGGTGAACGGTTCGGCGAGGTCCGGGCGCAGGACTTGTTGTATCTATCGACGGCCTCAGCGGGCAAGCAACTGAGAAGGAAAGGCTGGACTTGTCCCTTTCTGCCAGTGGCGCAAGTCGAGGCGTATGCGGAACAACTGGCGCGGGCGATGGCGACGAAGTCCCGGGATGCGCTCCGTCTGTTGAAACAGCATCTGACGCGGCGCCTGGTCGGTTTGGTCGAAGCGCTGACGCGCGTCGAGGTTGCGGCGGACGCGGCGGAGAATCCTTCAGATACGGGGGCCGATAAGGTTGCGAAAAAGATCGCTTCTCCGGCGGAATATATCCATCTGGATACCACGGTGGAAAACGTTCTAGTCATCAAGTTCCGTAGCGCCGGCGAGCAAGTGGAGGCGCCAGTCCTGGCGCCGGATCTCGGCCATATTTTTGCCGAGGTTGATCAGAACGCCTCCTACAAAGCCGTCGTTCTCGTCAGCGAGTATCCCGACTTTCTTCCGGGAGCCGAGCGTGCGATTCCCTTCATTTCTGAGGATGTGGCGCTGGAGTTTCAAAGCCTGGTCGCCGAGTCGGAGATCCCGGTCGTCGCCGCTTTGGCCGGGAATGCCAAAGGCCTTGCCTGGCTGGTCAGCCAGTTCTGCGACGCCTGCGTCTACAGCCAAACGGGCGTGTACTCTTCCACAAACATCGGGCACAGCCCGGTCCTGGCGCAAACGGCCGCCGCGATCTTTGCGCATCGATTCGGCGGGGAGGCGGCCAACGAAATCCTGCTCACAGGCGCCGACTATTCTGGCGCTGATCTCCAGCGACGTGTGGGCGCATTGATCGTGGCGGAGCAAGATCAGGTTCTGCCTGCGGCCTTAAAAGTCGCTGAGTTCTGGGCCAGGCTGCCGCGAGGCGTCTTGGCTGCCTGGAAGAAACACACCGCGACGATCCTCCAGGAGAAGATTCGCAGTTTGCCGGCCGCGGTCAAGTGGGAGCAGAAGGACGAGGCGCCTGACCATCAGGTTGCTGCGCCGACGCCCATTGCGCTTAACTCAAAAGTGGTCACCGCAACCGCTCAACCGGATGGCGTTGTGGTTGTGAAGATGGAAGATCGGGAAGCGAAGAACATGTTTTCCGACGCTCTCGTGGCGGGAGTCACTGAAGTCTTCGCGCATATCGAGCAGACGCCGGCTTATAAGGTCGTGATCCTCACCGGCTACGAGAGCTATTTTGCATCGGGCGGCGACAAAGAAGGCTTATTGGCCATCGGGCAAGGCAAGGCCAGTTTCACGGATTTCAACATCTATCAATCGGCGCTGGACTGCCCGTTGCCGGTGATTGCCGCGATGCAAGGACATGGGATCGGCGCCGGCTGGTCGATGGGGATGTTCGCCGACATCGCGGTGCTCGGCGAGGAAAGCCGTTATGTGAGTCCGTATATGGATTATGGATTCACGCCGGGGGCGGGCGCGACCTGGATTCTGGCGGAGAAGATCGGGCAGGATCTGGCCCGAGAAAGCCTTCTGACTGCGCGGTACTATGCGGGCAGCGAGTTGAAAGACAGGGGGCTACGACTCCGCGTGGCGCCTCGGGCCGAGGTGTATCCGGCGGCGATGGCATTGGCCAAACAAATCGCGCAGGCGCCGCGCCAAAGTTTGATTGGCCTCAAGCAGCAGTTGACACGGCATCTTTACCAGCCGCTGGAAGAGACGTATCGACTCGAACTGGCCATGCATGAAAAGACCTTTGTGGGCCGGTCGGAGACCCTGGCGCAAATTCAGAACAAGTTTTATCAGGAGATCGAACCGCAGGACGGATTGCATGAAGCCTCCGTTGAGCCTCGGAACCTCTCCGTGGGCGGCCATCAGCAGGCCGCCACGGCAAATCGATCCATCGACAGCGATGCGCTACGCGCCATCTCTGCGAACCTCAAAACGCTGCTGGCGAACGAACTCCAGATGCGAGAGAGCGATGTCGACGACCAAACGCAGTTCGTCGATCTGGGCCTCGATTCGATCAGCGGCGTGACCTGGATCCGGAAGATCAATGAGAAATATTACACGTCGATCGGAGCCACGAAGGTCTACAGTTACCCAACGCTTGTCCAGCTCAGTCGCTACGTGAAGGAAGAAATGGAAAAGCTCGGTATGCCGCTGAGCCAGGGCGCGCCTCCTGTGCCGACCGCGCCTCTTGTAGCGGATACGCCGCCGGCGGCGGCGAATGGCGCCTTGTCGCATCACTCGTTTGCGACCGAGCGCGCCGCGAAGCAGTTGACGTCACGGCGCAGCCGCGCGGCCTCGCGATTCGTCGCCAGCGCCCCCGCAACCCGTCCATCAGGGCCAATTGCGGCAGAGCCAATTGCGGCGCAGCCCATTGCGGTGATCGGCATGGCCGGTCAATTCCCGCAGGCCAGAAACGTCGAGGAATTCTGGCAGAACATTGCCGGCGGCAGGAATTGCATCACAGAGGTCTCACGGCGCCGCTGGGATGTGAATGTGTTCTATCAGCTTGGCGAGGCCGTAGTGGGCAAGACCAACAGCCGGTGGGCAGGGGCGATCGACGAATATGATCTGTTCGACCCGTTGTTTTTCGACATCTCGCCGGCCGAAGCCGAGAGCATGGATCCGCAGCAGCGCCTGTTCTTGCAGGCGTGCTGGCACACGATCGAAAACGCCGGATACGCGGCGCGATTTTTGTCCGGGAGCAAGTGCGGCGTCTTCGTCGGCTGTACCGCCGGGGACTATCACTGGTTGTCGCGGCGGCGCCAATTGAGCGCGCAAGGCTTCACAGGCGGCGCGAACTCCATTCTGGCCGCGCGCATTTCATACTTCCTGAACCTGCGAGGCCCTTGCGTATCCATCGATACGGCCTGCTCTTCATCGCTGGTCGCCCTCGCCCAGGCATGTGACAGTTTGACCTCGGGCGCCAGCGATCTGGCGCTGGCCGGGGGCGTTTATGTGATGGTCGGGCCTGAAATGCATATCAAGACTTCGCAAGCGGGCATGCTCTCGCCCGAAGGCAGGTGCTTCACCTTCGACGAGCGAGCCGACGGCTTTGTTCCGGGAGAAGGCGTTGGCGTCGTCCTGTTGAAGCGGCTGGCCGACGCCGAGAGAGATCGCGACATGATCCACGCGGTCATTCACGGATGGGGCGTCAATCAGGACGGCAGGACCAACGGGATCACCGCGCCCAATCCGGAGTCGCAGACGCGCCTGGAGCAGGAGGTCTACGACAAATTCGGGATCGATCCGGCGAGCATTCAACTGATCGAGGCCCACGGCACGGGCACGAAATTGGGTGACCCCATCGAAGTGGAAGGGCTGAAGAACGCCTTTAAGAAGTACACCCAGAAGAAAGAGTATTGCGCGCTAGGCTCGGTGAAGAGCAACATCGGTCATTGCCTGGCGGCGGCGGGAATCGCAGGGACGCTCAAGCTCATCCTGGCGCTGAAGCGCAAGCGACTGCCGCCGACCATCAACTTCGAGCGGCTCAACGAACACATAGACCTGACGGAGAGTCCGTTTTACGTCAATACGCAATTGCAGGAGTGGGAACCCGGCGGCGCGGCGAGGCGCCAGGCAGCGATCAGCTCCTTCGGCTTCAGCGGCACGAATGCCCATATGGTGATCGGCGAATATACGCCGCCGGCCGAAGCCAAACGACCGGTCGCCATCATGACTCAAAACACGAAGGCCATCATCCCTCTGTCAGCCAGAACGGCAGAACAGCTTAAGCAGAAGGCTCGTGATCTGTTGGACTTCATTCGCAAGGAGGCGCGGTCCATTGAACTCATCGAGATGGCCTATACGCTGCAGGTGGGCCGTGAAGCGATGAGTGAGCGCCTGGGCGTCCTGGTGTCCTCGGTCGAGCAACTAGCTGAAAAACTCGAGGCCTATGTCAATGGCGAGCGGCGGATCGAGGATCTTCATCGAGGACATGTAATGCGCGGCGCGGAGAGCGCGAACATCATCAACCAGGATGATGACGTGAAGGAAACCGTCGTTGAAAAGTGGATCGCCAAGAAGAAGTTCTCCAAGCTGCTGGAACTGTGGGTCAATGGCCTGGAGGTGGATTGGAACAATCTGTATGGCGAGGCGGCCCCGCAACGCGTCACATTGCCGACGTACCCGTTCGCCAAGGAGCGATACTGGATCGATACGGCCACAGACGGACGCGTGGCCGCAGAAGGCGCCGCAGTCGCGGTCCTTCATCCGTTGCTACACGCCAACACCTCCGATTTGAGCGAGCAACGCTACAGCTCGACTTTCACCGGAGAAGAATTTTTCTTAACAGACCATCGAGTCCGTATGCATGACGGCGCCGCAGAAAAACTCCTGCCCGGGGTGGCCTGTCTGGAAATGGCTCGGGCTGCGATCGAGCAAGCGGCGCCGGTTCGGCCAGAATCGAGCATTTTGGAGCTACACAATATGGTCTGGCTGAAACCGGTTGTTGTTACAGATCCTAAACAGGTCTCCATCGCCTTGTTTGCAACTGACAACGACCGTGTCGACTATGAAATCTACAGTATCGAGGCTGAGCAGGAAACATTGCACTGCCAGGGCCAGGCTGTGTTCAGTCGTAAATCCGCGCCTGCCAGGCTCGATCTTGAACATCTCAGACGTCAAATGAGTCAAGGTAGATTAGAAGCGGCCGACGTCTATACTATTTTTGCCGGGATGGGCCTCAACTATGGCCCGGCGCACCAGGGAATAACCGTTATTCATCTCGGAGAGAAACAAGTACTCGCGCAATTGCGGTTGCCAGAGGTTGTCGAGACAAACCAACATGAGTATGTGTTACATCCCAGCCTGATGGACAGCGCTCTGCAGGCTTCGATCGGCCTGATCGTCGCTTTGAATAACGTTCCCACGAAACCATACCTACCATTTGCTGTGGAGTCACTGCGCATCATATCGTCATGCGCAAAGGAGATGGCTGCCTGGGCGCGTTACTCGAAGGGCAGTAAGCCTGGAGACAAGACCGTCAAAGTGGATCTTGATCTGTGCGACGAGCGCGGGAATGTCTGCGTCCAAATGCGAGGATTTGCTTTGCGAGTTCTGGTGAGCGAAATAACATCTGGGCGCCAAAACACAATAAATAAGTCAGCCCATAATGGATCAACTCTTATAGAAGATAGTACTCCTTTTGATAACGCGTTCTTTCAAAAACTCATCGCAGGCGTTTTGAATGGCGCCGTGTCTGTCGATGAAGCAGTGGAGTTAAGTTAGGGAAAGCGATGGCCTAAATCCGCAATTTAAGGCGGCGTAGCCAAGTGGTAAGGCGAGGGTCTGCAGAACCTTTATACGCTGGTTCGATTCCAGCCGCCGCCTCTCTCTTCTCACGGTTTAGAACAGTAGTCGAATAGGCTCATCAATCCGCGATCCCAAATTAAGGCGGCGTAGCCAAGTGGTAAGGCGAGGGTCTGCAGAACCTTTATACGCTGGTTCGATTCCAGCCGCCGCCTCCAAGACATACTTGTGTCAGGATGAAACGAAAGCTAAGACAAATATACATCGACTTGTCTAATGGCAAGCTTTCACAGCAGGAAGCTTTTGAGAAGATCAAGGCTATAAAACTACGGGGGCAGAGAATCGGCGCCTTGCTGGTCACTCCGTTCTGGCAAGCGAGCGACGTTGAGGCGCCCGACGAGGCCGGTCAGCTCGAATACGCGGAACACCACGTCATTCTGTGCGAGCTTTCGAAGGTCGATGCCAGGGAACTAGGAGCTTCGGTTCCGCACAGCAACTGCCTGTCGCTGCAAGCAGCGAATCAAAAGAACATTGCGGAGCGCTACAGCGAGTATGCCCTCGCGTGTTTTGAACGGATACAAGCCATTCTCCAGGGCAAATCCCGAGGCAAGGCGCTCGTGCAGATCGTAATTGGCAACCATCAAGAACAGGCGCTGTTTGCGGGTCTCGCGGGATTGCTCAAGACGGCGGCGCTGGAAAATCCCCGACTCATCGGCCAACTCATCCTCGTCCCGACGCAAACGACGGCCGAGGGACTGGGCCAGCTCCTGCGGGAAGAGAAGACCAGTATGCCAATCGCCGGATTGGATCCGCTGATCCGATACGAACAAGGCGCGCGGCAGGTCTTCGGTTGGCAAGAGGTAGCGGAAGACCTGGAAACGCCGCCGATCGCGTTCAAAGATCAGGGCGTTTACTTGATTGCCGGAGGTCTCGGCGGCCTGGGCCTTCTCTTCGCCAGGGAGATCCTCGCTGAGGCCCGCCATGCGCGGGTGGTGTTGACGGGGCGCTCGGCGCCTGGCGCTGGAAAGCAATCACTCCTGGACGGATTGTCCGCGCCTGAGGGCCGGCTGAGTTATCGGCAAGTGGACCTCGGCGATCCGGATCAGGTCGAGCGACTGATCGCCGGCATTCAGGACGAGTGTGGACAGCTCAACGGCATCATTCACTGCGCCGGGACGATCGCGGATAACTTCATCCTGAAAAAAACAGGAGGCGAATTCCGCGAGGTACTGGCGCCGAAAGTCACTGGGACGTACAACCTGGATCAAGCCAGCCAGGATGTTGACCTGGATTTCTTCGCGCTATTTTCTTCGATCGCCAGCGTGATGGGGAATGTGGGACAAGCCGATTACGCGACAGCGAATGGTTTTATGGACCAGTTTGCGGCGTATCGCAATCGGCAGGTGGCCACTGGGGAGCGGCGCGGTCGGACGCTGTCGATCAACTGGCCGTTGTGGCAAGCCGGCGGGATGCGGATCGATCCGGCGAGCGAGGAACTGTTGCGACAAACCACAGGCCTGCAGCCGATGCGGACGGCCACGGGGCTGCAAGCGTTTTATCGCGGCCTGGCGGCGCCCTACGACCAGCTTCTGGTCGTGGAAGGCGATCTCACCCAGATACGCCGCGCATTGCTTGCCGGTCGACCGATCCAGCCGGAGTTGGCGCCTCTCGTGACCGCAGTGGAACAATCGGTGGCGCCAGAGACAGATGCGGCCACGATAGACTCCGACAGCCTTGTAGAAAAAACCCAGGACTACTTGCGTAGAGAGTTGTCGGAACAGTTGAAACTACCGTCCAACAAAATTGATCCGCAAGCGGCGTTGGAGAAATACGGGATCGACTCGATCCTGGCGATGAAGCTGACAAACCAGCTGGAAAAGACGTTTGGTTCGCTGCCCAAGACGTTGTTTTTCGAATACCAAACCATAAGTGAATTGAGCGAATACTTTACCCAATCTCATTCGGCTCGATTAGCAACACTGTTTCCAGCGATGGGCAATGGCTACCATCAGCTGAAGCCCGTCGACACACAGCCTGAAATGCGTCCTCGCGCTCACGCCAGGCGCGATTCGGGCAGACGCGTTGGCCGTCTGCGAAGTACTCCTGGATCGGCGACGGATACCGATCCGATCGCCATTATCGGATTGAGCGGACGCTATCCCGAGGCGGTCGACATCGAAGCCTATTGGCGAAATCTGCGCGAGGGCAAGGATTGCATCATTGAAGTTCCCAAGGAGCGCTGGGTCTGGCGGGAGTACTTTAGCGAGGATCGCAGTCAAAGCGGACGCCATTACAGCAAGTGGGGCGGCTTCATTGCCGGCGTCGATGAATTCGATCCGCTGTTTTTCAATATGGCGCCCAAAGAGGCGAAATACATCGATCCCCAAGAACGCCTATTTTTACAGCATGTGTGGATGGCGATCGAAGACGCGGGATACACGCGCGCGAGCCTGCAGACATCCTCTGAGCAGGACCTGTCGGGCGAGCGCGATCTTGCCGGTCAGGTCGGCGTGTACGTCGGCGTAATGTATAGCGAGTATCAGTTGTTTGGCGCCGAATCCAGTATGCAAGGCAAACGCCTGGGAATTGCTGCCAGCGTCGCCAGTATCGCCAATCGCGTGTCTTACGCGCTGAACCTGCATGGTCCCAGCATGACGCTCGATACCATGTGTTCTTCTTCTTTGACCGCCATCCACCTCGCCTGCCAGGATTTGACACTGGGGCGAACCAGCCTGGCCATCGCCGGAGGGGTCAACGTCAGCATTCATCCCAATAAGTACCTGGCGCTCAGCGCCGGGCAATTCATCTCCAGCGACGGCCACTGCCAGAGCTTCGGCGAGGGCGGCGACGGGTATATTCCTGGGGAAGGGGTTGGAGTAGTCGTCCTGAAACGGCTCTCCGATGCGCAAAGAGACGGCGACCACATTTACGGCGTCATTCGAGGCAGCGCCCTCAACCATGGCGGCAAGACCAACGGCTACACGGTCCCGAACCCGCAGGCGCAAGCCGCCGCGATCAGTCGGGCGCTGGCGGAATCCCGTACCGACGCGCGTCATATCAGCTACATCGAAGCCCATGGCACGGGCACCAAGCTCGGCGACCCGATCGAAATCGCGGCCCTGAGCAAAGCCTTTCAGCAATATACTCAAGAGACCGGATTCTGCCTGATCGGATCGGTCAAATCGAACATCGGTCATTGCGAATCGGCGGCGGGGATTGCGGGACTGACCAAGGTGCTGTTGCAAATGCGGCGCCGGCAGATTGCGCCGTCGCTGCATTCGACGCGGTTGAATTCCCACATCGATTTCGCCAAGACTCCGTTCGTCGTTAATCAGGAGTTGAGGCCATGGGAGCAGCCGGTGATCGAAGGCCAAACGTTGCCGCGCATCGCGGGCATCTCGTCGTTCGGGGCTGGGGGATCGAATGCGCACCTGATCGTGGAGGAGTATCAGGAGCCGACGCAAGAGCCGATGGCTTTTGCGAATTTCGTCATCTTGCTGTCGGCGAGGACGGCGGAGCAACTGCGGCAGAAAGCCCGTGATCTGTTGGATTATGTTCGTCCGCGGCTGAGCGAGATCGATCTGGTCGGGATGGCCTACACGCTGCAGGTGGGCCGAGAGGCGATGGAGGAACGCCTGGGCTTCCTGGCGAGTTCGGTTGAACAGTTGGCGGAAAAGCTCGAGGCTTATGCGGCGGGCGAGGAAGGAATCGAAGGCGTTTATCGAGGACAGGCGTCACGCAACAAAGAAGCGCTGTCGTTGTTCAGCGCCGAAGACGACTTACGGCAAACGATCGACAGATGGATCGCGAGCAAAAAGCTCTCCAAACTGGTGGAGCTGTGGGTCAAGGGCCTGGAGCTGGATTGGGGCAAGTTGTACGGCGAGGTCAAACCTCGACGGATCAGCCTGCCGACGTATCCGTTCGCCAAAGATCGCTACTGGGTCGATACGGCGCCCTCAGCGGCGCTATCAGCGGTAATGGGTGGGCGCGTGGTCGCAAGTGTGGCGCCCGCGGTCCTTCACCCGTTGTTACACAGCAACACTTCTGATCTGACTCATCAGAGATACAGCTCGTCGTTCAGTGGGGAAGAATTTTTCCTGAAAGACCATCAAGTGAATGGTCAAAGAATTCTTCCTTCGGCGGCATATCTGGAAATGGCGCGGATCGCCGTAACAAAAGCCGCGAACGCTTCTCACGAAACGGTTTTGGAATTGCGCGATGTCGTCTGGGCGCAGCCGATCGTCGGCGCCCAACACAAGCAAATCAGCATTGCCCTATTGGCGCACGACCACGACGAGATCGGCTACGAGATCTATAGCCAGGAGGCGGACGAAGAGACCGTCCATTGCCAGGGGCGTGCGGTCTTGAGCCGTGGGCCGGCGTCGGCCAGGCTCGATCTCGAGCAGCTCAAGCAACAAGTGGAGCGCCGCCAACTCGAGCCGAGCAGCATTTACGCGGCATGTGCCCGCATGGGCCTGATCTATGGGCCCTCTTTTCAGGGAATTGCCGCCATCCATCGGCATTCCGATCAAATATTGGCGCAGCTCCGGCTGCCGAGGACAGTGGAGGACACTTCCGGAGACTATTGGCTTCATCCGAGCTTGGTGGACAGCGCCCTGCAGGCTTGTGTTGTGTTGATCGACGGTACGCCGGAACTTCCCAACCAGCCGCGATTGCCCTTGGCGATGGAATCGCTGCGCATTGTGTCGGCTTGCAACCGAGCAATGGTGGCCTGGGTGCGGTATTCGCCGGGCAGTCAGGCAGTGGACAGTAGTATCAAGCTGGATATCGATCTGTGTGATGAGCAGGGGAACGTCTGCGCGCAGATGCGAGGTCTCAGTTGGCAGCCGGCGTCTCTCGATCTCATCGAACCGATTCTTGAGAAAGGGGCATCTCCGCCAGGCGGCGCCATGGTCTCAGACGGCGCCCTGGCCGCGCCCGCGCATAAAGAAATTGTCTTGGCGCCGTCTTTACGAGCCCCGGCGCCAGTCGAGCGGAAAAAGCCGGCCGCCATTGCTTTGGCATCGCCGAGCATCCGTGTATCGGCAGCCGCGGCGCCTTCTGCAAACACGCGGGCGCCAATTACGCTGTCTATCCCTGGGGCCGCTCTACCGGGTGGCATAGCGCCGATCGTGCCTTCTGTGCTGGTGTATGACGATGAGAACGGGATCTTCTCAATCGAGATCGCGGCGCCACTAAGCGACACGATCCAACCCAAGGACGTTATTGCGCAGCTCCTGCGGGCCCTGGACCGGGTGCAACAAGAAGCGTCGGTCAAGGCGCTGATCATCAGCGGCCCTGAGCGCTGTTTCCCGCGCGGTGGAAGAGAGGACTTCAACGACGCCATCGATCAAGACCTCTATCAAACCATTGTGTCCTTTCCGTATCCGGTCATCGCCGTCATCGAGGGCGATGCGATCGGCGCTGGCTTCTTGTTCGCCGCGCTCTGCGACTTCATGGTGTGCAACGAAGATGCGATTTATGGATTCACCGACGCACGCCGGCATTTGTACCCCACGACTTCCGAAGCGATTCTGATGAGCGAACGGTTCGGCGAGATCCGGGCACATGACTTGTTATATCTCTCGACGGCTTCGACCGGCAGGCGCCTGCGAACGAAAGGCTGGACCTGTCCCCTTCTGCCGGCGACCCAAGTCGGGGCCTATGCGCAGAAGTTGGCATCGGCGCTGGCGACGAAATCCCAAGAGGCGCTTCGTCTATTGAAACAGCATCTGACGCGTTCCCTGGTCAGTTTGGTCGGCGGACTGACGCGCGTCGAGGCTGCGGCAGGCGAGACCGAACATTCATCTGAGAGGGCCGAGACGGGCGCCAAAACAATTGCATCGTCCGCAGCGCATCTCCATCTGGATAGCCCTGCAGAACACGTTCTTGTCATCAGGTTCCATGTGGCCCAGGGGGTAACAGACCTGGTTGCGGATCTGGGCCAGGTTTTTTCTCAGATCCACCAGGCTGGCTACTACAAAGCCATCGTGCTAGTCAGCGAGGATTCCGACTTACTTCCGGGAACCGAGCAAGCCATTTCCCGAGGCGCACTCGAAGATGTCGTGCTGGATTTTCAACGACTGTTTGTCGGGTCGGAGATTCCGGTCGTTGCCGCGTTGGCGGGGAATGCCAGAGGCGCCGCCTGGCTCATCAGCCAGTTCTGCGATGCCTGCGTGTACAGCCAAACAGGGGTGTACTCTTCAGCCGACCTCGGGCAAAGCTCCGTCCTGGCGCAAACGGCCGCCGCGATCTTTACGCATCGATTTGGTAAAGATGCAGGCAAGGAAATCTTGCTTAGCGGCGCGGACTATTCGGGTGATGATCTCCAACAACGCGCCGGCGCGTTGATCGTTGCGGCGCGGGACGAGGTGTTGCCAAAGGCCATCCAACTGGCCGAGGTCTGGGCCAAACTGCCGCGGCCCATGATGGCGGCCTGGAAGCAACACACCACGACGACGCTCCAGGAGAAGATTCGTAACTTGCCGGTTGAGCGGGAGCCGAAAGACGACACACACAGGTCGCTCACTTCCGAGCCGATCTCCATTCGGCTGCAGTCGAAAGTCGTCACCCTCACCGCTCACCCAGAAGGTATTGCGGTGGTGAAGATGGAAGATCGGGAAGCGAAGAACATGTTTTCCGATGCTTTGATCGAGGGGATCAGGGAAGCCTTCGCCCATATTGAGCAGACGCCGGCCTATAAGGTCGTGATCCTGACCGGCTACGATAGCTATTTCGCGTCCGGCGGGACCAAAGAAAGTTTATTGGCCATCGGGCAAGGCAAGGCCAAATTTACGGATTTCAAGATCTTTCAGGCGCCGCTGGACTGCCCGTTGCCGGTGATCGCGGCAATGCAAGGACATGCCATCGGCGCCGGATGGACGCTCGGCCTCTTCGCGGACCTGATATTGCTCAGCGAGGAAAGCAGGTATTTGAGTCCGTATATGGATTATGGATTCACCCCGGGCGCAGGCGCGACATACATTCTGGCGGACAAGCTCGGGCAGGACCTGGCCCGAGAAAGCCTGCTGACTGGGCGGTACTGCGCTGGCAGTGAGCTGAAAGCCCGGGGACTCCTGCTGCCCATCATGCCGAGGGCCGAGGCGTATCCGGCGGCGATGGCCTTGGCCAGGCAAATCACGCGCATTTCGCGAGGTTGCTTGATCGGTCTTAAACAACAGTTGACGGGGTATGTTCACGAGCCGCTGGAAGATAGCTATCGACTCGAACTGGCCATGCATGAAAAGACCTTTGTGGGCCGGTCGGACACCTTGGCGCAAATTCAGAACCGCTTTTACCCGGCGACCGACGCGTCGCCAGCCGTCAAACAGCAGTCTGAAGATGAAGTGGCGACCCCGTCTGTGAACGGCGATGCGCTGCCAGCCATCATTACGATGCTCAAGATGCTGCTGGCGGATGAACTGCAAATGCGAGAGAACGAACTCGACGAAAACGTCGAGTTCGTTGATCTGGGCCTGGATTCGATCAGCGGCGTGGCGTGGATACGCAAGATCAATGAGAAATACCAGACATCGATCGAAGCCACCAAGGTCTACAGCTACCCGACGCTGACCCGGCTCGGTCGTTATGTGAAGGAAGAAGCAGAAAAGCACGGTGCGCTTTCGAGGCCGGGCGCGACGCCTGCCGCGCCGTCCGAGGGCAGCCCCTTGTCGCGGAGCGCGACCGTGACGAAGTATGCGGTGAAGAAACTCGCTTCCTGGCGCAGCCGAACGTCAACGAGAGGCGCCGGCGCCACTTCTACCTATTCGTCACAGCCCATTGCGTTGATCGGCATGGCGGGCCAATTCCCGCAGGCTAAAAATCTCGAGGAGTTTTGGCAGAACATCGCCGAGGGCAGGAATTGCATCACCCAGGTCCCGTCCCACCGCTGGGATGTACATGCCTACTACCAGCCTGGCGCTGCCGTCGCAGGCAGGACCAACAGCCAATGGATCGGCGCCCTAGAAGAGTACGACTTGTTCGACCCGCTGTTCTTCAACATCTCGCCGACCGAAGCCGAGAGCATGGATCCGCAGCAGCGCCTGTTCTTGCAGACATGCTGGCACACGATCGAAAACGCCGGATATGACGCGCGAGTGTTGTCCGGGAGCAAGTGCGGCGTCTTCGTCGGCTGCGCCGCCGGGGACTATCACCAATTGTCGCGAAAGCATCAATTGAGCGCCCATGGCTTCACGGGCGGCGCGACCTCCATTCTGGCCGCGCGCATTTCCTTCTTTTTAAACCTGCAAGGTCCTTGCATCTCCATTGATACAGCCTGCTCATCATCGCTGGTCGCCCTCGCCCAAGCCTGTGACAGTTTGACCTCGGGCGCCAGCGATCTGGCCCTGGCCGGGGGCGTTTATGTGATGGCCGGGCCTGAAATGCATATCAAGGCTTCGCAGGCGGGCATGCTCTCGCCCGAGGGCAGGTGCTTCACCTTCGACGAGCGGGCGAACGGATTTGTTCCGGGAGAAGGCGTTGGCGTCGTCCTGTTGAAGCGGCTGGCCGACGCCGAGAGAGATCGCGACATGATCCACGCGGTCATTCACGGATGGGGCGTCAATCAGGACGGCAGAACCAATGGGATCACCGCTCCCAATCCGGAATCGCAGACGCGCCTGGAGCAGGAGGTCTACGACAAATTCGGGATCGATCCGGCGAGCGTTCAACTGATCGAGGCCCACGGCACGGGCACGAAATTGGGTGACCCCATCGAAGTGGAAGGCCTCAGGAACGCCTTTAAGAAGTACACCCAGAAGAAAGGGTACTGCGCGTTGGGCTCGGTGAAGAGCAATATCGGTCATTGCTTAACGGCGGCGGGAATCGCAGGGGCGCTCAAGCTCATCCTGGCGCTGAAGCGCAAGCAACTGCCGCCGACCATCAACTTCGAGCGGGTCAACGAGCATATCGCCTTAACAGACAGTCCGTTTTACGTCAACGCGCGATTGCAGGAGTGGGACCTTCAGGGGGCAGACAGACGCCAGGCCGCGATCAGCTCGTTCGGCTTCAGCGGCACGAATGCCCATATGGTGATCGGCGAATATACGCCGCCGGCCGAAGTCAAACGACCGGTCGCCGTCGTGACTCAAAACACGAAGGCCATCATCCCTCTGTCAGCCAGCACGGCGGAACAGCTTAAGCTTAAGGCCCGTGACCTGTTGGACTTCATTCAGGAGGCGCAGTCCATTGATCTCATCGAGATGGCCTATACGTTGCAGGTCGGTCGACAGCCGATGGACGAACGCCTGGGCTTCGTGGCGAGCTCGGTCGAACAACTGGCGGAAAAGCTTCAAGCGTATCTGACCGGCGAGCGGGGAATCGAAGACGCGTATCAAGGACAGGCGCTACGCGACAACGACACCCTGTCTTTGTTCAGCGCCGACGCCGACCTGCAACACACGATCGACCGATGGATTGCGAACAAGAAGCTCTCCAAGCTGCTGGAGCTGTGGGTCAAAGGCCTGGATCTGGATTGGAGCAAGCTTTACGGCGAGGTCAAACCGCAACGCGTCAGCCTGCCCACGTATCCCTTCGCCAAAGAGCGCTACTGGATCGATACGGCAGCTCCGCGGGAGGAGGCGATAGGCGCCCTGCTTGCCGCACCGGTCTGGCGAGAAAGCGACATCGAGGTCTCCGCTGGCGCGAGCCACATCGAATGCGCGGAACACCACGTTGTTCTGTGTGAGCTATCGGACGTTAAACAACTGAGGGGCTTGCTTCCACACGTCCACTGCCTGTCACTGCAAGCAGAGAGGCAAAATAATATTGCGCAGCGCTACAGCGAGTACGCGCTCGCCTGCTTTGAACGGATACAAGCCATCCTCCAGGGCAAACCCCAGGGCAAGGCGCTCGTGCAGATTGTCGTCGCTGACCATCAGGAACAATCGCTGCTTGCGGGACTTTCGGGATTACTCAAGACGGCGGCGCTGGAAAATCCCCAGCTCATCGGTCAACTCATCCTCGCCCCGCCGGAAATAACGACTGAAGAACTGGCCACTTATCTGCAAGCAGAGCAGTCGCACACGCCGGATCCGCTGATCAGATACGAACAAGGCGCGCGGCAGGTCTTGCATTGGCAAGAGGCGCCGGCCGAGCAGGACAAGCCACCGATCGCGTTCAAAGATCACGGTGTCTACTTGATCACCGGCGGACTCGGCGGCCTGGGCCTTCTCTTTGCCAAAGAGATCCTCGCCGAGACCCGCCAGGCCAGGGTTGTACTAACGGGGCGCTCGGCATTAACTCCGGAAAAACAAGCCCGCTTAGAGGGATTGTCCGCGCAAACCGGCCGTGTGAGCTATCGGCGCCTGGATCTCGGCAATCTGGATCAAGTCAAGCGCCTGATTGCCGCCATTCAAGACGAGTACGGACAACTCGACGGCATCCTTCACTGTGCCGGGATGATGATTACAGACAACATCATCCTGAAAAAGGCCAATGCCGAATTCAGTCAGGTACTGGCGCCGAAAGTCGCCGGCGCCTACAACCTGGACCAGGCCAGCCAGGATGTTGAATTGGACTTCTTCGTGCTGTTTTCTTCAATCGCCAGCGCGACGGGGAATCCGGGTACAGCCGATTACGCGACCGCGAATGGATTTATGGACCAGTTTGCGGCGTATCGCAATCGGCAGGTGGCCGCGGGCGGGCGGCATGGGCGCACGCGGTCGATCAACTGGCCGTTGTGGCAGGCTGGGGGGATGCGGATCGATCAGGCGAGCCAGGAACGGCTGCAACAAACCACGGGCATGCAGCCTATGCGGACGGCAACGGGCCTGGAAGCGTTCTATCGCAGCCTGACGTTGCCCTATGACCAGATTCTGGTGGTGGAAGGCATCCGACCTAAGATAACAGCCTACTACCTGCAAAAGGCGCGCATATTCGAACCGTCTTCCAATACTGAGACTGTCCATGACCAGTCGCACGCTCGCGTTCTCAATGAATCTGCCGGGGCGCCGCCCGACAAACTATCGAATGTGGAAACGCAAGTCAGCCTGAACCAACTGCAGCAACGAATCAAAACCATCTTGGCCACGACGCTGGGGGTAAAGACGTCCATTGACATGGATCAGGCGTTTGTTGAATTGGGGTTGGACTCCTTCCTTGGAACAGAACTGGTTATTGCGATCAACAAGGCGTACGGCACAGGGTTATCCAATATAACAGTTTTTGATTATCCAACCGTAAGAAAGCTTGCGCTATTCCTAGAACAAGAAATAAAGAAGTTGCCCGGCTATTCTAAACAGGCGCCTGCGGGGCCACTCGTCCGGCCCCCACTGCCAGTGGTCGGTTCTAACGCCGGTCTGAAAAGGAAGATTCGCGTCGCTCGGACAACAACGAGTAATCAAGCGCTTTCCGATGACAAGATTGCAATTATCGGGATGTCGGGAAGGTATCCGCAGGCGAATAGTTTGCAAGAGTACTGGGATAATTTGGTTGAAGGAAGGAATTCGATTGTCGAGGTGCCCCCGTCCCGCTGGGACGCCAATCGGTATTATGATCCAGCTCCTGCCAAGAAAGACAAAGCGAATTCCAAGTGGCTAGGGGCGTTGGACGACATCGACTGTTTCGACCCGCTATTCTTTCGAATCTCTCCCCAGGAGGCTAACTATATAGACCCTCACCACCGCTTGTTCCTGCAAGAGAGCTACAAAGCATTCGAGGATGCCGGCTACTCGAGCGATGCCTTAAGCAACAAAAAGTGTGGCGTCTATCTCGGCATTTCGGCCAACGAATACGCGCTGCTTCTTTCGAAGAATCGGATGTTGGGTGGCGCTCCGGTCACAAGTAACCACCCCGCCATCGCGGCGGCGAGAATAGCGTACTACTTGAACTTGAAAGGTCCGGCCATTTCTGTCGATACCGCTTGCTCCTCTTCGCTCGTAGCCGTTCATCTTGCGTGCCAAGGATTATTGAGTCGTGAAATTGATATGGCCTTGGCGGGAGGCGTCACTTTATGGTTAACCCCGGAATCCTACCTCTCGATGAGCCAAGCCGGGATGCTTTCCGCTGTGGGGCAATGCAAGGCATTTGACGATACGGCAGATGGCATAGTCGTTGGCGACGGAGTGGGCGCTCTGGTACTAAAGCGTCTGAAAGACGCGGAAGCGGACAATGACTTCATCTACGGGGTAATATTGGGGTCGGGTGTCAATCAAGATGGAAAAACGAACGGAATAACGGCGCCGAGCACAGGCAGCCAGATCGAGCTGGAGCGAGAAATCTATACCAGGAATAAGATCGATCCGGAAACCATCAGCTATGTCGAAACGCATGGCACCGGTACCAGATTGGGCGATCCGATCGAGCTGGAAGCTCTTGCGACCGTATTTAAAGAGAAGACGACCAAGAAACAATACTGTGCCTTAGGCTCCGTCAAAAGCAATATCGGGCATACTACGTCGGCGGCGGGGGTGGCCGGCGTGCAAAAAGTCCTGCTGTCGATGCGACATCGCACGTTGGTTCCCAGTCTGAATGTGACCAAAGAGACGTCCCGCTTTGATTTCAAGAATTCACCTTTCTATATCGTCCGGGAGACAAAGACCTGGGACGCCGCTCCAGGCTCTCTACGCCGCGCGGCGGTCAGCTCCTTCGGCTTTAGCGGCACCAATGCTCATCTGGTGGTAGAAGAATACGCGCCGCCACTCGAGCAAGCGGTGTGGTCCGGAGAAAACGCCTCCTTCATCGTCCCCCTGTCTGCCAGAACTGCAGAGCAGCTCGAAGAAAAGGCGCGAGATCTGTTGAAGTTCATTCGCGCATCTCAGCAGCACGGTCAACCGGCAGAACAATCAACACCATCGTCCAATCCAATCGACCTCGCGGATATGGCTTATACGCTACAAGTTGGCAGAGACGCGATGGAGGAGCGCTTGGGCTTCGTCGTGAGCTCAGTCGGTCAGCTGGCGGAAAAACTGAGCGCATATCTCAACGGCGAGGAAAATATCGAGAGCGCTTATCAGTGTCGTGTCGAACCGGGCGCCGAGCGCCTGACGACGATGAAGTATGACGATGACATGCAGGAAGTGATTGGGAGATGGATCGCGCGTAAGAAGCTCGGGAAACTAGCGCAGTCTTGGACCCGAGGTCTGAATGTCGACTGGAACAAACTCTACGGCGAGGCGGCGCCCAGGCGCATCAGCCTGCCCGCTTATCCCTTTGCCAAGGAGCGTTGCTGGATTGCCGAGACGCCGATTCGTCACAGTGTAGAGAGTCGATTCGAATTCGAAGGCGCCCTGAAATCAATCGACGACATTATGGATAAGATTTGCGACGACGCGATGGAAACTGACCAGGCCGTTAAGTTACTAAAGGCCCTCGTGTAGTGGAGACGGTAGGGGCAGACCTGCGTGTCTGCCCCGGCGGTGATGCGTAGACCCAATCCGGGGCAGACACGCAGGTCTGCCCCTACATTGATTCGCAAAACGCTATAGGTTTTAGTCCCTCCCCGACGACTTTACAAATGCCCTGCGTGGAGTCGGAGGCGGCCGAGAAGTCAGATGCCAGAAAATGTCAGTCGACATTCCAGATAGAGAGGAATGTGATGCCCGATTTTATCGAATATGTGGTTGCGGAATTAAAGAGCAAAAGGCTGTCGAAGACCGATGCCGCCGCGCTTATTAGACAGTTTTCTCGTCTTTCCTCGGTCTGGGTGGCAGCGGTCATCCACCCGTTACTGCACCGCAATACCTCCGATTTGAGGGAGCAACGTTATAGCTCGACGTTTACCGGAGAGGAGTTCTTCCTCGCCGATCATCAGGTGCGGGTGGACGGGCGCGCAGATCAAAAGGTGTTGCCGGGCGTGGCCTATCTGGAAATGGCGCGGGCGGCGATCGAACACGCATTGCCTGCGTGGCCCGAAGCGACGATCTTGGAGCTGCACAACACTGTCTGGGCGCAGCCGGTCGTCGTCGGCCAGAACAAGCAGATCAGCATCGCGCTCGGGGCGAACGATCAGGATCAGATCGACTACGAAATTTACAGCCTGGACGGCGAACAAGAGATAGTCCATTGCCAAGGTCGCGCGGTCTGGGGCCTCCGGCAGGCGCCGGCCAGGTTCGATTTCGACGGGCTCAAGGGGCAGATGGGGCAGGGCCAGATAGAGCCGAATAGTGTGTACGAGGCATGCGCCAGCATGGGGCTGATCTATGGACCCTCTCTTCAAGCAATTACCGCCATCCATCGGGGAAGCGGCCAGGTATTGGCCGAGCTGCGACTGCCAAATACCGTCGCGGACACGTCTGGAGACTATGTCCTCCATCCGAGTTTGATGGACGGCGCGCTGCAGGCGGCGGTCGGATTGATCGACGGTGGGCCGGAATCCAACCAGACACGATTGCCGTTTGCGCTGGAAACCTTGCGCATCGTCTCGCCTTGCAGTCAAGAGATGGTCGCCTGGGTACGGTACGCGCCGGGCAGTCAGGCGGCGGACACTGTCATCAAGCTGGATGTCGATCTGTGTGATGAGCGCGGGAATGTCTGTGCGCAAATGCACGGAGTTTCTTGGCGCGCGCTGAGGACAGAGATCAGTACAGCCGCCGCAGAGAGTACGACGGATGGCCCGCCGGCGCAATCCGAACCGCAAGCGGAACAACCGGTTGTGGCGGCCGAGATCGAGACGGAAAGTCTCGCCGAGAAGACGCAAGACTACTTGCGCAGGCAATTGTCGGAACTATTGAATGTGCCGTCCCAGAAGATTGATCCGCGAGCCGCGTTGGAAATCTATGGCATCGACTCCATCCTGGCGATGAAGTTGACGAACCAGTTGGAGAAGACGCTTGGGTCGCTGCCCAAGACCCTGTTCTTCGAGTACCAAACGATTCGCGAGCTGGCCGAATACTTCATCGCGCATCATTCAGTGCAATTGGCAGCGCAATTGGCAGCGCAATTGGCAGCGCAATTGCCCGCGCAATTGCCCGCGCTCCTGGCCCCGACCTCAAATCGCCAGAGCGAGGCCGCGCCGTCGACCACGCCGGCTTTACCCGCTGCGCCCACCAAGCGGATTTCGAGCCGACGCGCCAACCGTCTGCGCAGCGCTGCGCCCAGTGCGGCCACGGATATCGATCCGATCGTGATCATCGGGTTGAGCGGTCGCTATCCCGAGGCAATTGATATCGACGCCTTTTGGCACAATCTGCGCGAAGGCAAGGATTGCATCATTGAGGTGCCCAAGGAGCGCTGGGACTGGCGAGAATACTTTGGCGCCGACCGCAGTGAGAGCGGGCGCCATTACAGCAAGTGGGGCGGCTTCATTGCCGGCGTCGATGAATTCGATCCGTTGTTTTTCAATATATCGCCTGTTGACGCAGAGCTGATAGACCCTCAAGAGCGCTTATTTTTACAGCATGCGTGGATGGCGATCGAAGACGCAGGATACACACGCGCGAGCCTGCAGATGCCATGCGAGCACGATCTGCCGGGCCAGGTCGGAGTGTACGTTGGCGTGATGTATAGCGAGTATCAGTTGTTCGGCGCTGAAGCCGGCGTGCACGGCAAACGCCTGGGCATTGCAGGCAGCTTCGCCAGCATCGCCAATCGCGTGTCTTATGCGTTCAATCTCCATGGTCCAAGCCTCACGCTGGATACCATGTGCTCTTCTTCTTTGACCGCCATCCACCTCGCCTGCCAGGATTTGAAACTGGGGCGAACCAGCCTAGCCATTGCCGGAGGGGTCAACGTCAGCATTCATCCCAATAAGTACCTGGTGCTCAGCGACGGGCAGTTCATCTCCAGCGACGGCCACTGCCAGAGCTTCGGCGAGGGCGGTGACGGATATATTCCCGGAGAAGGTGTCGGCGTAGTCGTATTGAAGAGACTCTCGGAGGCCAAACGAGACGGCGACCACATTTACGGCGTCATTCGAGGCAGCGCCCTCAACCATGGCGGCAAGACCAACGGCTACACGGTTCCAAACCCGCAGGCGCAAGCGAGTGTGATCAGCCGGGCGTTGGCGGAATCCCAGACCGATCCGCGTCATATCAGCTACATCGAAGCCCATGGCACGGGCACCAAGCTCGGCGACCCGATCGAAATCGCGGCCCTGAGCAAAGCCTTTCAGCAATATACTCATGACACCGAATTTTGCCTGATCGGATCGGTCAAATCGAACATCGGCCATTGTGAATCGGCCGCCGGGATTGCGGGGCTGACCAAGGTCCTGCTGCAAATGCGGCGCCAGCTGATTGCGCCGTCGCTGCATTCGGCGCAGTTGAATCCCCATATTGATTTCCCGACGACCCCGTTCGTCGTCAATCAGGAGTTGAGAGCGTGGGAGACGCCCGTGATCGACGGGCGGACGCTCTCACGCATCGCGGGCATCTCGTCGTTCGGCGCGGGCGGATCGAATGCGCATCTGATCGTGGAGGAGTATCAGGAGCCGACGCAGGAGCCGCTGGCTTTTGCGAATGTCGTCATCCTGCTCTCGGCGCGGACGGCTGAGCAACTGCGGCAGAAAGCCCGTGATCTGCTGGATTTTGTTCTCCCACGGCTGAACACTATCGATCTGGTAGCGATGGCCTATACGCTGCAGGTGGGTCGAGAGGCGATGGAGGAACGACTAGGCTTCGTGGTGAGCTCGGTCCAGCAACTGGCGGAAAAGCTCGAGGCCTATGTGGCGGGCGAGGAAGACCTCGAGGACGCATATCAGGGACAGGCGACACGCAACAGCGACACCCTGTCATTGTTCAGTACCGATGTCGACCTGCAACACGCGATCGACCGATGGATCGCGAACAAGAAGCTCTCCAAGCTGCTGGAGCTGTGGGTCAATGGCCTGGAGCTGGATTGGAGCAGGCTGTACGGCGAAGTCAAACCGCGGCGCCTCAGCCTGCCGACGTATCCGTTTGCCAAAGAGCGCTACTGGATCGATACGGCGCCCTCTGCGGCAATGGATGGGCGCGTGGCCGCCCTAGGCGCCGCAACCGCGGTCCTTCACCCCTTGTTGCACAGCAACACCTCCGATCTGAGCGAGCAACGCTATAACTCGACGTTTACGGGTAAAGAGTTCTTCCTCGCCGATCATCAGGTGGCGGCGAACGGCCACGCAGGTCAAAGGGCGCTGCCGGCCGTGGCCTATCTGGAAATGGCGCGGGCGGCGATTGAGCATGCGTTACCGTCGCGTCTCGAATCGACGGTCCTGGAGCTGCACAACACCGTCTGGACACAACCAGTCGTTGTCGCCGACAAGAAGCGCGTCAGCATCTCGCTCGCGGCGAACGATCATCATGAGATCGACTATGAGATCTACAGCCAGGAGGCTGACCAAGAGATTATCCATTGCCAGGGGCGCGCGGTCTTGAGCCGTGAACCGGCGCCGGCCAGGCTCGATCTCAACGGGCTCAAGGGGCAGATGGAACGGGGCCAGGTAGAGCCGAACAGCGTGTACGCAACGTGCGCTCGCATGGGCCTGATCTATGGGGCCTCCTTTCAAGGAATAACCGCGATCCATCGGGGGAGTGACCAGGTATTGGCGCAGTTGCGACTGCCGAGCATCGTGGCGGACACGTCGGGAGATTATTGGCTCCATCCGAGTATGGTAGACGGCGCGCTGCAGGCGGCGGTTGGACTGATCGAGGGCGGGCTCGAATCCAATCACCAGGCTGGCCAGCCACGATTGCCATTTGCGCTGGACTCGTTGCGCATCGTCTCGCCATGCGCCCCAGAGATGATCGCGTGGGTGCGATACGGGCCGTGCAGCCATGCGGGAGACACGAGTGTCAAGCTGGATATCGATCTATGCGATGAGCGTGGGAACGTCTGTCTACAACTGCGCGGATTGTACTTGCGCGCGCTGAGCAAAGAGATCAGGACGGCTGCCGCACAGGGTCAAGCAATCGGTAGTCTGCTAGCCACCCCGGTATGGCAAGCCAGGAGTGTGGAGGTCTCCGCTGAGGCCAGTCACATCGAATACGCGGAACACCACGTTGTTCTGTGCGAGCTATCGAACGTCAACGTCAACCAACTGAGGCCATTGCTGCCGCACAGTCAATGCCTGTCACTGCATGCAGGAGAGCAACAAAATGTTGCGCAGCGCTACAGCGAGTACGCGCTCGCCTGCTTTGAGCGCATACAAACCATTTTCCGGGGCAAGCGCAAGGGCAAGGCGCTCGTCCAGATTGTTGTGGGAGAGCATCAGGAGCAGGCCCTGTTTACTGGCCTCGCGGGATTGCTCAAGACGGCGGCGCTGGAAAATCCACAGCTGATCGGTCAGCTCATCCTGGTCCCTGCACATATCACGGCCGAGGAACTGACCCATCAGCTCGAGCAAGAGATGAGCCGCGGGCCGGCAGACGGATTGGATACGTTGATTAGATACGGAGGCGGAGGCCGTCAGGTCCCCCGACAGATCCTTGGATGGCAAGAGGCGCCGGAAGACGAGGGAGAGCCGCCGATCGTGTTCAAAGACGGAGGCGTTTACCTGATCACTGGCGGGCTGGGGGGCCTGGGTCTCATTTTCACCAGAGAGATTCTCGCCCGTTCCAGCGAGGCGCGGGTGGTGTTGACCGGGCGGTCGGCTTTAACTCACGAAAAAGACGCCCTGTTAGAGGGATTGTCCGGGCAGGCGGGCCGTTTGAGCTATCGTCAGGTGGATGTGGTGGAACTCGAACAGATAGAGCAGCTCATTGGAGCCATCCAGGAAGAGTACGGACAGCTCAATGGGATTTTACACAGTGCCGGGGTGATTGCGGATAACTTCATTTTGAAGAAGAGTAGCGCCAAATTCAGGGAGGTGCTCGCGCCGAAAGTCACGGGCGCGTACAACCTGGATCAGGCGAGTCGTAACGTCGAGCTGGATTTCTTCGTGCTGTTTTCATCGCTTGCCGGCGCCTTTGGGAACCTGGGGCAAGCGGATTACGCGGCGGCGAATGGATTTATGGACCAGTTTGCGGCGCACCGGAATCGCCAGGTGGCGGCGAACCAGCGGCACGGGCGCACACGGTCGATTAACTGGCCGTTGTGGGAAGCAGGTGGGATGGGTGTCGATGCGGCGACCCAGGAACTGCTGCGACAGACCACTGGGATGGAGCCGATGCGGACGGCGACGGGCCTGCACGCCTTCTATCGCAGCCTGGCAGCGCCCTACGACCAGACGCTGGTCATCGAAGGCGAACTCACGCAAATACGTCGCCTATTGCTTGCCCGTCCCGCTGTTCCATCCGAACCTCGAGCGGAACAGCCGGCAGTCGCTGTCGAGATAGGCTCTGACATCCTGGTCGCACAAACTCAAGACTACTTGCGGAAGCAGTTTTCGGAACTGATGAAACTGCCATCGCACAAAATCGATCCGCAGGCCGCGTTGGAGGAATACGG
>WNFZ01001307.1_pt1 | contig 40153 bp, 28 predicted proteins | sample 5400081 | NCBI WGS metagenome assembly WNFZ01 (sample SAMN13153365, study PRJNA577476) | soil metagenome | isolation source: 80 cm soil or saprolite under grassland replicate 1 | place: USA:California | collected 2016-06-15
GACACATACAACATTGAGACGCCGGTACAGTACCGCGCGCGTAAGCAAGCGGCTGACCTATGAGACAACCGCTTGCTTACGCGCGCGGTACTGTACTGACCTCACGTGTTCTGATTTAAGCAAATGCCAAAGAACTTAGCTGGACTTTATCCATTTTTTGATTTTGAAAAGTCATCCCCTGAGCTTCGTTTTCACGTCGCGGAGCGACGGTGTGATATTAGGCCGGCGTTTTAACGCCAATGAGGTTAAGTTAGCGATCAGTGGCGCGGACTTTAGTCCGCGCTGATGGCTGGCGCGCGGACTAAAGTCCGCGCCACTAATCGCGCCAGATGCCTAACTTAACCTCATTGGCGTTTTAACGCCGGCCTAGGTTCAAACCGTCGCTGCGGCGACGAAGAAGCATTTGGAGATCGAGCCCCTTCCCGCCGCCGCCTGATATACGAAGGAACGGCCAACTATCTCGGATGCCATTTTTCAACGTCGGGTCCAAACAGTGATGTTGTAAAAATCCCGCGCTCATTGCTGGAGGGCGTAATTGACGCCGTGTGTTACGCGGCGTGATGGATAAAGTCGAGCTTAGTTTCCAGAGTAATGAGTCGCTTTACGCAATTCGTCTTATTTCGCGGGAGTCAAAACGACATTCCTGAACCACACCTTGCCGTGATCGCCTTGGAGCATGATCGGCCCCGGCGCCTCTTCGGCGCTGTCGAGCGCGCCTCCGGTGATCCCCGGTATCTCTTCTTTGTCAATCACTGTTTGGTCGTTGAGCGTGACGGTCAGTTGACGTCCGATCAGAGTGATCTCGTACTTCTGCCACTCACCGGCCTTTTTCGACGCGTTCACCTTCGGAGTAAGGAACCCGTACAACCCGCCCATGCCGTGACTCTCAGGCTCCTTGCCGTAAGTGTCTTCGATTTGCGCTTCATAGCGGCCGCGCAGGTAAACGCCGCTGTTGCTGGGCCGTCCGCCGTTGACTTGCGGGTCGGCGAGTTTGAATTCGAGGCTGAGCTTGAAGTCCCGGAACTTCTGTTCGGTGATGATGTCGACACAGCCCTTGCTGTTGGTCATCGCGCCGTCTTCGACGCTCCAGCATCCTTTGCCCTTTTCAGAACGCAGCTTCCATCCCGTCAGGTCTTTGCCGTTGAAGAGCTGGATCGCGGCGCCCCATTTCGGATCGGCTTTGGGTTTGAGCGCGGGCGCTCGGACGCCGGACCATTTCAGCGTCGCGCCGTCTTCGCCATTGGTCGAGCCTTCGAGCTTCCCGCCGATCAGTGCGCCCTCGAAGACCAGGTCGACTTTCATGTTCTCGTATTGCGGGGGCAGGCTGAATTTGAGTTTTCCGTCATTGAATTCGATCTGCTTGATCGGGCGGGCGCTGCCGAAGCGTCCGACGAAGCGACCTTGCAATTTGCCTTCGGCGTCCGTGACTTCCAGCCACGAAGTGTAAGGCGCATCCGCGCCATGAACCGTCAAATCCCATCGCCCGATGATTGGAGAGGCTTTCTGGGCCTCTCCGGTCGAAGCGAACACGGACAGGAAGATGAGATATAGACATAACAAGCCGGTTTTTTTTCTGCGCATCTTTGAAATCCCTTTCTGATCTTAAGGTTTCGGATTTGAGATTTTAAGATCGCGGACTCAGTTTTTGAGCGATTGCGATCAACGACAGGCCGCACGGAGGGCCGATCAAACGCTCGAGCTTGAGCAGCGGCACGAGGAGGTTTGCGAGATTGGCCTGTCCCGCCGGGATGTAATCGCGTTTGAGCAACCGCCCGTTGATGAGCCAGGGCAAAGCCGCGGCGAGGCTGAAAAATTTCATCTCGCGCGCGACGAAGCCGGCCTTCTCCAGCTTGCCGGCCAATTCGCGCCTTTCGTAGCGGCGAAAATGGCCGACGGCGCGGTCGAACTCGCCGTAAAGAAACCTGTGCGCCGGCACTAGCAGCGCCAGTTTCCCTCCCGGCGCGAGCGAATCATGTATTTGCGCCAGCGCGAAAAGATCGTCTTCGATATGTTCGAGCACGTTCAAACAGACGACCGAATCGAAAGGATCGGCGACGAACGCGTCAGGAGCTTTCGCCGTCAGATCGAACTTTCCCACGCGGACATTAGGACGCCCGCCGAACAACATTTCCAGTTCGTTGCGGTAACTGAGCACGATGTCGGTCGCCGTCACCTCACGCCCTCCGGCGCAGAGGAATTGCGTGATGTTGCCTGTGCCCGATCCGACTTCGAGCACGCGACGCCCCAGCGCGTGCGAAATATGTTCGTAGATCCAATGGTTATAACGATCAAGTTTGGCGAGTTGATTGAGCGTAGCCGTCAACGCCAGACTTCCTTCTGTCATACTCCCTCTCGTTTTGGGGGCGTTGATTCGAGCGTAATTACTGCAGGAACTTAAGGTTGACGATAATGCCCGCTGAAAGGGTTGAAGTCAACCACACGAGAAGCAAGGCGCCGGATCGCGGTTCTTGCCTCACTGAAAGTCATAAGCTATGCTCTGCAACCGCGAATCAATCATAATCCCCAGTATTAATATCGATAGGAAAAACTAGGTGAAATGCAGAATCCTCCACTTCTATCCATTTTAATGCCCGTTTATAACGAAGCGAACACTATTCACGAGATCCTCAAGCGCGTCGAGGCGGTTGATCTGGGCGGTGTCCGCAAAGAGGTGATCATCGTGGACGACGCGTCGAAGGACGGCACGCGCGAGATTCTGGACGATCTGCGCAAAGACGCGCCTCACAAGATCTATTTCCACGCCCAAAATATGGGGAAAGGCGCGGCCCTCAGAACTGCTCTAACCTACGCCACGGGCGACATCATCATCATTCAGGACGCTGATCTGGAATACGATCCGGCCGAATACGCCGAACTGCTCAAGCCCATTCTCGACGGCCGCGCCGACGTGGTTTACGGGTCGCGGCTTTCGGGCGCCAAGGTCGCGCGGGCTTTCAATTTCTGGCATTTCATCGGCAACAAGCTGCTCGCGCTCATCACCAACGTGCTTTACAACTCGATCCTTTCGGACATGGAGACCTGTTACAAGGTCTTCCGCGCCGACGTGATCAAAAATCTCCAGATCAAGTCGAACCGCTTCGATTTCGAGCCTGAGATCACCGCTAAAATTCTCAAGCGCAAACATAAGCTCTACGAGATGCCGATCTCGTATTACGGGCGCGATTTTTCGGAGGGCAAGAAGATCACTTGGCGCGACGGATTTGCGGCCATCTGGGCGTTAGTCAAGTACCGCTTCATGGATTGATTGAATGATCATTGGCCCCTCAGAGCATAGTGTGGGCAGTCGAACGGTCAGCGCAGCGGGCTTTCTGGCGACCATTCCGGCCAACGGCTTTGCGTCGCCTAATTCCTCAGAGCTGTTATAGTCTCACGGGTCTTGACACTTAAGCAAAATGGATGTCATGAAAGGGACGTCATGTTCGGAGCGAGCGCTGCGTGCGCCCCTCTCGCTTCTCTCGGGTCTTGATACTTAAGCAAAAGGGATGTCATGTTCGGCATGCTGTTAAGAGCTTGGCGCTATCGTCATTTCATTTTTTCATCGATCAAAAATGAATTTCTAAGCCGTTTTGCGCGCAGTCGGTTAGGGGGCTTATGGATGGTGATACACCCGCTGGCCCAAGTCGTTATCTTCGCTTTTATTCTTTCTGCCGTACTCTCCGCCAAGCTGCCCGGGATTGCTAACCGATATGCATATGCGCTTTATTTGATGGCGGGCACGCTGGCCTGGTCGTTGTTTTCCGAACTCGTTTCGCGATCGTTGACGGTGTTCGTCGACAACGGCAACTTGCTCAAGAAAATGATGTTCCCGCGCATTTGCCTGCCATTGATTGTCTCCGGATCGGCGCTGGTCAACAATCTCTTGTTGTTTGTCGCCATCCTTGCGGTATTCGCGCTGTTAGGCCATCTGCCCGGCTGGAACGTCCTTTGGCTGCCCGTGCTGATTGTTCTGAACGTTATGTTAGGAGCAGGCCTCGGGCTCGTACTCGGCGTCTTCAATGTCTTCATCCGCGATGTCGGCCAGGTCGTACCCATTGTTCTGCAATTCTGGTTCTGGCTTACCCCGGTCGTTTATGTACCAACCATCATTCCTCAACGTTACAAGGACTGGTTATTCCTCAACCCGATGACTCCATTGGTCAACTCCTACCAAAATATTTTGGTATTCGGTGTCGAGCCAAAATGGCTGCCGTTAACCGGCACGGCTATATTCACGATCGTGTCTTTGATATTCGCCTTGTTCCTCTTCCGTAAAGCCGCCCCCGAGATGGTGGACACTTTATGAGCGAGCCCATCCTGTGCGTAGAGAACCTGGGCAAGGCCTACCGGAATTACGGCGGCGAATGGCGGCGGGTGCTCTCCTGGTTTGGCGCCCCGGTGAAGCCGATCGAGGAGCGCTGGGTGCTCCGTCATGTTAACTTCAGCATTCAGCCGGGCGAGGCGGTCGGCATCGTCGGACAGAATGGCGCAGGCAAGAGCACGTTGCTCAAACTGATTACCGGCGTCCTGCATCCGACCGAAGGATCGATGCGCATCAACGGCCGCATCTCCGCCATTCTCGAACTGGGCATGGGTTTCAATCCTGAGTTTACCGGGCGGCGGAACGCCTACCATTCCGCCGGCCTCATGGGCTTCTCCCAGGAAGAGATCGAAAAGGTCATGCCCGAGATCGAATCTTTCGCGGAGATCGGCGCCTACTTCGACGAGCCGGTGCGCACCTATTCCAGCGGCATGCAGGTTCGCGTGATGTTTGCCGTCGCTACCGCCTGGCGCCCCGAGATCCTCATTGTGGATGAGGCGCTTTCGGTCGGGGACGCCTATTTCCAGCATAAAAGCTTCAACCGCATCCGGGAGTTTCAGGAGATGGGCGCCTCTCTGCTCATCGTTTTTCACGACCGCAGCGCTATCCAGACCCTTTGCGACCGGGCCATCCTGCTGGAAAACGGCATGGTTATCAAAGACAGCAATCCGGAAGAGGTATTTGACTTCTACAACGCCATTATCGCCGAGAAGGGAAGCCACACCGTCAATGTGGTAAGGATGGATAACGGTAAGGCGCAAACCATCTCCGGCACCGGCGAAATCCGAGTCGAGGAGATCGCCCTTTACAATAGCAAAGGCGAAGTGTCCGAATACGTCAATGTGGGAGAGCCCATCGAACTGCGGATCAAGGTCAAGGTCCACCGGCCGGTTGAAACGCTGGTGCTCGGATATGGTATCAAGGACCGGCTGGGACAGGTCATGTACGGCACCAACACCTGGCACACCGGGCAGGTCATCCACAACCCGCGGCCGGGCGACGAGTACCGATTCGTCATCGCCTTTCCGGCCAATTTAGGGATAGGCAGTTATTCGATTCAGACCGCTCTAGTGGATCGCGATACACACCTTACCGCTAACTACGAATGGCGGGACATCGCGCTGGTCTTCAACGTAGTCAATATCGACAAGGCACAGTTCGCGGGTTGTCTTTGGAACGAGCCCCATATCAAGATCGAGAGCTTGACTCAATGAGCTTTATCTCCTATGCGCAGAATTATGAAGACGTGATGCTTTGGCGCGCCCTAAAGCACATTGACCAGGGCTTCTATATCGATGTTGGCGCCAATGACCCCGACATAGACTCGGTGACAAAGGCGTTTTACGAGCGGGGATGGCGCGGTATTAATGTCGAACCGGCGCCCCAGTGGTTCGAACGCCTGGAAAAGGCGCGTCCTCGAGACATCAACCTTCAACTCGCGCTTGGCGCGGAACCGGGCGCCATCACGTTCTACGAGATACCTGACACGGGTCTTTCGACGGCAGAGAAAAAGTTCGCTGAACGGCACGAGGCGGAGCGTGGTTATCAGAGTCGTGAGTTGCGCGTGGAAATGGATACCCTTTCCAACGTATGCGAAAGGTTTCATCTGGAGCCAATACATTTTCTCAAAATTGATGTCGAGGGCGCGGAGAAGGCCGTTCTCCAGGGAGCCGATTTCGGGAAGATACGTCCCTGGATCATACTTGTAGAGGCGACATTACCAAATAGCCAGGAAGAGTCTTACTACGACTGGGAGCCTTTACTGCTAAACGCGGGGTACGAATACGCCTACTTCGATGGGCTGAACAGGTATTACGTCTCAGGTGAACACGAAAATCTGAAGGCCGCTTTTAAGGCGCCGCCCAATGTATTTGATGATTTTGTGATAAGCAAACAGATAGAGTCGGAACGCCGGGCCGAAGCCAGAGCTGAGCAGGCCGAAGAACGGGCGGCGCAGGTCGAAGATGCTTTACGGGCAGTCTATAGAAGTCGTTCGTGGCGCTTTACGTGGCCGCTTCGCTGGCTGGCCAGTAATGTGCGTCTCCGACGTGAGAAGGCGAAATGACTGTTAAAGAATGTCGCACTCCGTCTCCACTTTGTCCATTTTTGATTTAACTATTGGTTTCATTGGGTTTGTTTTGCACCGCCAAAGTCCTCAAGCGCAAACATAAACTCTACGAGGCGCCGATCTCCTATTACGGCCGCGATTTTTCGGAAGGCAAGAATATCACTTGGCGCGACGGCTTTGCGGCGGTCTGGGCCTTGAGCAAGCGCCGCTTCTTGGATTGAATTGATTGGATGATTAACCTTGAGAGTGGCGGATTGACTTGACGGATGCCGCGGTCTTGGGCAGAGTAATCCGCCTGATCGACCCCCACCCCGAATGAGAAATAATCGTGGTAACTACCAATGAAGGAAAGCTTGCTTCAATACCTGGTCTGCCCTTCCTGTGGCGCCGAACTTTCGCTCAATAATACCGAACACGACGGACGGGAGATCGTCTCAGGCGAATTGCGATGCGGCGGCTGTCGATCGACTTTCCAGATTCGCTCCGGCGTTCCGCGGTTCGCCGACCCCGAACGTGATGAAGCGCAGCGCGCCACGGCTAAAAATTTTGGCGCGCAGTGGCTGGTCTTCGATCAAGTTCAGGAGCATCACGAGAAACAGTTCCTGGATTGGATCGCGCCCGTCACGCAGGATTTCGTCCGCGACAAGGTCGTACTCGAAGGCGGATGCGGCAAAGGCCGCCACACGCGACTTGTAGGTCTGTGGGGCGCGCGCGCCATGATCGGAATAGACCTGAGTGTGGCGGTCGAGGCCGCTTATCGCAACACAAAAGATTTGCCGAACGTCCACATCATCCAGGCCGACATCTATCGTTTGCCGCTGAAGCGGCGCTTCGATTACGCATTTTCGGTCGGCGTGCTGCATCACTTGCCCGACCCCCGCGGCGGTTTCGATTCGCTGGTCAAACACGTCAAACCGGGCGGGTCAGTCTCAGCCTGGGTTTATGGGCGCGAGAATAACGGCTGGATCGTGAACGTAATCAATCCGCTGCGCGAACGTTTCACGTCGAAACTGCCGACTCGCCTGCTCTATATCATTTCTTATCTTCCGGCGGTAATATTGTACGCCGCCCTCAAACTGGTTTATGCGCCGCTCGCGCAGACCGGCCTGAAGCGGTTTCTGTTTTACGCAGATTACTTGAGCTACATTGCGCGATTCCCCTTCGTCGAAATTCACAGCATCGTTCACGATCACTTGACAGCGCCTGTGGCGTTTTACATTCGCCGCGAAGAATTTGCCCGGTGGTTCGACGTGGATGAGATCGAACGCGCGGAGATCCACTGGCACAATAGCAATAGTTGGCGCGGACTGGCGCGTCTCAGCGCTTCATCAAGAGGGGCGGAGGCTCGGTATGCGAAGCGAAGCTCCGGATTGGCCAAACAATGACGAAGAATCCTAAACTCTCACTCTTCCTGCCCGTCTACAACGAAGAGGAAAACCTGCCGCGCCTTAACGAGAGGATCTTCCAAACGATGGGGCGTCTCGGTCACAGCTTCGAGGTGATCTATGTCGACGACGGCAGCGCTGATCGCAGCCTCGAATTGCTGAAGGAGTTCGCGGCGAGAGACCGCCGGGTGCGCGTCATCTCGTTCCGCCGCAACTACGGCCAGACGGCGGCGATGGCTGCCGGCATCAATGCGGCGCGCGGCGATGTTCTGATCCCGATGGACGCCGACCTGCAAAACGATCCGGCGGACATCGAGTGCCTGCTGGCGAAACTCGATGAAGGTTACGACGTGGTTTCCGGCTGGCGCAAAGACCGCAAAGACGCGTTCCTGACGCGCAAGCTGCCGTCGAAGTTGGCTAATGGATTGATCTCGAAGATCAGCGGCGTCGAGTTGCACGATTACGGATGCTCACTCAAAGCCTACCGCCGCGAGGTTCTGAAGGACGTGCATCTTTATGGCGAGATGCACCGCTTCATCCCGATCTACGCGAGCTGGGCCGGCGCGCGCGTGACCGAGGTCCCCGTTATGCATTACCCACGAATCGCCGGCAAGTCGAAATACGGGTTGTCGCGAACGATCAAAGTCGTCTTCGATCTGGTGACGATCAAATTCATGGCGAGTTATATGACCAAGCCGTTATACGCCTTCGGCTGGGCGGGCATGCTGGCGTTCGCCATCTCGTTCTTCTCGGCGCTGATTGCGGTCCTGATGAAGTACGCCGGATGGCCGCACAGCGCGACGTTCATCCAAACGCCTCTGCCGGTGCTGGCGATGGTTACGCTCGTGCTCGGCCTCCAACTCTTCTTGATGGGATTGATCGCCGAGATGGTGGTGCGCACTTACCACGAATCGCAGGGCAAGCTGATATACACGATCAAGACTAAGATCAATTTTGAAGACGAAGCAGAGCAACAAAATGTGCGGTATTCTCGGATTCATTAATACTGACCTAACTCGACCGGCTGATCACCAAACTGCGCGCGCCATGGCGGCGGCCATCATGCATCGCGGGCCCGACGATGAAGGATTCTATTTCAAAGAGAACGTCGCGATGGGAATGCGGCGGCTTTCGATCATCGACCTGGCCACGGGCCGTCAGCCGATCAGCAACGAGGACGGCTCGGTCTGGGTGGTCTTCAACGGCGAGATTTACAACTTCCCCGAACTGCGCCGGAGGCTCCTTGCGCGCGGCCACCAATTCAGCACGCATTCAGACACCGAAGTCATAGTCCATCTTTACGAGGATCACGGCGACGACCTCGTCGATCATTTGAACGGCATGTTCGCGTTCGCGCTCTGGGACGAGCGACGCCGGCGCTTGCTCGTCGCCCGCGACCGGATGGGCGAGAAGCCGCTCTACTTCACGCGGACCTCGAACGCGTTCATATTCTCCTCCGAATTGAAGTCGCTGGTCGTACACCCGGAGGTCGGGCGGCGCGTCAATCTGCTCGCCCTGCGGAAGTATCTGCAATACGAGTTCGTACCCTCGCCGCACACGATGATCGAAGGCGTTCACAAGCTGCGCCCGGCTCATCGGCTGATCTTCGAAAAAGGCGAGTGGCGGACCGAACCCTACTGGCGGCTCAGTTATGAGGGCGAGCGATTGAAGGTCGGCGAAGATGAGGCCGCCGAGGAGGTTCACGATCGTTTGCGCGAAGCCGTGCGGATGCGATTGATCTCCGACGTGCCGCTGGGCGTGTTATTGTCGGGTGGAATTGATTCGAGCGCGGTCGCCGCGCTGGCCTGCGAGGCCGCCGAAGGGCGCGTAAAAACCTTCTCGATCGCGTTCGAGGAGAAGTCTTTCGACGAATCTTCTTACGCGCGGCTGGTCGCGAATCATCTCGGAACCGAGCATTACGAGCGGCGATTCACCGAACGTGAGATGCTCGAAATCGTGCCGGAGATACCGCGATTGCTGGACGAACCGCTCGGCGACGGGTCGTTGATTCCGACCTTTCTGCTGTCGCGCTTCACGCGCGAGCGCGTCACCGTGGCGTTGGGCGGCGACGGCGGCGACGAACTCTTCGCGGGCTATCCGACTTACGCGGCGCACCGGGTGGCCGATTACTACCGCGCGCTGCCGCGGCTCTTGCGCGAAGGATTGATCGAACCTGCCGTCGCTCGATTGCCCGTTTCGACCGACAACCTGTCGTTCGATTTCAAAGCGAAGCGCTTTGTGCAGGGGGCGACGCTACCGGCGGGCGAGCGCCACACAGTCTGGATGGGGTCGTACACCGCCGCGCAGCAAAGGTCGCTGCTTGCGCCGGAAGTTCTTGCAGCCTGTCCCGACGAAGAGGTCTTCGACGAGGTCCGAATCTACGACTACGCGAACGGCCACGACGTAGTCGAGCGAATGATGACACTCGATGCGACGCATTACCTATCCGAGTGCGTGCTCTTCAAAGTCGACCGCGCGAGCATGGCCGCGTCGCTCGAAACGCGCGCGCCGTTCCTGGATCATACTCTGATCGAATTCCTAACGAAGCTACCCGTCGGTTTAAAGCTGCGCGGCCAATTCGGAAAATGGACCGGCAAATACATTCTGAAACGCTCGATGCGCGGCCGACTGCCGCAGCAGGTCATCGAACGCCCCAAGAAGGGCTTCGGGATGCCCGTGGCCAAATGGGTAAAAGGCGAGTTGAGGACGTTTGTGCGGGACGCCTTCGCGCCTGAAAGGTTGAAAAAGCGCGGACTCTTCAACGCCGATTACGTCGGACGGTTGCTGGATGAACACGAACGCGGCGTGGCCGATCACCGCAAGCTGATCTGGACGCTGCTGATGTTCGAGATGTGGCCGTTGGCCGGGAATTAGAGTTCATCTTGAGCTGCAAATTTTTCTCAACGCAAAGAGGCAATGCATTTTATAAGATGCGACATCATCCTATCCTGAAATCCGCCTATCAATATATCCTACGACATCATAAAAGCCTGACAGTGATTTTTATATTTGCCGGTTTTTTTATTGTGTTCTTTCACAAAGGAATATTTACCAGGACATTTTATACGACGGGCGATCAATTCATAGAATTTCACCCCTTACGCCGAGTGGCCTGGGATATGATCCGGCAAGGTTCGTTGCCTCTATGGACTCCGTATATATTCTCCGGTTATCCACTATTCGCCGAATCACATATGGGGCTCGCGTATCCTCTAAATTGGGGGTATCTGTTCCTGCCGAGCCAGTTGGTCGAGCAGATAAACGTTTTAGCCCCCTTCCTACTGGCGCCCATCTTCACCTACCTTTACGTCCGTGCGTTGGGCAAATCGCGACCTGCGGGGATGCTGGCGGGGCTGTGTTTCGGCTACGGCGGGTTTATGGCGAGCCGGATGGCGAACGGGTTGATGCCGAACGCCGTGATGTGGCTGCCGTTGGTCCTCATCCCAGTACTGAAAGTGTCCGGCAGTCGTTTTATTACTTGCCTTCTGGGAGCCTTCGCGGCGTACCTGATGTCGGTGCTCAACGGGACGGGGCAGGGGTTCTTGTGGGTCGGGATAACGGCTTTGGCCTACGGCTTCTATCTGAGCGCGGTCGATACACTGTCGGTTTACCGGTCGTCCGACGACCGACGACTGGCGGGCCTGTTGAGGTGCTGGAAGCCCTTGGCGGTCGCGGGAGGGGCAGTAATCCTTGCGGCCGGGTTGGCCTCGTTTCAGCTTTTCGAGTCGTGGTCGGCCAAGACGCTCAGCATCCGTAACGTTCTCGATGCCGAGCGATTCAATGATCTGACGTACTCACCGACGCATGCCCTGAGGGCGTTTCTGGCGCCGATATACAGGCGCATTGAATCAACTCCCTTCGTTGCGCCGGGAGCCGCCGTATTGGCGCTGTTAGGCGCCATCGCCGCCTTGAGAAAGCGGATGAGGGATCGGCATTTACTCTTTTGGTTAATTGTGGCGATAGCGTCGGGACTGTTGATGCTGGGATCATACACCCCTTTGTACGGATTGCTATATTACATCCCAATCGTCAATTCTTTTCGCGGGCCGTCTCGACACAGTTTCGAATGGACCTTCGCCCTTTCCGTTCTCGCGGCTTACGGTTGGGACGCAGTCACATCATATGTGAGGCCGAAACGGGAAGACGTTCGACTCAACGCGGCGCTGATAACTAGCATCGCTACCCTCATCATTACGATAATAGTAGGTTGTTTGTGGGTGAATGGCACTCCCATCCGGAATTTTCGTATGGACGGAGACATCACAATTCCGGAGAGTCGCTACTTTATTTGGAAGGCGGCGTTCACATCTTTGGTATTGATAGGCTTATGGTTTTCCCTGCGAGTCGCCCCGCCTAGACTTCGGACAGTCGGATTATGCGCGTGGATAGCTGTCGCGTGTTTTTTCGAACCGTACATCGATCAGGCTCGGTGGTGGGGGAAATACACGCTGACGGCCGAGAGGATGACCAGGATTTCGCCGACCCAGAGGTGGCTGCGACAGTATACCCCTGAAGAAAATCGAGTTTATACACGCGTCAAATTGTTGGATGTGGAGTTTAATCCCGAACCGCTCGACATCGACTCTCCCAATCACACGGTATTGGCCGGATTGCACAATGTCGCGGGATATGAACCGTTGATACTGCAGCGTTACAGCCGCGCCCTGGGCGATGTCGGCATGGATGGAGTCAGCAAGCGAGGGACTTTTGCGACGAATGACGCGCCTCTGGACGGGAAATCTCATGTGTTGGACCTGCTCAATACGCGTTTTCTGGTCACATACTCGACTCTCTCTATCGAGCGCGAACGACTAGATGAAAGAAACGGGATCGGGTTCAGCTACCAGGACCTTCCAGCCGATTTGTTGAAAGAGGGAGAGTTGAATTTTGATGACATTACTTTCGAAGGTGACAAGCTCGCCTTGGTGACCGCGTTGGCAGACTCGGCTGAGATCGAGAACAGAACCGCCGTCGCCCGCGCCGAGATTCATACGGCGGACGGGCAAATAATTACCAGAGATATCTTCGCCGGGATCGACACGTCAGAGTGGGCGTATGAGCGAGATGACGTGCGCCCGGTAATACGCCACTCGCGCGCCCCCATATTCGACAGTTCTCCGAATAATTCAGGGAAATTTTTCCTTGCCCACCGCTATGTGGCAGCCATATCGCTGGGCGGGAAGTATGTCATAAATCGGGTCTCGATCAAAAAAATCCCGAACACGGCCCCGCTGAATATTTGGAAGGCCAGCCTGCACAACTCAGACACAAAGAAATCCGTTGCTCTAAACATGGCGGATCAGGCGGAAAAAATAAACAAAATGAACAAAATGAACGAGCTGCTGCCCCCCGATAGATGGAAGGAAGCGCATCGCACGAGCGACACGATCGTATTTCGCAACGAGAGGGCCTTGCCCCGGGCTTGGCTGGTAGGAGACGTCAGATCCGTCGGCGCTGAAGAGGCCTTAAAAACAATAACCGGCGAGGGCGCCGGCGACTTCGATCCGCGCCGAACGGCGTTGGTAGAAACCGACGGGAAATCATCTCAACTCTTGTCCCAATTATCTGGCGGGCAAGTTTCGCCCGACGCTGTCGCCAGGATATCCTCCTATGAGCCGAGTCGCTTGAAAATAGACACCGAGGCCGAACACCCTTCATTTTTGGTCGTGAGCGAGATTCAATATCCGGGATGGACAGCGCAAATAGATCGAGTGGACACTCCCATATATCAAACCGATTATCTTTTGAGGGGGGTGGCGTTGCCGGCGGGGAAGCACACGGTCGTGATGGAATATACGGCGCCGGCGTTCCGGAAGGGGGTATACGTTTCGGGATTCACACTTGTCGTTGTCGCCGCCCTCGCGGTTTACGGCTGTGTCGCCGCAAAGTCGCGGACCCCGTCAAAAGAGTCCGTTATCGCGTCTGAAACGGCTTAAGCCAATTCAGCGCCCATTAGCCTTGCCGTTACGAGCCATCTAACGCCCTGGCCCGCTATTTCTTCCGCCATTGGCAAACCACAAAGCACGAAAGCAATCTGCCCTGAAACGGGCTTATAATCGACTCAAGATGCAGGAGCGGCGGAGTGTAGAAGGGTTTCAGCTTCAGCGGAATGCGGAATACCATAGAATTCAGAACCAGCAGATAGGCGGCGTTGCCAAGATATCGCTCTCGATTGAATATAAATCGCGAGGCGAACCTGCGCTTCATCTCACTCAGATCGATGGCCTCCTCGTTATCGGCGAAGAGGGGGTCCCTCTTGTACCACCACCGGCGGATTAGATCGGGAAATGAGTCTTTATGCGGTTCGGCAAAGCACAGGTATCCGCCCGGCTTGAGGATGCGGTGGATTTCTTCGATCGCGTCGTTGACGTTTGGGTGCAGATGATGCAATCCGCCGACAATCGCGACGAGGTCAAAAGAATCGCTGTCCAACCCGGAATCTAGTATCGAGGCGCAGACACCCTGGCTCTCGGGCCATCGTTTGTTGAATGATTTAATGGTTTCGTCCGAAATATCCAGCCCGATAACCCGCGCCCCTTGCGAAATGAGATATTGCGTCGTATGCCCGCTTCCACACATCGCTTCGATCACTTGCAGGCCGGAAAGATCCACTCCCTTAAACATTGGTTGGTGAAAAAACCTATCGCGGTAGCGCTGGCTACACGCGTCACCGTAATGGGCTTCATATTCGATAGCAATTCTGTCGTAATGCAACCGCTGAATCCGCTCCGCATCCACCTGGAAAATCTCCTCCTAATTGTGAGGTTGGGAAGATCGCCCCACTGCGCCATCTTCGCCATTGTTAGTCCTGCATTCCTCATTCTGTTCAATGCCGCGAGAAGAAGCAAGACGCCGGATCGCGGTTCTTGCCTGCTTGAAAGTCATAAGCTATGCTCAGCAACCCCGAATCGATCCTAACCCCGGGTAAATTTCCATAGGAAAAGCTGCGCGAAATGCAAAATCCTCCACTTCTATCCATCTTGATGCTCGCTTACGAGGATCTCGGCGCATGGAAGATTCGCGTTCTCGACGCGACCAATCATCCCCGCCCCCAAGTGGAAACGGCGCCCGTCGGCTATGTCCATTGCGCTGATGGGATGAAACCGGGCATCGGGCTGTCGGCGCTCGCCGAACGTGTTGGTGAAGGTTCCTGGACGCTCCCTTTGGAGATCGCCTAGATACCGCCCGAACATGGCCCGACCAGTTTCGGCGCCGAACAGATCAAAGCCTTTGTCAAGGCGCACGACCTCAAAGAACCAACAGTAATAAGATGTAATGGGAAGTATAATGCAGGCATTAAAAGACCCCACATCGGAAGCCTACCGGGAAGTCCGGCGTCGGCATTGGGATGCCGTAGCCAAGGAAGGACGGCCTGAAACCGGTATGCGCGGCTGCTATCACCGCCGCCTGGCAAAGGTGTACGACTTTTTAATCGGACCCGGCGCCAGGGTGTTGGAAATAGGCTGCGCTGAAGGCAATCTCCTGGCCGCGCTCAACCCCTCCTTCGGAGTAGGGGTGGACTTTTCCCCAGCCATGCTCTCCCTTGCCAAGTCGCGTCACCCGGAACTCCATTTTGTCGAGGCTGACGCCCACTGCCTTATCCCGGACCTTGCCCCGGAATTATTTGATAAGACTTTTGACGCCATTATTCTGTCCGATCTGGCCAACGACGTCTGGGATGTCCTGGAGCTCTTCCGCCGCCTGAAGGCCATTTGCGGTCCGTCCACCCGCCTGATCTGCAATTTTCACAGCCATCTCTGGGAGCATCCCTTCCGGTTGCTGCAAAAAAGCGGCGCCGTGACACCGAGGCTCCAGCAAAACTGGCTGACCCCGGATGATCTGGCAGGGCTCTTTGCCTTGGCCGGCTTCGAGGTCGTACGCGCTTTTGACGAATTCCTCTGGCCTTTTGCCACTCCGGTCCTGGAGCCCTTGTGCAATCGCTGGCTGGCTAAAATATGGCCATTCAAAATGCTTGACCTGACGCATTTTATGGTCTGCCGACCGCTGGCCGCCTCAGCCAAAGAACTCACCGTGTCCGTGGTCATACCGGCCCGCAATGAAGCCGGCAATATTGAAGCGGCCCTGCAAAGAACTCCCGAAATGGGCGCGGGCACGGAGATTGTTTTTGTGGAAGGCAATTCCACAGACAACACCTGGCAGACCATCCAGGATATGGCCCAAAAATACAGCCATCGCAAGATTAAGACCCTGCGTCAGCAGGGCAGAGGCAAGGGCGACGCCGTGCGCGCCGGATTTGATGCGGCCTCCGGCGATATTCTGATGATTCTGGATGCGGACCTAACCATGCCGCCGGAAACCCTGCCCCAATTTTACGAGGCCATTGCCGACGGCAAAGCGGAATTCGTTAACGGCGTCCGTCTGGTCTATCCTCAGGAGAAAGAAGCCATGCGCTTTTTCAACCTGCTGGGCAACAAGTTCTTCAGCCTGGCCTTCTCCTGGCTGCTCAGCCAGAAAATAAAAGACACCCTGTGCGGCACGAAAGTGATAAGCCGGGAAAATTATCGCAAGCTGGCGGCTAACCGGAAGTATTTTGGCGAGTTTGATCCCTTCGGCGACTTTGACCTTCTCTTTGGCGCGGCCAAGCTTAACCTGAAAATAATGGATTTACCCGTCCGCTACCGGGAGCGGACTTACGGAGAAACAAACATCTCGCGCTGGAGAGATGGCTGGATTCTGTTGAAAATGGCCTCGTTCGCCGCCATGTTCTTTCCCTGCAGGCGTTTAATATCATAGCATATGAGGAAAAAATTTTAAGGAGTATTTTTAGTATGAGTAAACGAGGCGGCAATACAGAAGCGGAACTCGAACACGGCAAACTGTTGCTCGCTGGAGGAGCGTCCGAAATATGGGGCTGGGGAACTCCAGCCGGTAAGGAGCGCGTACGCCGTCGCGTAGCCTGGTTGCGTCAGGCATGTAGATTACAGCCCAGGGTTAAAGCCCTGGAGTGCGGCTGCGGCATAGGTCTTTTTTCGCGCGAACTGGCTGAAAGCGGCGCGGAGATTACAGCAGTGGATATTTCACCGGATTTATTAAAGCGGGCCAGGCAAGAATGTACGAGTCCCAACCTTGCGTTTGTGCTAGATAATCTTGAAAATCCGTCCGCATTGGAGGATAACTATTTTGACGCCCTATGCGGCGTCTCTATCTTACATCATCTAAACCTGCCCCAAGCCTTGGCGGCTTTACGAACAAAATGCAAACCGGGCGCAAAGTTCGCTTTTTCTGAACCGAATATACTGAACCCTATCAATAAGTACTACATGTTTGTTCCTGATCCGGAAAAACGAAAGGCCAGGGGCATAAGTCCCAGTGAAATGGCTTTCCGTCCCAAAGAACTACGCTCAATATTCACAGACGCGGGCTATATTGTGGAAAGATTGTCTATGAGAGATTTTTTGCATCCATCTATTCCAAGGTTATTCATACCGATTTTCGACTTTGCCGGACGTGTGGCTGAGGTTACGCCTCTGCTTAAACTCTGGAGCGGTTCTATTTGGATCCAAGGGAGAGTATCGTAAAGCGCCATATGCTCGGCAGAATACTGGCCCCTCTTCTGACCAAAACCCTTTTCTGGGTTGACCCGCGCGCCACGGATATGCGTCTATGAAAAAAACCTGCCTGCAAATGCTCCCCAAATCCGCCGATTATGCGGCGGCAAACGACAGTGATCCCCTACGTTTCTATTATTGGCCTGTACTGGGAAAACTCTATCGGCGTCGGGTGGAGCTGTGTCTTGAACTCCTCCCCGGCGGCGATCGCGTGCTGGAAGTCGGCTTTGGCTCAGGGGTAAGCTTTTTGAATCTCTCCGGGCTCTACCGGGAAATATACGGACTTGATCTGGAAGCTGACTGCCAAGGGGTATCCGCCTGTTTTGCCGCCAGAGGCGTTACGGCGCAACTTATCAACGGCTCTGTCCTTGAGATGCCCTATCCGGATAATTTTTTTGACTCAGTTCTCCTTATAAGCATCCTGGAACACCTTAGGCCGGAGGCGCTGAACAAGGCCTGCCAGGAGTTGCGGCGGGTGCTGAAACCCGGCGGGCATATGGTCTATGGCGCCCCTGTGGAGCGGCCTCTCATGGCGGCCGCTTTCCGGCTTCTGGGATATGATATCCGCGAACACCACTTCTCCACCGAAAAGGAAATCGCCGCCGCCGCCGCTTCCGTACTCTCCCCGGCCGCCACAACGGTTCTGCGCGGGCCTGGCGGTTTGGCCGGCCCGGTGTATGAAGCAAGAAGTTTTATAAATGACGGCCATGACAACTAAAATAGCGCAACACCACAGCTTCGCCGTACTTGGACTTGTCTGCGCCGCTCTTGCCCTGGCCTGCCTGGCTTTTATAAGCTTTCCGCCCACATTTGACATACCTATAACGAAGGCGAATCCGAATTCAGGCCATCTCTGGATTACCAATATTCCTCAAAAAATTCCCCGTACGCTGCGCCACCTGTACAGAATGTCTAATGGGGATATAGATGGAGACAGAAGCGCCAGGCTTACGGAGAACGGGCGCCCTCTGGGGCCGGGCGGCGCCCTGCATGAGGACATCCGCCAAATGGGACAAGGCCGATATTCCCACTTGGGAGGGGCGCTGTATTTTTCCACTTCCGATAACAGCGATCCCACTGCCAATGACCGTGCGTATGTTGTGACAATAACAGCGAAACCCAGGATATTTATTTATCAGGCAGGCGCCGTGTTTACCGGATTGGCTTCATTGTTGTTTATTTTATGGGTAAAGAAGCTGACCTTTTCTGAATTTTTTCGCGAAACGATCGCAGGACTTCAAAGAACGATCGCAGGACTTCAAAGAACGATCGCAGGACTTCAAAGAACGACCGCAGGACTTCAAAGAACGACCGCAGGACTTCAAAGAACGACCGCAGGACTCGCAGGACTTCAAAGAACGATCGCAGGACTTCAAAGACGGAAGCGGGCCTGGCATGAGGCATTACAGCGCGACCGTGCGAACTTTGCCTTTGAAACATTTGCCTGGAAACATTTCCTCTATGGACTGGGGATGTTTCTGCTGGCTTTTATTCTTTTGTCCGCCCTCTGGCCGCCTTTTTTTGAAGCAACTTTTGAAGCTGACACCGACATTCAGAGAGTGCGAATATTTCAGGACATATTTTCCGGAAAAACCTCTATCGGCGATATCCAGCCGCCTCCTAATCACGTATACTTTGAGGGCCACTATATTATTTATGCTTTTACCTCCTTTGTGATAAAACCTGGCGCGGCGCTTTTATCCCGATTGGATTTCTCCCCTGTTGCCGCGGGGAATGTCGACGAATTGATAATCTTTACAATCTATTTCGTAAACACAGGCCTGCTTGCCCTGGCCAGCGCGTTTCTCTTCCATTTCGTATTGAGAGTAACGAAAAGCATTGTTCCGGCCATGCTTTTCACCCTGGTTTTTATTTGCTCCTATCAAACCATTACGGCCTTCAATTTGATCCGGTCCGACGCCTTCATAACCTCCTGCCTGCTTATCCTCTTGTGTTTTTCCGTATCCTTTGCGCTCGGTCGGTTGCACAAACATTCCTACCTTGTTGCCGGGATATTTTCAGCTATGCTTGTCTGCACCAAGGTAACAGCCTTCCAATTTCTGCTGATTCCACTACTTGCTTTTTTTATACAAAGAAAAAATGCCGTTTTCCGAAATGAAATGTATAAATATGCTCTTGTCCTGTGCATAGGAACCTTCTTGTTACAGTGCAGGTATATTCTTTATCCTGGATACATCTTGATCAATGCCCCCGCAATACTTAAGAAGATGCGGGAGTGGAACGCAATGATAAGTAAAACGCCTTTATTTTACTATAATATCAATATCTATCGGAGTGAACCTTTTTTCCTGGCGCTCAGCCTCATAGGAATAGCGGTAAATATATTCGGCATCCGGAAAAACAAACCATCTCACATACTCCTGGCGTCTTTTTTCTTCTTTTCACTGCTGGGACTCGTTACTCCAAAGCTGCCCCGCTGGGGCTACCATATTTTCCTTTTGGCGCTTTTTTTGCTCATCACCGCTCATCAGTATATGGCAGAAAAATTCCGGCTCACGCGCTGGAGGCGGCTGTATTCGCTTAGCGTTTTACTGCTTGCCGCCGGACTTTTGTTTGACGGAGGCAAAAATTTTCTATCCACGAAAAGAGATCTGGCCAAACGCTATAATAACGAACTCACGGTTCAAATAGCGGCAGCCTCCTGGCTGCGCAATAATATTCCCGCGAAGGAAAAAATTTGTATTCTTACGGATTCTAACTGGCAAATGCCTCCAGGTGATTTCAATTATGTGAATGAAGGATTCTTTATTGAATATACCAATCCTGAAGCTGTAGCAAATTACCGCTTGCCGGACGTGTCGGGATTGCCGGCATCTTGCCCAACATTTATCCTTGGAAACGCTCATCGTGACCTATTTGGCGCTATGATGGCTTCACGCAACCCTCATTTGGAATGGTACGGCTATTTCGCCATGCTGGAAAAAAGGTTCCCCCCTGTGGTGTTTGAAAGCGAAGACAAAAAGAACTGGCTGAAAATCTTTAGATTTAATAGTAACAATACACGCTGACGGAATCTTACCCCCTCCCTTTGGGGTGGGCCTTGTCGTAAACCTCGGTAAGTTTAGCCAGGTTCAGATGGGTGTAACGTTCAGTCGTGCTGAGACGCGCGTGGCCTAAAAGCTCCTGGACACTGCGCATATCCGCGCCGACTTCCAGGAGGTGTGTGGCAAATTAATGGCGCAGGGAGTGGGGAGGAAACGACCTGGGGAAGTCCAGCCAGGCGACAGAGATTTTCTATTATCCGCGCCGCCTGGCGGCGGTTCAGGCGGCCGCCGCGGCAGGCTCCGTACTCTCCCCGGTTGCCCAAAGGTTCTGCGCGGGCTTGGCGGCTTGGCCGGCCCGGTGTATGAAGCAAGAAGTTTTATAAATGACGGCCATGACAACTAGGATAGCCCGACACCACCTCTTTGCCGTACTTGGACTTGCCTGCGCCGCTCTTGCCCTGGCCTGCCTGGTTGCTATCAGCTTACCGCCCGCATTTGAGACAACCATCACAAAGGCCACGCCTGAATCAGGCTATGCATGGGTTGCGAGTTTGCCGAAAACATTTCCCGGTAAACTCCGCCCCCTGTACAGAATCTCTAATGGGAATATAGATGGAGACAGAAGCACCAAGCTTACGGAGAACGGGCGCCCTCTGGGGCCGGGCGGCACCCTGCATGATGACATCCGCCAAATGGGACAAGGCCGATATTCCCACTGGGGTAACTCGCTTTACTTTGCCGCTTCGGACAACAGCAACCCCAATACGAATGGCCGGAAATACATTTTAAGGACAACAACTTCGGCAAGAGGTTATTTATATGGCATAACCAGTATTACAGCCGGGTTGGGTCTGCTGTTTTTTTGCCTGTGTAAAGGAAAATTGGCATTCACGGAGCTATGGCTGATAGGCAAGGCCTTACCGGCGGAACTATGGAGCTCCGCAAAAAAACGGCGCCTGGCGTTGCAAGAAAAACAAAACCGGTTTTGGAGAGCTTATACCAAACGCTTCTTCCTCCCCCCGGGCCTAAAATTTTATGCGCGCCGCTTTTGCGAGATCTGGCGGAAGAGCGGCTGGGCAAGTCGGCTGGCTTTGTGTGTGTCCCTGGCCATTCTTCCTCTCCCCCTGCTTTTGATCTCATGTATCTCCCTGGCCTACCTTCTGTCCATCCTTATTTCCCTGGGTCTTGGGCATGCCCTGCCGGCCGCCAGCCTGCCGCGCTTTTTCCCTAGGCTTGAAGGCTACCTGCATGCGGTTTTTTTTCGCAATCTTTTCCTGGGCTGGGCTGTAATCGGGGCTCTCTGGAGTTGGCTGACAGCCCCGCGCGCCATTCATGCACAGGCGCTAGCCAGACCTGTCAAGGCCTTCACCGCGCGTCTGGCCCGCTCAGGCGGGTTATTCTGCATTACCGCCGCAATCTTTCTGATCCTCAGTTCCTACTGGCTGGGATATGATTCCGGAGCTTTCAGCATCGCCGGCATGGCGCCTTATTCCGATGGCGCTGGATATTGGTCCGAGGCGGAACAAGTCCTGCGTGGCAACCTGTGGACCTCAATCAGCATACAGCGGCCTTTAGCGGCGGCGTTGCGCCTTGTTCTACTCTATTTTGGCCGGAACTATACAGGCATGCTCCTGGTCCAGGCCGGAGCGCTCAGCCTGGCCATGTGCCTGGCCGTTCTGGCTGTAGGCCGTTGGCGCGGCGTCTGGGCCGGGGCGGCCTTTGCCGGACTCGCTTTTACCACTCTAAAAACTTGGATAGGCTCCTCCTCCACGGAAGCGCTCGGGCTGATTCTCTGCCTGTTGAGCCTGCCTATCCTCATAACCGGACTGCGTCGCCGCTCTCTGCCCTGGCTTTTAGTCGGGCTGGCCGGGCTGTGGTTCACGCTTCTCTCCAGAATGGGGGCGATGTTTCTTGTCCCGGCCCTTGGCATATGGTTGCTCTGGGCATTCAGAAAACAACAGGGCGCCTGGAAAAAAATCCTCCTGGCCGGCGCGATTATAGCCGCTTCCGGCCTTGCCTATTCCTATGCTTACAGAACTATGTACAGCGAGGACAATATTTCTCTGGGCGGCAATTTTGCTTATAGTCTCTGCGGCATGACTTTGGGGGGAAACTGGGGTACTCCGTATGCCCATTATCCTGAACTGAAGCAAATGGGGGGGCACGTGGAGCAACAAACCTTTTTATACCGCAAGGCCTGGGAAAATCTACGGCAGGACCCAAAGCCGTTTTTGCGCGTAATAAAGCAAAATATCACGTCATTCATGACGTTCAGATCGCAGGATGACGGCCTGGGCCGCCTTATCTGGTCGGGCTATGAGGTTCATCCGTCGGGAAAAGCCGGATATATTCTTCCCTATGGAATATTATGCCTCGTTATCCCCGGAGCCCTGCTCATTATCGTCGGTCGCCGTCTGCCGGGAGAATTGAGCCTGTATATGGCAATATTTCTCGGCATATGGTCTTCCTCCGCCATTGTCCTGCGGGATGACGGTATCCGGGTATTATCCAGCGCTGCCCCCCTGCTCTGGCTTATAGGAGCGTCCTTTTTTGTCGTGCCGGAAGGAATACTCGCCTTTAAAGGCACCGGACAGGCCTTGCCACGACAAACTCCGGCCAAAGTCTGCGCCGTTTTGCTTGCCGCATTCCTTGCAATCGCCTTTATACTGCCGGCTTGCATCGGCGAAGGGAAAACGCGGCAGGCTTCGCAAGACGCCCTGACAGGAGGGGCCTCCATAGCCGGACTATTAGTCGTGCCCAACGGCGCTCCTCTGCCTCTGGATGTGCCGGCCCTGTCGGAAGAACGTTTTAAAATGCTTTTTACGGATAAGATGCCTTCCTTAGGATATGATATAGGACCAAAAGCCGCATGGCCGAAACCACCGTTTGTCCTTGGCAGTATGCCGAATATTTTTATCATCGGCCCGCCGGAACTCCTGCAAAAACCGGAAGTGGATTTCTGGCTGGTGGAACGCAGGCTTTTTGAACAGAATGTTTGGATGACGATAATCGAGATAACAAAGGCCGAACCCCTGCCCCCGCCAGATATAAAAGCTGGAGAGGCGTCTTCGCGTTAAAAATTTAAACGAATACTGCGTGGCCCCAATGATCCTCTACAATGCAATTAGCGTGTCCCCCTTCGGCAAAAGTGCTTGACAATGGCATAGTGACATAAACGCGCAGCTATGATAATGAGTTGGCCAAGCGTTCGTGCCCCGAAAAGGAAAAGAGGTACGGAAGAGATGGCCGAGTCGGGCAAAATACCGCAGATCGATCCTGCTGAGATAGAAATACTGATCGAGAAAATCGAGTCGATCTTCCTATTGCCAGTCAATTTGTATGGCCTGCGCGACCAATTTGACCTGCAAAGCTCGCACGTTATTCCCGCTCTCATACGTAAATGCATCGAAGCCGTGCGCCAGAGAGAGGATCACGTCGTTTGCTGGGGAACCGGCGCCGCCACGAGAGAGTTCCTGCTCGCGGACGATTGCGCGCGGGGCATTGTGCTGGCCGCCGAAAAATACGATAAATCGGACCCGGTCAACCTCGGGGCGGGTTTTGAAATATCGATTAAGCTCGACTTTGTCCATCTTGTGACGCCGGCGCTTGCGCCGGCGTCACAAGATGGACAAAGTCGGGACCATTGCCGAAGGTTTACCATGCTGTCGCGAATCTCCCGCACCGCCGCGTGGACGTCCGCAGGCGCTGGGGGCCTCCTCGACGTACGTGGTCACGGCGCCGAGCAAATGTACAGCGCCGAAGGGCGTGATGGTGAAGGCGCCGATTGTCAGCCGGTTGTACGCGCACGTCGCGAGGATGACGATTGCAAGGGGCAGCGCAAAGGCCAGCACAAGGCGTCGCGGTCGCCATTGAAGGGGAAGCCACCCAAGTACGAGACTATAGATAACTAGTTCAGCCTGAACTCTCAATCTATTTCATTCCATCCCGTAATCAGCCCACATCTCCATGACTCCACTTTGTCCATTTCGTAATGACGGCGCTTGCGCCGTCATTACGAAATGGACAAAGTGGAGTTGAATATGCCAAGTCAGCTTTTCAAACCGACTCCACATACTTTCCTGAGTGTTGAAAATAAAGCTCAATCCTGTGGTTAACCGTTAGCTAAACGCGCATTTAAGCAATTGAATTGTCAGTAGTTAGATCATCCGACACGCTGTTAACAGTTAATCTCGACTTTGTCCATTTGAATGCCGGCGCAACGCGCCGGCATTCAAATGAGGCAATGAGGAAGGGAATGCTCAAGCGACTGCGCGCTGAGTTTCTCACCGCCTTCGGACACGACCCGGCCGAACTGCGCCGCCCGGAGCGGATCAAACGAGAGGCGTTCGACGCCATGAGCAATTCGGAGAAGGACAAGCTGATCAGAGAGGGCGCCCAGATCACCGACTAAGACTTGCTTCGCGAAGAAAGTGGGGACGCTTCGAGGGCGGCGGGCGCGTTGATGTGAGCCGTTCGACTTGCTTGTAATCTTTCCTTCTTTGTTGATGTGGGTGAGGTAAAAGCCTGCCGGGGATTTGATCCCGGCGGCTTTTTGTTTTTTCCATCTCAATTTCTTCGGCCAGCCAAGTTGCCGAGCGTCCATCGGTAGCGCCCCCGCGAAATATTCTTTCAACTTTTGCATTAGTCATCGAAGAGGCCCCCTTGCCGACTTCAACCCCAAAGGAGATTCAACAAGAATATGCGATATGTTTTTAGCTTGCTCTTAGTCTTAGCCACCTACTCGCCCTCGAACGCCCAAACTGACGACATCGTCGGCGACTGGCACGTCAACGCCAATAGTTTCAGGATGACGATTTCGCTGACGCGGCAGGGCGAGGGATATACGGCATATCTGATCAACAGCTATGGCGGCAATGAGACGTTGGATCAGGTGACGGCGGAAAACAATGCCGTCGAATTCCGCCGGCCGCTCAATGGCTTTACCCAGTGGTATAGAGTGGCTATTGAAGACGGCGTTATGGTTGGCCGTTTCTCCTATATCCCCGGCGGTGGGCTATCTAAGCCGACTGACCCGCTCGCCTATAAGTACCAGATCACAGGCTGGAAGGATGATTATTTCCCGATCACGCCAGTCGTCTTTGACATCAGCGCGATTGGGTATCGAGGGCGGTTGAGAATAGACAGGCAGGGCGGGGAATTCGTCGGCCGGCTGAAGTTCTACGCGATTGGAAATACGCTGTCTGAAAAACTCGAAGAAGATATTACCGTCAACCACTGGGATGGCGAGCATTTAGAGTTTACGCGACCGAGTTGCAGCCAGGTATATACTGGAGAGGTCGAGGGCGCCACTATTTCGGGCACGTTTACCCACCAGGGCGGCGTCTATCAGTGGTCCGGCCATCGCGCCGAAGTGCTGACATATGGACTGGCGCCGAAAACGACGGAGGAACGCGACGCATGGCAGGAAAGAACCAGACGGACGCTGCGTCGTTTGATGATGGCGGGAGATCCGCAACCGGCGTCCGTTAATGTTGAAATTCTCTGTGAAAACTTGCCGCCGATCGAGAGCAAGCCATACGAGCTTAGAGATGATGATCCGGCAAAACACCCTCAGATTTACACGCTGACAGAGTTACGTCTTACTTACACAATCCCCGGTCAGTTTGGACTCTCGGCGCGAACCGTTCACGCTTATCTTGCCAAGCCGACCATGCCACCACCGGCGGGCCTTTCCCGCTACCCTCTCGTCGTCGCCGTCAACGGGCATCTGGGAAGCGCTTACAAGGTGATGGACGGCGGCGGGCTGTTTTGGTACGGCGACGCGTGGGCGCGACAGGGTTATATGGTTCTCGCGGTTGATATTGGGCATCGGCCGATCGTTGATGTTCTCCAGTTTGGCTCCGTCGCCGATCTCTCAACCTATCTCGGCTACGCGTACCCTATGGACCCCGGCGACGACCCGGCGCACGGCAACGGACTGCATTCGAGCATAAAGCCAGTTAAGCCAGAAGGTTACAGCGACGCCGATTGGGCTTATTACACGGATTGGGAAGAAGACGGTGAGCGGGTATGGGACGTGATGCGTGCGATCGATTACGCGGTAAGCCGGTCGGACGTGGATCCAGAGCGGATCGCGGTCACCGGCCTCTCGCTCGGCGGGGAAGTGGCCTCCTACGTCGGGGCGCTAGACATACGCGTCAAGGCGGTTATACCGGCTGGCTACTCTCCAGACCTCAACGTGGTTCTCTACAAAGCCGCCGGTCATTGCTGGCATTGGTCGTTTGCGGACTTTCGGGAATATTTAGATCACTCCGACGTCCTTGCGTTGATCGCGCCGCGTCCGCTGATCGTCGAGTCGGGCATGACGGACAATGCCTATTCCGTGTTTCCGTCGCCGTTCGCCGCCGATAAGCAGGTGATGAGAAGGGCAAGAGTTGCGGGTGGGACACTGTTTCACTATCTACACCCGATCGGCCATGAATATCGCGCGGGCGTGGTGAGGTATGCGGTGGTAACTGAGCCTGTTTCCCCCGGCGATCTCACCTGGCAGACGAATGCCGACACGGCGACGGATGGGCGGACGCTGTTTGATTACGTCAGGGCGTTTCTGAACTTCTAGTTGTCGATTCACGATAGCAGCGTTATTATCACCAAGCGAATTTACACTGTCAGTCAACCTCAAGAAGAATACTATGAAACTATTTGCTCCCATCGGAGCGGTCGCAATTGCGCTCGCTCTTTCGATTTCACCCGCGTCAGGCCAGATGTTGACTCAGGCGCTTCAGGCGCTCGAACAACTGCGCGACGCCATCGCCTCCGAACAGACTGACGGAAGCCAGGCGCGCGCCATCTTCGACAGTCAGATACTCGGGCAGTTCCGCGCCGGCATCAACACATTGAAGACGGAATCCGTAAGAAGATCCCGTCTGACCAACCAGGTCGCGGATTTGAATCGAGTCTATAACGACATCATCCCGCCGCAGATCGCGGCGCAGGAGGCAAGAAAGGCGGCGGGAATTGCGCAGCAAGCCAGGCTGCAGCAAAACGCGCTGGTTTTCTCGAAACTGATACCGGAATTCGCATCCGGCGGAATTGTGCCGGGGGTAGATAGAGGCTTTGATTCCGTCCGCGCATTACTCCGCCCCGGCGAAATGGTTTTAAACCTTCAGTAGCAGGCGGCAGTGATAAGACAAGCGGGGCCCGACGTCTTCAGATCCGCCGGCGTGCCGGGCGTGCAGGATTCTGGACGATTTGCTTCAGGCGGGATTGTTCCGTCCGGCAGCGGCGAGCTTATGATCGAAAATATAACCATCGTCAACAACCTCGGCGTCGGCAAGTCGACCGCGGAAGCCATCGTCACTTTTGGTCTAAACGGCGAGAAAGGCCGGGCCGCGACCGTCAACAACGTCAAGGTCGCGCGAACCAACCGCGAACTTTGATTTCTGACGGGGCGTTTTCAAGCGCATTGCCGCCGATTTCCGTCGATTGGCCCGTGGTGACATACAGGCGCCCCCTCGATAAAAACTCAATGGCAGTCGATTCTGCGCAAAAAGTCGAAGTCAGGCGCAGTTGAATTTGGTCAAAAATTCATCGATGTTCGGGACAGGTCGTGGCGGAGGGATAGATTGACCGACTTCTTTGCAATACTCATAAAGAAACGCGCGAATATGCTCCAGCGCCATTGTGGCATGATTGTGTATGACCTCGCCCAGTTCGGTTGATGGATCAGGATTCCGCGCTATATCCAAGTCAGTGTGGGCAATGATCTTCCTACGGTAGTCGCGAATCGTTTTTACCAATGACGATTCAACGGTTGCCTTATACCTTTCGTCAACCCCAAATCTGTGCTTATTTTCCTCCCTCAAAGTATCAAGCGTGAGGTTTTGGAATTTGCCAGTTTCTCTATTGTCAGTGAGCTTTGCGATCCGAACAAAGGTGATTTCAATCAAACAGCGATGTATGGCTGCAAACAATGGGCCGGAAAGACTATTCAGCGTGTTCGCGCGCGCTGGACCATTCATAAATAACTGCTGGTAAAGGTTCCAATCCGCTTCGCAAATATGGAAGTTATCAATCAATCTCAATAGGTCGCGAGGGTTCATTGTTTTTCGGCTCCTTAGATGAATTATGCGGATGGTTTTGACTGCGCGCGAATTCTACACGCGCCATGATCCGCGTTCAACGTTCGCCGCAAATAGAAAAGCCGGGCGACGAACCCGGCTTTTTGTTTGTGGCGGCAAAAACCAACCGCATCATGCGGTTTATTTTACTCGCTTAGGATTGTGGATGCCTCGGCTTATCAAGCCTTACGAACCAGATTTTGGGACCGGCAATCTTATCCGTGCCGTGATAGAACTTGGGGTCATCGGCGTGCATCCTGGTCACACTAAAGTCGGCTTTGTGCGCCTCAGTCTCGAATTGGATCGCCGCGTCGCCGTTTTTGCCGAATGCCACGTTGCCGCCGTCTTCGACCTTGCGGCCTTTGCTTTTCGTGAACTCTTCAAACTCTGCGAATGTCTTTTTCATAGGTCTCCTTGTTAATCATGACCCCATAGTAAGCAACCGGAAACGCGACACGCAACTACGGATCGTGCTCTTCGATCCACTCGGCAATCGCCCGCTCCGGCGCCGCGCCAATCGAAGGCTGCCGCACTCGTTAGCGCTCGATCTGTACGGAGCCGTCAACCGTGACGCTGCCGCCGGAGATAAGCACGACCGGCATCTGATCCAAGAGCTCCGGCCGAAGACGCAGCGCCTCAGGGTTGCGGAGGCCGGCTTTTTTCACGTCCCCCATCGTGGGGAAAGTCTGCTGCCGGCTGCGGATGTCTTGCAGCAGCCACACGGCGACGGCCAATAAAGCCACGACCGCGCACTTGTAGAGCGCACCGAAGATGTTGGATACGACGTCCCATTTCGTCCTGTTCTCCATGTGATCCTCCGTTGTTTGATATCCACACTTCCCTGAGTTTAACTAAGAAGTAGAGGCTAGTGGGCCTCGCCCAAATGCAGCCAGTCATGGCGAACGATGCGCCAACACATGCCCAGGCGCCGCCACGGAGAATGGCGAGAGTCAGTGTCCCAAATGAAAGCATGAGCAACGAGCTTTACAAGCTTTCGGTCAACAGCGTTGTATCGAAAACGACGCTGTGCATTGAGGAAGTGAAGCCGACAAGAGCAAATGCTATAGGATAGGCAAGCCGTCTATCCACTCGAACGAAGCAGGGGCGCGAGGCGCAACAGCGCGCCGAGTTCCAGCAGCCGGTCCGTCGAACTCTGCGGCGGGGGGATGCGTTGCAGCGTGCAGATGAAACGGCGCATGTGTTGCGTTGCGTATACGCGGTCGCCGGGATCGATGATGAAGCTGAGAGTGTAATCCACCATCTCCCGCTCGTCGGCTGAAAAATCGTTCAGTCCGTCCTGCGCCTTCTTTTTCCATTCGAGAATGCGTTGATAGAACGAGGGACCGCCCGGGCTGTTGGGTTGGAGTTTCTGTTTCACTGGCCAGCCGGCGTTCTCTGCCAGTCTTTGGAAAGAGAGAATCTGATCGGCGGGCGATTGTTTGCCGTTCGGAGCGGTAACGTCGGGCGCGCCATGCGCCGGTTGAGTTTCTGAGCCGGATGAATCATTATGCCTGGCCCTGTTTTTCGCAGCGTCATTGCGGGCGGCGAGCGCTTCACGTATGGCCTGGGTTTCGCGCCGCTATTGGTCCAGCCTCTGCTCGAAGATCTGCAACATCACATCGGTGCGGTCAATGATTCCAGAGCGGTATTTGTCCATCGCCTTAAATCGCTCCTCTATTCGATCGTCAACAGCCCTTTCGTATCTGTCGGCGCGTTGGTTCAGACGAAGTTCCATCGGATCAGTGATCTTACGTATTAAGATAAAGTGCAAATTGCGCGCAATAGCTTTAATTCGACCCATAGTTGCTGGTCATCGGTTACTTGTGGAGCTTTTCTAAAGTTCTCCACTTTGTTCTTTGAATGGTAAAATCAGCTTCTGAAGCAATCCGGATCGGACGTCGGAGCAACAAATGCCAATGACGTTTAAGCTGGGAGCGCTTTTGAAAGGTCCCACTAGGTACATATCTTGAGAGGCCGACATCTTGTCGATCAATGGCGCGTGGTGTCAACGGCGCGAATCGCGTCCAACGATCGATGCCAACGTGACAAATTCAATAAAGTATTTTAGACTTTGCCCTCTTCGGAATGATCCTCTCTTACGCCCCGCTTCACTCGGATGAGGTGAATGACCACGGAGAAGAGCCCAAGTGAGGAATTGTTGGGCCGTCTGCTCACCCCGCGGGCCGGCTACAGTCTCCAACATTTAAGCGCGATTCGCCGACCATTGCGACACATATCCAGTGTTGGACGGCTGCCTGCGGTTCATCTCCTAGAGGCTGTTATTAACTTTTCCGCTTTACAGCGTTTTCCACTTTAACGAGTGGGCTTTATGAGCTCCTCATCTCGCATTTCCGTGAAATATTTTTCCGATCTTTACATTAATCGGAGGGGGATTTGAGCAGGGACCGAACGCCCGGTCTCAAATCCCACGAACGCTTATTTTGGCCGCAGACATACGCCTCGATTACTGCGCGATCTGGCTTTCATAGTTCTGATGTTAAAGAACGTTGCGGGAGCCTCGCTTAAAGTTGATAACAGGCTCTAGGTCCGGCCATTAGATGGCCGCGAAGCTGTAGAGTTCGTCCAACTCAATGTCTTCGGCCCGGACTTAATCAATGATCTCTTGATCGGTGGCTCGGCCGTCTATGGCGGCGCGATCAATCCGTCGCTGGACGGTCGTCGGGCGAACGCCCTTGATGCGCCCAATGGCTTCTGGGCGCAGCCTTTCAAGATTCTGATTTGACGCGCTCGGCCTTCTTCTCTTCGGTCTTAAGGTTGTGGAAGGTCATGCGGTATCGGTAGTTTCAAAGATCGGCTCCGGAGTACCCAATGCAAAGAGGCAAAGGTTTTTATACTATGCGATTTGAACCCTTCCTGAAATCTTGCTATCAACATATTCTACGGCGTCAAAATAGCGCGACAATATTTTTCATATTCGCCGCGTTTTTTATTGTGTTCTTTCACAAAGGACTGATTACTGGGACGTTTTATGCATTAGGAGATCCATTCGTAGAGCTTCATCCATTACGCAAGGTGGCCTGGGATATGATCCGGCATGGCTCGCTGCCTCTGTGGACTCCGTACATATTCTCCGGCTACCCGCTGCTGTCGATGGCGCAAAACGGGCTTGGCTATCCTCTGACCTGGGGGTATCTGTTCTTGCCGAGCCAGTGGGCTGAGCAGATAAACGTACTAGCCCCCTTCCTCCTGGCGCCGATCTTCACCTACCTTTATGTCCGCGCGTTGGGCAAGTCGCGGTTGGCTGGAATCCTGGCGGGGCTGTGTTTCGGCTACGGCGGGTTCATGGCGAGCCGGATGTCGAACGGGCTGATGCCAAACGCGGTGATGTGGCTGCCGTTAATCCTCATCCCCATAATGAAAGTGTCAGGCAGTCGCTTTATTCCCTGCCTGCTATGGGGCTCTGTGGCGTATCTGATGTCAGTGCTCAACGGCACAGGGCAGGGGTTCGTCTGGGTGGGGATAACGGCCCTGGCCTACGGCTTCTATTTGAGCGCGGTCGAGACGCTGTCGGTTTACAGGTCGTCCGATGACCGCCGCCCGTGGAACCTGTTGAGGTGTTGGAAGCCGTTGGCGGTCGCAGGAGGGGCAGTAATCCTTGCGGCGGGGCTGGCCTCGTTCCAGATATTCGAGTCCTGGGCGGCAAAAACGCTCAGCATTCGTAGTGTACTCGGGGTCGAGCGATTTAATGATTTGACATACTCCCCAACGCATGCCTGGAGGGCGTTTTTAGCACCTCTATACAATTGCATCGAATCAACCCCCTTTGTTGCGCCGGGAGCCGCCATCTTAGCGCTAGGCGGCGTCATCATCGCCTTGAGAGCGTTGATACGGAATAAACATTTATTCTTGATGCGGGATCCGCATTTATCCTTCTGGTTTATTGCGGCGATAGCGTCTGGGTTATTGATTCTAGGAACGCATACACCTCTATACGGCTTGTTACGGTACATTCCGGTCGTCAACTCTTTTCGCGGGCCGTCTCGACTCAGTTTTATATGGAGCCTTGCGCTTTCCGTCCTTGCGGCTTACGGATTGGATGCGCTCGCATCATATGTGAAGCCGAAAAAGGATAATGTTCGAGTTGACAAGACGCTAATAACGAGCGTCGCCGTTCTCATACTTACGATAATAGTGGGTTGTTTGTGGGTAAATAATACTCCAATTCGGCACGTACATACAGACTTAGACGTCTCGATTATGGAGGATCACTACTTAAAGTGGAAAGCGGCGTTCACTTGTTTGTCGCTGATCGGCTTATTGTTCTCATTGCGAATCGCTCCGCCGAAACTTCGGACGATCGGATTATGCGCGTGGATAACAGTCGCCTGTTTTTTCGAGCCGTATGTCGGTCAAGTTCGATGGTGGGGGAAATACACGCTGACGGCCGACCGGATGACCAGGATTTCGCCGACCCAAAAATGGTTGCAGCAGTATCCGCCCGAAGAAAATCGGGTTTATACCCGCGTCAAATTATTGCATATGGAGGTGAATCCCGAACCGCTCGACATCGACTCTCCCAATCAAACGGTAACAGCCGGATTGCATAACGTCGCAGGGTACGAGCCTTTGATACTGCAGCGCTACAGCCGCGCTCTCGGCGACGTCGGCATGGACGGAGTCAGCAAGCGAGGTACTTTCAAGCCGAGCGACGCTCCCTTGGATGGGAAATCCCATGTGCTGGACCTGCTAAATACGCGTTTTCTGGTCGCATACTCGACTCTCTCCATCGAGCGTGAATTTCTAGTTGGAAGAAACGGGATCGGATTCGGACAAAAGGATCTTCCGTTCGATTTGTTAAAAGAGGGAGAATTGAATTTTGACGGCATAAATTTCACTGGCGACAATCTCGCTCTGGTGACAACATTGGTGAACTCAGCCGGGATCGGGAATAGAACCGTCGTCGCCCGTGCCGAGATTCATACGGCGGACGGGCAAATAATTACCAGAGACATCATCGCGGGGGTTGATACGTCAGAATGGGCGTATGACCGAGATGACGTGCGCCCGGTAATACGCCACTCGCGCGCCCCAATATTCGACAGTTCTTGGGTCGATGAAGAGAATTCCTTCTACGGCCATCGTTACATGGCGGTCATACCATTGGGAAGGGAATACGTTATAAATCGAGTCTTGATCCAAAAAATCCCGGACACGGCCCCGTTGAAAGTTTGGAAGGCCAGCCTGCACAACTCCAATACGAAGAAATCCATCGCGCTAAATACGGCAGATCTGCCAGATATGGCAGGTCAGCTAGACACGGAGAATCAGCCGGAAAAAACGGACAAGATAAAGGAGATATTGTCGACCGAGAGGTGGAAGGAAGTGCATCGCACGAGCGACACGGTTGTCTTTCGTAACGAAAGGGCCTTGCCCCGAGCCTGGCTGGTGGGGGAGGTCAAAGCCGTCGACGCGGAAGAGGCCTTTAAAACAATAACCGGCGAGAGCGACGGCGATTTCGATCCGCGCCACACCGCCTTAATAGAGGCCGACGTGAAATCGTCATATCTTTTGCCTCACATATCCGGTGGAGAGGCGTCGCCCAACGCCTTCGCGAAGATATCCTCATATGAGCCGAACCGCTTGAAAATAGATACCGAGGCAGAACACCCTTCGTTCCTTGTCCTGAGCGAGGTTAATTATCCGGGGTGGAAGGCGCAGATAGATGGAGTGGACACCCCCATATACCAAACCGATTATCTTTTGAGAGGTGTGGAGCTGCCGGCGGGGAAGCATACGGTCGTAATGGAATACAAAGCGCCGGCGTTCTGGAAGGGTGTATACGTTTCGGGATTGACATTTTTCATCGTGGTTGCACTTGCCCTCTACGGCTATGTTGGCGCAAAGTTACAGGCCCCGATATATAAACTGGTCCTGAAACCTTGCTACCAATATGCCCTACACATACTGAATATCCTGCAACGTCATAAAAACGCGACGATATTTTTTATGTTCGCCGCGTTTTTTGTCGTGTTCTTCCACAAAGGGCTGGTTAGTGGGACGTTTTATACAATAGGCGATCAATTTGCAGAGCTTCATCCGTTACGCCGAGTGTCCTGGGATATGATCCGGCACGGCTCGCTGCCGCTCTGGTCTCCATACATATTCTCCGGCTATCCGTTGCTGTCGATGGCTCAGAACGGCCTCGCCTACCCTCCGACCTGGGGGTATTTGTTCCTGCCGAGCCAATGGGCGGAGCAGATAATTGTTCTGGCGCCCTTCCTCCTGGCGCCGATCTTCACTTACCTTTACGTCCGCGCGTTGGGCAAATCGCGATTGGCGGGAGTCCTGGCGGGGCTGTGTTTCGGCTACGGCGGATTCATGGCGAGTTGGATGTCGAATGGGCTGATGCCGAGCGCCGTAATGTGGCTGCCGCTGGTCCTCATCCCCATAGTGAAAGTGTCCGACAGTCGTTTCATACCCCGCCTGCTGTGTGCCTGTGCGGCGTACCTGATGTCAGTGCTCAACGGCACAGGGCAGGGGTTCGTGTGGGTGGGGATAACGGCCCTGGCCTACGGCTTCTATTTGAGCGCGGTCGAGACGCTGTCGGTTTACAGGTCGTCCGATGACCGCCGCCCGTGGAAACTGTTGATGTGTTGGAAGCCATTGGCGGTGGCGGGCGGGGCCGTTATCTTTGCGGCGGGGTTGGCCTCGTTCCAGATTTTCGAGTCGTGGGCTGCCAAGACGTTGAGTGTTCGTAATGCTCTCGAGATTGAGCGATTCAATGAGTTGGCGTACTCTCCGGCGCATGCCTGGAAGGCGTTTTTAGCGCCTCTATACAATTATATCGAATCAACCCCCTTTGTTCCGCTGGGGGCGGCCGTTTTGGCGATGTTTGGCGTCGCCGCCGCCTTGAGAAAACCGGCGCGGGATAAGCATTTATTCTTCTGGTTTATTGCGGCGATTGCGTCGGGCTTATTGATACTAGGGGCGCACACTCCTTTGTACGGCTTGTTGCGACACATTCCGATCGTCAATTCTTTTCGCGGGCCGTCTCGACATAGTTTTGAATGGAGCTTCGCCGTTTCCATTCTCGCGGCTTACGGATGGGACGCAGTCACGTCATATGTGAAGCCGGGACAGGAGAATGTTCGAGTTGATAAGACGCAAATAGCGAGTGTCGCTGTTCTCATACTCACGATAATAGCGGGGTTTTTGTGGGTAATGTATACCCCCATTCGGAATGTATACACGGACGGGGACGTCTCGATTCCGGAGAGCCGTTACCTTATGTGGAAAGCGGCGTTCACGTCCCTGTCGCTGATCGCGCTATGGTTTTCTCTTCGAGTCGCTCCCCCCAGACTTCGGACGGTCGGATTATGCGCGTGGGTAATAGTCGCCTGCTTTTTCGAACCGTACATCAACCATGCTCGGTGGTGGGGTAAATACACGCTGACGGCCGATAGGATGACCAGAATATCGCCGACACAGCGATGGCTGCAACAATACCCGCCCGAAGAAAATCGGGTTTATACCCGCGTCAGATTATTGGAGACGGAGTTGAATCCCGAACCGCTCGACATTGACTCTCCCAATCACACTGTCATAGCCGCATTACACAATGTCGCAGGATACGAACCTTTGATACTCCAACGTTATAGCCGCGCGCTCGGAGACGCATGGCTGGACGGGATCAGCAAGCGAGACACTTTGACGGCGAACGACGCCCCTCTGGATGGGAAATCCCACGTGTTGGATCTGCTCAACACGCGTTTTCTGGTCACATACTCGACTCTCTTCACCGAGCGTGACCTGATGCTTGAAAGAAAGGGAATCGGATTCAGACACCAGGATCTTCCGGGCGACTTGTTGAAAGAGGGGGAATTGAATTTTAACAACGTGGATTTCAAAGGCAATACGCTTGCTTTGATAACAACATTGGTAGACTCGGCTGGAATTGAGGATAGGACCGCTGTCGCCTACGCTGAAATTCATACGGCGGACGGCCGAATGATTGTCAGAGACATCCTGGCCGGGGTCGACACGTCAGAGTGGGCGTATGATCGAAATGACGTGCGCCCGGTAATACGCCACTCGCGCGCGCCCATATTCGACAGTTTTCCAAATGATGAAGGGAACTTTTTCCGCGCCCATCGCTATATCGCGATCATACCGTTGGGTGGGGAATATTCCATAAATCGGGTCTCGATCAAAAAGATCCCGAACACAGCTTCGCTGAAAGTCTGGAAGGCCAGCCTTAACAACTCCAAAACAAAGGAATCCATTTCGCTAAGTACGGTGGATCAGGCGGAAAAAATCAGCAGGATGCTGGCGCCCGACAGATGGACGGAGGTTCATCGCACAAGCGATACGATTGTTTTTCGCAACGAAAGAGCCTTGCCCCGAGCCTGGCTGGTGGGAGACGTCAAGGCCGTCGGCGCGGAGGAAGCCTTAAAAACAATAACCGGCGAGGGCGACAACGATTTCGATCCGCGCCGCACCGCCTTGGTGGAGACTGACGTGAAGTCGTCGCCGCTTTTGTCTCAGTTATCCGGCGGGATAGTTTCACCCAATGCCGTGGCAAAGATATCTTCCTATGAGTCGAACCGCTTGAAAATAGACACGGAGGCCGAACACCCCTCGTTCCTCGTCGTGAGTGAGGTTAATTATCCTGGATGGACGGCGCGAATAGATGGGGCGGAGACCCCCATCTACCCAACCGATTACCTTTTAAGAGGCGTGGCGTTGCCTGCCGGGAAGCACACGGTCGTGATGGAGTTCACGGCGCCGGCCTTCTGGAAGGGGATGTACGTTTCGGGATTCACACTTATCGTCGTCGTCGCCCTCGCCGCTTACGGCTATGTCGGCGCGAAGTTAAGAGCCCCTTCAAAAGAGTCCGTTATCGTGCCTAAAACGGCTTGAGGCTTTTTCAGTTTCTTTCGAGTCGGTCAGGCGATAATGAGTGATGAGGGAATGAAGGATAATCCCATATTTAAATCGATCTACTCACACTGCAGGAAGCATCGTGAAGGTTCTGTAATCCTGCTGCTTTTTTCTTTGTTCTTCGCGACTTTCTTCCACAAAGGACTGATTAGTGGGACGTTTTATACAATAGGGGATCAATTCGCGGAGCTCCATCCGTTACGCCGGGCGGCCTGGGACATGATCCGGCAAGGCTCGCTGCCGCTTTGGACTCCGTACATATTCTCCGGCTACCCGCTGTTGTCGATGGCGCAAAACGGCCTTGCCTACCCTCTGACCTGGGGGTACCTGTTCCTGCCGAGCCAGTGGGCGGAGCAGATAAACGTTCTGGCCCCCTTCCTCCTTGCCCCGATCTTCACCTACCTTTACGTCCGCGCGCTGGGTAAATCGCGATTGGCTGGAATCCTGGCGGGGCTGTGTTTCGGCTACGGCGGGTTTATGGCGAGTTGGATGACGAACGGGTTGATGACGAACGCGGTGATGTGGCTGCCGTTAATTCTCATCCCCATTCTGAAAGCGTCAAATAGCCGTTTCATTCCATGCTTGCTGTGGGCCTTCGCGGCGTATTTGATGTCGGTGCTCAACGGGACCGGGCAGGGATTCGTATGGGTGGGGATTACCGCTTTGTCCTACGGCTTCTATTTGAGCGCTGTCGAGACGGTGGCGGTATACAGGTCCTTAAATGAAGGCCGTCCGAAGAACCTGTTGAGATGTTGGAGACCCCTGGCGGTAGCGGTAGGGGCTGTGACGCTTGCGGCTGGGGCGGCGTCGTTTCAGATATTCGAATCGTGGACGGCCAAGACACTGAGTATCCGCGATGTTCTTGGGGTCGAGCGATTCAATGATTTGACGTACTCGCCGATGCGCGCCCTGAAGGCGTTTTTGGCGCCTCTATTCAATTATGTTGAATCAACCCCATTTGTTCCGCTGGGAGTCGCTGTATTGGCGCTGGCTGGCGTCATCATCGCTCTGAGAGAGCTGATGCGGAACAAGCATTTGTTTCTGATACAGGATCCGCAATTATCCTTTTGGGTTATTGCGGCGATAGTGTTTGGGCTGTTGATGCTGGGATCACATACGTTCCTGTACAGCTTGTTGCGCCATATTCCGATCGTTAATTCTTTTCGCGGGCCGTCTCGACTCAGTTTTGGATGGACCTTCGCTCTGGCCATTCTCGCGGCTTACGGGTGGGATGCAGTTACATCGTATGTAAAGCCGAAGCATAAGAACATCAGACCTGATAAGACGCTAATAACAGGCGCCGTAATTTTCATACTCACGATAATAGTTGGTTATTTCTGGATAAGTGGGACTCCCGTTCGGGTCATAGACTCCAACGTAGACTTCTCAATCTCGGAGAGGCGTTACCTTGTTTGGAAGGCGGCGTTCACGTCTCTGTCGCTGTTCGGCTTATGGTTTCCTTTGCGCCTTGCTCCGTCAAAACTCCGGACGCTGTGGTTATGCGCATGGATAGCCGTCGCATGTTTTTTTGATCCATATATCAATCAAACTCGCTGGTGGGGAAAATACACGCTGACGGCCGATAGAATGACCAGGATCTCGCCGGCCCAGCGATGGCTGCGGCAGTATTCGCCCGAAGAAAACAGGATTTATACGCGCGTTCGCGGCCTGGACGGCCAGATTGATCCTGAACCGCTCGACATAGACTCTCCCAATCTAACCATACTGGCCGGATTACATAATGTCGCAGGATACGAACCGTTGATACTGCAACGTTACAGCCGAGCCATGGGCGACGTGGGGATAGATGGAGTAACGGTTCGGGATACCGTTATTCCGAGCGATTCGCCGCTGGACATGAAATCTCATGTGTTGGATCTGCTCAACATGCGCTTCCTCGTTACCTACAAAGATCTGTCGATCGATCGCGAGGAACCGATCGAAAAAGACGGCATCAGATTCGTAAGGCGCGATCTTCCGATAGATTTGTTAAAAGACGGCGCCATCAAATTAGATAAGGTTTCATGTGAAGCGGATACACTGGCGCTGGTAACCACACTGGTTAATTCTGTGGCGATGGAAAACGGAACCCCTGTCGCCAGAGTGGAAATTCAAACAGAAGATGGACAAACTATCTCGCGTGATATATTGGCGGGGGTTCATACGGCGGAATGGGCTTACGAACGCAGCGACGTGCGCGCCGTCATACGTCATGCGCTACCTCCGGTATTCGACACCACCCTTGCCGAGGAACAAAATACATTCCCGGCGCACCGTTACCTGGCGGTCATGCCCTTAGGTCGACGTCATAAAATCGACGACATTACGATCAAAAAGATTCCGAACACGGCTCCGTTGAAAGTTTGGAAAGCCGGCATATACGACTCAGTAACGAAAAGCTCGGTTCAGCTATACGCCGTCGGAGAAAAAGAACGGATAAGCAAAATTTTGGACCCGGACAGGTGGACGGAAGTTCACCGAACCAAAGATACGATAATATATCGCAACAGCAGAGCGATGCCGCGCGTTTGGCTGGTTGGAGAAGTTAAAGTCGTCGAGCCTGAGGAATCTCTGAGAACGATAACCGGCGATAACAACGCCACATTCGATCCACATAAACTCGCATTGATAGAGACGGACGGGAAGCCTGCCCAATTTCTATCTCAATTATCAAACGGAAACGTCCTGTCCGGAGCGTCGGCCAAAATAACATCGTATAAACCGAACGAACTTAAAATAGAGACGTCGGCGGATCAGCCGTCATTCCTGGTGGTGAGCGAAACCAATTACCCCGGATGGATAGCCCTGATTGACGGCAAGGAAGAA
>WNFZ01000455.1_pt1 | contig 40042 bp, 31 predicted proteins | sample 5400081 | NCBI WGS metagenome assembly WNFZ01 (sample SAMN13153365, study PRJNA577476) | soil metagenome | isolation source: 80 cm soil or saprolite under grassland replicate 1 | place: USA:California | collected 2016-06-15
CTCTTTCGGAGAACGACCCGTCGCGCGCAGCGCACGGACCTGTCCCAGCAGCTCCTCCCTGTCCATGTCGGCATCATTCATGGCCGGGCTGGAGCCGTCAAACGCCGCACGACGCTCCCGTAGGCCCAGGTCCCGGCACACCGGCTTCGACTGCACTGACACGGGGAAGAACCCTCCCGCATCAGCATCCGCCGCAGGTCGATACAGGTCGCCCGTAGGGTAATCGAGGTCCGGTGGTCATTGAGCGCCCAATGATAGTTGAAGCCGACCCCGCCGGGTGAGGCCACTCCGCCCTGGTCGACGTGGGTGGCGGCCACTCCGCCGGCTGCCGGTCACCGGGCGAGCTCAGCCCGCCAGCCGGGTCTTCCAGATCTCCTCGCTGGGCCAGTTGTGGGCCCAGTCGGCGGAAACGTAGGCGAAGTCCCGGCGGACGTCCCGCGGTGCCTGGATTTCGACCAGGTCCTCGACCATGAAGCCATGGGACCGCAGCAGACGCAGCAGCTCGCCATGCGGCAGGTTGAACTCCGTGGACGTCCCCCAGTCCAGCCGACGCAGGCCGAACTGCGGGCGCAGCAGGGCTGTGGAGGCCTGCCCCTCAGGCGGCACACAGAGCGCGAACAGCGGTGACGGGCGCAGGAACACCAGCCGACCACCAGGAGCCAGCAGGCGGGCGGCCTCCGGGATCCACCGGTCGGGGTCGCACCACAGCGAGGCGCCGTACTCGCTGATCGCCAGGTCGAACCTGGCGTCCCGGCACGGCACCCGCTCGGCGTTGCCGAGCACGAGCGGGAAGTCGACGCCGAACTCCGCCTGCATCGCGCGGGCCGTGGCGAGCTGCTTCTCCGAGATGTCGATCCCGACTGGGCGAGCGCCGCCGGCCACGTCTTCGGGAAGCATCGAGACCCGCGACTCCGGGGTCGCCCACAATCCCCAGTGCGGTTCCGTCGCCGACCAGTAACCGTGGGCGAGCGGCCCGTGCACCGCGGCTGCCTCGTCATCCCAGTGGGCACGGTTCAGCCCCACATGACCGGCGTGGTCGTCGCGAACCGTCCTGCGGATGCACGGCTTGCCGCCACAGATCTGCGGGTCGACCACGATGCGCTCTTGCATGGTTCCCTCGCTATCTACGGGAGCAGCTCGAACGCCGCGGTGTGCCGTGGCTTGATCGCGCCGAAGTGGCGATGGTCGAGCGTGGCGATCCGGGTCTGTCGTTCCCGCTCCGCCAGCGCCACAACCGCCGCGTCGACGAAGCCAAGCGGCCAGTCCCCATACTGCGCGCACAGCTCCCGCACCCGCGGGTAGTCGTCCGCCTCCAGGTCCAAGATGGTGAAGACACCATTCTCGATTCTGCGCAGCACCTCGTCGAACGGACGATGACTGCCGGTCAGCTCCGTGAGAAGTAGTCCAGCTCAACCAGGACCGGCGCGGGCAACAGCAGCTCGCGGGCGGTTCGCAGCAGTTTGGCGCAGGCGGCGTGGTTACGGTCGCGTGGCGCCATCGCCGCGTAGAGCACGCCGGTGTCGACGATCAACGGTGGTCGTAGATGTACTCGTCGACGCGCTCGGAAGCGTCTGTCGGGGTGTCGAGGTCACCAAGGACCCCAATGAGGCCTTTGATGCCGTCCTCGGGCCGTTGGGGGGGCGCCGGTTGCTTTGCGTGATGTGGCTCGACGATGACGGCGAGGACCGTGCTGTCTTCTGGCAGCTTCCGTGCCTACAGGGACCGTGCTATGCATCATCAATGGGTCGCGCGCCGCGAGGCGCTTTGGTCCGTCCCATTCGCTCGTGGTTCGAGTCGCGACGGTCAGCCAGGCCTCGTCCGCGGCCAGCGCGTCGTGAGGCTGAGGTGACGGGCGGTGAGCTGGCCGTCGTGGATCAGGGTGGCGGCGTGTTGGTACATGCGCATGGTGACGACGGGGTCGGCGTGGCCGAGGGGCTTGGCGATGTGAGCCAGACTCAGGTCGTCTCGAACGTGTCCAGCCAGGTGCGGACGACCGCTAAGATCTCGTCGACGGTTGCGGCGGCCGTCACGATCTCGTCGTGCGTGGCGACGTCGGCCGTCCGCGTGATGCGAGCCCGCAATCCCGACGCGGAATTCTTCTCGAGCCATACCCGGATCACCAGGACGGCGATGCGCTCCATCGGCTGCTTCATGACCTTGGCGTACGCCATCTGCGTCACCGGGTCGTCGGCGTCATCGTCAATGTCGCGTCAACCGCTGGCGGTGTCTGACCGGCACGGCAGGGCCTCGCGCCACGCGGCGGTGACGACCCGGTGACGCCGCGGCGATGCTCTGGTAACGCTTGGCTTGGTTTGTTACTTTAGTCCTTGCCGATCTGACCACTCGGTTCCCGACTGAGCACTGATTCGACGTCCGCACGCCAGTACGAGCGCGCCCGCGACGTAGCTGCTCTGGCCGTTCATTGTCCTGGGGGGACCATGAGCCATAGCGCCGCGACTCTCCGGCTCTCGCTGCTTCGCGGGTTCGAGTTGCGCGTCGACCGGACCGTGGTCCGACTCGTCTGGAGCGCCCAGCGCCTGGTCGCCTTCCTGGCCCTCCAGGATCGCCCGGTCAGCCGCTCGCACGTCGCCGAGGTGCTCTCGCCGGAGACGACCTCGAGCCGGGCCAACGCCAACCTACGCTCGTCGCTGTGGCGCGCCCAGCGCTCCTGTCCCCGCCTCATCGTCGCCTCGCCGCAGGACCTGGCGCTCGACAGCGAGGTCGTGATCGACGTTCGGATCGCGATGAACAGTGCGCAGCGCCTGCTCTCCGGAGGTGACCCGTGCGAGGAGGACATCTGTGCCAGTACCCGTGCCGGCCTCTCCGCCGACCTCCTGGTCGACTGGTACGACGACTGGGTGGCCGTCGAACGCGAGCGCTTCCACCAGCTCCGCCTGCACGCGCTGGAGACGCTGTGCGCGCGTCTGACCGCGGCGGGTCGGTATGGCGAGGCGGTCGACGCCGGCCTCGCGGCCGTCGGGGCCGAACCGCTGCGCGAGAGCGCGCACCGGACGCTGATCCAGGCGCACCTTGCCGAGGGCAATCGCGGAGAGGCCCTCCGCCAGTACGAGCGGTGCAGCCAAATTCTGCTCGACGAGCTCGGTCTCGAACCGTCGGCCACGCTGCGCGACCTGGTCCCCGCCCCGAGGCAGGCACTGCCGGGTGCCGGGCGCCGGCACCAGCGGATCCACGGTTAGGCCAGCAGCCTTGACCGCACGCGAGCCGCGTTGCCGAACGCCGTAAGCGGAGACGGGCCGGTAACGAGACCGGTCACATGGCGGTGACGCCAGCGAGACGGCGGCCTTTGATGATCCCGCATGGCGGACTCAACCTCCTTGCGTCGCTCCACGGATGTGATGTGCGTGGCTCCTCGGCACGAGCGCGATGCGCTGATCGACGTCGTGACGGGCACCCCTGGCGGCTTCGGCCTGCTGCCGGCGCTGCAGCGCCTGGATGCGCTGCTCACCCGTGCGGCGGACGCCGCGGCCGAGATCTACGGCCCGGAGGCGGCGACCGACCCCTACCGCGGCCTGGTCATCGGCCCGGACGAGTTCGCCCGGCTACTGCGGCGCGATCCCGGCGAGCCGTTGTTCTCCGCCGACGACCCGGATGCCGACCCTCCCGCCGTTCGGGGCCGCGAGCTGGCCTGGATCGGGCGCGCGTTCGACCTGACCCCCTTCGACCTCGACCTACTCATCGTGGCCATCGCACCTGAGCTCGATCTGCGCTACGAGCGCCTCTACGCCTACCTACAGGACGACGCGAGCCGGCGACGCCCGACCGTCGACCTCGCACTCAACCTGCTCTGCGGCTCGGCGGGGGAGCGCATCGAGGCGCGCAGCAGGGTCGCCGCGGACGCGCCGTTGCTGCGCCACCGGCTGCTGCACCTCGTCGTGGACCCGAACCAGCCCCACCAGCCGCTGCTCGCCCGGGCGATGAAGGTCGACGAGCAGGTCCTCCGCCTCACCCTCGGCGAGTCGACCCTCGACCCGAGGCTCGCCTCGTGCGCCGAGCTCGCGCCAGCGCGCCGGCCGCTCGCCTCCCTCACGCTCGATCCCGCGATCCGGCGTGCGTTGCCGCTGCGTGCGATCCGGGCCGTACCCCAATCACCCCAGCCCCGCCTGTACTTCCACGGCCCACCTGGCGCCGGGCAGCGGGCCGCCGCCGAGGCCCTCGCGACCGAGGCCCGGCTGCCGCTCCTGGTGGTCGACCTGGACCGCGCCGGCCGCTCGGAAACGCCGGCCGAGGAGATCATCCGAATCGCGTTCCGCGAAGCCTGGTTCCGGCGCAGCGCGATCTTCCTGACCGGCGCCGACGCATTGCGTGACGAGCCCGGGCGCGTGGCACGTGAGCGGCTGCTCGAGGAGATCTCCACGAGCCGGGTGCTGACCGTGCTCGCCGGGCGGGAGGCGTGGGCGCCCTCCGCGCACGTCCTGGACCGCCCGACCGGCGTCGCGGTGGTCCCGTTCCCCGTCCCGGACGTCGCCACGCGCCGGGAGTCCTGGGAGCGGGCGCTCACCGCGGCCGGGATCGACGTGGACGGCGAGGTCGTGGCGACCCTGGCCGTCCATCACCGCCTGACCGTCTCCCGCATCGCCGAGGCGGTCTCAAGCGTCCGCAACCGCGTCGACTGGACGGGTGGCGAGCCGTCCGCGGCCGAATTGTTCGCCGCCGCCCGCGCGCAGTCGGGGCAGGACCTCGCCGCGTTCGCCCGCAGGATCGACCGGGTCTACCGCTGGGACGACCTGATCCTGCCCGACGACGCGCTCTCCCAGCTCCGTGAGCTGCGCAATTGGGTCGCGCAGCGGGAGCGGGTGCTGCGGGAGTGGGGATTCGACGGGGTGCTGGCGCTCGGCAGGGGGATCTGCGCCCTGTTCGCGGGCCCCTCGGGCACGGGCAAGACCATGGCGGCGGACGTGCTCGCTGGCGAGCTCGAGCTCGACCTCTACAAGATCGACCTCGCGACGGTGGTCAGCAAGTACATCGGCGAGACCGAGAAGAACCTCGAGCGCGTCTTCGTGGCCGCCGAGAGCGCGAACGCCGTGCTGTTCTTCGACGAGGCGGACGCGATCTTCGGCAAGCGCTCCGAGGTGCGTGACGCGCACGACCGCTACGCCAACATCGAGATCGCCTACCTGCTGCAGCGCATGGAGCAGTACGACGGCATCGCCATCCTCGCTACCAACCTGCGCGAGAACCTCGACGACGCCTTCCTGCGCCGGCTGCACTTCATCATCGAGTTCCCGATGCCGGACGCGGCGCATCGCGAGCGGATGTGGCGCCAGTTCCTGCCCACTGAGGCGCCGGTGGACGGCTCGATCGACTACTCCTTCCTCGCCCGCCAGTTCCGGCTCGCCGGCGGCAACATCAAGAACATCGTCCTGTCGGCGGCCTTCCTCGCCGCCGCCAGCGGCGACCGCATCGGCATGCCGCACCTCATCCGCGCCACCTGGCGCGAGCACCAGAAGATGGGCCGCGTGCTGTCGGAAGTCGACATCGGGGACTACGCCACCGTGCTCCACAGAGGAGGCGAACCATGACCCAGCCAGGTCCCGGCGGCCAGCGGCGCGGTTCGCGGAGTGAGGCGAAGCCGTGGGGAGGTGACCTGATCGAGGACCTCGCCAGCCAGATCGCCGAGAGCGGCCAGCAGATAGCTGACAGGGAGAAGGCGATCAAGGCGCTCGAGCAGGAGGTGGCGCAGCTCAAGGCGGGCAGCGCCTCGCTGACGGCCTTCCAGGAGGAGTTGAAGGCGGGCGTCTCGGCCCTCGGCCAGGCGCAGAACAAGGCGGTCGCGGAACGGGACGACGCCCACAATGTGCTCTCGCTCGCCAAGGAGATCGCCGGGCGGCTGGCCGCCGACCACGTCAGCGTCATCGACCGCGCCGTCGGCGCGGTGGAGGCCGAGAGCGGCCGGCGCCGGACCGAGATCGACCGGTGTCGTGCCGCGCTCGCCGCCGCGGCCGGCGCGGGAATCGCCGCCAAGGCGGAGACCGCGGCCGCCAACGCGGTGCTCGACGACGCCAAAGGCCGCCTCGGCGACCACGCCAGAACGGTCGAGGCACAGACGGCGCGCGTCAGGAGCCTGAAAGGCGCCGCGCGTGACGCCGAGTCGAAGAACCAGGACAGCCTCGCCTACCTGCTCGCCCGGGACCTTCAGGCCCCGGTCGCCTACCTCGACACCCTGCTGTACCCGGGGCGTGCCGAGACCCTCCAGCGCGAGGCGAAGGCGGCCTGGGACCGGCAGGCCGCGGCGGCCGGCGCCGAGGACGAGGCGAGCGGGCGGACCGCGCACGCCAAGGAGGCGCTGAAGGAGGCAGAGGACGCCGTGACCGCCCACGACAGGGACCGGCGCAGGGAGATCGAGCGCCTGGTCGCCGAGGCCGAGGGCGCCGCACCGGCGACCGCCGCCCCGGCCGGCGGCGAGACGACCCGATGACCAGGTGAGCGCGCATGTTCCAGGACCTCGACCTCACCCTGCGCAAGATCCTCGACGACGCCACGATCCCGCCGTCCATGGCGGGGATCGACGTCAGCTTCAAGACGCCCGACAAGGCGTTCGTCTTCAACCAGGCCACCGTCGACCTGTTCCTCTACGGCGTCCACGAGAACCGGGTCCTGCGAGACCCCGTGCCGATCCTCGAGCAGGTGGCCGGCGTCTTCGTCCGGCGGACGCCGCCGCTGCGGGTCGACTGCGACTACCTCGTCACCGCCTGGTCGAGGAAGCAGGACGCCGCCGGGGTCGAGGAGGAGCACCAGGTCCTGGCCAAGGCGCTGACGAAGCTGAGCCGCTTCCCGCTCATCCCGCCGGCCTATCTCCAGAACTCCCTGGTGGGGCAGCCCTTCCCCGTCCAGATGTGGACCGGCCAGTCGGACGACGGTAAGAGCCTGGGCGAGTTCTGGAGCGCGCTGGGCATGCCGCCGCGCTCGTCGTTCCACCTCATGGTGACGATCGCGCTGGACGTGGAGGTCGGCGTGACCGAGGGTCCGCCGGTCGTGACGAAGGAGGTGGTCCTGGACGACGAGCTGGACCCGGTCACGCCGGGTGAGCCGGTCTTCGGCATCGGCGGCGTCGTCCGTGACGCCCTGACCACCGCGGCGATCGCGGACGCGACCGTGACGCTCGACGGCGCCCGCTCGACCTGGACCGATGCCGAGGGGCGCTTCCGGTTCTCCGGCCTCGGCGCCGGCAACCACACCCTGACCGCGGCCGCGCCGGGATTCACCACCGGGAGCAAGCCGATCACGGTCCCGGCCGCCGCAATCAACGACTACGACATCGACCTTGGACCCTGAACCGCGCTGAAGGGAGTCCTGGATGCCCACGTATCAGGCGCCTGGCGTCTACGTCGAAGAGATCCCGCTCACCCCGGCGATCCCCGGGGTCGGCACCAGCACGGCCGGCTTCATCGGGGTGTCGACCGGGGCGAAGATGCCCGACCAGCCGGACGGGACCCCGTACCCGCTCGCACCGGTCGAGGAGCCGCAGCTGGTCACCAACTTCGACCAGTTCAAGCGGTTCTTCGGCGACTTCGACGCGGGCAACCAGATCCTCGCCCACTCGATCTACGGCTTTTTCAACAACGGCGGCAGCGTATGCTGGGTCGCCCGAGTCGGCGACATCGACGACGCCGGAGCCGTCGGCAACGTGCTCGCCAAGTTCGCTGCCATCGACGAGATCGCCCTCGTCGCTGCACCTGGCGCGCTCGACGACGCGGTCCAGAGCGCGATCGTGGGGCACTGCGAGAACAAGGACCTCCAGGACCGGTTCGCCATCCTCGACGGTCAGCGGACCACCACCATCACCGCCGCCGCCATCAAGGGCGCCCTCGACGGGACCGCGGCCGGCACGAGCGACTACGCCGCGATCTACTTTCCGTTCGTGCAGGTCTTCGACCCGGACAGCGACACCGAGATCTTCGTTCCGCCGAGCGGGCTGATGGCGGGCATCTACGCGCGGGTCGACGCCGACCGCGGCGTCCACAAGGCGCCCGCCAACGAGGTCGTGCGCGGCGCGCTCGGGCTGGAGTACCAGACGTCCAAGGCCGAGCAGGGCAACGTCAACCTCCAGGGCATCAACGTGATCCGGACGCTCAACGGGGCGATCCGGGTCTGGGGCGCCCGCACCCTCGGCAGCGCTGACAGCACCAAGATCCCTTACATCAACGTGCGGCGCCTGTTGATCTTCCTGCGCGAGTCGATCGACGAGGGCACGCAGTTCGCCGTCTTCGAGCCCAACAGCAACCCCCTCTGGCAGAAGATCATCCGCAGCGTCACCGCCTTCCTGACCCGCGTCTGGCGCGACGGCGCGCTCTTCGGCGTCGTCCCCGAGCAGGCCTTCTACGTGCGCTGCGACGAGTCCACGAACCCGCCGGAGATTCGCGACGTCGGGCAGGTGATCACCGAGATCGGCGTGGCCCCGGTGAAGCCCGCCGAGTTCGTCATCTTCCGGATCGCCCAGTTCTCCGAGATTCCCACGGCGTAGCCGAGCACCCGGACCGAGGAGGCGCAAATGCCGACCGGAGCGCGTGTCGACCCGTATCGCAACTTCAATTTCCTGGTCGAGATCGACGGGATCACCCAGGCCGGCTTCTCCGACTGCACCGGGTTCGGCGCCAGCAGCGACCCGATCGAATACCGGGAGGGTGGCGAGAACACGACCAACCGTAAACTGCCCGGCCCGACCAAGTACCCGAACATCACCCTGAAATGGGGCCTGACCGACTCCCGCGAGCTGTACGACTGGTACCGCGACGTCACCAAGGGGATCGTCTCGCGCCGCAACGGCAGCATCATCGTCAACGACCTCGCGGGCAAGGAGGTCCTGCGCTGGAACTTCTTCGAGGCATGGCCCACCAAGTGGGACGGCCCCGACTTCAGCGCCAAGGGCACCGACGTCGCTATCGAGACGCTCGAGCTCGCCACCGAGCGCGTCGAAAGGGCCTAGCCGTGTTCCAGACCGAGCACCCCTTCACCCTGCCGCTCGGCTACGTCGACGAGGGCGGTACCCTGCATCGCGAGGGGACGATGCGCCTGGCCACCGCAGCCGACGAGATCCACCCGCTGCGCGACCCGCGGGTGCAGCAGAACGAGGCCTACCTGATCGTGATCATCCTCTCCAGGGTGATCACTTCGCTGGGCTCGGTCGCGCAGGTCAACCCGAAGACGATCGAAGGGCTCTACGCGGCCGACCTCGCGTATCTCCAGGAACTCTACAACCACGTCAACCGGCACGGGAACGCGACCACGGAGGCGGCCTGCCCGCGCTGTGAGCACAATTTCACGGTGTCGGTGAATGGCGCGGGGGGGTCCTAGGCTACCCCCTCGAAATGCTGTACGAGGAGGTAGCCTTCGTCGCCTACCATTTCCACTGGCTCCTCGACTCGGTCATGAACCTCGAGCATGCCGACCGCCGGCGCTGGGTGGCGGAAATCTCCGCAATCAATCAGCGCATCAACGATGGGATCCCGACGTGACATTTCTCTCCGCCAATGCGCGCCACCCGATGCTGGGCGCTGTTCGGCAATGGCGTGCCTGGGCGCGCGGCCGCAGAGGGGGCCGGGCGCGGCTGGACCGGATGCGGCCGGGCTCTTGGATGGCGCTCCTCCGGCCGCGCGCCGGCGACGCCGTGACGGGCACCCCGGGACCCGCGCGGCACAGCTTCCACTCCGCGACCCACCTGCACCTGGCGGTCGGCCCGGTCGGCGTCACGGAGCGCGCGGGCGGGCGCGGGCGTCCCGGCCAGCCCGGGCCGGCGGGACGGACGACCCTCGTCGAACGCGTGTGGGCGCTCCCGGGGCCGGTGCGGTCGCCCGACGGGCGCCGCCCCGGCGGCGCGGGCGGACCGGCCGGGGCGCGGCCCCCGGCCGTGGCCACCGTGCTCCCGCGTCCGGCCCGGCCCGCCGTGGCCGACGGCCCGCGCGCCCGGAGCCTGCGCGCCGTCACCCCGGTCCGCCGGGCGACCGACGATCTCGTGACCCGGGTGGCCGGCGCTCACCGGCGCGTCGAGCTGCCCGCGCGCGGGGCCGCCGTGATGCGCGAGCGTGCCGGGGTTGCCGCGGCGGTCGAGCACGCCCTGACCGCCCGGCAGCGCCCTGCCGGCGCACCGGCGGAGCAGCCGTCCGGAGGCACCGCCTGGCCGGCCGTGGGCAGCCTCGGACGGCTGCCGCCGCTCGACCTCGACCACCTCACCGACCAGATCGTCACCCGCCTCGACAACCGCCTGACCGCCCACAGGGAGCGGTTCGGCCGGGCCTGACGGAGACCCCGATGGCGCTCGCAAAGCTGAAGCTCACGGTCGAACACACGGGCGAGGAGATCCTCCTGCCGTTCAACCCCGAGGAGTTCACCCTCAACCACGACAACACCTTCGCCTCGCAGGCGATCCCCGGCCTGTCCGGCCCCATCCTCCAGTTCGTCAACGGGAACATGCAGACGCTCGACATGGAGCTGTTCTTCGACACCTGGGACACCGACAGCGCGGCCAAGAAGGACGTCCGCGAACTGACCAACCGCGTCGTCCGGCTGCTGGAGATCGACAGGGACCTCCACGCGCCGCCGGTGCTGCGGGTCCAGTGGGGCAGCCTGGACTTCCTCTGCGTCCTGGCCAAGGCGAACCAGAAGTTCCAGATGTTCGCCGACGACGGCCGGCCGGTCCGCGCCCGCGTCTCGGTCACCTTCAACCGTTTCATCGACGCCGAGCGGGAGGCCAAGGAGGTCCCGCGCCAGACGTCGGACTTCACCAAGGTTCACGTCGTGGTCCAGGGGGAGACCCTCAGCGGGATCGCCGCGCACCACTACGAGGACGCCCGACAGTGGCGGCCGATCGCGCTCGCCAGCGAGCTGGACGACCCCCGCGCGATCACCCCGGGCCAGGCGCTGCGCGTCCCGTCGCTGCCGTTCAACGACCCGGAGACGGGCGAGGCGGTGCGCTGAGATGGCCCGCTACCCAACCTACGCTCCCGAGTACTCGATCGAGATCGACGGCGATCCGATCCCGCCGGCGCTGCGCGGCTCCGTCAGCCGGATCAGCTACACCGACGGGATACAGGGCGCCGACCGCGTCGAGGTGTCCATCGCCAACGAGGGACTGCGCTGGCTCGACCATCCTCTGCTGCAGGTCGACAACCGCTTCACCCTGTCGCTCGGCTACGCGCCCGACCCCCTCGAGCGTGTCTTCGTCGGCGAGATCACCGGCGTCAACGCCACCTTCCCCAACGGCGGCATGCCGACCCTGACCGTCGTCGCCCACGACTTCCTGCAGCGGCTGACGACCGGGACCAAGGACCGCGGGTTCATGCTGAACCTGCCGACGATCGGGCACTTCCCGCTGCCAGACCCGGCGGTCGTCTCGCTGGTCGCCGCCACCAACCTGCTGATCCCCTACCCCGACCCCATCGGGGCGGCCCTGTCCTTCTTCACCCTGCTGATCGCCTACGCCGTCAGCCCCCTGGCCGCCAAGAAGGGCGTGCGCATCCAGCAGTCGCAGAGCGACTTCGACTTCCTGGCCGGGATCGCCAAGGAGAACGGCTGGGAGATGTACATCGACCACACCCTGGAGCCGCAGGGGTTCATCCTGCGCTTCCAGTTCCTGATCCAGGACTACGCGCCGAGCGTCACCCTGGCCTGGGGCGAGTCCCTGGCCGACTTCACCCCGCGCCTGACCACCGTCGGCCAGGTGGCCGGTGTCCAGACCCGGCTCTGGCTGCCCAGCATCAAGATGGAGCTGGTGATCGTCCTCGGCTGGGACTACGACCGCGCCGCCTTCGACCTGCAGATCTATCCCGGGTTCGGCGGGCTGGAGAGGATCGTCGGGCCGGCCAAGGCACGCTCCCTGGTCAAGGTCGAGGCGGTCGGCCCGGCGACGATGCCCAAGAAGCTGCTCAGCGAGCTGCTCCTGCGGCTCAACAACCGCCTGACCGGCACCGGGAGCGCGGTCGGCAACCTCGCGATCAAGGCCGGGCGGGTCATCGACCTGCACGGCCTCGGCGACCAGTTCAGCGGGCTGTACCGCATCACCTCCGCCACTCACACGATCGACGGCGGCGGCTACAAGACCTCCTTCGACGTGCGCAAGGAGGTCTGGTTCGACTCGATCCGGAGGCTGGCGGGGATCGGCGGCCTGAGGAGCGTCAACGGGCAACGCATCGGCTAGGTCCGGGGCAGCCCCCGGCGACCGAGGAGATGATCATGGCGACGCTGTTCGAATGGGGAAGCGACGAGGAGGAGGCGGCCGCCCGCCCGCGCGTCAGCATCGTGTCGGGCACCGTCACCAACAACTTCGACTCGCTGATGGAGGGCAAGGTCCTCGTCCGCGTCGCCGCCCTCGACCAGGAGATCTGGGCGCGCATCGCCGCGCCGGGCGCGGGCTCGGGCGCCGGCTTCTTCTACGTGCCCAGGGTCGACGACGAGGTGCTCGTCGCGCTCGCCGGCGACGACCCGACCGACGGCTTCGTCGTCGGCGGGCTGTGGAACGACCGCGACCAGATACCGGTCAGCGACGCGGCCTCGGCCCTGGCCAAGCGGATCATCCGCAGCGGCGTGACGGCCGGGACCGGCCACGAGATCGAGATGGACGACACCAAGCAGTCGGTCACCATCACGACCTCGACCAAGCAGAAGATCACGATGGACCCGACCAAGATCGAGCTGAGCAACCAGGCCGGCACGGTCAAGATCACGCTGGACGACGGCGGCCAGTCGGTGTCGATCAGCGCCGCGGCCAGCCTCAAGCTGGAAGCCCCCAAGATCAGCCTCAAAGGCGCGACGGTCGAGATCAACGGCACCGGCACGACCACCGTCAAGTCGGGCGGGACCTGCACCGTCAAGGCCCCGATGGTCAAGATCAACTAGAGGACGGAGGTCGACCCACCATGCCGCCAGCCGCGCGCGTTCTCGCTCAGACCGGGCACAGCGGCGCCGTGACCGGACCCGGCGTGCCGACCGTCCTCATCGGCGGCCAGCCGGCCGCCGTGTTCGGCGACTCGCACACCTGCGGCCTGCCGCCGACCGCCGGGCCCCATCCGCCGAGCACGATCGTCAAGGGGAGCGCCACCGTCCTGATCGGCGGGAAGGGCGCGGCCAGGACGGGGGACACGGCCGGCTGCGGCGCCCCGATCGTCGCCGGGCTCCTCACCGTGCAGATCGGAGGCTGACAGCGATGGCCGCGCAGCCAGCCAGTCCCGACCCCAAGGCCTTCCTCGGCATCGGCTGGGCGTTCCCGCCGGGGGTCGAGGCCGACGGCGCCCCGGCGATGGCCGCCCACCAGGAGGACATCCACCAGGCGCTGCGGATCATCCTCGGCACCAACCCGGGAGAGCGCATGATGCGCCCGGACTTCGGCGCCGGCCTCGACACCTTCCTCTTCGAGCCGGTCAACCCGACGACGATGACGCGGGTCCGCACGAAGGTCCACGACGCGATCGTCGACTGGGAGGCGCGCGTCGATGTCCTCGACGTCGACGTGACCACCGACCAGCAGCAGCGCAACCGCCTCGTCATCGAGGTCCACTACCGGGTCCGGGCGACCAACACGCTGCACAACCTCGTCTACCCGTTCTACCTCGACGAGGGGACACCCCGGTGACCACGCCCGCCTGCCCGCTGGTCGAGCCGAGGGACGCCGCCGCCTTCGTCGAGACGCTGCTCGCCCGCCGCACGGGGTTCGTCCCCGAGTGGCGCCCGGGCGAGACCGGCGCGGACGTGGCCCTCGCCCAGGCCGTCGGCCATTATCTCGCGGCGACCGCGCACCGGCTCAACCAGGCGCCGGACAAGCACCAGCTCGCCCTGCTCGACCTGCTCGGCGTTGGGCTCATACCCGCCCAGGCCGCCCGCGCCCCGGTCGTCTTCACCCTCGCCGGCAGCGCCGGCGACAGCCGGGTGCCCGCGGGGACTCGGCTCGCCGCCCAGGCGCCGCCACCGCCGCCGACCATGTCCGCCCCGGACGCCGCCGACGACGCGCCGGCGACGACGCCGCCCGGCCCGGTCCTGTTCGAGACCGAGCGCTCGATCGGGCTGGCGTCCGGCAGGCTCGTCGAGCTGCGCAGCCTGTGGCCGGGCCGCGACCAGTCGATCGACCACCTGCCGGCGCTCGCCGCCGGGCAACCGTTCCAGCCGTGGAAGCTGTCCGACCTCGAGGACATGCCTCATCACCTGTACCTCGCGCACGGCACGCTGCTCGCGCTCTCCGGCGAGAGCCATGTCGCGGTCGAGATCGAGCTGAGCCAGGGCGCCGCCGAGCCGCTGGACTCCATCTGGGAGTACTGGGACGGCAAGGTCTGGCGGCCGTTCATGAACACCGTCGCGGCCTGCGACCGGGAGACCGCCGAGCGCGAGGACAGCACGGCCCGCTTCCGGCAGACCGGCACGGTCCACCTGCTGACCGAGTGCGCCGAGGCCAGGCGGACGACGGTCGCCGGAACCGAGAACTTCTGGGTGCGCGCCCGCCTGACCGAGCCGCTGCTGCCCGACCCGGCCGCGCTGCTCCCCGAGGTCGAGCAGATCAACCTGTCCACCGTGATCACCCGCCGGGTTGGCTGGGCCGACGTCGCCACGAACGACCCGCCGGAGATCGCCGGCGGCTTCCTGCCCGACAAGGCGATCGCCGACGGCGACGAGGTGGACCTCAGCAAGCCGTTCTACCCGTTCGGCCTGCAACCGCAGCCCGGCTCGGTCTTCTACTTCTCCTCCGAGGAGGCCTTCACCAAGCCCGCCGCCAACCTCCAGGTCCTGTTCGTGCGCACGGCCACGCCCCAGGACGAGCTGCGCGCCGACAACGAGTCCCCGCTGGACCACCGCGTCGCCTGGGAGTACTGGAACGGCCGCGAGTGGGCGGCGATCCCCGGCTTCGCCGACGACCCCGAGCGCGACCCGGCCGACCTCGACCCGTCCCCGCAGGACGCGACCGGCACCGTCACGCTCACCGTCCCCGGCGACCTCCAGCCGACGACCGTCGCCGACGTCGAGGCGCGCTGGATGCGCGTGCGGCTGGTCAGCGGCGGCTTCGGCTTCAAGAAGGAGGTCACCTGGACCGACACGGGGTCGGGCACGAACGTCACCAACAAGTTCACCTACGTGGTCAGCCAGCCCCCGGCGATCTCGTCCCTCAGGCTCGGCTATGCCTGGACGTTCGGGCCGTTCGCGCCCGAGCGGGTGCTGACCTTCAATGACTTCCAGTACACCGACCGCACCGACGAGGCGGTCTGGCCGGGGCGGACCTTCCAGCCGTTCACCCCGCCCGCCGACGTCACGCCGGCGCTCTACCTCGGGTTCGACAAGCCCCTGCCGGTCGACGCGCTCGGCATCTTCTTCGACATCGAGGAGGACCGCGCCGAGACGCTCGGGCCGGCGCTGTTCTGGGAGCACTGGGACGGCGGCGCCTGGCGGGCGCTGCGCGTCGACGACGAGACCCGCCGGCTGCGCCTCCCCGGGCTGGTCAGCCTCATCGGCCCACAGGGCAGCCAGCCGCTCGCGCGCTTCGGGACGGCCCGCTCCTGGCTGCGGGTGCGGCTGCGGGAGGACGGCCCGCCCGGCGAGCCGACGATCCGCGGCGTCTTCCCGAACGCGACCTGGGCGGTCCAGCAGCAGACGGTCGTCGACGACCCGATCGGGGCCAGCAGCGGGCTGCCCAACCAGGTCTTCGCCTTCAGGCAGATCCCGGTCCTGCCCGGTGAGCGCATCGAGGTGCGCGAGCTTGCCGGGCCCCGCGCGGGCGTGGAGTGGCGCATCGTCGCCTTGGAGCTGTTCCCCGGCGACCAGCGCGCCATCCGTGAGGTCGAGGCGCTGCTGGGCCGCGAGGGGTCCGCCACCGACGTCGAGTACGGTCCGCTCAGGCTGCGGCGCGACCGCAACAAGCAGGTGACCGAGGTGTGGGTGCTCTGGCAGGGCCGGGAGCACCTGCTGCGCTCCGGCCCGAACGACCGGCACTACGTGCTGGAACGCTCGCGCGGGCGCCTCCAGTTCGGCGACGCGACGGCCGGCAAGGTCCCCCCGTCGGGCGCTGCGATCCTGGCCCGCCGCTACCAGACCGGCGGTGGCAGCATCGGCAACCTGCCGGCCAGGGCGATCTCGCAGCTCCAGGGGTCGATCGCGGGCGTGGACTCGGTCGCGAACCCGGTGGCCGCCGAAGGGGGCGCCGATGCCGAGACGCTCGACGCGCTGCGCGCCCGCGGCCCGTCCACGCTACGCCACCGCGGCCGCGGGTCGTCCGTGACCGACCTGGCGACCGTGGCGCGGGAGGCGTCGTCGGCCGTGGCGGTCGCCAGCGTCGTCCCGGCCCGCTCGGTGGACGGCCGGCGGCACCCGGGGCACGTGACGCTGGTCATCGTCCCGGCCAGCCCCGACCCGCGCCCGTGGCCGTCGTTCGGGCTCCGGGAGCGGGTCCGCAGCTACGTGGAGGCGCGCGCGGAGGCCACGCTCACGGGCCTCGGGCGCATCGACGTGACCGGGCCGGCCTACGTCCCGGTCGACGTGGACGCGACCATCGTGGCGCGTGACCCCACCGAGGCCGGCGCGGTCGAGCAGCGCGCCCGGGCCACGCTCGCCAGGCTCCTGCACCCGCTCACCGGGGGCCCGGAGGGCACCGGCTGGCAGCCGGGGCGCGACGTGTACCTGTCCGACCTCGCCGCCGTCCTCGGACGCGTCGACGGCCTCGACTACGTCGACCAGCTCGCCATCTCGGTCGCCGGCCGCATCGGCGGCGAGAAGGTCGACATCGCGCCAGGCCGCACCGTGGTCGCCGGCGAGCTCCGGCTGAAGCTGACCGGCGGGTAGGGGCGCACGAGAGGGGGAGTCCGGACGATGCCAACGCTTCCGCTGCCGAACCTGGACGACCGGCGCTGGGAGGACCTCGTCGACGAGGGCCGCTCGCTGATCCCCTTCTACGCGCCCGAATGGACCGACCACAACGTCCACGATCCCGGCATCAGCCTGCTGGAGCTGTTCGCCTGGGTCACCGAGCAGGACCTGTACACCGTCAACCGGGTCACCGACGCCCACCGCCGCAAGCTCCTCGCCCTCGCCGGCGGGGTCGCGCCCGACCCGCCGCGCCCGGCAGGCACGATGCTCGGGTTCGGCCTCGCGCCCGGCGCGCCGGCGCGCCAGCTCCCCGCCGGCCTCCAGGTCGAGGGCCGCGACCCGTTCGGCGTGGTGGTCAGCTTCCGCACCCTGCACGCGCTGACCGTGCAGCCGGGGCGGATCGCGGTCGTGCTCGCCGCACACCAGGCGGCGCTGGAGGACCTCACGCCGGCGTGGCGGCGCGGCGAGCCGGTCCAGCCGTTCGGCGCGGACCCGCGCCCCGGCGACGCGTTCCACCTCGGCTTCGAGCTGCAGGCGCCGTGGCCCGCCGGGACGGTGCTCGCGCTCGGCTTCGCCCCGGGCGACGGCGCCGTGCGCGAGCGGATCACTCGCGAGGCGGCCGGGCGCGCCGAGGACTGCGTCCCGCCGTGGGAGCCGTGCGGGACCCCCGCCGCCGGCGACCCTGCCACGGGCGACCTGGCGCACCACTCCGTCCGGCTGCTCTGGGAGGTCATGACCGGCCCGGGACGGTGGACCCGGCTGACGTCCGGCGCCGGGCTGGACGATGACACTCGCGCGCTGACGCTGGACGGCCGGGTCGTCGCCGAGCTGCCCGAGGCGGTGGCGCCCGGTGCGCTCGCCGGTCATCCCGGCCAGCTCGCCTGGCTGCGGGTCCGCCTGGTGCGCGGCGCCTACGATGCCGCGCCCGTCCTGCGCGGCATCGCGCTCAACGCGACCGAGGCCGTCCAGGCCGTCCCGGCGGTCGTCCGGTTGCGGATCGCGCCGGGCGCACCGGTCACCGGCACCCCGCCGGCCCCCGGCGAAGCGACCAGCCTGGACGTGCAGGTCGACAGGCACGGGGACGTGACGCGCCTCGCCTTCGCGCCGCCGGCGGCCGACCGGCCCGCCGTGCGCGTGCTCGCGCTCGATCTCCCCGGGCGGTGGCTGACGATCGAGGCCGCGGCCGTGGCCCGCGGCAGCGGCGAACCCGGGCAGCGTATCCAGGTCGCGCACGCGCCTGTCGACGCGAGGAGCCTGCGGCTGGCCAGCCTCGAGGGCGGCAGCTGGCGCGACTGGACGGTGCGGGCCGACTTCGACGCCTCGGGCCGGGCCGACGCGCACTTCCTGCTCGACCCGACGTCGGGGACCGTCACCCTCGGCGACGGCGAGCGGGGCCGCGCCGCGGCACCCGGCTCGACGCTGCTGGTCACCGCGGACCTGACGCGCGCCGGCGACGGCAACCTGCCGGCGGGCGCGGTGGACCGACTCGCGGACTCGCCGCACAACCGCGCGGCCGTCGGCGACCTCGACCAGCTCGCCACGGAGCTGACCTCGATCGCGAACGTGGTGCCCGCAGTCGGAGGCAGCGCGGCCGAGACGCTCGACGCGGCCACCGCGCGCGCCCGGGAGGACCGCGAGCGGCCCATGCGGGCGGCGACGCTCGACGACTTCGTGACGCTCGCCTTCGAGACCCCCGGCGTCCGTCTGGCACGGGCCGAGGCGCGCGCGAACTTCCATCCCGGGTTCCCGTGCCTGACCGCACCCGGCGTCGTGACGGTCCTGGTCCTGCCCTTCCTGCCGGTCGACCGGCCGGCGCCCAGCCCCGGCCTGCGCCGGGCCGTGGCGGCCTACCTCGACCGGCGGCGCACGATCGGCACGCGGGTGGAGGTCGCCGGACCCGTCTACGTCACGGTCACCGTCCGCGCCACGGTCCAGGCCTGCCCCGACGCGCGCCGCGTCGAGCTGGGCGAAACCGTGCGCGACGCGCTCGACCGCTTCTTCCATCCGCTCACCGGCGGCCCGGACGGGACGGGCTGGCCCTTCGGCAGGGACGTCTACCGCTCGGAGGTGCTGCAGGTCATCGACGAAGTCCCCGGCGTCGCCAACGTCCTGGCGCTGGAGCTGGTCGGCGACCACGGCGAGGCGACCTGCGGCAACCTCTGCCTCGGCTCGACCGGGCTGGTCGCGGCCGGGTCGCACGAGGTCGACGTGCGATGAACGCGCCCAAGGTGAACCGCCTGGTGCCGGTCGAGCCCAAGCGCCTGCGCCACGGCAGCGGCGAGGCGCTGCTGCGGCGCGACTTCGCCGAGCAGGCCGCCCAGGACGACCAGCTCCGCTGGTGGCACAGCCGCGCCCTGCACAGGGCCTACGGGGTCGTCGAGGGACTCGGTGTCACTGTCACGCTGGTCGGCGGGGTCAGGACCGCCGAGGTCCAGCCGGGGCTGGCCTACGACTGCTACGGGCGCGAGCTGCTGCTCGACCGGCCGCGGCAGGTCCCCGTGCCCGAGGACGACGACCAGCTCGTGCTGGCCATCGCGAGCATTGCCCCCGACCCCGGGTGCGCGCCGCCACCCGGCGGGTGGTGCCGTGACGAGCGGGTCGTGGCCGGCGGCGTCGTGCTGCGCTGGGTGGTGCGCTCCGCCTTCACCCTGCGCGACGGCGTGCCGCTGACCACGAGCGACGAGGCGGCCGCCTTCCCGGCGCCCAAGGCCCGGCCGATCGCCCGCCCGCGCATCGGCCACGGGGCGACGATCGCGGGCGAGACCGCCTGGCGGCCGTGGGTGGAGCGCTTCGAGGACGAGCAGGTGTTCCGCCTCGGCATCCAGGTGGACGTCGACACCTCCGCGGCCGGGTTCACCGCGGTCCCCTGCTACTTCGCCCAGCTCACCGGGTCGCTGTGGAGTGCCCGGGTGCCGCTGGTCCTGCTGCTCCCGTTCGGCCACGTGGCGCAGGCGGCCAAGGACCGGTTCACCTTCCGGCTGCTCGCGCCGTGGCTGTACTTCGTCCGCCGGCTCGGGCCGCGACCGGAACCGGAACCGGAACCGCCCGTCCTGATCGAGGAGGCGCCGGCCGGCGAGCCGGGCCTGCTCGACGCCCACGAGCGCGAGGTCCCGCTGGAGCGGCCGCTCCGCCGCCCGCGCGAGCCGGACTTCGGCCAGGCGTTCCGGGCGCTCGCGCGCGTCACCGACCTCGCCGTCTCCTGGACCGGCATCCAGCAGCGCAGCGACACCGATGGGGGCACCGATGGACTTCCTTAGCGCCACCCGCTCGATCGAGCGCCAGCGGTTCTTTGACGGCCAGCGCCTGTTCGCCGCCGACCTCCAGGGGATCGAGGCGTTCAACCGCGAGATGCGCTGGCTGCACAACCAGAGCCTGCACCAGCCCGGCATCGGCAACGGCCTGGCCGTCAGTGGCCGCAAGGACGAGCGCGAGGTCGGCGTCGGGCCCGGCTACGCGGTCGACGACCTCGGCCGTGAGATCGTGCTGACCAGCTCGCGCACTATCCCGGTCCCCCCGGTCGCAGGAGACGACGGGAAGCCCAGACGCTTCCTGTTGACCGTGGAGTACCCCGACGACGCCGACCTGGAAGAGGTCGAGCTGCGCGAGGGGATCTGCGACACCCGCGGCGCGGTCCGGCTGCGCGAGGAGCCAGTCTTCTGCTGGGTGCCGCTCAACCCAGACGGCAGCCCGGCGCAGGACCAGGGCGAGATCCTCGGCGGCCGCAAGCTCGTCCTGACCGAGGTGGCGGTGCGCGACTGCAAGCTCGACCAGGACATCAGCATCGTCCAGCGGCGCAACGCCCGCCCGCCGACCCAGCCCATGATCGCCTGCGGCGTCCAGCAGCCGACGGCGTGGAAGGCCTGGGATCCCTGGGACGATGCCGAGCTGCCCGGCGGCGCGAACGTGGGAGCGGCGCTCCGCGCGCTCTACCAGATGATCGGCGGTCTCCAGGCCGAGATCGACACCAGCTCGGCCGGGTTCCGGACCACGCCGGACTACTTCGCCCGGATCGACGGCCCGAGGGTCATCGAGGCCATCGTGGACGGAGAGACGGTCCGGGCCGTCGTCGACGGGCTGCTCAGCGTCGTCGACCCGACGCCGAGCACGTTCACCGCCCAGGTGATCGTCCTGTATTTCCCCGTCGCCGAATCGGACGGAGACACAGGCCCGACGGCGGCCGTGCGCGACCGGCGCCGGCTCATCGAAGGCCTGGACGTCAGCGCGCTGACGAGCGTGTTCGCGGAGACCGGCGGCCAGGCGCCCGCGACCGCGGCCATCGCCGAGGGCGAGCCCGACCTGCCGGCGCTGCTGAAGGACTGGCAGGTCGGCTGGATGGGGGTCGAAGGATGAGGTGGGGCCGATGAGCGAGACCGGGGACGGGGGAGGCGGCGGCTTCGTGTTCCTCAACCGCGACGACGCCTGGCTCGGCTTCCAGTGGCGCAACCTCGACCTCGACGGCGGGCGCCTGCGCCTCAGCGGGCTGCCGTCGCTCGCCGGGCCGCCGCCGGGCACGACCGCGGGAGTGCCCGACGGACCGTCGGGCGTGGACGTCGCGCCGGACGGGACCGTCTACTACACCGACCTGGCCGGCCACCGCGTGATGCGGGTCGCGCGCTGCGACGGCACGCACGAGCCCGTCGCCTGCATCGGCGGCGAGGGCGAAGAGCCGACGCGCTTCCGCGAGCCGCGCGGCCTGCTCGTCCATCCCGGCGGGCTGCTGCTCGTCGCCGACGCCGGCAACCACCGGGTCCAGGTCTTCGACCTGGCGACGCTCCAGCTCCGCGCGATCTGGGGCGTCGGCCCCGGCGAGGAGCCGGGCCAGCTCGACTGGCCATGCGCGCTGGCCGCCGACCCCTCCGGGCACGTTTACGTCGTGGACCGCGGCAACCGGCGGGTGCAGCGGTTCAGCGCCGCCGGGCAGGTGGACGCCGGGTTCTGGGCGACCCTCGCCGGCGAGGCGAGCCTGGACGACCCGGTCGCCGTCGCGATCCTCGACGGCCCGGACGGGCCGCTGGTGTGCGTCCTCGACCGCGGCCGGACGGCGCTGCTGGTGGCCGACACCGCAGGGCACCGCCGCGACGACCACCCCCTGGAGGTCGGCGGCGAGCCGTTCGGCCTGGCCGTGACCGACGCGGCCGTCTACACCGGCGACAACCAGGCGGCTGGTGGCCGGGTCGTGCGGCTCCGGCGCGACGGCTCCCTCGTCGGCCCGGCCCGCGGGTACACCGGCCCGGTGGCGGCGCTGGCGCTCGACGGGCGCGGCGGGCTGCTCGTCCACCCGGGCGCATCGGGCCCGCCGGTGCGCCTGACCCTTGACGCCGCCTTCGTCCGGCAGGGCATCGCCTGGGGCGGCCCGTTCGGCGGCTTCAGCAACCTCGCCAAGGCCTGGCACCGGCTCGTGGTCGCCCTGGACCTGCCCAGAGACGCCCATTCCCAGTTCTTCGTCCACACCACCGACAACCCGGCGGCGACGCCGCCGGTCGACGAGGCTGGGCCGGACCCGTTCCCGGCGCCGGCATGGTCGCCGGGCCCGCCAGACCTCGCCGAGCATCTCGTCCACGTCCCCGACGCGGCGCTCGCCTGGGTCGGCGTGCGCCTGAGCGGCGAGGGCACGACCTCGCCCGCCGTCGAGCAGGTCCGGCTGGAGTTCGACAACTCCACCTACCTGCACCACCTGCCCGCGATCTACCGCGAGGACACCGCGGCGGACGCCTTCCTGCCGCGCTTCCTCGCCCTGGTGGAGAGCGTCTTCGGCGAGGTCGAGGACGAGTTGCGCGGGCTCGGCCGGCTGCTGGATCCCGCCGCCGCACCGGCGCCGTTCCTCGCCCAGCTCGCGCGCTGGCTGGCACTGCCCCTGTCGGGGGAGTGGGACGAGGCCGACCTGCGCGCCGCCGTGGCCGCCGCCTACGCCGAGGCCGCCGCGAGCGGGACCGCCCGCGGTCTGCGGGCGGCGCTGCGGCGCTACGTCGGCGTCGACGCCCTCGTCGAGGAGCCGGTCGTGCAGACCGCGTGGTGGGCGCTCGCCGCCGACGAGGCGAGCCCTGAGGCGGAGCGGGAGACCTCAGTACTGGGCGTGACGACGGTGCTCGCCGCCGCAGAGCCACAGGGGGCCGTGCTCGGCTCGACGGCCACGGTCGACCGCTCGAACCTGATCGAGGGTGCCGACTACGGCGCCCCGCTGTTCGAGGGCGTGGCCTACCGCTTCACGGTCCGCCTCTACCAGGGCGGCACCTACAGCGAGGAGCGCAGGCGCGCCGTCGAGGCGCTCCTCGACCACGAACGGCCGGCCCATACCGAGTACCTGGTCTGCCGCGTCGAGCCGCGCCTGGCGGTCGGGATGCAGTCGCGCGTCGGCGTCGATGCCATCGTCGGCGGCGAGCCGCTCCCGGCCGGCCTCGACGGGGACGCGCTGCTCGGTGAGCGCTTCGTGCTCGGCGGCCAGGCCCCCGGCCGGCTCGGCGAAGGAGGCGGGATCGGGGTGACCACGCTCCTCGGGGGCGCCGGGGTGCGGGACTGAACCGCGAAAGGAGGCGTCATGCACGGAACACGACAAGCGCCGGGCGGGATGGACTGGCGCGGCGGGCTGGCCACACCCCGCCGCAACCGCTTCTTCCACGGCAAGATGATGGACGTCTACCAGTTCGAGCTGGAGACCGGCTACGCCATCTCGATGCGGCGCCTGCTGAACCGGATCGTCTCTGGCAACGGCGTCGTCTGCGGCCTGGACGTGGTGCGCGGCGACGAGCCGTGCTCGGTCAGGGTGACCGCGGGTGTGGCGATCGACGCGTGGGGACGCGAGATCGTGGTCCCCGCCGAGACGGCGCCGGTGGCCATCCCGCCCGCGCTGATCGAGCGCGTCTGCGGCCGCGACGGCGACGGCTACGGCGAGCCGGAGCAGCAGGCGCAGGCCGGGCGGCGCCACGAACCCGAGCACCCTCACGACGACGCCTGCGTGACCGTGGTGCTCTGCTACCAGGAGTGCGAGAGCGAGCCCGTCGCCGTGCTCGCCGGCGACTGCTCGACCGGCACGCCGTGCACGCCCGGGGCGATCCGCGAGCAGTACCGTGTCACGTTCGAGCCGGGCTGCGCCGACCCGATCGACGTGAGCTGCCGGTTCCCGGACGTCATCAGCGGCGGCGAGATCGAGTACGGCGCGCTTGCGCGCTGGGTCACCCGGGACTGCCCCGACCCGCCCGGCAACCCCTGCATCCCTCTCGCCAATCTGCGCCTGGACTGCAGGGACGACGGCTGCGACATCGACGACATCGACATCGAGATCCGACCGGTCGTCTTCGGCAACGCGATCCTTTTCGACATCCTCAGCCGGATCGTCGAGGAGCAGTCCGGCGACAGGCGCAGACACTAGCCGCCCGTCCCGTCCACCACCCGTGCCGCACCCGCGTGCAAGGAGCGAACCCTATGGAAACGACCGTGCAACGCCCAGCGTGGAGCAGCGCGCACCCGTGCGGCAGCGACGGGCGTCCCGGCTTCCCGTTTGGCGTCGTCGAGCGGCCCCGCTACTTCCCGCGGCAGCTCATCACCCCGGACGAGCCGACCCTGGAGGCGGCGTACTTCCGCGACCGGCTGCGCCGGCACAACGTCTACCTGCACGGCTGGGGGGTCGTCTGCGGCGCGCTGGTGTGCGTCGTCCCGGCAGCGCAGATTTCTACGACCGGCAAGGCCGCCGCACCGGCCAACGGCAACGGACCGGCCACCGAGCCGTGGATCGTGTGCGTCGAGCCCGGCTACGTCCTGGGCCCGTACGGCGACGAGATCATCATCGACTGCCCGCGCGACGTGCCGCTGCGCGGCGACCGCGTGAGCGGCTGCGCGGGCGGCGCCGTCGACGACCTCACCGACCCGTGGTGCAGCGAGGTCTACGTCAGCGACCGCACCGGGGGACCGCTGTACGTCGCGGTCCGCTACGTCGAGTGCCAGGTCCGTCCGGTCCTCGCTCAGCCGGCCGGGTGCGGCTGCGACGACACCTCGTGCGAGTACTCCCGGTTCCGCGACGGCTACGAGATCGGCATCCTCGACCACTGCCCGGCCTCGCACACCAAACAAGACTCCGACGACGAGGACGGCACCCGCCTGCGCGGCAACCCGGTGTGCCCCGACTGCCCCGACAGCCCGTGGGTGGTGCTGGCGGAGGTGACCCTGGACAGCGACGGCACGATCACCAAGATCGACAACTGCGCCTGCCGGCGCATCGTGCCCTCGACCAGGGACCGCTGGGTCACGTGCGAGGGGACCGTCCGCGACTATCTGCCGCCGCAGCCTCGGCTCGAGGCCCCGGCCCCGGCCGAGGCCGCGCCCCCGGCCGAGGAGGAGCGACCCGCGCGGGCGAAGGCCGAGGCCAGGCCGGCGCAGCGCCGGTCGCGGCGCCCCAGGACGGGGAAAGGCGCCTGACGGGAGGGGGAGCGGGATGCGCGCCCATGCGAGGATCGCCGGTCGAGCAGCCGGCCGCCCCGGCGGCGCCAGGGTGCCGGTGCGCCCCGGCGTGCGCCGTCCGGACACGCTCCCGGCGGGCAACCAGGCGGCGCTCGACCAACTGCGCCACGGTGAGATCCCGCCCGAGGCCGACAGCGCCCTGCGCACGCCGGGGCGGCCGCTGGACCCCGCGACCCGCGCGTTGATGGAGCGCCGCTTCGGCCGCTCCTTCGGCTGGGTGCGCGTCCACACCGGGGCCGACGCCGCGGCGTCGGCGCGCGCCGTCGACGCCCACGCGTACGCCGTGGGTCACGACATCGTCTTCGACACCGGCAGGTACGCGCCCGGGTCGCCGCGCGGCCGCGGCCTGCTCGCGCACGAGCTGGCGCACGTCGCGCAGCAGGAGCACGCGACCGGCACGGACCCGGCCCGAAGGGACGCCGCCGAGACCCAGGCCGACAGCATGGCCCGCGCGGCCGCGCAAGGCCGGCCCGTGCCCGCTCCCAGCCCCGCCGCCAGGCAGGTGATGCGGGCGACCCGGACCTTCTCGCTCACCTTCGACGACGGTCCCCACAGCGCGCCGCTCGGCGGCGGGCAAAACCGGACCGAGAACGTGCTCGACACGCTCAAGGCGCGGGGTATCCAGGGCGGGTTCTTCGTGCAGACCGGCGTCTCGTTCCGCATGGCCAACCCGATCGGGCGCGCGCTCGTCGCCCGGATGCACGCGGAGGGCCACAAGGTCGGCATCCACACCGGCGGCACGATCTCGCACGAGCTGCACACCGAGGCTGAGGCGAAGGGTCGGTTGGCCGGGGAGCTGGAGGCCGGCAAGGCGGCGGTCAAGCAGGTGACCGGCAGCGAGCCGACGCTCGTGCGGCCCCCGGAGCGCGTGTTCAACCAGGCCGTCGAGGCGACCTACGCGGCGGCCGGGCTGACCAACCTGCTCTGGGACATCGACGGCGACAAGGGCAAGAGCCTGTCTGTCGCCGAGCTGAAGGCGCGGGTGGCGGCGGGCGTCGCGGAGGTGCAGGGGCGCGGTTGGACGACCACCACCCCGTCGCCGACCATCGTCGTGCTGCTCCATGACATCCAGGCGGGGACGTCGGCGAACCTCGGCGCCATCATCGACCACATCAAGGCGACAGTGACCAAGCTCACCGGCGGCAAGGACTCCGCCGGCTTCAGCGCACCCTAGAAAGGGCCGTCATGGCGCGCTTCACAGCCACCGCTCCAGGCCGCACCCCCGCGCCGGCCGGGCAGCGCCTCCGTCGAGCGGGCCGTCCGGCCGGCGAGCCGCCGCTGTTGCGGCTCCAGCGGTCCAGCGGCAACCAGGCGCTGCTGCGGCTGCTCGACCGTCCAGCGGGCGTCATCCGCCGATGCAGCGGCGGGGTGGAGTGCGCGCCCTGCGAGGCGGAGCGGCTGGGCGTCCAGCGGCAGGCGACCGGCGCACCGGCGGCCGGCGGGGTGCCCGCGTCGGTCGGCCAGACGCTGCGCGACCCGGGCCAGCCGCTCGACCCGGCGGCGCGGGCCATGTTCGAGCCGCGCTTCGGGCACGACTTCGGCGACGTGCGGGTCCACACCGGGGCGCTGGCGAGCGCCTCGGCGAGGGCTGTGGCCGCCCGCGCCTATACCGCCGGCCGCCACATCGTCTTCGGGGCGGGCGCGTACGCCCCGGCCGGCCCCGAGGGACGCCGCCTGCTGGCCCACGAGCTCGCCCACGTCGTCCAGCAACGGGCCGCGGCAGGCGCGGCCCCCACCGAGGTCGGCCGCGCCAACGACCCGGCCGAGCGCGACGCGCGGGCGGCGGCCAGCTCGGTCGTTGACGCGGCGCGCCCGGCGCCCAACCCGGTGCCGCTCGCCGCCGCGCCGGCGGCCCGCCTCGCCCGCCAGGACGAGGAGGAGACCGGCGCCGTCGCGGCCGACGAGCCCGACCCCGGCGAGGTCCGCGACGGCGACGTCCCGGTCGTCGGCGCATCCTCGGGCGCCGGCGAGGAGCCGGTGCTCGTGGCCGGGCCCGACGTGCCCTCGGCCAAGCCGACGCAGGCCGGGGGCAAGACCGGCGGGGCCAAGCAGCCGCCGGAGAAACGCTGGATCACCAAGATCGACGTCGACCTGTCGGCCCAGGAGCTGACCGTGACCTGGAGCGACGGGACGACCGACGACCCGCACCCCATCTCCAGCGGCAGGGGGCGGCCCAACACCAAGGAGGATCCCTGCAAGACGCAGGAGGAGAAGAACTGCACGCCTGTCGGCACCTTCACGGCGGGCCGCAAGGGCAGCGCCGACACCGCCAACACGCACGGCGACGCGATGTCGTGGTACCTGGGGTTCGTCGACGACCGCGGCATCGGCATCCACGACAGCCAGCCCGTGGTCAAGGGCACGCCGCGGTCGCATGGTTGCGTGCGAGTCGGCGACACCAAGAACGACGACGCGTTCGCCAGGAAGCTCAACGTCAACTCCCGCTCGGGGAAGACGGTCATCGAGGTTCACGGCAAGGCGCCGACCAAGCCATGGACTACGGCGGCCCCCAAGCCGAAGAAGCCGGCCAAGCCCAAGAAGTAGGCGACCGATCGAGATGAGCCACCAGGCCCGGCTCGTGCCGCGGCGGACCGGAGGCGAGCCGGTGACCAGTCCGCAACGCGCGCGCCTGGAGCCGGCGCCGCCCGGGTCCCGCCGTGCGCTGCTGCGCCTGCAGGCGACGCACGGCAACCGCGCGGTCCTGCGGATGCTCGGTGACGCCCAGGCGCCGGTCGTACAGCGCTGTCCCGGCGGCGGGTGCACAGACTGCGCGGACGAGCACCCGCTGCTGCAACGCCGCGAAGGGGTCGAGGCGGTGACACCCCCGGCCGTTCCGGCGGCCGTCCACGGCGTGCTCCGCTCCCCTGGCCAACCGCTCGACACCTGGGTCCGGGCCGAGATGGAGCCGCGCTTCGGCCGCGACTTCGGCCACGTCCGGGTGCACACCGACGCGCCCGCCGCGGCGAGCGCTCGGGCGGTCGACGCGCTCGCCTACACCGCCGGCTCCCACATCGTCTTCGCCGCCGGCCAGCACGCCCCCCAGAGCCCGGCCGGCCGTCGCCTGCTCGCCCACGAGCTGGCGCACGTGGTCCAGCAGTCCGACGCAGGCGCCGGCATCCAGACAGCCCCGGACGGGATCGCGCCCGCGGACGGGGTCAACGAGCGCTTCGCCGAAGCCGCCGCGGAGGCGGTGCTGGCCGGCGGTCGCCCGGCCAACCTGGGCCCCGTGCGCGGGCCGGTCCAGCGCGCCCTCACCGCGCCCCCGCAGGCGTCCCCGTCAGTCGGGATGACCGTGACGCTGAGCGGGCTGATCTTCACGCTCCCCGACACCCTCACCTACCGGCCGGGCCGCAAGACCCCGCAACTGCTCGCGATCGTGCTCCAGCGCCTCCTCGGCCCGAGCTACGCGCCCGGGCTCGTTGCGGAGGCGGAGGCCGCGCTCGGCAAGCTCCAGTTCGAACGGTCCGGGGGCTTCAAGGACCCCAAGCCCGCCAAGGGCGGCGAGCCGGTCGGCCAGCAGATCACCCTGGCGGTCCGGCCCTCACTGTTGCTGCTCGGCATGCTCAAGGACAAGAAGCTGGAGCTGCAGCTCACGCCGGACCAGGAGGACCTGCTCGTCCTCGGCGCGGCGACCCTCAACCTCTGGGCGGACTTCATCAGGTCGCTCAAGGAGAACGACCTGCCCCTGCCGGCCTGGTACACACGTGACATCTTCGACCGCGAGATGGCGCAGCACGGGCTCATCCTGCGCGCCTACGCCGGCCAGCTCGCCAAGGCGCAGGCCGGCGAGGCGGAGACGCGCACCGCCGCCCTGGAGACGATGAGCCAGCTCATGGACGCCATCTACCAGCCGGCGATGGTGTTGGAGGCGGTCCGGCGCGACATCGGTCTGGCGGCCAACGACAAGACCAGCGGCGTGTACGGCACGCTGTGGCGGCTGCCGCGGGCCAGGAAGGGCCAGACGCCGAAGGTGGTGGCACCGCCGGCGGGCCTGCGCAGCGTTGGCGAAGCCGTGCTGTTCCTCGGCTACATCCGCACCCAGCCGCAGCTCATGAGGAACGCAGAGGACGACCCGGCCGACCGTCTGGAGCTGGTCACGCGCTACGCCGGGTTCACGCAGCGCCTGACCTTCTCGGGGACGGCCGCGGAGGGGGACGAGCAGATCCGCGACCAGCCGGCCACGGCCAATGCCCGGGCGTTCCCGTCCACCCTGTCGCCGCTCCCGGCCCTGCCGCCGCCGTTGTTCGACGCGGCGCTGGGGACCGACCACCGCTTCGACATGGAGGTGCAGTTCCCCTCCGTCTACGAGGCGTTGGGGCGCTACGCCTTCACCTGGGAGCGCGTGCGCATCCCCGACGACAAGATCGGCGAGCCGGTCGACGTCAGCAAGCTCAAGGGCGAGGAGATCACCAGCAGCGAGGTCGGCGCGGTCCGGTTCGGCCGTGCCACCGCCTATGCCAAAGAGGACATCCAGCGGGTCGTCGACGGCATGAAGTCCGACGTCGGGCCGGCCGGCGTCGGCGCGCTGGACTTGGTCACCGCGAACGCCATCCTGCGCTACATCGGGACCGGGATCCGGTTCGCGTTCGACATCCTGACGATGCCGGCGAACCAGAAGCTGGTCGTCTTCCCGTCGCCCGGGTTGTACATGGTCCGCGCGGCGATGTCCCAGGTCCGTGAGGGCGACGAAGCGGTCGTGCGGGCCCCGAGCGTGGCCTACTACCCGGTGCTCGCCCGCGACCCCGACGAGATGGCCGCCGGCGGCGTCACGTCCACGCTGACCGCTCGCGAGAAGACCCGTCAACGGATCAAGGAGCTCGAAGCGAAACTGGCCGGGAGCGACCTCGGGCCAGAGGAGCGCAAGCAGCTCCAGCAGGAGCTGGACGAGCTGCGCCAGGCGACCGCGCCGCTCGGGCAGCGCCTGGAGAGCCGCAGGGCTGAGGCGGCCAAGCGCGTCGAAGCAATCAAGAGCGGTGCCGAGCCGGGGGACCTCGAAGCCGCCAAGAAGGACCAGGAGAACATCGAGAAGACGATCGCCCTGCGCGCCAGGCGCAAGATCGGCGACGCCGAGCTGCTGACGGCGCGGTTCGTGAGCGACCTCGGACAGACGATCCCGCTGACGCTGGAGGTCGTCGACAAGCCCGCCACCAAGGCGAACAAGGCCGTCGTCTACGTCTCCGACGTGACGACCCCGAAGAGCGGCGACGAGACCGGCACGGGCAAGACACGCGACGACGCGATCGTCGACGCCGTCAAGACCCTGCTCGAAGGCGTGGAGGGATACGGCCGGGGCCGAGTGGCGATCGCACTGAGCGGCGGCGTGCGCACCATCCGCATCGCCGCGAGTGCGGGGAGCCTGTTCACCGAGGCGATCGAGAACGTCGCCACCGCGCTGTCGGTCGCGGCGATCGCGTTCGCGCCGCTCACTGAGGGCGCGTCGCTTGCGTTCCTCATACCGCTCGGCATGGTGGGCGCGATCCCGTCGGCCTACCGCGTCGCCAAGCGGCTCGAGTCGGGCACCTTCGAGCTAGACCTGGACACCGGGCTCGAGATCGTCAACATCGCCGGCACCCTCATCGGCCTCGGCCAGCTCGGCGCGACCTCCCTGCGGATGATGCGCGTCGGCAAGGCGCTGCTGCTGGTCGGCTTCGGCGTCGACGCGGCCGGCGGGCTCATGATGGGCGCCCAGTTCGTCCAGCAGATCGAGGCGCTGGCGAAGCTGCCGCCGGGCGAGCGCTCGGCGGCGCTGCTGATGCTGATCGGCCAGACGATGCTCAGCAGCGGCGTGATGGTGGGCGGGGCACTGGCCGAGCGCGCCCAGCAGCAGCGCGCCGAGGTGCGGGCCGGCAGGCTCGAAGGACTGACTGAGGAGCGGCCCCCTGGTGCCGCCGATCCGGCCAGGACCCCGCCGACGGAGCCGCCGACGGCTGCCAAGCCCACGAGCCCGACCGACGCCATGTTCGAGAAGGCGCAAACCGACGCTGACATGAACCGGCTCGGCAGGATGGACCCGGAATCGGAGAAGCGGCTTCGGGCCGACGAGCCGATGCGCAGCGCGCTGGTCGACAACCCGCTCGCCGCCAGCGCCCTCAAGAAGTGCGCGTCGAACTGCTTCCCGCCTGAGGCCACGCCCGAGCAGGTCGCGCGGCTCGACCGGCTGCTCAGCCGCCTCGCGGAGACCGGCGGGTACGACGAGGCGGGGCTGCGGAAGTACCTCTACGACCGGCGCAAGCAGCTCGACAAGGCGATCGCCCAGATCGATGGCGTCAAGACCGCTGGCGACCTCAATGCGTGGCTCGACTTCTACAACACGGGTCGCAAGGTCAAGGAGCTCCCGCCCCAGGGAGACCCGAAGCATCTGCTGGAGCTGCGCGACCGTTCCCACGACTACGGTGTGAGCCGAGGGCGCGCTCAGGCGCAGGCCGACGGCCTGAGCTCCGCCGGCTACACCAACCCGTTCGAACGCCACGGACGCTACGGCCAGGGCTTCGACGACGTCATGAAGAAGGGCCCGAACATCGACGTCGGTGATGCCTACGTGGTCGAATACAAGGGCGGCGACGCCGTGCTGGCCGAGGGCCAGATGGAGCTCGACTGGGTGATCGGCAACATCCGCCGCCTCTACCTCGAGGGCGGCCCGGCCGGTGAGCAGATAGCCCGGACGCTGGCCAAGGCGCTGCGGGAGGGGCGGCTGAAGGGGGTGGCCTACTCGACGCCGCTCGTCAGCGGCGGGCCGCAGCCCACCGTCGCGATCCAGACCTGGTCGTACCCGGCGACAAAGCTGGTGCTGTGACCGGCGGACCGGTGCGGCCGATCGCGCACTTCGACCCGGAATGGGGCGCGCGCGTCGCCGAGTTCTGCGCGCGAGCATACGCGGAGCACACCGCCATGGCGCCGTCGTCGGTCGGGCAGCCCGGCTACGCCCTTGCCGCTGACGCCGCGCTGGACTGCGGCCTGGTCACCTGCGCGCTCGGCGCCGCACCCGGTGATGTGCGCGTGTGGGTCGCGCGGGCGGCGCAGGCACTCGGCGAGGTCTTCCGGCTGCGGGGCACCGCGCCAGGCCTCCAATCGATCGTCGTAACCGGGCAGGACGGAGACCTCCAGGCCATGGCCTCCAGCTCGGTCGACGACTCGCTGACGAACTCCAGCCGCGGCCTGCTCGGGATGTACACCGCACTCGTGGCGGGAGACCGGGACCTCGCCGAGCGGACCGCGAGCCTCGTCGACGACCCGCCGGACCCACCCTCCTCGGGGCCGCCGTCGGAGGCCGGCACGACCGCTGAGCGGCAACTGGCCGGCGCGCTGAAGGCGCTGCTCCTCGGCCAGGATGCCACGGCGGTCTTCCGCGCCGGCGGTCCCGCTGGCGCGCCGCCGTCGATCGGCGCGCAGGGCGCCGCGCTTCGCGCCCTGGTCAGCCGCGACCGGCCGGTGTTCCTCGATGCGCTGCGGAAGCTGCTCGCCGCGCACGCCGAGGAGGCCGGCGACGAGCGCAACGCGCGTGAGCCCCGTCTGCTCATGAGCCTGCCCGGCCTCGGCCTCTCGGCGCTCGCCCTGGCGCTCGGCCTGCTGGAGCCCGACCAGTTGCCGGCGGGGGATGTCTACCTGCCCCTCGAAATCATCCGACCGCTCCATGAGGCGTCCGATGGTGAGCTTCCGGCTTGACGAGTTCGGTTGTGCGCCACGAGGCGCTTGTGGACCGTACGGGAAGAGGGGTGCACAAACGGATGGCGAAGGTCGCCCAGACGTGTGGATCAGTCAGAGAGAGGGAGGTTGCGACGTTGTCGCACGATCTTCTCCAGGTCTTGCGCGAGCGTCTTCAGCTTGTCGGGCTTGACCGTGAGGTTCTGCAGAAGGTCGTGTCGGAGGCCGACACCGGCAACGATCGCATTGAAATTGAAGTCGAAGTACTCCCGCAGTCGAGCCATGCGGCCGCCGCGGAGTGAAGTCGGCATCACCGTCACCCCAAGTTCGGGTGCTTCCGAGCCGCGCAGTTCAGCTTCGAGCAGGGCAAGTGAGGTGAGTAGCAGCTCGAACCAGTCGCCGCGCTCTCGGAGTTCTTTGAGCTGGTCGGGCAGGTCGGGCGCCGGTCCTGTGGTTGCCTGTGGCGCGGGCTGGTCCGCGGGGACAGACGTCGGGAGTGTCTTGAGCTGATCTGGCAGGCTGCTTGGCGACTGCGCCGCCCGCATCGCGTCGATCAGAGGCGGCACGAATTGCTCGGGCCAGACGGACATGTCGGCTGGGCGCGGCTGGGGCGTAACGTCGCGAGGCATGAGCCAGTCCCGTTCGTATTGCTGCTCACCGGTCACCACCACGATTGGCTTGCCCTTCCGGCGGGCCGCCACGTAGTCAGCGGCAGTTCACTACCGCGGCCTGTGTCGTACACGACGACGGCTGCTTTCGACAGGGCGGTATCGATCGCCATCGGAGCGGTCCTGGGGTCTGGCGCCTGGATGTCATCCACGCCGAGCGGGATCAACCCAGACTGCGGGACCGCCGGGAACACGAAATCGCGGTACAGGGACAGAACGGCACGGCTGGCGACGAACAGGCCAAGCTGCGGCGCGATCCCGGACCGTCGGCGAAGCTCCGCGGTGGAGGCGTCGGACCCTGCTGACAGCCGCGAGGCAACCTCTTGCTCCCAGAGGGTTCGCAGCCCTTCGAAGAACTGAGCGAGCACTGTGGATCGATCCGCCGCCGTGTCAGGGTTGAGGACGATGGGCTTGAGGCCGCGGCGGACGAACTTCGGCTCCTCCTTGTGCGGATCTGTGGGCAGAATCGCCCAGACGGCGCGGGTCATTCGACCGAGCCGTTCGCGGAGCAGAGTGAGGATCTCCCGCATGTCGGGATCGTCGAGGCTGTAGCCAAGCAGGACGGGTTCGCGGTTGAGAAACAACGATGACACGAAGGTGGTGAGAACGGGCTGACGCTGGAGGTAGCCGTCGTAGTCGTCCTCGGTGACGACGAGATCGTCTGGATGATTGAGATCTCCGTGGAACTTCAGAAGGTAGGTGGCTTCCGGGCGGCGATTGATCGTCAGCTGTGACGCCCCGATCAGGGGGATGCAGGGGCGGCGCTGCTCCTGATAGGCCCGTTCCAGAAGAAAGTCGACGTTCGTGGTAACGACCATATCGAACGGCAACTGAGCAAGCGATTGATGCACACTTCCGAGTTCAACCTCGTCCACGAGCAAGAGGTCGCTCAGTCGGTTGACCAGATAGGGCCGGTCGTAGGTCGATTGGAAGGTAGACAGCACGTCGATCGGATTCGCCGCATCGACATCGAGCTCCTCGCCGAACTGTTCGCCCAATCCTGCCCACGCCGGTGGCCGTCGGCCATCGGCGGTGGTCGCGTTCGCCGAGAGGCCCGCTCCAATCAGCGGCAGCCAACGACCTTCAGCCAACGCGCGCTGCAACCCCAGCGGAAGCCGGCTCACATACGACCCAGGCCCGTCTTGAGCTGCTTTCTCCGGAACTATCTCAGACAATTGGCACCCCCTCGTCACCCAGGTCCCGGTGATCGGGTGGCCGTGGCGGGTCTGCCGCGCTGGTCCGCCAGTCCTCTGAGCGCACTGATCGGCGGGACGAAGAAGTATTCGCCCCCGGTCGGGACCACCAGCGGGCGTCGGAGCTCGATTTCCATGATGTCGCCGGACGGCGTGGGAAGCAGGCAGCTTCTCGGGCGTCCGCCGCGTTGGCCGACGAGCAGGTCGAACCCGCCGCCGGCGGGAAAGACCGGCGAGCCGAACCAGGCGCGCATGAGGAACTCGAACTGGTCGCTGATGGAGGTCTGGTAGCAAAGGAAATGCAGCCCCCGGTCGACACCGTCGTCCTGGACGACCCCTCCGCGCAGCAGCCTGGGCGCGAGTCAGCAGCGAACTGGCCGCCGCTCCGATTTCCGTCAGCTCGGCGACCGCTCTCCGGGTTGGCAATCGCTCGACCTGGTCCGCCTCGCAGCGGATCCCGAGCGCGCAGAGCCTGAGCTCGAGATGGACCTCGTCGCTCGCGGACAGTGTCCGGAGCCCGGAGGCGACGGCCGCCCGAGCCGCCTGGTGATCCCCGCTCCAGATGGCGAGCTCGGCCCACATGGCGTACAGGTCCCCGAGCGTTATCGGGTCGGTCACGCCGCGCGCGGACGCCAGCGCCTCGTCCAGGCTCGCCCGGGCCAGGTCCAGCCGCCCCCGCCCGGTGTGCAGTTCCACCTGGGTCACATGGGCGATCAACGCCAGTCCGTGGGGAACCGGGCGTGCCAGCACCTCCCGAACCAGGGTCTCGGCATCGTCCCAGCGGCCGAGCCGGAACCGGACAGACGCCAGGATCCCGAGCAGGACCGCGCCGCCGGTCAGCTCGATGCCCAGCCGGCGCGTCATGGCGATTCCCTGCTCGGCGACCCGGTCCGCTACCTCGAGCCGCCCGACCACGAGCAGAACGGTGGCGAGGTTGGTGAAGGCGCGGCAGACCCCCTCGAAGTCGCCGTCCTCCTCGGCCATCTCACGTGACCGCTCGAGCCGGGCGATCCCGTCGTCCGGCTCGCCCAGAAGGGCGACGCTGAACCCCAGCGTGTTCTGCGCGTGCATCTCGGGGCGGCGCGCGCCGGCGGCCTGGGCCATGGCGATCGCCGCCTGACAGCGGGTGCGCGCCTCCCGGTACCTGGAGCTGAGCATCAGAGCGGCGCCGTAGGCGGCCAGCACTCGGGCTCGGACGCCCGACGAGGGCTCTGCAGTCAGCAGGCGGTTCGCCTCCTCGTAGGCATCGAGCGAGCGCTTGCCGTCGCCCGCCTCCCACAGGTAGAGCCCGAGCCGCTCGTGGAGAAGGCCAGCCGTGCCAGGGTCACCTGTTCCCTCCACCAGGGTGAGGGCACGACGGATCAGCGAGGCGGCCCGCTCGGCGTCTCCTGCCCAGCGGGCGGCCTCCGCCGCCTCCTGGAGCAGCTCGGCGAGGTCGAGGCCAGCCGGCCGGTCCTTGGGCGCCACCGGCTCCCACAGGCCGAGCGCGCGCGCGTACTGCCGGTCGGCCTCGGCGAACGCGTACACGCTGGTCGCCGAGCGAGCTGACGCAACGGTGGCGGCCAAGGCGCGCGGCAGCTCGCGAGCCTCGTACCAGTGGTGAGCGAGCTCGGCCGCGGCCGAGGCGCCCTTAGCGGCCCAGGACGGGTCGGTGGCCAACGCGCGGGCGACAGCGGCGTGCAGCCCCAGCCGCTCGCCGGCGATCAGGTCGCCGTAAACCGCCTCCCGGGCCAGCGCGTGGCGGAAGACGTACAGCCCTTCGGGATCGGCGATGAGGATCTGCTGGCTCACCGCCTCTCGGAGCGCCCTGAGCAGCCGCCGCCTGCCCAGCTCGGAGACGCTGGCCAGCAGGAGGTGGTCGACACGACGCCCGATGACAGCGGCGGCTCGCAGCGTCTCCTGGCCATCATCGGAGAGCGCCTCGACTCGAGCCATGAGCACGTCGCGGAGCCTCGGGGTGAGCATCACCTTGCGATCCAGCCCGGCCGCCAGCAACTCCTCGGCGAAGAACGGGTTGCCGTCGGAGGACGCGAGGATGCGGTCGACGACCTCGACTGGCGGCGCGGCTCCGAGCGCACCGGTCAGGAGGGCGACCATGTCGTCGCGGCCGAAGCGCGACAGCTCGATGCGAGCCGCAACCCGGCCGACCTCCGCACGGAAATCACGCAGGGCCGCGCTGGGCTGCTCGTCGCCTCGGTAGGTGGCGACGAGAACCAGCCGCTCGTCCACGATATTCCGGACGAGGAACGCGAGAAGGTCGAGCGTGGAACGGTCGGCCCAGTGGAGGTCCTCGACGACGAGCACCACCGGAGCGGCCTGACCGAGCCGGTCCAGGAGCCGCAGGAACAGCTCGAACAGGCGGCCGCGGGCCAGGCGGCCCCCCGTCCCGGGGCTTGGAGCTTCCTCGCCGCCGACGGGCAGGAACCTGCCCAGCTCGACGTGGTCAGCCCCGAGCAGCTCGCGCACGGCCGGCGGGCCCAGGTCGTGCTCCAGCCCACGGAAGGCCTCGACGATCGGGCCGTACGGCAGGCCGCTGCCGCTCACGTCGATGCAGCCGCCGGCGAGCACGCGCATGCCAGCACCATGCGCCCGATCAGCGAATCTGCTCACCAGGCGAGTCTTGCCAACACCCGCCTCGCCGCCGATCAGCACGGCGCCCGGGCGACCCTCGGTCGCCGCATGCAGGACAGCATTCAGCCGCGCCAGCTCGTTCTCCCTGCCGACGAACTTCGTGCTGTACCTGCGAAAGGCCATGGCGAAAAGTATGGATCGGAGCGATTGCCTCGGATAGCTTGACCTCGTGGAGCGATCGCGTCGAGGGATTTGCCCGAGCGGGCGCCGCGCAAGGTAAGGTATCGACCGGCGGGACCTTGGCGTGCCGGCTGGGTCGTCCGACAACCATGGACGTGGTCGCCACCTCCCACGCTATTGCCGAGGCACGTCGTTGCGACCTTGCGCTCGTCGACGACGGAGGCGTTGCAGTGCAGCCACGCCCGGGACCGTAGCTATCGGCTCGAGGTCCTCGACCGGCAGGAGCAGCGGATTCGAGATACCCCCACCGGGCGCGGGGTTCACGGCCGTGAGTTCGAGATGGCCCGGCTCATCGAGAAAGCGCGCATCGATGGTGAGGTCGATGGTGGTTTCGCTGGTCGCCCGCTGCTCGGCGATCACCTCACTACGGCCGTTGCCGAGCCTGCTGACCCGGACGGTGGTCTCCGGCGCGAACCCCTCGCCGAGTAGGCGCAGCGAGGCGGTCTCGCGGCGGCGCACCCTCTTGGGCTCCACGCCGACGAGCCTTGGCCGCGGGAGCGCGGCCTTGCCCCCGCGCAGTGCGTCCCCCTTGCGCTCCTGCACCCTGAACAGGGTCGTGAACACCTCTTCCAGCTTGTCCGTCGCCTGCTTGGAGAACAGGCCGACCAAGCCGGCGAGCGCCGCGATGCCGTAGGGGTTGACGTCGGCTGTCTCCGCCTGGGCGGCCAGGAAGCCGCCGCGGACCGCGAGATAGAAGATCGTCGCCAGGGCGATCCCAATGAACACCCGCAACAGGTACCACCAGATCCAGCTCAGTGCCAAGGCGCGGTTGCCAACATAGGTGGCGAACGAGGTCGCGGCGTGCACGTAGCTGCCGAACGCGCTGGTGACGACGACCAGGACCAGCAGTGCCGAGTCAGGATCCAGGGTGAGTCGCAAGAGGCCGAACAGCTCGATTGAGGTAGTCGTGCCTGCCTCGCCAGTCTGGGCGGTCGCCGTCCGGACCGCCGGCCATACGGCGATCAGCACATAGGTGAGCACGCCCCCGCCAAGGAGCAGGAGCACGCCGAGGGCCTGCGTCGTGACCGTCCTGGCGATGGACCCGTTGCCTCTCGCCGCGTCGAACCCCTGCGGCCTGCCATCCGTGGCCGAGTTGTCGGACGTAGCCGGCACCTCGCCTGGCTCCTTCCCGCGGTGAACCGTCTGTCCGCACGCTGAGAAACGAGTAATTTGGTAAGGATGTCAGGCTATGCGCCGGATTTCCAGCTCAGGCCGGCACCCACCCTCCCGGATGCCAGAGACCTCAGCCGAACTGTGGGGGCAACTCGTCAGCAAGGTCGTTGCGCTCGACCTTCGTGAGCGCCGGCTTCAGTGGCTTCAGGGTCCCGCGCAGCTCCAGCCACTCCCAGATCCCCTCGGCCTCGCGACCGGACTCGAAGCGGCGCTGGTAGCGGAGAGGAATTCCAAGAGCGTTCGCCAGGTCACGCCAATCCTCGCCGAGGCGATTCGAGAGCGCCAACTTTGCATCGATCAGAGCCTGCTTCGTGTCGTCGTGCTTGGGGTCGTCGTCCTCGATGCGCGACTCGACGCCGTCCGCCGCGAGAGAATCCGGGGCGCTGCGTGGGTAGCGTCCGCGAACCCTGGCTTCGATCTCGGCGAGCAACCGGTGGAGAGCGGGGGCATGCGAGGAGAGCAGCCGGGCGGCCTTGACCTGCCGCGACGGATCCAGATCATCATCGCGGAGCTTGTCGAGGAGGTCCTGCACCTGCGCGAGCTCCTTCAGCGCCGCATCGCAGGCATCCTGGAGGGTGAGCGCCCAGCTGACGTCACGCTGGTCCGGCGGATGCATGCGCTTGAGCTTCTCGAGTCCCGCTCGGATCGCCGGAACGGTGGACCGATACGAGAGCGACTCGATCCTCCAGAGGTCCGCCATTCCACGCGACCACGATGGGATCCGCGCATACGCCCGGCGTAGCTCGTCAAAGTGGCCGAGGATCTCCTCGACGCCGGCCGGCGCTGTCAATGGACCGCGGTCGCCACCATGGGCCTGCGCCTGGTTCGCGGGTTCCTGCGCCGGAAGGGGAACATTCTGTCGCAGGAATTGCGTGAGGTGCTCCCGTACGGTGCGATCGAAATCTCGCGCTCCCCGGTACGACCACCACAGCCCTTCGTGTGGAAAATCCTTCTTGAAGGAGAGCACCCGGCCCCACTCCGTCGTCTCCTCGGTCGTACTTGGCGTCCACGGCTTCTGGTTGAAGTACATCATGATTGCCGGTCGCTGCTGCCGTTGCCATGCTTCGTACGCCTTCCGGAACTCGTGCTCCGTGCCGGATCCAGCATCAGGGACCGGTGTGCCAAACCGCTTCCAGAAAATTCCGATAAGGACGTCACAGTCTTCGATCCCCAGGAGCGACTCGCCCCACCCCGACACGCACAACGCCACGCCGAGCCGGGGGAACGCCTCGAACATCCGCGCCCACAGCTCCAGCGGGCGCTCCAGCAGGCCCGCATACTTCTTCACCCCGACCAGCCGCCCGCTGGTCACGC
>WNFZ01002978.1_pt1 | contig 39991 bp, 82 predicted proteins | sample 5400081 | NCBI WGS metagenome assembly WNFZ01 (sample SAMN13153365, study PRJNA577476) | soil metagenome | isolation source: 80 cm soil or saprolite under grassland replicate 1 | place: USA:California | collected 2016-06-15
GGAGCGGTACAGCGAGAAGCGGATCCAGAAACGGCGGCGCGCGAAACTGGCCCGCGCGCTCCGCGAGATCGACGGGTACGGAGGGTCAGGACGCTGACCGGTACGGGATGCCGTACTCACGGGTGTAGGCGCAGTACCCGCACACCCACCGGCCCCCGATGCGGACGATAAGCTGGCCGACGAGAACGTAGTGACCGCAGGAGACCACGGAAGACCTGCGCGCCTTCCGCGCCGCAACCTCTTTAATGGCACCCATGTAACCCATTATACCCAGGTTTTCAGACAGTAAGGTGACGTGACGATGACACTCAACCGAAAGCGTGACTACGAGTCAGGAGTGGATGTTTCCAGCGTATTCGATGGCAGGGGCGCCGGCCCCAGCGATACGGAGATTAAAGAACGTGACGGTAACCAGTGTGCCCGCGACGGAAGCATCCACGACCTGCATGTTCACCACCGCGTGCCCCGCTCAGGGGGACGCGACGAGCGGGCCTCCAACAGGATAACCTTGTGTGCGTTTTGTCACCGCTGGGTGCACCACAACCCGCAGGCTGCCACGGGAGAGGGCTGGGTTGTGCTCCGCACGTCCGACCCGGCGCTGATCCCCGTGAACCACGTGCTGTGGCCCGCTGGTCCTGTCCTGCTCACCGACGAGCACGCAGGCATCGAAATCTGGCAGGGGTAGGATCACCCGCATGAGTATCCCTGAGCCGCCCCGTGAGGACGGCTGGTATCGTGTCATCGCTCACTGCTGGGTGCACGTTTCCGATGAGGCCGCGCAGGCTGAGATCGAGGAGGGCGGCGGCTGGGACCTCGTCCACATCAAATCCGTCCCGGCACACGAAGAGACACCCCTGTTCTGAAAACATCAAACGGAATGACAAAAGCAGGGGTGGCTAGTATTCGCTAGCCACCCCTGCTTATCCACGGGACCCCATCCTCACCTCACCTTGACCCACCTGACCAGGCCGTACCGGACCTTGCCGTACCGCACCGGACCCCACCAGATCCGCACCCCGCCAAACCCCACCCCACCCCGACCGACCCTACCGAACCTGACCCAGCCGCACCTTGCCAGACCCAGCCGCATCCCCACCAGATCCTCGCCACACCCTGCCGCACCCCGCCAGACCACGCCTCGCCAGGGCTGACCGGACCTTGCCGTATCCCTAACCGAGAGCGGTTATTTTCAGGGCGAGCTGGGTTAGTTCCCCGTAGAGCGCGGGGTGCTGCTCGCGGGGAGGTAGCAGGTCCAGGTCGATAGCCCGGATAAGCTGACGGACAGCGAGCAGGTAGGAGTTGCCGGGCGCGCTGCCCATGATTTCCCGTTCCTGCTCCTGGGTTATCTCCTGCCCCTGAAGGTGCCTGACGGACGCCTTAAGGGGTACCTTGCGGCGCAGCTCACCGCCGTTCTCCAGAGCCTCGGCGACGGTAGCGTACCGCGGTTTGATGCTCCGCAGGTAACTGGTAGAAATAGCGAGCGCGTCGGCGATCTGCACTTCTCTCAGGCCGACACGTTCCCCGATCTCGATGGCGCGTAGACGGTCATGGGAAGTGAGGGAGAGTCCGTGGTTAGAGTTGAGGCGCATGGATGCCTCAACCCTGGCCGCATCGTCGGCATACTCACGCCACTCGACGGCGATATCAGGGTCGCCGCGCTGTCGCGCGACCGTCAAACGGTGCCGCCCGTCGATGAGCATGCGGGTTTCCTGGCAGCCGATAACCGGGTCGAACTCGCGTCCGGCGTCGCGGACCTGCCTGAGACGAGCCAGGTTACCTTCGGAAAGGTCGTGTCGCGGATAAAGATCCGCACGGTAGACCAACTGGTCAAGTGCGACGCGGCTAACCATCGAACGCCTCGCCGTTCACGGAGACGAGGCGGAACCGCCCGAACGGTCCCTTTTTCCCAGGCCGGTAGTCCAGCAGTCCCGGGAACTTCCCTGCCTGCTTGATGATCAGCCCGATGAATCCGGGGTCGATGGTCTCGTCGTCGAACTCGAACTCAGCAGTGGCGGCCCAGTCGCGGACCAGCGCGCGGGACCGCATGATGCCGTTGCCCTGCACGACGGCGCGCTTGGTGTGCACGGTCCACTGCTCGTCGGCAGACGTGATGGGCTTGCCGTCCATGTCTTCCAGCGGGAAGCGCTCTGTCGACAGGAAAACGGATGCGCTGAAACGCTGTTCCATCGTGGCGTTGCCACGTCTGGTGGTGTCACGGAAACTCTTGGAGGCGATGATCCCGGCCTCGCGCAGGGCGTCAGAGGGGACGAATAGCTGAGCCGGGGGTTCGGCGGGATCCAGCGCGAGAGTATTCGCCGTGTCTGCGTACAGAGCGGCGCGCGCCTCGTCGTAGGGCTTCGGGATCTTCTTGCCGGACCTGCCAGGCTTGGCGGTGTCCGTCTGCTGCATGCTGCCTGCCGGGTTGTGCATGAGCAGGCCGCTGACACCCTCGATCCGAAGAGTGACGAGCTGATATGTCATATATACACCTTCGTGCGTTGGGCTTTAAGGTTAAAGCCCCGTGACACAGAACTGTAATTATGTCACGGAGATTTGTCAAGGGCAGCGTGATACGCTATCGGTACCGGGTCTGGTATGGCTGGGCGCGGTTTGGTGAGGCTGGGTGTGGCAGGGCGGGGTAAGGTGAGGATAGGGTACGGCCCGGTGTGGCACGGTGAGGTTCGTCAGGGTTCGGCGAGGCGAGGTGAGGATCTGGTCAGTTCAGGTCTGGCATGGTGCGCTCTGGTCAGGTCGGTTGGGGTATGGTGAGGCGAGGTGAGGGCCCCGGTTCGGCAAGATACGACGGAAAACTCCTAGCGTCCTACCCTGTCCTAATGTAAGATTTCCCCATGCCTACCTACTTGCATACTTTGGTCGCCGTCCAGCGCGGCGTGGACGACGAAACCGCCAAGGTGCTGGGAAATGTCAAGCACCTGCTCGCTGTCGGCGGCGACCAGGACCCGCTGACCGGCTTGTCCCGCGAGTACGCGCCCGCCACCGACGGCGGCGACACGCTCCCCCCGCAGGCCCGCCGGGTGCAGATCACCGCAGCGGAGCTGATCGGCCGACTCAACACGGCGCTGACCAAGATGTTCGACGTGAAGTTCCAGCGTGAGGAAGGCAACACCGACGCGCGGGCCGACGTGACCGTCGACGGGGAAGTCTTGCTGACCGGCGTCCCCGTCGGGTACCTGATGTTCCTCGAAGCTCAGGCCGCCAAGATCGTCGAGCTGATCGACGAGGTTCCCACCTTGAACCCCGCTGATGAGTGGACTAACACGGCCCCGGGGTTGCGGGATGGGGTGTGGCAGTCCGCGGCGCGGAAGACCGCGGTGCCGAAGCGGGTCCCGCAGGTTCAGGTGCTGTACGACGCGACGAAGGAACACCCCGCGCAGGTGCGCCCGTACGAGACCGAGGTCACGGTCGGCTGGTGGACGACCACCAAGTATTCGGGTCAGATGGACCCGAAGGTGCAGCAGGAGATGCGCGCCCGCGCCGTGAGGGTGCAGGAGGCCGTGCGGAAGGCGCGGGAGCAGGCGAACCGGCTGGAAGTCAACGACCGGCGCACAGCGGGGCCGCTGCTAAGTTACATCTTCGGCAGCCCTGCCGCCTGACGGCACGCAGGTGTAGGCTTTCGCCTATGAGGATGCACCCTGGCAGGAAACTGATCGCCGCTGCTGGCTCGCTGGTACTGACCAGCGGGCTGGTAGCTGCGGTTTCGCTGGTCACCGCACCGCAGGCCCGTGCGGCGCCGCACAAGGTAATGGTCATCGTCGACGAGAACCACTCCCGTACCGACGCGATGGCGAACATGCCGCACCTGGCTGGGTGGGCGTCCCAGTTCGGGCAGGCGACCGGGTACAACGCGATCACCCACCCGTCGCTGCCGAACTATTTCGCGATCTGGGGCGGGTCCACGTTCGGGGTGACCAGCGACTGTTCCGTGGGTTCCTCCGGGTGCGTCCCTACCCCGCCATCGGTGTGGGGACAGACGCTGACCGCGGGCGGGACTGCGAAAGCATACCAGGAGGACATGACCTCCAACTGCCAGACGGGCGGTTCGGGTAACTACGCACCCCGGCACGGACCCTGGCCGTACTGGACTGATTCGGCCGAGCGTGCGGGCTGTAACGCGAACGATGTGCCGATGGGTACCACCACGTCGGGGAACCTGCTCAGCGACATTAACAGCGGCGCCCTGCCGGTCACCGGGGAGATGACCCCGAACCTGTGTAACGACGCGCACGACTGCTCGCTGGGCACCGCGGACACCTGGCTGAACGGGTGGATGCCGAAACTGATGGCCGGGCCGGACTACACGGCGGGGAATCTGACGATCATCGTCACGTTCGACGAGGGTTCCTCATCGGATAACAACGTGGCGTTCGTCGTCATCGACCCTCGGCTGTCCGGCACGACGGTGACCGGCTCGTTCAGCCACTACGCGCTGACCAGGTGGCTGGATGACAACGCTGGCGTCTCCCAGCTGCGAAACGCTGCCACGGCCGGTGACCTGCGCGGTGCGTTCGGCCTGGGCGGCGGCGGCCAGTGCGCCCCGTCAGGGATAACGTTCAGCCCCTCATCGGGGGTGGCGGGCACGGCGGTGACACTGACCGGGACCTGCTTCACCGGGGCGACCGCGGTGAAGTTCAACGGCACCACCGCGTCGTTCACGGTGGCCAGCGACACATCCATCACCACCACGGTGCCCGCTGGCGCGACGACCGGCACGGTGTCGGTGACCGGCCCCGGCGGGACCGGGACAAGCACGGCCAGCTTCACTGTCATCGTCACCGGGGCGTGCCCGGTGACCGGGACGACCACGCAGGAGCAGAACCTGGCCGCCGCGATCTGCAACGTCCCCGCTGACGCCCAGTACGGGCTGCACGACTCGGGCGGCAACTCGATGGACACGATGAAGGTGATCTCCACCGGCGGGGGAACCCCTGCGTACGTGGCGGTGTACCAGAACTGTACGCTGAGCCCGTGCCAGGTGGTCCTCGGCGGGTCAGCGGACCTGCGGGCGTGGACGTTCCAGCGGGTGCTGTCCACATCCGGGTCGGCACCGGCAGTCAAGCGGCTCACCGACGGGTCGTACCTGATGGCGTATGAATCGTCGTCGGGCGGATCCCACCTGGCCTACAAATGGTACCCGGACCTGGCGCACTTGCTCGTGGCGAACGACACCGCGAACTTCGACGCGCCCGACAACCTGGGTACCTGCCAGGGCACACCGAACATTTACTCACCCGTCACGTACACGAACGGCACCCTGGCCGGTTCGGTGTTCACCATCGGGTTCCACTGGTCGAACTGCGGGGCGGACCAGCAGGGCACCGGTCACGTGTCGGGGTTCAACACGTGGTGCGGCACATCCTCCGCGTTCCTGAACTCGGCTCTGACCGCAGCCGGGGTGGCCGGGAAGATCGGTGACCGGGACGCCATCTGGCACGGCGGGCAGCTGTACGACGTGGTGGAAGGAAACACGGTCGCCTCCCCGTACGACCCGGTGAACTGGAGGCTGTACGCCTACGGGTTCACTGAGGGGGCAGCGGTGCAGCTGCCGGTCCATACCGCAGGCGGCTCGGCCGCGTTCGAGAACCCCACAGTGACGGCGCTGACCGGCCCGGACGGGACGAGCAAGCTGGTCATCAGCCTGTTCATCCCCGCGCAGGGCACCGGCGAGGCTGGCGAGCTGCTCTACACGGTGCCCGACACCCTGGGTACCAGCCAGGGCCCGCTACCATCGGTCCTGCAGAACCCCTGCTGAAAAAAGGGAAAGAGAGGGAAGTATGACTACACCCGTCAATATCCAGGACCCCGCCTATACGGCTAACGACGCTTACGTCGACTCGCAGGGGCGGCTGAAGACCCTCACCACGGGTAACTGGAGCCGGGTCGGAGCCCGTCAGGTGCTGTTCCACCACGACTTCTCCCGTCTGAACCCCTCGATGTACAACGACGCAGCCGGGGGTGCGTGGCGGGACAGCGACGTGACGTTCATGGGACGGCCGACCGCCCGGCTGGACCCGATGGGGATCAACGACTCCGCCACCCAGTCCGGGGCGCCGCTGGACACCAGCGGCGTGATCTACAAGATCCGGCTGGCTTCCCCGCAGACCGGGGCGGGCGCCGGGGTGTACGGGTTCGAGGGGTGGATGCGGTTCACCTCCAACGGGTGCGACACCGACATTTACCCGTCTGTCGCGCTGTACTACCGGGACGGCACCAACGCTTACCATTCCAAGGTGTGGATCGACACGGTGACCGACTCGGCGTCCAAGCTGGTCGACCTGAAGTACTTCAACTCGGCGGGTACGTTCACCCAGTTCGGCCAGTACCTCTACCAGGTGTCCGGGCACGCGTACAACCCGTTCGCGAAGCTGTACGACAAAGCCGGGGGGTGGCATTACTTCCGGCTGGTCACCGACATGGGCACCCTGAAATACACCTCGTTCCAGTTCAACGAGGTCACCTACGACCTGTCCGCGAACTCGATCCGCACGTCCGCGTCCACGTCGCAGACCATGCTGCATTTCTCCGTGGAGATGAATCAGCACACCAGCTCACGCCGGTGGATCAACATCGCGGACCTGGTCGGCACGAGGGAGAGCTGACATATGGCTCAGGGAACGTACCTCTGCCTGCACCCCAACACGCAGAACACCACGCAGGCAGGTAACAGCACCGAAACCGAGACGGCCGGGGGGAACACCCGTGACTTCGGGGAGTTCGGGTCTGCTGAGACGGCGATCTTCTATTTCACCTGCTCGGCGATCTCCGGGACGAGCGCGACGTTGCAGGTGTTTATCGATGAGTGGGATGAGTTCAGCCAGCAGTACGTGCAGATCTTCGGGTTCTCCGCGGTGACCGCAGTCACATCCTCGCCGATGCGTACCGTAGTGGGACGGGGCGCGTATGACACGGGGAACACCAAGACCGCGATCGGGCAGGCGCTGCGCTGCCGGTGGACGCTGACCGGCACCACGCCGAGCGCCACGTTCCGGGTCGGCGCGTGGCTGATCACGGCTGAAGGTGCTGGCTGAGAGAGGTGGCCGGGTTCCGTATCTTCGTGGCCGGGGCTGAGGACGTCGTGGTCCTCACCCCGGCCCCTGGTGTCGAGGAGGCTTATGACCTGATGGTCGCCGACCGAGTACCCGCGCAGCAGGCCGCTGACATGGCCGTAGCAGCAGCTAAGAGCGGCCGGGACCCGGTGGCATGGGCGAAGCACTTCGTGAAGATGCGCCAGGCGCTGCGGGACATGCCTACTGGCTGAGGAAGACTCCGTGGTGTCCGTCAAGGATTTTTACGATGACCCGCCGGTAGAGATTGAGCTGGTTGGCGGCTACTTCGACGGCCGTCGAATGCGCGTCCCCGAGGATCGGGACACGTGGCTGTTCCCAGTTCCGGTGGACATAATGCTGTACGCCCCGGAGCCTGATGTGACCAGGCTCTCGGTGGATATTGCGGTGTACCGCCGGACCGGCAGCATCCGCGATGACGGGACGCGGGTATTCCGGTTCGCGTTCACGTCCTTAAACCGCTGAGCCTGTGGTATACTAAGGGTAGAGCGCAGCTTCTGCCTCAGCTTCATCCTCATAGTGATCTTCGTTGTTTCGCTCCAGCCTCATCATCATGGCCGTACCAGCCAGGTCCGTACCCGGCCAGGTACCGGAGGTTGCAAGTTCAAGTCTTGCCGTCCCCTCCAAAAATCAAATCGTGGGGACGTGGCTCAATTGGCAGAGCGCCGGTACTCAGCATCAACCGGGACGCACCCGGGCGGAACACGCGGCACAACCAGTCAAGCGTGGGGTAACTGGTAAACCCACTCGCCTGCGGAGCGAGATGTTGCAGGTTCAAATCCTGCCGCTATCAAACGACTACAGGGGGCCTTGGCCAGGGATAGCGCCAAGGCCCCCGCCGCGTCGTCAGGCGTAGTCGGTGAGGTCTGCCTCGCGTCCCGCTTCGGACGACGCTAGCCACGCCTCATACATCGTCATCAGCCGCTCCGGGTAGTAGTAGCCGCCGCTGGAAGTCCGCCAGATGGGACGCTTGCCGTCGGGGGAGCGGAGGCCGCGGGCGTCAGCCCAGTCCCGGATCGCTTTCTTCCGGATCCGGCTGAGGACCAGCGACGGTGCCGGCGCGGTGTCACGCTTGCTGACGCCTGGCGTGTCGCCGGGGACGTGCCCGGCGTTGAGGAACGGGGTGATCGTTTCCCGTAGCGTCTTGGCGTTATCAGCGGTGAGGTCGAGTTCCCGCGTTTTCCCGTCCAGGGAGACCACGATGGTCTCGTCGGCGGGGACCCGCTCGCCGGTCTGCGTGTAGATGAGGTCGTCGGACGTGACGACTTGTAGTTCTTTCACAAAATACCTCCGCGTACGGTAAGCTATACCTGTTGGGTACCGCTGGGCTGGCGGGAACGGGACGTGAGTCCGAAAGCCTGTGGAGCGGACGTAAGACCAGGGCAACCTGGCGTTGCCGCGGTGAAGCAGGAACCTCCCACACATCAGCCTCAACACCTGGTGGGAAGATGCCAAACGAGCGGGGCGGGCTATACCGGATACCAAACCGGTGCCCGCCCTGCCTTTATGCTACGCTCAGGGTGTTGAGGTTGCATGTGTGGGGAATCCCCGTCGTTCACGGCGGAGAGGATGTCAAGACTTGCAGCTCTTTCAAGCTGTCACCTTCTTCGCGGCGGCGCGGATGTACGGGGCGACACGGCGGCCGAGTTCGCTGGCGTAGTCAGCTTTGGTGAGCCCGGCGCCTTTCGGCGCGAGGTAGCCTTCGGGGTGCTTGTAGGAGTACTTGACGCTGCTGGCAATGATGCCGCCGCGTAGCGTGGTCCTGGTGCGGACTGTGCCGCAGTCAGGGCAGGTGTAGGTGAGCTGGGAGACACCGTTCCTGACGGGCCGTGAGGTCACGCCCGGGGGGAGGGGGCCGACCCTGAGTTTGGGGAAGTCGTGCCGGTCACCTTTGCAGGACACCCAGTCGTCATCGAGGGTGTCAAGGTGCTCCTGGCCGATCGCGGCCACTGTCTGTTTCATACGCTTAGCGTATCATACTGTCCTAAGCACGGAAACCGCGCGGCGTACTCTCACTGTCTCAAACCGTCCCATCTGGGGTACCATCTAAAGCATGACCCAGCCTGCGAACCCCAGCAACGACGGCTGCCAGCCCCCGGCTGAGCACGCCACATCACCCCCACTGACGCGCCCTGGCCTCGGCGTCTTCGTCGACCCCGAACGGATGGCAGCCGCCCGTAAAAGCGCCATGCTGGAACGCATCGAGCTGGCCAGCCTGTCTCAGACGCTGGACTTGCGCAGGATCGCCACCGAGGAAGGACTCGACGACGGCCTCGGTGATGTTGACCTGGAACAGATCCACCAGGACATGCAGATGGTCCGGAAGATCCTCGCGGACGCCGGCGTCACCCTGAAGAAACCCGGGCTGCGGATCGGCGTGTCCCGCGACGAGATCGCCAAACTGGAAAGCGGCGGGCGGAAACGCCCTCGGATCACCACGCTGCGGAAACTGATCGACGCGCTTAACTACGCCCGCGGGGCACGCGGCAAACCGCCCATCGACATTGAGCACCTTCAGGTCGACGGCGAAGTACTCATCCCTGACCCTGACCCTGACCCTGGGCAGTGGGATGAGATGATGGACGACGCGAAGACGGAGCTACCCAACGACGACGAAGAACTACCCCTGGCCGACTGGGAACGTAAGATCCTGGACGAGCAGGCCAGGAAGATAGCGCTGGACGACTACCAGGAAGCTTCGAACGAGATCTACTACGCCCAGAAAGACGCGGACGAGCGGACAGCGAAGCTAGCAGCCGAAGACGCGGAAAAGGAAGCAGAAAATGACGACGATGCCTAACCCTGTAGATCTGCGTATCTGGTTCCTGTCCAAAGCGCTGGGCTGGCCAGGGCGTAAGATCGCCAGCGAGGTCGGGGTCAGCCAGCCCACCGTGGTGCGGAAACTAGCCGAGATGGAGGAAGACCCGCCGACCGAGGCAGACATGCAGGAATTCGTGCACACCGGCAGCAGTACCCGACCCAGAGGTTTCCCCGCGCTGAAGGTCCGCCGGGGGGAAGCCACCCTGCTGACGGTGGTGTTCGCGGGTGCGGTCACCCTCGTCGCGGTGGCCGTCACCGTCGTCTTGATTTCCCTCGCCGTCTACCTCCTGTCACGCTGACGGGTTACAACCAGTCGCCCTTCATGTCAAACATGATCGTGGTGTGCACGACGCAGTCTTCTTGCGGCGGGCGCGGGTCCTCATGGTCATACCAGTGGACACAGCGGCACAGCACCGGGGCGAACCGGATCATCATCTGCCGTTCGTCCATGCTGGCCTGCCGGGTCGCTTCGATGAACCGCTTCGCTTCGGGCGAAATCGGCATGTCCCGCCAGCTCTCGTATTCACTCATGGCGCGCTCAGGTCTCCTCAGTTTTCGGTGCTAGCAGTTCCAGCTTGACGCTGGACGAAGCCGTCAGCGGGGGTTTGCTGCCGCCCCGCGCGTAATCCTGCCGTACCGCATCAGCATCCAGGTTTTTACGTGAGCTGACCGTCCACCGTAGGATCTTGTCAAAACCATCCAGCTTGACCTCACCGCGACCCTCAGAATTGGGTCTCAGCGCATCTAGTACACCCTTCGCCAGGCTTTCAGCTTCCTTCGCCTCCTTGAGACGAGCCCGAGCGTCTTCCAGCTTAACCGCCCAGCCCACCGCGTCGTGATCCTCGACCAGGATCGCCGATCTTTCGTCTCTGTCCAGGACGTGCCCGTCCCAGCACCGGTTGAAGAAGGAACAGCCGCGGCATACCGCCGAGTCGGGGGCGTAGTCCCGGGCCAGCATATCCAGGTCCGTCTCCCGGATCTGCTCCAGCCACTGCATTGCCTCGTAGACCGCGCCGTAATCGAACGGGCCCTCCCACATCCACGAGTTACCCGAATCGCGTACCAGGTAGTCGAGCTGCACCGTATGCACCGGCCGATCCGACACGATCAGCGCCGCAGCATAGGTCATGACCTGCCACAGGTGACGGCGGGGTGGGCCGTTCAGCTTGTAGTTCGCGAGCTGCGCGTCATACCCTATGGTCTTGGTGTCGCGGCAGATCCCGTCCACGTACAGATCCGGGTGCCCGGTCAGCCCGCCGAACCGGACCTCTTCGTTGATTACGCTATCATGAGGAAGCAGTCCCTGCTTCCTCATGAGCACGAGGGCATTGTCCACCGCATCGTGCACGGCTGTACCCATGACGGCTTGGATGCTGCCGCTGGGCTTCTCCGGCGGGTAGCCATGCAACTTGTACCCGGCCTGGCGTCGGCATGAACCAAGATCGGAGAAGCCAAGAGCGCGCTGCTGCGACCTTGGCCGCTCCCAGTCCCATCGCAAGAGAAGCTCGGCGGTGGACGGAATGGCGTGCGTTGTCATGACTTTTCCGTTGAGTAAATGACTAGAATCTGGCGGGCCCACGCAACGACGTCTTCTACGCGCTGCCCGGAGGGCTGGCTAGTAATCCAGAGTTCTAGATTTTCTATGCGGTTAGCATCACGTACTCCATTGATATGGTGCACGTTTTCATCCTGGCGCAGTTCGCGGCCGATACTCTGTTCCATGATGATACGATGTTCCGCGACCTGAACTTTTCCGTTCCCGTTTGGCGCTGTCCAGTACCAGTAAGCATAACCCTGATTATTTATGTACCTTACCGGACATCCGCACACGGCGTGTACTCCCTTGAACCTGCTACGGTTCCAGTCGTGTACGTAGCGTTCATGCGAGCATCGGTCATCTCTAACGAGATAACGGTAGTGACCGTCGAATTTTCTAGGCTTTGGGTTGGGAACCCAGATTCCGTTGCTGATAACAGTGAAATTTCCTACTGTTACCCCTGGCGAAAGGCGGGGCGGGAAGCGAGTTGGAGGCGAGGTGTGGTTGCAGTCGCCGCAGCGCTCTGGCGGGGATTTCACCAAGTGACTCAGCAGTACCCAGCCCTCATGTTTGCACTTAGGGTAAGCTATCAACGCTCTGCGCTTCCTTCCTTTGCCATGCCTCCCGCCATATATCTCCACTTGTATTATTTTAATACCGTTGAGAATGGGTGGTATGAAACCCGGAGGGCAACCCGGTCTTCCGCCTGTATGTTTCTTGAGGTTAGCCTTCTCCATAGCCTCACGTGTCAGACAGCCTCCAGTGTGTCCTTTAGAACGCGCGCACTCCGCCCTGGCTTTCGGCATCCACTTCTTACACCGCAGCAGTTCAGCAGTCGACGGTATCGTGGTCATGGCCAGATCTTTCGCTGTATGCGGTCCTTGAGGGTGAGCCCGGCGAACACGATGACACCCGTGACGGCTCCCATGAGCCACCGGTTGTGGATAAGCCACACGTTCAGCGCCATGGGAGGCGCGCCGATCGCTAGGTAGATCACGTAGGACTTCCACCAGTTCAACCAGTTCACTCGTCGTCTCGCTCCTCGTCCAGTACGATCCACCTGTCATGACCGGTGCCGCGCGTGTGTTCAGCCGCGTACCGGCCCCGCTCAGCAGCGGTGGTGAACGGCATGGGCAGCGGCCGTTCGGCAGGTTCGCATTCGCGGCACACCAGCAGGTACCAGATCAAGCGCCCCGCCTCGGGTCCGCTTTACGGTCCGGGCGCAGGCACGTACCTGGCTGGTGCGCGCAGTAGCATGCGGCGTTGGCGGTCTTGTCGATGGGGAGCAGGTCCGGGTCAGCCTGCCGGGCTACCTCGGGGCACCCGTCGTGGTCATTGCTCCTGCACGGGATGCAGATCAACGTCCCACGTCCTTCCCGCAGCCCGCGCACATGTCCCATGTCACCCCGGCTGCGTCGACGTGCAGCTCATCCGGTGCGTACCGGCCGTAGCACAGGCAGCACATCACCAGGCCGTCCGGGCAGACGGGGCCCCAGTGCCGCTGAGAGCAGCACAGCCGCACGGGGATCTCGGTGAGAGGTGTCTGCTCAGTTCTCATTCCCGGCCTCTTCTGCGGCGGCGTCCATTGCGTCCCGCTCAGCGGCGGCTAGCTTCGACAGCGCGGCGCGCCGCGCACCCACGGTGGGTGCGCCCCTGACTGCCCTGGTGACCACATCATGCGTAATCAGCACCTCGGCCTTGGATAGCTCAGCGAGGCCGCTCACGTCCCGGTGGACCAGCGCTGACACCAGATCAGCCTGCGCCTGGTCGTGGAACCCGGACCGCTTCAGCAACTGGTCCAGGTCGTCGTACCCGGGCGGCGCGGACGACGGTTCCTTCCGGGCGGGGGGAGGACCCTCCGGCGGGGGTTTCATGTTCGTGCCGCGCACATCATAGTCGGCGACGTCCTCCGACGGCGGCGGCATGCCGGCGGCGGCCATCTGCTCGTTCAGCTCAGCCAGCTTGGCGCGGGCATCCTGCTCGGGGGTGAGCACCTCGGCGGTGAACACCTGGCCCGGTCCTGTTCCACCAGGCGGGACCGGGCCAGGTGCGGCACCTACCCCGGTACCGTCAGCGTTACTGTCCCCTATCCCGGCGATGTCGAAACCGTAGATGACCTCGGGGGCCCCGATACCCGCAGCGCGGGCGACCGACCGCCACTGCAACATGTCTCTGCGGTACTGTTCCCAGGGTAGCGGGTTGCCGCTGGAGGAACGGGCGAGTAGCTTGCCGTCCTTCTTGAATACCAGCCCGGCGGCGAGCGCGTCGTCCAGGTTGAACTCGCCGACGTACTCGACCTTGAAGTCCTCATCCTTGCGGGTGATGATGCACTTACACGAGTTGTCGGCCCGCTCGAACTTGTACCGGTGCCCAGCCCGGCGGATCAGGGACAGCAGCAGCTGTCCGCGCAACCCGGGGGTGCCGTTCGGTAGCACGTAGATGCCCCGGGTGGCTTGCGTCCAGGTCAGGCCCAGTTCCTGGCCGAGCATCATGGTGACGAATGCGTTCTGCGGGGAACCGCGGACCGCGCCGGGGACCATGGATGACTGGGCGAGGACCTTCGCGATGGCCCAGGCTTGCGCCATGTTTTTCAGCGGCCCGTCGAGCGTGACCTCGGACAGGTCAAGCTGGGGGTCGCGGCGGGCGACGGTGCTGGTTTCTTCAGGTGGGGTGGCCACATCTCTCCCAGGATCGTGACAGCGAGACCACTATTGTACCACGCGCGTAGTAGCCTGTCCCTAGCTGACCAGGTTCATGATACCGTAGGGGGGAGACATTCCCAGGAGGGACGATGGGCTTCAAGACCCGCCTGAAGGACAGGAATAAGACGGTCGGGCACGGGAAGGGACAGCCTAGGCGTGGAGACGGAAAGTCAGCTACTATCGACGATCTCGTCCGCGTATCCCGAGGTCAAGGCGAGACAAACAAGGGAATGGCCAAGCACGCCAAAGCCAGCAGAAGGAGACGCCGATGACGGTACTGCTACCTGACGCAAGCGAGCATCAGGCCGCCCCTAGCGCCCCGGACTGGGCGGGTATCAAGGCGAAGAACGGCGGGGCTGGCATCATCAGGGTCGGGTATGGTAACGCCCACCTGGACACCATGTTCGTGTCGAATTACACGGCCATGAAGAAGAACGGGTACAAATTCCTGGGTTTGTACCAGTACCTGCGCGCCAGCCAAGATCCCGTGTCGCAGGCGAAGGCGTTCTGCAACTGGGTCGGGCCACCTTCAGCGGTCGCACCGGGTACCGTGTTCATCTGCGACCTGGAAGAGGGCACCGGTGATCAGGCACCGCGGGCGATGGCCTGGCATAACTTCGTGGATAACTTCTACGGGCTATCCACCAGGCCGCTGAACGAACGGTCCTGGCTGTACTCCTACGCGTCGTTCGTGACCGGCCACAACCTGGGTGCGATTTTCGCGTCGAACCGGCACACGTGGATCGCCGCGTACCAGGCCGCGCCGCCCGCTATCGGGCACACCCTGTGGCAGTCCACGGATGGGACGACCGGGGCGAACATCACGAACTGGCCGGGCTGCGGCAAGTGCGACACGTCTCAGCACAACGGGACCCTCGCCACGCTCGCCGCTGACGCATGGCCTGGAGCGGTCACCCCGCCACCAGTTACCCCGAGTTTCCATGGTGAGTACATCACGGCGGGCATGTTCTCCCTGGCGGACCTATGCAAGAACGTGCTCGGCGTCCCCACGAACTCGGTGCTGCGGATGACAGCGGTCCACTACGGGTCCTACGAGCCCATCCTCGCCGGGTACATCAACGACATCATGACAGGGAAGAAGCCACACACGGCACCCATCCCCAAGGGTGCGAGAATCTGGTGCGACTGATGCCAGTCCACGAAACGCCGCACCCGCTAGCAGGCCAGGTTGTGACGATCAGCCATGGCGTGGAAGATCCCGCGCAGAGCGCCGTGAAAGGCGGGGCGGAATACCGGATCGAGGACTGGTGGGACCGGGTAGCAGGCAAGCGGTGGGGTGACGCTAACGGGAACCCGGCGTGCCTACACTATGCGATGCGCGCCGCAGCGAACAGGATCCCGCCCGATGACGAGGTCCTGTACGGGAAGATCGGCGGGATGGGGCACCTCGTCCACGTATCGGAGATCGACCTTGAATAGCGAAACGGACCGCCCGAAGCTGTTGCACTGGCGGAACCAGGACCTGTACGACGCGAAAGGTTTCAGATGAATGGATGGCGCAAGAGTAGCTACAGCTTCGCTAACGGTAACTGCGCGGAAGTCGCGGCGTGGCGGAAGAGTAGGTTTAGCGCAAATAACGGTGCATGCGCGGAAGTCGCGGCGTGGCGGAAGTCCCCGGCCAGCATGAGCAACGGCCACTGCGTCGAGGCGGCCGGAAACTGGCGTAAGTCCTCGCGATGCGCGAGCAACGAGCGCGCGGAGATCGGCCAGGGCGGCACCGTCGTAGGCGTGCGCGACTCGCAGGACTCGGACGGCCCGGTGCTGATGTTCAGTGCCGGAGCGTGGACGACGTTTCTGTCGCAGCTCAGGTCATGAGCCGCGTCAAGCTGACCCGGTCGCAGCGCCGCGCCGCGTCGCACCTGTCCGGGCTGAAGAAAGATGAGTACACGGGCCTGTGGTGCTGCTGGGTGTGCGCGCGACCGATGGATGCGGTGCTGTACGATAACGGGTTCGCGTCCCACCCGGACTGTGACCCTGACGAGGTATCCGAACGGATACCCCCTGAAACGGAGCCTGCATGGCTGCGGCTGAAGTAAACGTCGTCAACATCCGCTGGTGGGACGGATACCTTGAGGTATTCCGCGCAGTCGACGTCCGGTTCGGCTGCGACCTGCTCTGGCTGGTGCAGGAAGACGGCCAGAACAGGCACATCCCGCTACGGCAGGTACGCTGGTTTTCACTCAGCAAGGAGAGCCATGCCACCAGGTGACAAATTCACGGCCCGGCCGGAACACATCCTGTCGGGGAAGACATTGGGCCACGGACCCCCCGAGTGCGACTCGATGCGGGAGCGTATCGTCCCGATGATTTCCGTCGCGCTGAAGAAAACCCCGCTGCTCGGCCTGGAGCTGCGCGCGTGGGACTTCATGGTCATCCCGATGACCAACGCGATCACCGTCGGCGTCGCCATCGCCGTGCGCGGCATCGACCTGGCCGGGCCCGGCAAGGAGATCATGCAGTTCAGGCCGTTCTCCTCCTGGCAACCCACCCAGGGTGAGATCGACACGATCGTCGCCGCTACCGTCGAAGGGCTCCGCGAGGCACGCGCAGCGCAGGCACGTCAAGCGAACGGACAGGTATGAGTGAGCCAAGCATTGGTCGCGTAGTTCACTACGTGAGTTTCGGAACCCCGGGCGGCGAATACGTCAGCGAATGCCGGGCCGCGGTCATCACTGAGGTGGTGCCGACCGCCAGGGTAAGCGCGGTCGGCAGGGAGCACGTGGACTACGGGGTTAGCCTGTGCGTGCTGAACCCCGAGGGCATGTTTTTCAACCGCAACGTCCAGCATGATGAGGACGGGCACAAGGCGGGGACATGGCTGACGCCACTCCTCGACCACGTGCGGGGGCGGCATTATGTTCCGCCGCGGACGGCCGGACTGGGGCACATCCCAGGTTCGCACGCAGTCGCACGTGCCCAGTTCCTGGCAGAACATCAGCCCGCCGCCCATCGGGTCGTCATTGTCGTAACACACCAGGATGTGCGGGTCGAACGGGTGGCCGCACTCACAATCCCCGTCGATCACACCTCCACCTCCTCGTCCACGGTGAACCGTGTCACCATGAAGTAATACTGGCCCACCGCAGGGTTGTGGTAGGACGCTGAGCTGAACCCGTCGTCCCCCAGCCAGCCGAGCGGACGAGTGTTCCGCGCACCGAAATACTCGTTCGCGACACCCTGGCACACCTTCCTGGCACGCTCAACACTGCTGAATATGCCGTAGACCTCCCGGTCCACCGGCGACCCCGCCTTCTCAGCCAGCCAAACGTTCACGTCGTCTCATCTCTGTCGCTGAACCCTATTCGGAATGGTCTCCGCGAAGATCTGTAGAGCACGAACCGCAGGGAGTACCGCGCGTGGTGCTCTGTGACGATCTCCCATTCACCTGGCGGGAACGTGACACGCGTCGCTAGCTTGTCCGGGTCGTAGTTATCCTTGCGTGTCCTCTCGCTTGCGAGGAGCAGGATTTCCCTGCCGCTGTATGCGAGAACTTCAGCATATTTTTGCCTCATGTCAATCTCCGCTATGAGCAGGCCGCGCCTGCGGAAGATGACCAGTATGTCATTGACGTGAACCTGGCCCTGCTCCACGGTGAAACGTGCCCTACGCCGAAGTTTCATCTACCCTTTCCTCCGGTCTATGGTGAGCCATCCCCAGTGCCCCCGGGCTGGCCGCGCGTTACGAACCCACTGGCCGTCCTCGTCCTGGTGGTACCGGTACCGGTCACACCCGCCGATATGCGGATGCAGCCAGTCCGTGAAATACTCACCGTGGATCACGTGGCCTTCCCGCCGGGTGACCCGGAAATCACGGAACTCAGGCAGCCCCAGGATCACCTGCCAGCCTCCACCGAGCCACACGTACAGCCGGTTCGGCTCGCCCAGGGGGGCGTTCACGTCCAGCGTGAACCCGGGATTCAGGTTCGGCGTCCTCGGACCTTCGGGTTGCGGGCCGAGCCGTATGCACAGGCTGGTCCCGAACGGGAACCGCGTGTTCCAGTCCGCGTCGAAGTACAGCCACCGGGACTTCAGGTTCCAGCACGGAGACCCATCCGCGCCGGGATAGTCCGGGTAGGTGCTATGGGTGAACTTCATAATCTCAGCCTTTCATCCCAGTCGTCGTCGCAGCACCACGGGTTGGTGCCGGGTTCGGCGCCGCCGATCAGGTGTCCTTCGTTACCGATGATGCCCCGCTGGCAGAACCGGCAGAACGTGCTGGCATGCTCGCGGAGCACATCCAGGATCTGCCCGCTGGTGGGGTGATCATCGAACGACTCGTCGGTGAGCATCTCACCGTCAGCAATGACGTCGAAACTCAACCCCGGACCGTTCTTCCACGTGATCCGCTGGATCTCCACAGTGATCCCGTGGACGACGAACGTGTCCACGATCTGTTCGCTGCTGATGTTCACTGTCTTCTTCTTCCTCTACCTGAAGGATCACGACGCCGTGTGGCTCGTAGTACTCCATGTCCTCCTGGTTCGGCGCATCCTTCAATCGGACGCGCACACCAGGTGCTATCACGGTCCAGTCGCCGCTTATGGGGAACGACTGTGCTTTCATGATGTGATCCTTTCTTCGTGCTAGACTGCTGAACTAAGTCGCCGCGGCCGGAGCCGCCAACGTTGGCGCGGCCGGAGCCGGTGTTCCACACCTGCATCCGACCGAGGGGGTCTCCTGCGTGAGAGAACTATCCGCCGCATGCGCCGAACTATCTGATCAGCTCGGAGTATTCGGTGACCCTGAGATAACAACGGACCGTGCTGGCGGCGGGCTCCCCACAATCGGGTGGCTCGTCGTGGACCAGGACATAGAACCCAGCATCGGCCGATCTGGTGTCTCGGCGGCACGCACACCAGGGAACACCGCTGCTCTGAACGCCCTGTTCGACGCCCACGAAATGGTACGCAGGCTAGAAGCGGCGCTGCGCCTGGCCGTAGCTGGGCACACCGGCCGGGCACGCGGAGGATCCGACAGGAACACGACGGCGGCGCTGAAAGCAATCCAGAACCTCGGTGCGGCGCTGCCACGGGAAATCAGGGACGCTAAAGGAAAACTAGTATGGCCATGCCAGGAACTCGCCGCACGCGTAGTGGGACACGCGGCGTCAGTGATCGGGCAGCTACCAGCAGTCGACGAGGTCCCGAAATGGTCCAAGATCAGGCCGGGCCCGGGAGGACTCCCGCCACGGTGCCCGAATTGCCAGACATATTCACTAAGAGTGAGCCTCAGTGCGGGCGTAGTGATATGCGTGTTCCCTGGACAGGACGGGAACGGATGCAAGGACATGGATGGCCGGACCCCACCACAGGCACGCATGGATATTTCCAAGATCGACGGACGCGCCATACTCGTTTGGAGAGACGGGCTAGTGATGTAACTGGATAAACTCCATCCATAGTCGTGACGGTGAGGATTCATGCCGTGGGCGCGGTCTTCTCCAGCCACTGCGCGAACGCGGTCGGCGAATGGACGGTCATCACCTCGCTGGCGTCTCCCGGTGCGGTCGTCCAGGTCAGCGCCCAGCCAGGGCGCAGCTCCCACTCAGTGCCGCCCCAGTCCAGGACTGTCACCGGGTCCCCGCCTTCCCAGCGGTCCCGGGCGAATGCCTCCATCTCGCCCGCGTTGGTACCGTCGTAGACGGCGGCGGTCCCGGTACGTGCCCTGGAGCGGACGTGAATGACAGTCATCAGAAATCCTTTCGTTTAATGCCACTGTGAAAAGCCTGGGGTGACAACACTGTTCGGGTTCTCTTCCATGAGCAGGAGCATCCCGGCGGGAGCATGCAGGTAGCATACCTGCATGCTGTCCTGCCCGTCCACTTGCAACATTACCTTGCCTCTCTCGTGGTGTCGGAGGGCGCTTAGCGGTTTCCCGCCACACCCGGTATGCGAGGCGCACCCGGTAGTACCGCCACAGTGTGTGTTTCAGGATGAACCGGCGCGGCCTCGCGAACGGGCGACGTTTGGAGTTACCGAGGTGCCAGTGCGGCGGCCCTCCTTTCCGGGGGGAGGGACGATCGATCCAGGTGCACCGGTACGGTTGGAGCGTCAGTTTCAGGCTCCGGTCACGCCAGCGCATCTTCATCGCGACCCTGAACGCGTCCCGCCGGGTGGCGAAGCTGATCTTACTCCGGTGCTCTCGGGCCCATTTTTTTCGCTGCTTCTTGCTGAGCATAAAGGTAGTCTCCCAGCGTCCCACGTCTCAACGTCAGGTTTCCATCCTGGCGGTATCGGGTCCACGTCCGGGTAAAGCCCACGGTCCCTCATGGCCTGGTACACCATGCGGGACATGCTACTGACAGCGGCCCAGATGCGGTCGCGTTCCTTGGAGTAGATCCGGGTGCACAGCCAGTCCACTTCGTGGTCCATGACACGCTCACCCAGTTCAAGTAGCCCTGTCTCCTGCTCTGCTCGCCAGCCGCCGTAGTAAATTTCCAGCTCGGGGAAATCGGCGGCCAAGTCGAGGTACCACCAGCGTCCCGGCTGCTCGGTCAAGGCAAGAACCGCTTCCAGAACGGAAGCCTGCGGCGCAGACGCTGTTCGACCGCGCGGTTCAGCTGCCGCCAGACTTTCGGGGTGAGCAGCACGGGCCCCGTGAGCGGGCCTCTCATGTGATGTTCCTGGTACTCGATCCAGACGCCCGGCTCCTTAGCCTGGCCGTCAGGGTAGAACACGGGGCCGACCCGGACGCACAGGGCCTGCGGGTCATCACCGGCTTCGACAGCGTGGATCTCCGGACTCAGCCCGTCGTCGTCCAGGTGACACTCGTTCACTCTGGTGGCCACTCGTCATGGTAAATGGGTGTGGGCATGACAGTAACCTCACCCAGCAGGTCCAGTTTTCTCAGTACATCCAACAGCGCATCGACGTACCCGTTGGCGTACCCCTCGTCAGAGTGGGCAATATAATGCTGCGGATCGGTCAGAAGCTCGTTGACGGCTTCTAGTGGTGTCATGGGGGTATCCTCTCATTGTAATGGGTGCTGCTGGTCTGACGATGCGTGAACTGGCGGACCTGCTCGACCCTCCGGTCACTGTCGAGCAGGTCTTCCACATGGTGCGCGCGGTCGGCCTGGAGCCGTGCGGGTGGCGCCGCTCAGGGCGGCGGGGGAGACCCGCCGCCCTGTATAATGCTGCCGCGGTGATGGAAGCCCATAGCCTCCTGACTCCCTTGATGATGCGCGAACAGGGCCGGGTAGCGGACTTAAAACCTGTCCGCGCTGCCGGCGTTTCGCTGCGGTGCTATGGCACCTGCGGGAACAGAACCTGCCTCGTGCCAGCAAACCGAAGAATTTCTTCCCGCAGGTCTCGCACCTCTTCTCGGTAAGCTTTTTACGGCGCTGGTATTTCGCGCCCTTCTTCGCGCCCATCCTTCCTACCACCTCCTCCTAGTTCGCCCACTGGGGTTCTTGTGGCACCGCGTGCACCTACCATTCTTGTCCAGTACTGGCTTCCGGCACGTGCACGCCGACCGTTGTGCGGCTCTGGCTTCCCGCGCGGCAGCGGCGTCTTCCTTTGCCTGCGCCGCCTCCTCTCTGAGACGCCTCTGTTCGAGAGCCGCTTCTTTCAGCGCGTCGGCCTTCTCCACCGCCGCTGCGCGTTCCGCTTCTTTCTTCTTCTCCCTCGCCAGCGTCCTGATCGCCGCGTCCTTCGCGGCCTCCTTCGCTGCGGCTGCCTTGTGGTTTTTTCCCGCCACCAAAGATGGGCATCTTCTCCTCGCTTCTCCTGAGTGCTAATTCTTGGGATTGTATTTGCCTGCGTTCGGCCACGAACGCTGCTTCTTGGCCTCCGCTTGCTTTTTGAGCTTCGCGAGTTCCTTTTCCTGCCTGGGTGTCAGGCCGGCAGGGGGGCGCCTGCTCCCGACGAATTTCTTCAGATCGCAGTCGTCGACTGGCGGGCATGTCTTCGGGTGAAAGAACCCATTGTATCCTTTCGCCTGACTGCTCCACGAGTTACGCGAGCTGAACAAACCCATTTCTTTTCCTCCTGGTTTTATCCCCAGAAACCCCTGGCCTTGCGTTCGGCTTTCCTGGCCGCCTTCTTCGTGCGACGCTTATTGCCCTTCTTGATTGCCTTGGCTTTGAACTTCTTCCCGTCAGCGGCGCGCGGCGGGCCCTTGATTAGCCTGGCCCTGCGTACGTCGGCGGCGTCCTGCTTCCGCTGCTTCGCAGCCTTCTTGATCTGCTTCTTGCGTGCCCTGGCCTGCCGGGCCTGCACCGCCGAAGCTGAACCTCTGCCGTACGGCCTGCCCGCCTTGATCTTCTCGTCGATGGTCTCGCCGATGGACCCCTTGCTGGGCCCGAAAAAACCCATAATTGACCTACTTCTTACTGGCTACAGGAACCATCTTAATCCCGTGACATCTGGGCTGCCTGAGTGACCATCTGACCTTCTGGCACTGCGTACATCGCCAGAGAGAAGACTTGGTTTCATTCTTGCCGGGCCCGTGAATACGCATTCCGCCGCCTCTAAACGGCATTATTGGTCACTTACCTTCCTTCTTTTTCCGCTGGATCTTCGCGCGGATCTTATCCAGGGCTTTACTTTCCTTCCGCAGGATCTTCTCGACCCGTTCCCGTTCCCGCTTCTCCTTCTCAGTTTCGTCAGGCACGGCTAGTCCCCTCCCGGGGCGTGTGGCCGTCCGACCGGACCCTGCGGCCCCTGTCCTTCGCGTCCTGCCTCACCTTGGCTAGTTTCTCCGCTGTCCTACGCCGCCTGGACCTTAGGAACCGTGGTTTCTTCACCTGCATCCTCCTGTACTAACCATCGCAGAGTGCGGTTGCCGGTCGCGTGACGACCAAGATGATGCTTCCGGCGCTTACAGAAAGCGTTTCCGCTCTCATGTTCCGCGTAGCAGACAGAATAGCCGCGTAGCCACCACCAGAGGCGCCTCACAATTTTGATCCTCCTTCTCAGGACGTGGCCGTTCCCCGCAGCACCCGCCCCCGCATGGAGGCGGGTGCCACGGCCAGCGGCCTCGGATTACGCGGTGGCTACTTGCTGAGCTGCAGTCCGCTGGCCTGGCCTGGGAAGCATCCCATGGGGGACCCGTGGTTAGCCTCCACGTCCTTGAGACACTGGGCCACCAGCTGGTTGACGGTCGGATTGCCTAGTGCGGTGTACGCCTTGGCGTTGGCTGCGTTGACCTTCTCGTTCTCCGTGGCGATGGTCGCGTTGGTGTACGCGGTCTGGATCTTGATCAGGTTGGCCTCGATCGCGTTGCTGTAGGTGATGCGCGGCAGGAAAACCGCGATGACCTGCACCTGGCTGCCGATGTCAGTTCGCATGGTTTTGAGGATGTCCGGGCCGAACGCCGTGAACTGGCTGGTGTTAGCATTGCTGCTCACGGTGTTCTGGTAGTCCGTGATCGGATCATAGTCGCCCAGCTGGTTGTTGACCACGACCTCCAGTTCGCGCACCACCAGCGCGTTCTTGATGGCCTGCATGAGGTCGCCCTGGTTGGCGTAGTCGCTGAACAGCGATCCCGCGGCCCCCGACTTCACTCGGTACTGGATGGTGATCTTCGCGCAGGCGGGCTGCTGCCCGCCGATGCGGATGGGCAGCTCGCCGTTGCACTGGCCGGTACCCGGCAGGTGGCTCCCGGTCTCGAACGTGACCGTCTGGATGGTCTGGTCGATGATGGCCAGGTGCAGGAACGGATTCCACGTCTCGTGCGCCCCGGAGGTGTAGAACCCATGCCCCACGTGGCCGAGCGAGACCGGGACGCCGACCGACTTGGCCGGGACTGACTTGACGCCAGCCCAGCCGAACGCGGCGACGCCGAGGACTGCGCACAGCATCGCGCCGCCTACCAGCGCGCCCTTATTGGTGTCTGGGATGAGTACGCCGACTAGGCAGCCGAGCATGATCACCCACAAGATGATTGCGATGATGAACAAACTAGTTTCCTCTTTCTTTCTTCTCGTCCAGGTGGTCTAGTTCTTCAGCCGACGTCGACTGGTTAACCTGGCGGATGAAATCTTCCAGCTCCTTACTGCTGGAAATCTCGGCGTTCTTGCGGTCCAGCTCTGCTCGCCGCTGAAGGCGGGACAACGCTACCCGCAAGAACGACACGACCGCGGCCACGCCGAGTATGGCCACGACCAGGCTGACCATCAGGTAGCCAACCACAAGTTTCTTTTCCTTCCCGGAACGGGCCTGGCCGTTCCCCGCGCACCCTCCCCGCCGGTATCGGGGAGGGGTCACGGCCAGCGGCCAGCGCTGGCATTTCAGGCCGGAGCGGTCACCGGAGCCCAGCCAGGAACCTGTCCCAGGCGGCCAGCGACATGGACAGGACCGGGCTGGCGTCACCCAGCCTGGAATCGCGGACCTGCACGGCGGCGGCCTGCTGGGTCTTCAGGCGCGCGCCGCTGTTCGCGCTGCGCATGCAGCGCCACTCCAGGCACTCGCCGTTCGGGTTGGACGCCGTGGACTTGACCCACTCCGTCCAACCCTGATCACCTGATTGCATACTGTCCCTCGTTCCCCGCGGGACCCCGCGCGGGGCGGGGTACCACGGCCAGCGACCTTCACTTCCCAGCGAACTCGGCTGCCAGCTCGCCGAGCAACCTGTCTCGACGGTACTCGTGTTCCCGGCGGACCAGGAACATCTGGCTGGAACACAGATCGTCTCCCCGGGCGGTCCCTTCGTGCCAGACGCGGACGGGACCGTCCAGCCTGGATGGTTTCAGGTAACATCGTCGCCGATGCGCTCGGCAGATGATGCTCAGCTCGCCCGTTCGGTAAGTCAATGTCCCTCCTCTGTGATGGTTTCGGTCTTACGGCGGGGGAGCGTACTCGTTCTCGTCACCTCCGAGGGGATCAGGGATCCACGGGCCACGGTATGCCGGTGGTGGCTGCGGGGGCCGAGGGTAGTGTTTGCAGATTCGCATGACGTTCTGCTCGCGGGCCTGCGCAACGGCGCACTCGTCGCAGAGAACGACGAGGAGGTACTCTTGCCCGTTACCTTGGGGGTCGTAGACGGTGCTGCCGTAGTTGCCGTAGGAGATGAACAGCAGGCCGTCGTTAGGTGGGGTTTCTTCCCCGGGCGGGCCGGACGGTGTGAGCGTCTTGCCGCACCTGACGCAGTTCAGGTCGGTGTACTTCAACGTGTTCTCCTTCCTACGGTTTCGGTCTTCTGGTCGGCGGTTCGGCGAACATCGGTAGCATATTCCAGTGCTCCGTGCCCTGCGGGCAGTCCGCGTCGTAGAACTTCCCGTCGTACACCAGGACGCAGTGCTGCGGGTCTATCCACGCCGCGAACGCGCCGGGCAGCAGCTCAGCCGCCCGATGCGCCCAGCTGTCGCAGTGGCCGTCGTTTATGTCCCAGGCCAGTGGGTCATACCGCAGCCGACCCCGGTATTTGAAACCAGTGCGGCGCATCCGTTCCAGGATCTCCTCTGTTACCTGGTCCAGGATGCGACGGATTTCCTCGTCTCGCATCTAACCTTTTCTTTTTAGTCCCGAGTACCGGGATCAGGAATCCAGGTCCCGCGTGACGGTGACCGTGTGAACCACACCATCCCGCTCGATGCAGAACTCGAACCCGGTCGTGGTGCTGTGCCCCAGCTCAGCCATGTCCGACGGGTCCGTCTTCCCCCGGTTGAAGCAGACCATCAGCTCCTTCCCGATAGTCTCGGTCGCAGCGGCCCGTGCATCGTCCGCTCGTCGTGCGGCGTCCTTATGGATTCCGCCGAAGAAGCCCCCGTCGTCTGGTTCCATGTTCACCACTCCCTCACGGGTCTCCTAGCGCGATTTTCGCCTGCATGTGACGCAGACCCGCCGCGTACCCACGGCAGATCCCGTCGGTGAACACCACGCGGACCTGCCCGTCACCGGGCCGCGACGTGTACAGGTAGTAGTCGTTCCCGGTGCGGGCCCGATATTCCCGGTTCAGCCCGATCAGCTCGTCCCGGCACCGAGCCTGCTGCCCGGACACCCAGTCGTGCTCCTGCCGGGGTTGCTGTTGCCACGGGGGCATTAGCTGTCTCCTTTCACGTTCACAGTTCTTCCGCGCGGAGCTGGTATTCCCCCCTGTAAAGGGAATCCTCGGCGCTGTACGCTTGCTGCATGTTCCAGATGACGGTGGCGAGGTGGTCGGCGCACGACGCCCACGCTTTCCGCCAGTCATCACCACGCCCATCAGGGATCTTGATGTAGAAACTGATGTTGTTGGGGCACCTGTAACCAGGTTTCTTTGTGAAAGCGCAGCAATGCTGAGCGTCCGGCGGGCCGTAGTAAAGATCATCCACGGTCGCGTTCTCCTTTCTGATCAAGTCGACGTGACAGTCACCGTGGTAATGGGTGTCGCGCTCAGCGTGGTTGCCGGAGTGGCCGACGCCTCCGTGGGCGTCGGCGATGTCACGGTCGGCGCAGCTGTCGGGGTGGGTGTGGGCGTCGGCGTGGGGGTGACTGGCGCTGGCGTAGGTGTCGGGGTGGCACGCGTCGCGCTGGGGCTACCCATCGGGCTTGTCCCGGTAGCCGCCGGTGATGTTGTGCTGGACGGCCTGGCCGTGTGCCCCGCCGACTGTGACGTGCGCGGCACGACCACAGCACCGGGGAACGGCGACGAACGCGTCGGGGTCACCGAACCGTCACGCAACTCCGGTGTTTTCACCGTGTCCTGATGCGGCATCACCTTGCTCACCCCATGGCGAACCGCGGGGACAAACGACGAAGCGACAGCGACGCCAGCCATGATAACGCCGATCAGTATCAGCAAACCGATAGTGCTGAGCCGGTCCCTGAGCGCACCGAACCTGCGCCGTGGCGCAGGCGGCGGCGTCCAGTCCGGTATCTTCGGCACCGTGTCCGCGCGGTACAAACGCGGCAACGTATCCTCGTTTTCCTCTTCGAACGGCATCGTTCTCCTCACCTGCCGGTATCCTTGACCAACAACGAAAGCGCACGGAACCCGCAGATCCCGCGCGCCACGTTGAAAATCAGGGTCCAGCCAGCGCAGCTAGCACCGCCTCATACATCCACGTCTCGCCTCTACCCTCAGCACGTTTGTAGCACGAAGCGCAGTTCAACACGTGGCTTTTCACCCAGGTAGGATGATCGAATGGGTGACAGGTTCGCATGCAATAGTGCAGGTCAGGGCCGCCCGCCCCAACCCAGGTGGTCTTGCGGTTTTCTCTGGTCCCGCACACCGCCCCGCATCGGTCGCACGTGTACCGGACGATCTGCGGCTGAACCACCTTTATGATAGCGTGCTGGACGATCATCCTAGCCACGGGGCTGCCCCCTCAACCGGGCGAGCGCTCGGCGCAGCGACCGAGTAGACGTGCCCCACAGGACGCTCCGCGTACCCTTCCCGACAGCACGCTCTACCTCATCCCAGTACCCTTCGTCTTTCACGGGCTGGGTGTCCCGCTGGAGCAGCACGTCCCCGAAGATACGCTTGGCCTCAGCGTACCCGTCGTAGAAGTCGCCGTTCTCCTTGTCGTACAGGCCCCACGGGGCGGCTTCCTTCAGGACCTGGAACGCGTCCCGCACCTGGTGCATCGCAGCCATGAAACGCTCACGCTCATCCATCAGGATCGTCCCACCCTCGGGACCTGCGCACCATGCTGATCACCATCTGGTGCTTACCGTGCAGGGAGCAGCCGAACTTGTGCGCCCCCCTGATCCCCTTCGGGCAGGCAGGGCACCGGAACGTGACGATACGCCACCTCCTCCGCGCCCGGTCCCGGTAATACCTCAACCGAGAGGGTAGTACGTCGGTCACGGATTCGTACCTTTCGGAAGTTCACGCTTTTCCAGCTTCCGGATCCTGCGGTAGTCCGCCTGGGGGCGGCCTGCTATCTTCCGCAGAGACTTCTCGTACAGCCCGTTGACCACAGCTACATTAGCCATCGACAGGGCGAACGCGAACCACATCAGCGCCATGGAGTCGAGTGCGCAGCCGACGCTGTACACGACAAGCCAGACCGCCCAGAGGACCATCATCCGTACTAGCCGCCTGCGTTCCCGCTGTTTGCGGATCTCCGCGATCTCAGCGGGAATCTTGTCCTTCTTGCTCACCGAACCTCCCTACTTTTTCTTCCGTTTACCGAGGTGCCTGCTGCACGTGCTGCATTGCAGGTACTCTGTGTCGCCTCGCGTTTTGTAGATGACAGGTTTGTGGGGCCAGCACGTCGCGAACCGGCCCTTGCCTTTAGGCAGGCCACTAGGCTGCACACGCCGCGACCGCCGCGCCTTGCGGCTGTTCCGCGCCCTGCCGCACGTAGGGTGATGCGGGTAACCTTTGTGGACACCGCAGTCGGGGCATGGCCATACGGGCGGCATCAGGCAGCCTAAAAATTTCCTGGCTTGCCCGCCGGTCTGCCTACCTTAACAGCGGTCCGACCCAGCGCCATCCTGACGTGCTTAGGGCAGTAACTGCTTCCGTTGACCATGTACGGGGCGTCGTTCCCGCACACCGTATACCGGAGCCCGTCGTACTTCTGGTCGTCAGGTACCTCGGCCGGGTGTTTACCCTCCAGGTAGAAGACGCACCTGTTCATGGTGTTCAAGTTCTCCACAGCTTCCTGTTCAGCACCCGCACACACACCTTGCACAGCGGGAACTGATACCACTTCCGCTTCACCCCGCAGTACTGGCAGGGGTTCACGACGGCGGTACTCTTATGTTCCACAGCTACTCCTCGGTATCGGTAACGTCGGTCAGGCCAGCCGCCAGCCCAGCACGATAACTATGCTCCAGCGCCAGCCAGAACCGTGCCGGGATACCCGTGCCCTGCTCCAGGACCCGGGCGTGCTCATCGGTCAGCGGCTGCCTGTCCAGCACCTGCTCGATCATCGTCACCGCCTCGTCACGACGGTGACAGGGAACCATCGCCACCGCCACACGCGGACTCAACCCGTTCTCGTCCAGCCACTCCCGGAGAGGCGCAGCCGGCGCCATGCACCAGTCGGGACGGAACTCGTAACTCACAGCGTTTACTCCCTTACCGTCCTCGTCGGCTTCGATCTCAGCCCTGATCTTGGCTGCCAGCTCCTCGACGCGTGCTACCCGGGCAGGGTCCCCTGATTCCCAGTCGCGCTGAAGATCCGACTTCCGGCGGAGACGCATGCGCCAGCGGAGCCATGCGGTTTCACACAGCAGCCACCGTCGTCGACCCCACTGTTTCAGTGTGCGCCTTGGCATCGTCTGCTCCTATCATGATGGTATGGCGGTCAAGTCAGCGCGCACCGGCCCGATGGGACGCGGCGGACATAGGTGGCGTGAGCTACGCAAGCTTGTCTACGCCACCTATGGCAGCCAGTGCTGGATTTGTGATCACCCGATCCCTGGTGGATTCAACGGTGGGGAAGTCGACCATGTGATCGCCGCATGCGAGCGGCCTGACCTTCAGTTCGCCCTGGAGAACCTGCGCCCTATCCACGGAGGGAGGCAGCGGTGCCCGTCGTGCGGGCACCGCTGCTTACAACCAGGTTCGCCAGGCCCGGCCCGTAGACTACGCCCGGCGTAAGGTACAGACCCCGGTCCCCGGGTTCACACCGCCAGTATCAGCGGCTCCCGCACGTCGGCCGGGGAGGGTGTGGTAGTGCCCGAGCAAGCGGGCTTCCCGCAGTCGTGGGCGTTGACGGGGCCGCAGCGTGCGCACGAACACACACACTGCTGTGCCGCCGCGAGCCGGTCTTCGATTTCGCGCCGCCACGCGTCGGCGAGCACTGCCCACGCTTCGTCGTTGTACCAGACGTAGTCCGGCAGGACGAACCCGTAACGGACCTGGTCGTACGGGGTGATACCGAGCCGGTCCAGCTTGGCGAAGTAGGCGGTACCCGCGCTGGTGTGACGGAGGAGCCTCTTCCGGTCTGGCATCGTCTGGCCGATCACGCAGTGCATGGTGCTGCCCATGCGTAGCGTGTCCGAGTTCACTCGGTACGACCACCCGCTGGGGCCGTGCTCGTCCATCAGCCAGGCCCCCCTGTGGGCAGCTGCGGTTATTTCCGCTCGCTGCACGTCTGTCAGCATCAGGCTGACTCCTTGCTCTCGTCCCAGATGGCCTCGGCCTTCTCCAGGACCATCCGGATGTCGGTGAAATGGGTCTCTTCGACGTCGTTGAACGTGATGACCATGCCGGTCGGTTTGCCTAGCACGACCCCGTCCGGGAACTGCTCGGCGATGATCCGGGCGAGCAGCTGCGTGTACGGGTCGTCGTCCAGGTGAGACACATCATCGTTGTTGGTGACGACCGCCCCTTCGGCGCGTAGCCGGGCGCCGAGCAGGCAATGCCGGCTCCCGGCGACGAGCCAGTTTCTGGTCCACGCCCTGTCGTTGGGCAGGATGCGCAGCATTTCCTGCGCGATGTTTTCTTCCACTACTGTGGTCTCCTTCGTGGTTACGCGTCCCCGCTAATTGACGGGTGCATGATCCTCTTCGTCTGAGTCCGAAGCCGCTACGATGTGTTCGTCAAGGTCCCGACGGCTGGACCCTTCGTATCCGCAGACGCAAGCCCACGGGTTCGCGCTACCCTGCCTGTTTTTCAATCTCGTCTCCTAACGAGACCCCGGATTTCACTCGACCTCTACTAGTTCGTAAACTTTCCAGGGTTTAACCTTGATAAGGTTCTTGTGCGGGCCGGGGATGTACCCGGCCTCGGTTACGTTGAGACCAGCGGCGAGCTGCCGTGCGCCCTCCTTGGATGTGAACACCTCGGTCTCGTCGTCGCCGTACGGTTCGATGTAGAATCGGCCGTCGTCGGTCCCGACAACGTACCTGACCGTGTTCTGTTCGTGGTTCTTGGCGTAGATCTCAGCGTCACGGCGGGTGGCGAACCCTGACGCGGACCTCAGCTTGCCGCCCGTGTCACGCCACCGGGCTCGCCACCCGCGTCCGTGTTTCTCCGCGAAAGCCATTACCTGGAATCCTTTTGTGGATGCCCCGGCGTTCAGGCCGGGGGGGGGGAGACGTGCGGTATGATGGTCCCGCACCGCGAGGTGCCTACCGCTGGTCTAGCGGAAAGTGATGCCTGCGGAGGGGACATGAGACGGGTCGGGGTAACCTGAGCGCAGACCCCTATGAAACAGGAACCCCCTGGAAGGTAGCTCGACACTCCCTCCCACGGAGGACAGTCAGAAAACGCGGGGCGGGCGATACCCCGAAAACCAAGGGGTGCCCGCCCCGCCCTGCTTCTGGTAAGCTTGCACTGTCTAAGCTGCCTTCCGCGCGTGAGCAGGGGAATCCCAGTCCGTCAGGGCCGGGAGTAGTCAAGGCGGTACCACCTTGTTCTCGTCCTGCCTGGTTCGGTCCGGCAGGTCCAGCCGGACGCTGATCGCCTGGGCTATCTTAGCCCCGCCGACGGCTGACGGTTCGATGCACATCTCGTAGTCTCCTGGTTCGGTGCATACCGTGCGCAGGTCCAGGATGCCCAGGCCGCGGGTGAACGCGAAACGGATGATCACGTCGTTGAAGATCGCGAGTGCCGCCCGGATCGGCTCCGCTTCCCCGGGGCCGAAGTCACAGTCGTAGATGGTGCACACCGTGACGGGTACGCCGAGCGCCAGCAGCGGCGTCACCGCAGCCTCGTAGTCCAGCGCGAACAGCTCCCCCATGAACGACAACTCGTCCAGCGCGTCCCGCATCGTGTGGAGAGCCGGATCGCGGAGCATGCGGGACTCGCGGTTGGCGTCGTTCCCCCCGATGGACACCACCAGGGCGGTGGCGTCGGCTGGGATACGCACGGTCTGGTACGGGAGGGTGCTCGTGGTAGCGCCGTCGCGGGCGAGCAGGGACACTTTCCACTGCCCCCCCAGCATCGAGGTGAGCCGCTGAGCCACGTCGGGGGCGCCGTTGACGTAGTGCCCGTTATCCAGGATGGAATCCCCCATCAGGACGACGTGCCCCGCGACGGGCTTACCGTAGGAAGGGGCGAGTTTGCGCCACCTGTTCTTGCGGCGGCTCACCGCGATGCCCCCGCGGTGGCGAAATGCCACCCCATCGCGGCGGTCAGCGCGACCCCCAGCCACTTATGCTGCACACCCAGGCGGGTGAGCGTGGGGATCGTGTCTTTCCCGGTCGCTTCCTTGCTCAGGATCGCGGTGATCTCGTAGGCGCACAGCGAAACTGTCACCCACCTGTTTCGGAACGGGTCCACGTCAATTCCTTCCTGTTATCTCGTGCCTGTCGGCCCAGTCGCGCAGGTGCCACACCAGCTGGTGCATGTCATCGCCTGTGTATATGCTCTCCATGTTGTCGGCGATCTCGTAGGCCATCTCCGCGGCGTGCCCGGCGACCGCATGCTCCAGGTCGTCGGCGTACCCGTCGTACCCGACGTCCCGCAGCCACACGACGAGTACCCTGCGACGCGCAGCGTCGACACCAGCGACGGTCGTCGGCTCCTCCTCGTTGCGGGATTCCCCCCTAGTTGAAGATTCTGGGTGATCACCCAATTCCGTGCACTTTCTCGTAGGATGTCAAGCCGGACGCTCCTGGTTCTCTAGGCGGGCACCGAGAGCATTACGGCAGGCGGGGTCGGCGAGCGTGTGCTTGGGGTCGGCTAGTTCCATGCCGCACGCCGGGCAGTTTGCGTCCGGCGCCGGATACGACGGGTACTGGGCGCGCTGCCACGGGACAGGGAGGTGCGCCCCGTCGCACAGCGCCGCGTCTAGTTCGGCCATCGCCCGGGTGGCGGCCTCCGCAGCTTCGTATTCCTGGCGGCTGCCGGATGAAGCTACCTCCCACGCAAGCACCTGCTGTCGCACCTCTGTGAGCAGCGCGCTAGCATCAACGTTACTCCTGGTCACGTGTGTTCGCCTCATTCCTGGTTTCCTGTTTTCCCTCTCGGCGTTCCCTGCGGTTAGCACGCCGTTTGACCCGCTTACACGCCCCGGCCCGCTGCGTCCAGCAGTACAGGCGCCGCCACGACGTGAACACATCCTCTTCTTCGGCGCTACGGATTTTCCTAGACATTTTTCCTTCCTCCTCCGAGAGCTGAAATCTGATACGCTGCCTGACTGAGGGCTGGCCGGGTAGAAGGCGCACCGCACGAAGATGTGACCTCCCAGGGGGCAGCTTGGGACTGGTCTGGGGCAGCCGCCCACCCTGCGTACTCAGGTGCGAGTGCGGGGTTCGCCACTCCCCCCGGATTTTTTCCTGGTCCTGGGGGTAGGGGGCAGAGCCCTGCCGTCAGGCAGGACAAAGCACTAAAAGAAGAGCCTCAGACCTCCTCGTACCCCTGGCAGAGGGAGCACCAGTGGAGACCTCCTATCCCGCTTTCTCGCAGATGGTTCGTGATGCTGGCGGGAGTTGTGGTGCGTCGTAGTGTCGCGGCGATCTCGCAGGTGGAGTAGCCCGCGAGATACAAGCGGATAGCCCTGGCGCGGACAGAAACGCCGTCGGCGTCGTCACGGTAGGCTTCTTCAATGGTCCTCAATGCGGCCCTCTTCCTGGTTTCGTGCAGGGGTTCGGGGGTTGCCCCGGATCGGGGTCCCGCGCGGTCGTAACCGCCGACCGTGCGGGACGCTGATCCGCTCAGCCCGCAGTGGTGCCGCTCCTGAGGAGGGCGAGCTGATCACCGGTGATGATCAGCTCCCGCGGCCAGTTGCCGGGGACCTCCTGGGTGACGACCGCCTTCCCGGTCAGCAGGTGCGCGGTCCGGGTGAACGCGGCCAGGTGGTTCGCGCAGGTACCCTTCGACTCATCCGGCTGGCCGACCGGGATGACGACGAACCTGGCGTACTTCTTGCAGGTTTCGACGGGGCACTTGGTTCCCGCCCATTCACCTGACGCTCGCAGCGGGTAAATCTCGCTCACCGATTAGTCTCCTTCCTTGAACCGGCGGTAGCCGGCTTTCGACGATTCGTTGATCACGCCGTTCCGCCTGGCCTTGGAGGCTCTTTCCGCCATGACGAGGCGTTTTCTCGCTAGCTGCTCCTCGTCGGAGTACTGGACGGGGGTGACGTACCCGTCGTGGAGCCGCACCGTTGTCGGCTTCAGCTCCCCGCCGGTGTCCAGCGGACGGATGACCTGTTCGATGATTTCCTCGTCGGACGGGTAGTGCATCCGCTGCTCCCCGATGCTGAACGAGACCTCTCCGCGGTTAACGCGGATCCGCATGGCCTGCGGATACTTCCTGCGGATAGCCCACGCTAGGGCGCACTTGTACTGGTCTCCCTTGACTGCCCGCGCGTAGTCTTCCGCCCCGACGGGGATACGGTCGTTAGGCGCGGGCAGCGTGGTCACCCCGTCGAAGTCAGGGGTTTTCTTGGACATGATTGACGTTTCTCCTCGGGGAGGGTTACTTCTTCGGTACCGGCGTGCCGGTACCCTGCGGCTTCTCATGCTTGCCGCCGCCCGTGCTGGTGTTCTTCTCGTCAGCGGGCTTCCCGTCGTGCTTCCCCATGCTGGCCTCCTTTCCTGTGAGCCATCCATGCCAGCATGACCCGCCAGCTGGCGGGTTTTTCGTGCCGGCCGCCCCTTACGCTGGACTTGACGTCGGGGGGTCCCGGCTTGGCGTGCTTACCCGTATCGCTACTCTCCTGTTCTAGTCATAGTCGTCTAGGCCCGGCAGGTTCCCTTTGTGCCCGCCGCGCTGCCGGAGACGATCCACGCGGAGCGCCTCGCTCATCTCGCTGCGCCCCGATAGAGACTGCTGGCAGTCCTCGTATTTCACGTGTACGTACCGGCCGGCGACTTCTTCTTCTTCCTGTTCCTCGGTGATCTCGCCGGAGCAGGTGAGGCACCTGTGCCTGTTCACTTCTTCTTCTCCGTGCCCTTTTTCCTGCCGAGCATCTTGCCGTTCAGGTACAGGTAGTGCCTGGCGGCACGGGGGCACAGCAGGCGGGGCGGATTGACGTAGGTCAGCATCCTCGCGTCACACACCGGGCATCTCCTGCTCTTCACAGCTTCCCGCCGCCAAGTGGCACGGTAGTGACTTTCCGTGTCTTGCTGAGACGGGGTGCGATACTCCCGGGCGGGTGCCGGATGGTCTGCCGGGCCATCTCCTCAGCTTCGTCGGAGGTAGCGGCGGCGAAGTAACCGAGGAACCGTTCCATCGTGCGCCCGCGCACATCAGTGTCAGCGTGCCGGTCGGCGTGGGCGTGCTGCCCCTCGAATACCGCTGAGACGTACAGCTCGCCGGTTTTCTCGTCGACCAGGCCCGTGACCGTCCAGGTGGGGAGGATACTCAACGGGGCGGCACCTCCTTCAGCAGTGCGAACAGTTCGGCACCCAGCTCCCGGCGCACCATGTCAGGATCGATGGTTCTCCTCCTAGTGTACCCTCCCTGTCTCACGTGATAATGTTGGGAGAAATCTTTCGCACCCGGGAGTAGCGCGCTGACCACCGTCACCGTCCAGATGTCGTTCTGTTCCATGAACGCGGCACGAACCTCAGCGGGGACCTTCCCGCGAGGCTTCACGTCGTAGCCGTGCCTGCGACCCCAGGCCCGCAGCGTGGCCCGCCCGGCCTTACTGTCCGGGCTGACCCGGAAGACCTTCTCGCCCGGCTTGATAGCAGGCAGCGTGTTCGCCCGCTCACCACGGACGAGCGGCCGGGGACGCCGGTTCCGGCGGTCCCACTGCCCCGGCCTGCTCGCGGGCAGCGGCGTAATCGTCGATAGCGTGTCTGGTACTTGCCTGCGGGCAGGCATAGCGGGTTTCCTCCTTTCGCGAGGGTCTCGACTGCTACCTCCATGTCATGCACGATGTGCCCCTGGTAGTGAATCTTGTAGGCCAGCATCGTGGTATACAGCTGGTTCCAGATCCTGGCGTGGCACGCGGGGCAGCGGAGGTAAAACCAGTGCCGTTCCGGCTCCGGGATGACGACACTGAACGGCATGTCAGCCATCGCTGGCCGCCGCGACGAACGCGTCGAACAGGCGCGGGTCGGTGCCCCGTTCGGGGTGCCACTGCACACCCACCACGAACTCAGACGACGGATAATCTGTGATCAGCTCGACCGCTTCGACTGTCCCATCCCGCGCAAAGGCTACGGCACGCAAACCGTTACCGATCCGGTCGACAGACTGGTGGTGGCGGGCAGGGACGCTGACGAAGTTCCGGATCGTGCCGTCATCAGCGGACAGGATAGCGGGCACCAGCCCGGCAGTGCCGAGCCGCACGTCGTGCGTGCCGAACCCGGGGCCGTCATCACCGTGACCGTGGCCCACCAGGTCAGGCAGATGCTGGTACAGGGTCCCGCCCATCCGCACGTTCAGCACCTGCATCCCCCGGCAGATCCCGAGGATCGGCAGCCCCTGCATCAGGGCCTGGGTAGTGAGCCACATCTCCCAGCGATCCTGTTCATCGTCGGGCGGCTGTGTCAGCGGGTGAATCTCTTTCGCGCCGTACAACCGCGGGTTCAGGTCGGGTCCGCCCGCCAGCATCAGCCCGTCGATGTTCCTCCCGATGTAGGCGGCTTCTTCTTCGTCGCCGCCGGGCGGGAGCAACGCCACCCGCCCCCCAGCGCGTCGTACCGCCTGCGTGTACACGTCGGGCAGGAATGCTGTGGGCTCGTCCTGGCCGGCGAGCGGGTTCGTCCCGGTGTACGCAGGTACCCCGATGAGGGGCCTCACGGTTTGACCGTCTTCTTCGGCGACTTGGCTTTCTTTTGCGGCGGCCAGTCCACGCCACGCCGGGCAGCGGCGCGCTTCGCCGCTTTCTTGCCCCACTCTTTCTGGATTTCGCTGAGCGACAGCAGCGTGCGCGCATCCTCACCGCGGACGCTGCGTTGCATCCTTCGCAGGCCCGCTTCTACCCGTTCCACGGCCTGCGCCGTCATCGCGTCCGTTACCTGTTCCGCGCCGATACGGCGCATCTGCTGCCCCAGGTCTTCCAGCGCCCCGCCCACAGCCAGGTTCACCGCGATGACCGCGTTGTTAGGGTCACCCGGTTCTTTCTTCGCTATGCCGGTCCCCTGGACCGCAGGGTCGACCGGTGAGGTCGCACAGGCGGCTGCCCCGTACGTGTCACAGATCAGCGTGATCTTGACGCGCGGTTGCTGTTTCGGTTCCACGTGCTTGTTACGCATCAAACTGCCCTTTCGGTGTGTGCATGCCTCCTGGCAAGCGGAACGCCCGCATTCCCCCCAACTTGCGGGAATGCGGGCGAACCGCCCGGCGGGATTCAGCGCATAGCGACCAGCTCCTGGACTGAGGCGATATGCCCGGACTCGAATAGCTGATCCAGGCGGTCAAGGTAGCGTTGCCGGTCGGCGTCGCCGGCCCGGGTGATCTCTGTTCCCATTTACTTTTCCTTTCTACGCGGGCAGCGCCCCGGCGAGCGCCGCGACGCGGGGGAGCAGGTTGTACAAAGCGTTGTTCGCGGCGGGAAACCGGGATCGGATCGGCAGGTATGGTATGTCCAGGTTCGCGGCGGTGCCGATCGTGAACACGAGGGACCGGAGCGGGCTGGTTAGGCTGGAGCACCGCGCGACGACCATCCCGCCGACTTGGACAACGCCGTCCATGAAGGCGGCTGGGCACGGCGCAGGTTCGAACCCGGTACACCACAACACCAGGTCGAAGACCTCCCCGTTGACGATCGTGATGTTACCCGCGGGGTATGCGGTCCCGGTGGCCGAGACTGGCCGGATGATGCCTCCGCCGGCCCCGTCTTGCGGGAAGTGGCGGCCCAGGCCAGCGTACCTCGCGTGATACTGCATCATCCACTGCGATTTCGTGACCGGCATGTCATCTCCGCCGTACCAGGCGATCATGCCTGGCGGCGATACGGGTTTCATGTCCCCGCCGCCGACCATCAGCTCGACGCACTGCGCGCCGGTTGCGCCAGCGCCCACCACGGCGATTTTCTTGTCCTCCAGTTCCCGGACCGGGGTTTGGAGGAACCCGAACCCCGACATGATCGCCGGGCCCCTCGGGGTGTTTGCCGGCTCGCGCAGGCCGCCCGCGAAGATGATCCGGCGGGCCCGGCCGAGCGAGGCCCCCGACCGGGCGAAAACGATACCGGTCGAGTCGAACCGCAGGTCGGCGCTGGTGTACGTCTCGGCGTACTCCTTCAGGGTCTCCCGGACGGCCCGTGCCATGCTGAACGAATCGGGGTACTCCGACATGCACATGTCCCGGACCTGGTACTTCGAGTTCGGGATGTAATTCAGGTCGTCTGATGGTGACATCGGCCGTACACGGGTCGGGCCGGGACTCCTGACCGACTCGACACCCGCCCAGTTCGCTGAGTTCATGCCGAACCTGACCAGTTTCGCGAACATGCCGCCGAGTGTCCTAGACGAGTCCACCACGATCACCGGGGGGAAACCCATCGCCCGGCGGGTCGCCGCGTACGCGGCAGCGGCCGGACCGCCGCCGAAGACGACTTCCCGGCCGGATACAGTCTGAGGGATTGCCATTACGTCTTGCCTCTCCTTTTGTACATGTTGGGCCTGTCTGCCTCCTGGCAAGCAGAAAACGCCCGGCCCGCACGGGGCCGGGCGCCTTCCTCCTAGCAGGATCTGCTGGTTTACCTGTACGACCACGGCGTGTAATACGACCTGATTGCGGATCGCAGAAATGCGTCCTCGTCAGATTCGATGAGGATCTTCTGGAACAGCCACACGTCGCAGCGAGGTGGGTAGCGACCCGCCGAGGCCACGCAGAACCTCACGCCCGGTCGGCCGCGCCCGGTGATGTTCAACACGGTATTCTTCGTGCCGATCCGGTACCGGCCGCCGCGACTGCCAGTGACATCGAAATACCCGAGCAGGAAGGTTCGACGCTGCTTGCCCGTAAGCTTGGACCGCAGCAGCATCTCAGCTTTGTCCTCGGGACTGATCGGCCCCGGTAGTTCCAGCGGTGGCGTTGCATGCCTGCGCCGGAACAACCGGAGCCAGTTAGCCACCGACGGGCCTGCCGAAGGCGAGGATCTCAGCCGCCTCCGGGTCGAACTCGGTGATCTTCTCGCCGCGCAGGTCCGTGCCAGCGTCGCAGCGGGACATCAGGCCCTTGTTGCGTGCCTCCTCGTTGAAGACCCGCTCAGCGTGTTCCACGCTGGCCTTATCCGTGGTGTCCCACTCGGCGAGGACCGTGTCGCCGCTGCTGTCGATCTTGCGGATAACTCCCGTACTCATCAGGGCGTTTCCCCTCTTGTTGATTGTTTCCGCCTGCCTCCTGGCAGGCAGAAAACGCCCGCCTCCGTGTTCCGCTTCGGGGGGCGGGCGTTTTCCTCCTGGCAGGATCTCAGGTGGCGGGCAGGAAAGTCCGCTCGAACGCGTCGGCGATCGGCCCGAAATCCTCCTCAAGTGGCAGGTTGTAGTCGTAGCCTCGGTCGTTCCATGCTGACGCGCTGACGCGTCGGCCATCCGGGGTGAGCAGGATCGGGTTAACTGTGTCGAACCCGTAGCACGCCATCACCTCGACGGAGAGGTATTCGGCTCCCCTAGAGCCGAATACCTCACGCAGGTAACTCTCGGCGACCGCGACGATTTCGCGTGTCACCGGGCACCCGTTTTCCGCCGCGACGGCGGACAGTACACCGAGGCAGCAGTACTCGTCGTCCGGGCCGGGTTCGTCCCCGACGATCTTGTGCAGTCGCCCTGCGCCTTTCTTGAACTTGCCGGACCGCAGCGCGGCGATCCCGAGCCGCAGCAGCTCAACGTTGATCTCTGGCATTTTTCGTTTTCTCCTTTTTCGTAACCTGGCGTCAATCGCCATCTCCTTGCGGAGCGTCCGGGTAGGTTGTTTCCCCGCACAGCGGGGCGATCTGCCCGCCCGCGTCGAGCGGGTCAGGTTCGGCGTTGATCTGCGCGCAGGTGATCGGGTGCGGCTGTTCGCGCGGGGCCGGGTGGTAGCCGGGTGCGAGAATACAGAAATACCAGATCAGCCCGACGACGGGAAAGATGAACAGCCACAACCACAACCCGAACACCTT
>WNFZ01000903.1_pt1 | contig 39831 bp, 41 predicted proteins | sample 5400081 | NCBI WGS metagenome assembly WNFZ01 (sample SAMN13153365, study PRJNA577476) | soil metagenome | isolation source: 80 cm soil or saprolite under grassland replicate 1 | place: USA:California | collected 2016-06-15
CCATTTGTTACCGTACGGCTAACCCGTTATTACGGGGACATCGGCAGGTGGGCAGTTCGGCTGGGGCGGCACCCCCTTGAAAAAGTATCGAGGGGGCCCAAAGATTGGCTCAGGCGGGACAGAACTCCGCCGCTGAGGGCAAAGCCAGAAGCCAGTCTGACTGGATTTCTAAAGATACGAAATTCAGAGGCGAAAGCCGGGCTTAGCGATCCATCATGTCCCCACTATTGGGGGCTGGTGGTGACAGAAAAGTTACCCTAGGGATAACAGGCTCGTCGCGGGCGAGAGCTCCTATCGACCCCGCGGTTTGGTACCTCGATGTCGGCTCTTCCCATCCTGGTTCTGCAGCAGGAGCCAAGGGTGGGGCTGCTCGCCCATTAAAGGGGAACGTGAGCTGGGTTTAGACCGTCGTGAGACAGGTCGGTCTCTGCCTGACAGGGGTGTAGTTGTTTGAGGGGAAGTTGCCCATAGTACGAGAGGAACAGGGCAGCGCAGCCTCTGGTTTATCAGTTGTCCGACAGGGCAAGCTGAGCCGCTAAGCTGTTTAGGATAACTCCTGAAAGCATCTAAGGAGGAAACCTTTCCCGAGAAAAGACAGCCTTCTGTAAAGAGGAGGGCAGCTATAGAAGATAGCATTGATAGAATGGAGGTGTACGCATCGAGCTTTTTGCGAGATGTTCAGCCTGCCATTACTAATAGCCCAACGCACCTGATCTAAAACAAACTAGATGATTGGATTCAAAATCATTCAATACGATAGAATTCACTATTTTGTTCAGTTCATCAAATTGTTCTTTTGTATGACACCTTTTTTTATTTCTTTTTGATATTTCATAATCGTAATAAATAGGTCTTGTAAAGGATTGTTATAGTGATATCCAACAGTCTAAGGGATGTGTATAAAAAAAAAACTCATAACTCAAGAAAATTTTATAATGATTCTGTAAAGATCTTCCCTGGAGGTATTAGTCATAATATTCGATTTTTTAGACCCTATCCATTTTTTGTCAATAAGGCAACAAATAAACATCTCATTGACGTTGATGGCAATAGGTATGTAGACTACTGGATGGGACATTGGGCATTAATTCTAGGTCATTCCCCAAAAGTAGTTGTTAAGAAGCTTGATAGGCAAATACGTCAGGGTACACTATACGGTACTGCGAATGATATTAGCATTAAGCTAGGAGAAACCATAAAAAAATCGATCCCTATTAGCGAACTTTTAAGATTTTGCACTACAGGGTCTGAAGCTACAATGTATGCAATTAGAATTGCTAGGGCTGTGACTAAAAAAAGGATTATCTGTAAAACTATTGGTGGTTGGCATGGATTTAATACAGATTTGATGCAGTCTGTGAATTATCCATTTGAAATTGATGAAGGAGTAGGTATGACTGGCAGGGAGGGTGATTTTGTTGAATCAATTCCATTTAATGATTTAGACAGATCTATCAGATTACTAGAAAGTGTAAAGGATGATTTGGCATGCATAATTATAGAACCGTTATTAGGAGGTGGAGGTTGTATTCCTGCAGATATCAATTTCTTGAAAGGTTTGGAAGAGTATTGCAAAAGAAATGATATATTGTTTATTTTAGATGAAATTGTTACTGGATTTAGACTGAATTTTGGAAGTGTTTCCTCTCTATATCATTTGAATCCAGATATGATTACACTCGGAAAAATTGTCGGAGGAGGCCTTCCAATAGGAGTAGTATGTGGCAAAAAGGAGATAATGAAAGTAGCTAATCCTGTAGAGAATAGAAATAAGGAACAGCTATGTTATATTGGAGGTGGAACTTTTTCTTCAAATCCTCTAACAATGACTGCTGGATACGCCACCTTAGATTACATCAGCAAAAATCGTCAAACAGTTTATAATAAAATAAATAAGTTAGGAGATATAGCAAGGAATGGTTTAAAAAAATTATTTTCAGATTATGGATTGAAAACAGAGGTAACCGGCATTGGTTCCCTTTTTCTTACACATTTTCTCTCAAATAAAGTAAGTGAAATAACGAACGCAAATGATGTAGCTTTGTCTGATAATGATACGCTTACTAAATATCATTTCTCATTGATGGCAAAATATGGAATATTCTTCCTGCCTCACAAGATGGGCGCTATCTCAATTGTTCATGATGTAAAAGATATTCAGAGTCTCATTAATGCCACCGAAAAAATAATTGAATCGGATATCTCGACGATAATGAAAAACTAGTGGAGTTCAAATTTGTTATGAAATTTAAACTTACTAACTTGAACACAAAAGTTACAGGATAACGAGTCACTCATCAGTTTTGCAATAAATTAGTTGATATAGTACCAATAAATTCCATTATACTTGATCATCTTGGAGAAGGTTAAACATCTCCCGACTTTTTCAAGAAGTAAAACTAGTATTGATCTTCACAATTTTAAAACCTCTGATAAGAAAAAAATATGGGTAGAAGCTTTTGGATGTTCGGCTAATTTTGGAGATGCAGAAATAATCAAAGGTATACTTTACAATAACGGATATGACTTGACTTCCAGTAGAAAAAATTCAGACCTTAACATCATAGTCACATGCGCTGTAAAGGATGCTACCGAACACAGAATGATTTCAAAAATAAAAAAATATTCAAAAGAAAAACCGCTAGTTGTTGCTGGGTGTCTTCCAAAGACAAGTAAAAAACTGGTTGAATCCTTTTCTCCTTATTCATCTCTTTTAGGCCCACAGTCGTTAGATAGAACGCTGGATGTAGTTGATGCTTCTTTAAACGGTCAAAAAGTTGTGGCATTAGAAGACTCCGTGTCAACAAAGGTAAATCTTCCAAGAATCAGGCTAAATCCAGTAGTCAGTATTATTGAAATATCCAGTGGATGCCTTAGCGAATGTAGTTTTTGCCAAACGAAATTAGCAAAAGGGACTCTAAAGAGCTATAGAATTGGTGAAATAGTAAGACAAGTAGAAGATGATCTAGCAGCAAATTGTAAGGAAATTTGGTTAACTTCAACAGACAATGGTTGTTATGGATTGGATATGAAAACTGATCTAGTTGACTTACTAGAAAAGTGTTCCAATATTGAGGGAGAATATAAAATCCGTGTTGGCATGATGAATCCAATGTATGTTCCAAGGTTTCTAGATAGATTGATTCATCTTTATCAGCATAATGACAAGCTCTTCAAGTTTCTTCATATGCCGGTTCAGAGTGGGAGTGAAAAAATTCTGCGTAAAATGAAAAGGGGACACACTGCTAAAATTTTTCTTGATGTGGTAAAAGAACTAAGAAAAAAGATCCCAGAGATAACAATTGCTACAGATATTATTACTGGATTCCCCTCAGAATCCGAAAGAGATTTTGAAGAGACGCTAAGCCTTATTGAAGAATGCCAACCAGACGTCGTTAATTCTTCAAGATTTAGTCCTCGTCCTGGAACGGTTGCATCAAAATATCCAAGATTAAATACAAAGATTGTAAGAGAAAGAAGTACCAGACTACATCAGACAATCAAGAAAACATCAATGAGAAGAAATCATTTATGGTACGGATGGAACGGTAAGATTTTGATCGATGAACTTTTAGAGAATGGCAAGATAGAAGGTAGAAATTACGCATACCGGCCTGTAATAATCGATTTATCAAAAGTAAAAAAATTTGATCCAAAATGGTTACTCGGACAGTATCTATCAGTAAAAGTGGTAGAAATTTCAAATTATACCTTGTTAGGAGAATTAACTTTCTAATTCCTATACTTTTATCAACATTTTTGTACCAAATAAGATATTTGATTTAATCAACTAAATTTTTATTCTAATAATCCATGTTCTGATTAGGAGTTGATTTGATTGTCAGAGGATTGTATTGAATTAAGAAAACCTGCGTTGTTAATTGGAATCGGTAAAATTGGCAAAGATATCGTATCGAAATTAAACGATGTGGAACATGATTTTTTATTAATAAGCAACAATAAAGAAGACCTTGAAGTTTCCAGCTCGCTTCATATTGATTGTAAATCTTGGATAAATCCTTCGAGTTACAAAATCCGATCTTTTCTAGAGTTTCATAAAGAAGAGATATGCTCAAAATTATCAGAATACCAAACCATTATTTTAGTAACTAGTTTAGGGGAAAAAACAGGTATTGCGATTGCACCTATAATTTCGCATATTGCAAAGGACACACTCAACAAAAGACTTATCTCAGTTGTGACCATGCCATTTGGTCATGAAAAGGATCGATTATTTCAAGCTAGCATATCGCTAAAAAGAATATCATTAGATTCTGACATTAACTTTGTTGTTGACAATGACGCTTATGTGGAATTAAATCCTCACCTCACAATTGAAGATTGTTCGAAAATAACGGATGAAATAGTCCTCAATGCAATCAAATTAATTCCCCAGATAACATTGAACTTGGGAACAAACCTAGTTTCTGGAACTTTGAAAGAGAGCAATATTGAGGTCGGCATCAAAGATCTAATTGCACAACTATATTCATCATTGGGTACATCCTCAATAACAAAATCTGTTCTATATGTAAATGGTGCAAGAAATGAGCCAATTGGAATACTAAATGAAATGTTGAGTAATTTTCAAAATTCAATGGAAGGAGATACAAATGATGTTTCGTTTGTAGTTACTGATTCTTCTAGAAACAACATGCAACTCATAGCGTCAATAAAAGGAAGAACAAAATTTGATTCCTACGATCCCCTCAATCTTATACCTGACGAAAACATTTTAGATTGGGATATACCCGAATCACATCCGAACATAAATCTACCGTTACCCTTAATCGATTAGTTAGAAATTCATTATATCTGAAGGAATTTCAACCACATACTTTTCAGAAATTAGTTCAAAGTTAAATTCAACAGTCTAAATAATTTCTTTATTTTCTATTTACTTTTTTGCGTTTCTTCTTCTTTTTCTGCTGTGACTACTGACTCCTCTGCTGCTGACTCAGTTTCTGGCTCTGACATTTTTTCTTCGATAAATGAACTGACTACAACTGTATCGTCATCTTCTTTTATCATTCTCAACCTTATCTTCCTAGGTGGGTTAGTTTTTCCTCTAGACCAGATATGTCTATTCAAATCTTGATCTATCTTGACTTTGTCAGTCTGCATATGGTGTTGCGTAAATTCCTTTATGATGTTTATTACTCTATCAGTTCTTCTGTATTTTGGAGTATCCCAGGCCTTCGCTAAATTCACCGTGTATATTCTTGTTGTGTTTTCTTCAGACATTTTATCTCACTTTATTCTATCTATCCGACGTTCACATCCGACTTTCTCCAAGCTCTCCGCTTTGGATTCGTTCTAACGTGACGATGGGTTCTAATTATTACCCAGGCTGGCACAGGTCTATTTTGCTTGACTCTCCTTATCAGTCTCTTTTTTCTCGATGTATTCTTTCGTGCAGCCATTTTTTTAGACTGGTTTTTTGCCTAATTTTAAGTGTTGGTTTATTTTCTTGACCTTAGGTCTGAATCAGAATCAGGCAACTATGTTACGCCTAACATCCGTTGATGCCAGTGGAGGATTGATTCGAATATCTGATAGGTCAACCCAAATAAAAGACTAAAGGTTAATTCCCAACTAGGAGATGATAAAGTAAATGGAGACAGAATTTGTCTGTTCTATCTGCTACAAATTTTTGAGTACTATCTACGATAAGAGAAAAATGAAGTATCTACGTGTGATACCGGACCGTACATTATCTAAAGAAAGCTGCAAGAGCTTGTATCATAAAAAACTAACTGATTCGTTTAAGAGCTGATACAACTTTTCAAATGATTTTTTAATCAATCATTTCTAAATATTTTTCTGTCGATAGTTGGGTAGACCAATGATGTTTCTCTTTAGTTTTTGACCATAATTTTTCCTTCCATTATACCGGGGTGAATTGAGCAATAGTATCTATAAGAGCCTATTTTATCTGATGCAATTATTGTCGTAAAATCTTGTCCACTTGAAATAAATCCGGTATTTATATTCATTTCATCAATTATAAAATCATGCTTTCTAAAATCTTGATTTGCAATAGTAATTTTTAATGGCTGATTGATTTTAACAGTAATATCTGGATTAGTAACATTAAATTTATTATCTTTCATTAACAATAGTATTCCCTCACTTTTGGACAATTGGGTAGTATTATGAGAAATTAGATTCCCAATTCCCCATAATGAACCAACAACGATAAAGGAAATCGCGATAATAGCTATAATGTTATTGTTCAAGCCAATTTCTAAATTAGAAATTGGTATTGACAAATATTAAAATTGATCAATAATATTATAGAAATCAAATATTTTGTAAAGATATAAAATAATTAGAAGGTTAAAATGTATCTGCGACAGGTCGACTATTCCGTACTAGTTTCTGTTTTGGCATCAGCACTTGCTGGTGCGCTCTCAGTCTGACTCTGATTACTTTCAGAATCATTGACAATCTCTGCCGTTGCAAATCTATTTCCGACCTGGATTATCTTTATCTTTGTGTTTTGGCCGACCTTTCCATTCTTTACGAATATTACAAATCGCTGTATCCTTGCAATTCCATCTCCTTTTCTACTTAACTCTGTAATCTGAACGTCGTATTCCTTTCCAACTTCCACTGGTTTTGGTCCAAACATGTCGTTTGTCTTAAATCCGTTATAACTCATAGTTAACCTTGTCAAATATATATTCCACATATAAACTGTCAAAATTTGTCGAAATCAAGTTCCTATTCTGAAATTTTCATTGCACAAACTTCTTAGACATTCAATAGCTGATAGTGATGCCAGATAACTAGTTTTGGGATTTGTAGGACTCGGCACATTCTGAACAATAATATGGATTTCTCCAAAGCTCCCTTTACCTAGTATCTCATGCCTGTTTACCGATATCATCGGGTCTGCTATGATCTTTACTCGAGTCTTCTCTAAACCAATTCCAGCCAATGCAATTGAAACCGCTACATTAACATTTTGAGGAAATAATTGTATAGCTGTAATAGCATTCCCTTCAAAGAGGACTTTTTCATTTGAAATCTCTTCCAATTTTATTATTGAGTTTTTGAAAAATGGAGCGCCTACAAATGATTTGGGATGCTTTGTTGTTGTAATAGTTAAATAATCTAGATACTTTTTTACGCTCCTAATGGAGTCTAATCCCGCTATGGCACCAGTAGGTATCAATATTCTAGTATTATTCAAGTTCGATAAATTTTGCAATTCTGACAAGTATTCTTTATCTGAAAAAGCGCCTACACTCAACACCATAAGATCCTTCTTTGACTCGATGATTTTTTTACCATATTCCCTAACAGCTTCTTTTGAGGCACATTCAATTACAATGTCTAAACTGGTATAAATCGGAGAATTATAGAATTCATTAAAATCTGAAAATAAGTGCAATTGACTATCATAATCGACTGAGCTAATGACTTGAGATTCTTTATCAAATAATGCTACGATTTTGGCATTTGGAATCTCTTGTCTTCTTATTGCTGCTATGATCTCTCTACCAATGCTACCATAGCCTATTACTCCAACTTTTTTTTCCATCTTTTATTAGTTTCACTTATTCAATATTTGGATTTACATAATTCCTAGTTTATACTGAAAGATGTTCGAAATAAGATAAAAGCGTAGATATTCAAATCAACGTCTTCTACCCATACGTTCTGGTTTTCTTTGTCCAGGTTGACGTCTTTTTTCAAATCTCTTGACAAAATTTATTTTGTTTCTTAATTTTGATATTGGGCTTACTCTCTTCTTTCCTTCAATTTTAGGAGTTTGACCTCTTACTTTTCCCGCCTTTGTTAACGATCCATGAGTCGGCATTTGACTTATGTTGACTGTGATATAATATATTTATTACTGCACAATTTCTCCTATGTTCTCAAAATTAAATCGATGTGGCAAGTATTGCCCTTACCATATGTGAAATAGGCAATGTTATCCTAAATTATGTTACTTTAAATCTATAATCATGTAAAACAAGCGCATCAGATGACATTAGTCCAATCAATGCATTTCGATCAGATAAACTCGCTGAAGAAAGAGCGCAACGCTGTCGTTTTGGCACACAATTACCAAATTCCAGAAGTCCAAGATGTAGCTGATTTTATTGGCGATTCATTGGCATTATCACGAGAAGCTGCCAAAACAGATGCTGACATTATTGTGTTTTGTGGTGTACATTTTATGGCAGAAACTGCTTCTATACTATGCCCTGAAAAGACAGTCCTTATCCCCGATCTAGAAGCAGGTTGCTCACTTGCATCGACTATTAATTCATATGAATTAAAGAAATGGAAAGAAGAACATCCTAATGCTGTCGTGGTAAGTTATGTTAATACCAGCGCAAAAGTAAAAGCCCTTTCTGATTATTGTTGTACTTCATCTAATGCAGTTAAGGTTGTAAACAGCATACCAAGTGATACCGATATCTTATTCTTACCTGACATGTTTCTAGGTTCATACGTAGGACTGGTCACTGGCAGGAAGAATCTGTATGTATGGCCAGGAGAGTGTCATGTTCATGCGGGTATCACTACAGCTGACATTAATAATATATTTCAAAAATACAAAAATGCAGAATTCATGATCCATCCTGAATGTGGATGTACTTCATCAACCTTGTACAGTTTGGCATCTGGTGATATTTCTAAAAAAGCTCACATATTGTCTACTGAAGGAATGATGCAACATGCTAAAAAATCAGAGAGTAGTCAATTTGTTGTTGCAACAGAGACAGGTATCATGTATAGAATGAAGAAAGAAAATCCAGACAAAATGTTCATACCAGTTAAGGAAAATGCCGTCTGTAAATATATGAAAAAAATAACAATAGAAAAAGTAGTGGATTCTCTTGTGCACAAACAATATGAGGTGAAGGTTCCAAAACATATTGCAGATAGAGCGAGAACTTCTATTGAGCGAATGTTGACGATATCCTGATCAAGGAGTCAATGAAATCATTATTGAAGTAACGAATTTTGATAATAATTAATAATTTAATTAATTGATTTCCATGGAGAAATCAATTGACTGACTAGAATGAGTTAATGAGCCTACTGATATCATATCTGGTAAAGTAGTTGCATAATCTTTGATATTCGAAATATTCACACCACCTGAAATTTCTACTAAAATTTTTTCTCGTAAACCAGATCTCTTCAAATACGATATGGTTTTCTGAGCTTCTTGGGGTGAAAAATTATCTAGCATTATAATATCTGCACCACTTTTAATAGCCTCTACTGACGATTTCGTATCGCTAACTTCACATTCTATCATGATATTTTTACCAGCTTTCAGTTTAGCCTTTAATATAGAACGTCTAATCGAACTGGTTACCGCATGATGATTATCCTTTATTAGTATCATTTCGTCTAAAGAATTTCTATGTGCATATCCTCCGCCCAATACTATTGATTTCTTGTCAAAGAATCTTAAACCCGGTGCAGTCTTTCTGGTGCCCGTGATCTTTATATCATTTGATACAGTTCTTACTATATCCACAAATTTCTTAGTATCGGTAGCAATTCCGCTCATACGCATTATCAAATTTAACGCGGTCCTTTCGGCTTTTAGAATCGACCTCGTATTTCCCTTGATCTTCATTACCTTCCGACCATTTTTTACAATATCGCCGTCTTTAACTAGTGCGTTTGATTTACAATTGCAAATATCAAATATTGTACGAACTTCCTCCAGCCCTGCAACCACTGCAACTTCTGATTTACAAATAATAGACGACGAGGATTTCGAATCTTCATCGACTATGTACTCACTTGTGAGATCGCCTTGTCCGATATCTTCTCTGAGAAATCTAATGAGGGATTCTCGTAAATTAAAATATTGATTTAGATCTTTTGATTTTTTTTTAAAAGTCAAATCAAGTTACTTTTAGTGCATATTTATGTGGAGTTGATATTTGAAGTGTGGATGCAACCAGTGAATTCTTTGAATCAAATATTACTATTGTACCCGACCAGTCAGACGAAAGGTCGGTAGACTTGCAGACGGGACATACCTTTCCAATAGTAATTGCTTTACATTTTTTACACGCAAGTTCCTTAGCCATTTAAGCTGGCACTGTCCCTTTCTTTTCTTTTTGGCTAGTTGTGACAGGGGTTTTAGCCTTCTTTATCTCTTCTTCAATCCACTCAAGAGCACCCAGAAATGGCTGTCTACAGGTAATTCCAATTTTGCCCATGGCCGAGCCTTTCCCCAAACTAATTGCAGTTACTCTAGCTCTGAGCTTTGAACCAATCTTAAGCGATTTGGCTGATTGATTTGCAACTATCACCCCTTGCTTGACATCACTTTTCAGATAATCATCCGTAATTTGAGAAAGGTGTAACAGTGCATCAGTTGGCCCTATCCTTACAAATGCACCAAAATCCGTAATTTCAACAATTTCTCCTTCCACAATTTCTTGCAATTTGGGATAAAATGTTAAGGCCTTAAAAGACACCTTGTGAAAGGTGGCACCATCACCGGAAACCAATTTTCCAACCTTATTTGTTTTTGCATCAATAATCATAATAACATAGCCCAATTCAGGATTTATCATACTTTCATATTTCTCCCTAAGAATTTCCATCGTGGTTTCATTAAGAGATTTTTTCATCATACTTGGAGGTATTCTTACAACATCATCCATGTGTATTATCGCAAACATTACTTATTGTCAATTGGTTTAAATTATCAATTTATGAACCTTTTCATTATTCTTGACTTTTAGTATCAAGGTGCATACTATTGTATGATTTAAATATTCTCGGGAAGAGTACGATAGTATGGTCTCAATAGAGCAAATCATGTCAAAATTACAAACAATAGAAGATCCCGAATTGCATAAAGACATAGTGTCAATGGGCATGATTAAAGACCTTACGATTAACGATGGAAAAGTTGGATTTACATTAGAACTTACTACCCCTGCTTGTCCTTTTAATAGTGAAATAGAAGAATCGGTTCGCAATTCTATGATGGACCTGGGGATTAAGGATCTTGATCTCAAAGTAACTGCAAGAGTAATGGAAGGACGTTCAATTTCAATGGATGAATTGCTTCCTGGTGTCAAGAACATACTTGCTGTTGCAAGTGGTAAAGGAGGTGTAGGAAAAACAACAGTTTCTGTTAACCTCGCTCTGGCTTTGTCAAAGACCGGTGCTAAAGTTGGTTTATTAGATGCTGATGTCTATGGCCCAAGTATTCCTCTGATGTTAGGACTCAAAAACGCACCTGAAATAATTAATAATAAAATAGAACCTGTCTTGGCTCAAGGAGTAAAAGTGATTTCAATGGGATTCTTTTATGAACAATCACAGCAAGCAGGAATCTATAGAGGTCCAATAGTGGCTGGAATTGTAAAACAATTTCTAACTGATGTAAACTGGAGTGAGCTTGATTATTTAATAATTGATTTACCCCCGGGTACTGGAGACGCACCATTAACATTAGCACAAACAATACCTATAACTGGAATAATTATAGTTACTACTCCTCAAGATGTGGCAATGAATGTCGCAGTAAAGGCGGTGGGCATGTTTAACAAATTGAATGTACCTATTATAGGAGTCATAGAAAATATGAGCTATTTAGAATGTCAACATTGTAATAATAAGATAAGTATTTTCGGTACTGGAGGTGGTCAGAAAATTAGTGAACAGTTCAATGTTCCTTTCATTGGGGAGATTCCTCTCCATCAACAGATAATGACTGCAAGTGACAGCGGTAACCCAGTAACAATTTCAGAAGCAAATAATGGCCATGCAATCATATTTGACAAAATTGCCCGTACTGTTGCTGGAAGAATCAGTATTATCGCCTCTGAATTGCAGGATCAAGAAAAATCAGCAAATGAACAGCCAAAAGAAAAAGAACCTCAAAGTGTCAATACCGCCTGATATTCTTAAAGAGCTGAAAAAACCATTAGGTAAGTTAATTTTTGATAGTGATATCACAGAAAAAAAAATAAGAAAAGAAATTGATGGCTCTAACCATAAGATAATAACAATAGGCGACCGTTCTACAGACAGATTTATTTCCTTTGATATTCTTCCTAACCTGGCTATAATTGACGGAGTTGAAAGAAGGCAAGACAAAAGTTCTATCTTGCTTGATAAACTGAATGATCTAAAAGCTAAAGGCATAACAAGAATTTCTTGTATTAATCCAGCTGGATCTATTACACATGAGGCAGTTACTAAAATCAAATTTGCACTTTCAGTTGAGAAGAACTTTGTTTTGCAGGTTGTTGGTGAAGAGGATTTATTGACTCTACCTGTCTGTTACTTTGCACCGCGTAATTCAGTAGTATGTTATGGTCAGCCATTGAAAGGATTAGTTATTATCAAGGTCAATGATTCTATACGGCAAAAAGCTAAAGAATTAATGAAATCAATAAATAATAAATTATTAACGGGGTATGATGATGTGGTGGCTGTTTGAAATAGAAGTGATCGAAAAAACATAATTTTCTGACCCCGCTAAGATCATTTTTTTGTGAAAATATCAAAATTATAATACTAAGCCTTTGCACAACGTGAACAATATTCATACATGACAAGAGCACTCGCATTTTGACATCTTTACGTCAAAAGAGCAGTCATGATCCGATCCGCATGAATCCCCTATCGGCCATTCACCAGGGCATTCGGTATGACGATTCCTTTTACAAAAGAAGGTAAGTGTCATTTGAATTCAACTGGAATATTGTTGTTTGAATATTTGAATATTTATATTTCATTAAGACATGAGATAAACATAAAGTATATTATTTGAATAAATTTTATAAAGTATTGCATGAGCAGCAAGGTTGCTATTATTTGTATTACTAAAAATGGAATCAATATATCAAAAAGAATAAAAGAAAAAATTCCATCAGCATCAATTTATGCACAGTCAAAACATAAAGATTCTTCTGATGGGATTATCTGGTTTGAAAAAAATACAAAAAATATGATTGAAGAGGTTTTCAAAGAATATGATAGTATCATATGCATTTTTTCATTGGGAGCTGTCATCCGTTTAATATCAAATCTTTTGGTGGATAAGAAGACAGACCCTGCAGTTATCGTGATAGATGATAAAGCAAATTTTGTAATAAGTGCACTCTCTGGTCACTTGGGAGGTGCAAATGCGTTATCTAAATCCATTGCAGATATTTTGAATTCAACAGCTGTAATCACCACCGCCGCAGATGTTAATGAAACAATAGCAGTTGATCTTTTAGGTAAAAACTTTGAATGGCGTATCGAAAACTTTGAAAACGTTACCAAGGTTAGTGCACATATGGTAAATGAAGAAAAAATAGGAGTTTACCAAGACACTGGTGAAACAAAATGGTGGGATAAAGAGTTACCAAACAACGTAACAATAATACAAAATATTGATGAATTAAAATCAGATAATTTCAAGGCAGGTTTGATCATCTCTGATAAAATTATAACAGATCCCCTGGTGATCAGAAAATCTGTAATTTATAGACCAAAGAGTCTTGTTGTAGGATTGGGTTTTCACTGGGACACCGCTGAGAAAAGTATAGAGGATGGAATTATGAAAGTGTTGACGGAGAATGGTTTGTCTTTTCTTAGCATCAGAAATCTCTCAACCATAAGTAGGGGAAAGTCTAGTACCTCACTAGGATCCTTCTCGGATAAACATGGAATTCCTCTAGACTTTTTTGATAAAGAGAAACTAAATAAGGTGATGGTCCCGAACCCCTCGGACGTCGTAAAAAAATACGAAGGAACGTCAAGTGTTTCAGAAGCTTCATCCATACTTAGTTCAGGTGGTGAGCTTATAGTCACGAAGCAAAAATTCCCTCCCAATCTTACAGTTGCAGTCTGTCGGATAAATTACACTAAGGGAGGTAAGTAGTGTGAATAGGGCTCTGTTACTAATTGATAGAGGCAGTAGGGAACCTGAGGCTAAAGAAGAACTTTCGCAATTGTGCACTTTGATTAAGCAAGAAAGTGAATACGTCTATGTGGGTCATTGCTTCCTTGAGGTTATACCCCCCTACATTGAAGAGGGAATTAATACATGTATCTCCAACAATGTGGATTCTATTACCGTCATGCCCTACTTCCTATATCCAGGAATGAAGCTGAAAGACTCTGTAATAAAGACAGCTAAAATATGTTACGATAAAAAAATAAAGGTGGTGATTGCCAAACCCTTGAGCTATCATACTACACTTAATTCGCTTATAAGAGATAGAATTAGTTTTACCAGAGAAAAAAATAAGATAGTACCAGCAGATAACAAGTGCGACATACTTGTAATAGGTCACGGAAGCAGCGACAAGAATGCTAGGACGGCATTTGTACATACGGTTAATAAATTAAAACCATATTTTAGAAGTGTTACTTTCTGTTTTCTGGAACTGGATGAACCACGGATAGCTAATGGGATAGAAAAAATAATTTCCAGCAATCCTAATGCAATGATCATCGTTCCCTACTTCCTACACAAAGGAGCCCACATAAAAAATGACGTTGTCAAAGATATCAAATTTGCTTTGACAAAATATAATCTAAAAAATATTCCGGTATATATTACAGGGCATTTTGGAGTAGACCCAAAACTAGTAAATATGGTACTTGAAAGGGCAAAGGAGGCAGAGGAAAAAGTTGGCTGAAAGTAACGACACAGTAAAAAGGGCAATCAGGGCAAAGTCTAGGGACATGTCAGAGGCTTCCTTGGGTATAGAAGAAAAGAGTATGAAAATAATTGAATCAGAGATAGGAACTCATGGTTATAGCCCATCACAATGGAATATTGTCAGACGTGTTATACATGCTACTGCCGATTTTGATTTTGCAAAACCTGACAAAAATAGGATTATCTTCTCAGCTAACGCCATAGAAAACGCCTTTGAGGCATTCAAAAAGAGATGCTTCGTTGTTGTTGATGTTGATATGGTATTGTCAGGAATAAATAAAAAATCTGTCGCAAAAATTGGGACCGACGTGATATGTAACATAACTAACAAGGACGTACTCAACATATCCAAAAATGAGAATAAAACTAGATCTAAAGTAGCAATGAGATACTCATCAAAGGAAATTGACAGTGGAATTGTTGTGATAGGAAATGCGCCAACTGCTTTATATGAGGTAATTGAAATGATAAGGGAAGATGTAGCAAGGCCATCACTTGTCATTGGTATACCTGTAGGCTTTGTTTCAGCTGCAGAATCGAAATTTGAACTATCAAAGACTAATATCGAATTTATAACAAATACTGGAAGAAAAGGTGGAAGTCCTGCAGCTTCTTCAATAATTAATGCCCTAATGCTCATGCATATCAATAATGTGAACTGATGAGGATGAGTAACAATACCAGGGCTGCACATACTGCAGAACATGCTTTCATAGGATCGCTGCAAAAAATATTAAACAAGACTTTGAGTGTGAGAAAAGTAGAACACAAGGATTCACACAATATCGCATTTATAAAAGCGTCAGAAGTAGAACTGGATTTTGATAGCATAGTTTTGGCTGAAAAGGAAGTTAATCGACTCATAATAGAAGGACGAAAAATATTCCATCACTCATTCTCTTCACTGAATGAAGCCAAGAAGGAATTTCCTCGTTTGAGAGCCAATGAACCACGGTTGACCAATGTCGATAAAATTACTGTAGTTGAAATCGAAAATCATGATCTTTCTGCCTGCTCCATGGAACATGTCAGTAATCTATCTGACTGTATATTTTTTTTGGTAACTAACATGTCAATTAATGGTTCTGATTATGAGATAAGGTTTCTGGTTGGTAAAAGTGCGATGGATGAAGCAGTCAAAATGACAGAAAAAATTAATATTATTTGCAAACAAGTAGGATCAAATTATAATACTGTAGAAGCGACTATTAAGAAGCTTCACCGAGAAAGACAACACTATTACAACCAGTTGAAAAAATTAACAAATAAGGTACTGGCTGATATACCCGTTCAGCACTTTGATAATCAGAATATAGCTGTAGTATCCACAATCCTCGACAATATGGATTGGCGAACTATTCAAACCTTCGTAGCAGAAAGAATACTTGAAGCAAGAACAATTGTTATTCTAATTAATACAGATGACAATGATATGGCAAATCTTGTATTTGCAAGGAGTGGTGATGTTAATCTAGATTGTCCTAAAATTTTTGAAGACCTTAGAAAGGATCAAAAAATAGGGAAGGGGGTGGTAAGCCGAATTTCATTAATGCAAAAATAACAAAAACAATGTCAGACCAAATTGTAGAAGGTCTAATCAGTAAATCGTTAAAGTATCTATCCTCGTAAATTGGTTTTAGAACTCATTATTGCTAGAACAACCCTGTGAATGAAAGCTAGCGAATTATTGACAACATCAGACGATTACAGTGTCAAGCATTGTTCGTTCAGACCAAATTATAAAGAAGCAAGTTTATTTTTACTAGTTTCAATTGTTTCAATTTGAACAATTAATTTTCAAAATAATTCACCAACGAATCCTGTCCAGATATATCCTTAAGATCAGATACTACAACACCCATTCTCCTGATATTATCAAGAGAAATGGAATTGTTGTTAATCATCTCCTTTATAATAAATAATGAATTCCTGTGCAATTCGTCAAAGGATGCTGAGTATAGTTTTAGACTTTTCGAAAATGAAACATGCTGGAGGTTTTCTAAAATCAAAATTATAGTAAGGATCCTGAAAGCCTGTCCTTTATTGCTTAAATTTTCATAAACAGATGTACAAAGACTGGCAGTCGTCAAGTTAATCTGTTCAAAGTCAGCTATATCTTTTTTAAGGGTAACTATTTTACCGATTTGTTTTGATGTTCCCCGAACTTTTATCTGAGAATAGTCGATTGCATTTGATGCATTTACCAGAAAAGTTGCAGTTTTGTAGCCCAAGGCATCCCTCAATTCAAAAATACTTTTCTTTGAAATATCCGAAATAGACTCAATTCCCAATGATTCCAGCTTCCTGGCAGTTTTTGGACCTACGCCCGGTATATCCTCAATCTTACAATTTGATATAAAGTTCTTGGCGTCCTCTGGACTAACAACCGTTATTCCATTGGGTTTATTGATACCAGATGCTATTTTTGATATTAGTTTATTAGGTCCCACTCCAATGGAACAGGTCAGATTGATCTGGTCTTTGATATTTTTTTGCAGCGAGTTAGCAAAAATTTTTGCATCATCAAAATCCGAATTGGTGATCTTTGTAAAATCCACATAACACTCATCAACACTGACTTGTTCAAATAATTCTCCATAATTCTCAATTATTCTCATGGCATTTCTGGATATGTCATGGTAGTATGGCATATCAGTAGGAAGAAATATTGCTTCTACGTCCTTTAGTTTTGACTTTGCTAGTCTAATTGGCATTGCCGCCTTAACACCGTATTTTCGTGCTTCATAATTGCAGGTACTGACCACCCCGGAATCCTCTTCTCGTCCTGAATATACGCAAACAACACTTGGAATATTTCTTAATTCTGGCTTCCTTGTTTCTTCACACTGTGCATAGAAATAATCAAAATCAATATGAAATATTATTTTTTTTCCTATCTCACTTAAAGAAATATTCTCATTCAATACTAATTCATTAAATAATTCTTGGAATAAAAAATTATTCTATCTTGTGCTAACATATGTGAAAGTGGGAATTTATATATTTCAATGGTAGTAATATTGTTTGATACATGTTATGATATTATCTTATAGTCAATGAATTTATTTTCTTGTTGATGATTTCAGTAATTTTTTCGACATTCCGTAAATATAAAAGATTACCAATACGTCTTGGATTCAGTTTTGAAAAGGTCAATATACCAGAATAAAAAATATGTTTTACTCTCATTGCTTTTACTTTTGATATTCGTAACTCCTCTTGGAAGCACTATACTTTTGCCTGCTGGCGCAGAACCTCAAGCAAAAGGCGAATCAACTGCCGATACTAAAGTATTAGATTCCGATAATAGTAACATACAAGATAGAGATGTCCCGGTCGCCAAGATGGTTTATAAGAATAAGTCCTATGAAATGTCACCATTCGTAGTTGTGGAAAATGAAAATTTGAAAAGACTCAATTTTCCGCAATTGCCTGATGATTCCCAACCCGTAGCCCAGATATCATCAGACGAAAATATTTCATTTAATTTTTTAACAAAACCGAGAGAAATGAATGCGTTTTTTGTTGACTATGATGCAGACACAACAGAAATGACTCCTCTTCATAGAGTAGGAAAAAATCAGTTCAGTTTTGATGGTGTATATGGACCAAATACTCTAGAGCTCAGGGTAATATATCCTGACGGGAAATATGTGACGTATACATGCTTGATAGAAGTTAAGAAGCCTGAAGTTAAAGAAGTAAATCTATCATCGGACAATAATGGAATAATGAATAGTAGTGATGGTTCATATGGAAATCTTCAATCATATGATCCTGATTCATCTGGTTTTGATCAGAAATCTCCAACAGAGGAACACGTACTAAATCAATATGATAATAAGGTAAATTTGGCCAATGTTGAACAACATGACCAAAATGCAGACTTAGATCTGCTAAATAGTGATCAAAAGTCGACAAACACTTGTGAATATAATGAAATTCCAATAGCGGACGTACAAACTGATAGAAATACTAACAACTCTGATGTCAACTCTACTAATTCGACACATAAACCAAGGTGGACTGCATTGGATCTGGGTCAACAACAAAATATATGTGGTATTAAAGTAACTTTTGCAAACGTAGACAATGAGATAAAATTCTTCACACTAGAATTCTCAAATGATGGAAAACAATACACCCAAGCTGAATATTACTCAACAACAGGCACTAACTCGCCTTCAGAAATTTATGACCTAAAAGAAGGCCCTGTTAATGCTCGATTTATTAAAATAACTGAATTGGATATAACCGATTCAATCAAATGGATATCAGATCTTAAAGTTTTGGGAAACACTGAACTATGAAATCCATGATGGCCTGAAAATTTAGCTCACCAAGTCCTTCTTTTTAACACTTCTTTGTTGAATTCCGTATAGAATTTATTTTATCTAATAAATAATAGATTTATTGGAATATCCTGTTATTGTTGAAAAGGACGGTATAAAGATCAAACCTGAAAATATGATTGTTGATAAAATGTATTACTGTATTTACGACAACAAAGTCTATATTTTTTACAGAGATGAAGAAAATCTCACGCACTGTTACGAAGTCGATGATCCTCTGGTAGTCCAAGAAATAATCAATAATCCAAATAAATTGGAAGACATTCTGCTAAAGCATTCAAAGGAATGACAAATCAACAACTAATATATTTAGGATTATACGAATTTTTGGTATATTGGTAAGTATTTAACTTTTAGTTATCAGATAATAAGTGATCGAGTTATAAGCAAATTTGATAAAGTAGAACTCATAAAGTTCTATATGAGTGTAGCGTCCTTGGAGTCTCGGCAAATATCTCCTAAAGAAGGGTTGGTAGCGATAGTAGATGATGACTCGGACATTAGCATGCTATTTGCAGACGCTTTGCGTGGGGTTGATGGTGGAATTTCGGTTTTAACTTTTAATGACTCTTTAGAGGCTCTAAAGCATTTTACAAATAATAAAGAAAAATATATTCTAGTTATTTGCGATCTAATGATGCCTGGTCTAAACGGATTGGATCTGGTAAAGAAGATAAAAAAACTTAGTCCTAAAACTAGAACCATGATAACCAGTGGTTATGAAATTGATCCTGGTGAACTTCAAATCGACATAAAGAAGGGAATAATAGACAGAATTATTCAAAAACCAATTAGTATGAACGGTTTACGTCAGGAAGTAAAAAACCAAATTAACTCTTGCCAGTTAAGAATTAATAAAAAATAGATCTCCCTGCTTAGAATCTCTTGTCATCTCTACACGAACGACATCCACCGCTAGACAGTAAATGAGTGAGATAACGAAAAAAGTTGATGGACCTTTAACAGAAGAACGCCTTTTTCTGTTAAGGAGACAAATGAAAGGAAGACGATATTGTATGGATGAAGAAACAGAAATAATTTTTCTAGCAACTTTAGAAGACGTCAAGAAATATCATTATCGTCTTATTGAAAATTATTCCTTGGATGAATGGCTAGCAGATGCAGAAAATGACTATGAAAAATGGGCATTTACAAAATTTTATGGAGATCTCACTTATCTAAATGCTCTGGTTGAAAGCGATAGCGATGATAAACCTTAGCATTTTTATTCCTGCTAAGAAGATATTTTATAATTTCTAAAGAAGGCAAGTTAGTTAGTTAGTTTAAGCGCCATTAAATTAACTTAAATTCAAATTTTTAAATTAAATTATATATACACTTTAATTAGGATTTTATGATTTGCTCTAATAACATGACTTCAAGGGCTGAAACAAGAAGGGCAAATAATGAAATCTTGATAGGAAAGAAGCCTTTGATGACATATGTGACTGCAACATTGGTTCAATTAGCAAATGAACCAACAGTTCTTGTAAAAGCCAGAGGAAGAAGCATAACCCATGCAGTAGACGTAGCACAAATTATTGTTAAGCGTATGGGTAATATAGGATATAAAATTGGGCGTGTAAAAATAGATTCACAAATAATTCAATCTGAAGACGGTAGAGAGCGAAATGTTTCAACAATAGAAATAGAGATATCAAGGTAAAGTTTTGACTCTAATTTAGGGTATAATAGAATTTTGTCAAGGATCAATTGAGAACAATATAGATTTGAGACTTTACCTTTTTTCCAATTTTTAAAATTTGAATGTCAGGAAGATGTTATCGTTTAGCAAAAATTAATAACTGATATTCTTATGGCAATTTGATGGTTAATCGATGGCTGTCGTGGGGTAGAAGTATTGACAAGGCAATCTTAGCCGTTTTAGAGGAGCAAGCAGAGAATTTGGTAAATGCTATTTCCGCTTGGAAAAAATACTCACATCAATGGCATGGCTGGATATTCCAGTAAGTACAACTCATTCAATATCAGTAGCGATAATGGGTGTTGGTGCTACAACTAGATTATCAGCTGATCGTTGAGGCTTTGGAAAACGAATAGTTTATGCTTGGATAATTACGATTCCAGCAAGTGCAGTAGTAGCAGGTCTTATATTATATATAATCATAGTCTTCTGATATTCATGTAAATAAGCCAATACAGTTAATAGAAAATAAATCTATGATTTATATTCAATAAATGGTAACAGAATATTCTCTTCCAAAAATATCATCAATTAGTTTATGAATATGTTTGATATCTCTATAAAATCTAATTTCCGACATATCAGTTAAATCTGAACATATTTCAACAAAAAATCCTGATGTTCTCTTATTTATATACATCTTCTTGTTCGTATTCTTAGTTGACTCTATTAGTACTCCCTCATCAATGTCCAAATTTAGTAATTCATGTGATAATTTTTTTGAAACCATTACTATTGAGGGCAATGATGATTCAGAGCTAGTAACCTTTGAATTTTAATCTTGCCTTTATAATACGAACGAAGGTCTTTAACAGTTGTTTTCAATTAAGATTTCTCAAATGAAATTAGCCCTTCATTTTTAGATAAAAGAATCTATTAAAATAGAATGCAAACTATTCTCAAGTAATGCGATTAGCGGATTATCTGAATAGGTCTATTAGTCTATTCTGGAGCAAAACGTAATTTCTATCAATAACTATTCCGACATATTTTATTTTTCCTTTCTGAAATACTACCGCAATTTGAGAAATAATGTTTGTCCTTTCATATGGAAATCTACCCTCCTTGTGCGCAATTGAAATTTCATCAGGATGAATAAATAAAGGCATTTTGGAGACCTTTAGATTTTTTCTGTCTCGCATGTGATTTAACAGTTTGATGACAAGTTCTAAATCATGATCCACATTAGGTAACTCAATATTCTCTTTAAAAGTGATATTTTTACTAGTTTCATAATCAGGGGCATTTACCCATGCGATTCTATAAACGGTGGGAAGTTTGGTCCAATTATCGTTGAATTCTGAAATTTCAGAAAGAAGATATTGGATCTCCGTCACAGATGTCTTTAAATTTGATTCAATTTGTCTACGTTGATTTAAAATTATTTTCGCAATTTGTTCCTTTACATCTTCAATATTTTTGATCTGTTTGGTGTAGGATAACAACATAAAGTTACACGATTATTGCAATACTACACATACATTTACGATTTGCTAGTGAGATTTAGCCTTAGTGAATAAACTACTGGTAAAGGCAAATATACACTACGGTCACGAGCCTTTTCAGTCAAGAAAATTTCAATCCACTTGGACTTGTATACCCTATAAGATCCTGACCTAATATTACATCTTGTTCTGGTGGAATGTATTCTATAATGCCATGTTTTTCTATTCCAGGATCCTTCTTCTGTGTTACAAGAGCTACTATTATAAAAGCAACAAACGATACTATTGGCGGTATCATTGTATCAAGGCCAGCAAGTTCTGGGGGAGTTGTGAAAAATAGTAACAATCTGAGACCAGATCCCAAGATCAAAGATGTGATGGCAGCATACCAATTTGATTTCTTCCAAAACAAACCCAAAGTAAGCGGAGCCCACGCGCCAGCAAAGACAATATCAAAGGCTAAAATGAGATAGACACCAGGCTGGGGCAATAGATAGCCCAGAGTAAATGCAGCAGCCATCATTGGAATAGTAAATATTCTTGTAGTTCTCAATAGCTTTCTATCTTCCATACCTGGTTTCTTTAACCACTTTTTCAATATGTCCCGTTGTATAATATTTCTTGACATGACGCTTGATATTGCGAGTAGCCCTCCATTAGCCGTTGACATGGATGCACCCAATACTCCCATTAATAGGGCAATTCCTATGGCAAATGGTACGTGATTTATAGCCAAGTCAGGATATGCTGTAAACGGATCGGCTAAATTCGGAAGGAAATATAGAGCGACAATTCCCATCATGCTTGTGGGAATTATTGTAAGTGCAGTTAGTCCTCCTCCCATGAAAGCCCCCCGTTGTGCTGTCTTGCCATCTTTGGCTGCAAAAACTCTTTCCATAAAATCAAGCGCGACTATGTCACCAAGACCTAATGCTAAAATTCCTGCCCAATTAACGAGGGCTCCATTTCCCATATCAGTTAGTCCAGAAAGATCAAGGTAAGAAGGCGGTGCATTACCTAGGATGGTACCAAAATCGACTCCTGAAAATCCCCCAGCGAAAAATATGAAAGCAGCCCAAAATGCAGCTATCGCTAGATAAATTTGGAATATATCTGTATATGCAGAAGAAAAGAGGCCACCGGCAAAAGTGTAAACTAGTACAACCAGTGCTGCTATGAGCATTGCCCAAAAGAAATCAATATGTAATACAGCAGAAAGGATAAACCCACTAGCAGCAAAGTTACCAGCCACCAGAACTATAAAGCTAATCATCATAAGAATAGCAGAGATACCTTCCGGTCCTGCTCCAAACCTTCTATAGTAAAAGTCAGGAAGAGTAAGCATTGACATCTTGTTCAATTTTTTGCCATAAAATGCCCCTGTAAGGACCAAACATACGGCAAGTCCTATAGGAATAACAGCCCCGGCCCAAAAACCAAATTGGTATACCAGAGAAACATTACCAAGAGAGGAATTTCCGTCTATTGATTGAGCAGCCAGCATTGTACCTACAAAGAAAAGCGGAAGACTCTTGCCAGCAACCATAAATCTTCTACTGCTCTTCTTTACTAGCCTTGAGGTTAATGTCCCAACAACCAAAGATGCAGCCAAAAAAGCAATAACACCGACTCCGTACCAGTCAAGTGATGCCATCCATCACATTTTATTTTCATATATATAAGGATTTAATACAAAAGAGAAAATTTACTAAGAAATTTACAATTCTTGAAAGATTTATAATAATTATTTTCTAAAAAATGATAACTCTGATAGAGTTGTGCAATTGGCTGTTGGCTTCCAGTATTGATGCAAGATTTTTGCTGGATTTTCACTCATGTTCAGCAATATTTAAAAAATATAATACAATTAAAAAAATAGACAAAATATGGGTATGGAATTTTATGGCAAGTCCTACAAAAGTAACGATGAGCCAATTTTTGTTGGAATACCTACTTTCTTGAAACTACCTTGGCTAAGAAGTCACGAAGAGCTAAAAAGTGTGAAGCCAGATGTAGCCGTAATTGGAGAACCTTTTGACTTTGGTACTACAATTCGACCTGGAGCAAGATACGGTCCACGAGCAATTAGGGCTGCGTCAACTGTGCCATCACCACCGTATGAGCATTTTAATATAGAAACAGGAGTTGATCCATTTGGGGTTTTTAGAACTGTAGACTATGGTGATGTAGTCGTGTCACCTGGTGATGTCGTTGAATCCCACAGAAGGATGACAGATAAAGTCAAAGAGGTTCTAGATATAGATGGCATTCCAATTATGTTGGGAGGAGATCATTCTATAACTTTTGCAAACGTCCGTGCATTTGCGAAGAAGTACAAGAATATTGGAATGATCCATATTGATACTCATGCCGATTGTGCGCCGCAAGGATTGTGTGGATTCAAGTACGATCATGGTGCACATATTAGAAGAATAATGGAGCTTGGCTGTCTCAAAGGAAAGAACTATACTCTGATAGGACCACGTGGGTATTGGCCTGGACCTGACTTGTATAAATGGATGGCTGACCAGGATTTCCAGTGGTTCACAATGCTAGATGTTGAAGAGCTGGGTATTGATAAGATAGCAAAAGAGGCTGCGGACAGAGCAAATGATAACGTTGATGCAGTGTATATAAGCTGGGACATAGATACTTTTGATCCCGCTTATGCTCCCGGTACAGGAGAGCCTGAACCAAATGGCTTGACATCAAGGGAGGGCATGAGGCTGATGCGGCTTCTATCTACCTCGTTTGATCCAGATAGATTTGCATTTGATTTGGTTGAAGTAGCCCCCAATTATGATGTAAGTGATGGTAACTCATATAATGGTGGGATCACCTCAGGTTTAGCAAACAGACTAATTGTCGAACTATTGGCAGGCTTATCACTAACCAAAAAGGGCATGACTGAAGGAAACCCGGTGAGACCGAAATTCTACAGGGGACAGGGTAATACCTATGACTTTGGTAAAGGACCAAAGGCCAATATCCCAAAGAGACCTTCACTAAGCTATGGTAAAGATGCCAAAAAATAATTAATGGACTTGTTAAAGTATTCTGATAGAAGTGACAGTTACTGTGCAAGGAGAACCCGATACAGCTCCTTTCACAAGAATTTATCAGTTTTACAATAAGACGGACTACATCATACTGTCCAATTCGATCAAGACTATAAATAAAAAATTATCAAGAAAAATGAAGATAAACATCAACGAAACGTTATACATTTATCTTAAATACCTCATTGATCAATTGCGTTCGCATGAGAAAAGAAATGAAATAATAAAAAATGCTTCAAAGCTCTTAACACCGGATCAGGTTATGATTGGCGTACCAGAAAGCCTCAGAAAGATTAATTTCAACATTAAGCTTAGGAGCACACAAAGACTGCGCATAACAATAAAAGAACCGATTTCAACTACGAGCTATATTCTTGCTCCTTAATCGAAAGATAATCAAATATTATACCAGATACCCAATTTAGAATATAATCTAGAAATGCCAATCCAAATTTCTTATGCTAGAAAGTGGTCTTAAATATAACACGATCTTATTTCAACTGAAGCGATAAAGACTATAATTGTAATGGACAAGACACATACCGAGTTGTACCTAAATCAGTAATAGTGATGCATAGGTCTCTGTTGTTTTCCTAATCTATCAAAATGATCATGTGGTTTATTTCCGCCCTTATGTGAATGTGTAGTACCGTCTATATGGGTATGAGTATGTCCATGGATTTCAACTGGTTTTTTCATAAGTACGTCATCTACTCGCATAAGCAAGATAACCACTTCTGTAGCAGTAATAAGAACCTGTTCCTTTACCATTAGCGGCTCAGCTACATGCAAATTCATCATATTGTCTATTTTTCTATCAATTGCATTAATCCCATACCAGTCATGACTGTTGTTGTATTGATAATCTCTCCTTGATTTTTTACTATCATTTAACAGAGATTGAGCATAGACTTTTTCCCTCAAATCGGTCCCTACATCCATCGTATTCATTCCGGCATTTTTGGCTATTGTTAGTGGAATCTCTTCAAGGGCTTCTGCAAATTTTTGGATCACAATTTGTTCCTTACCAGAAAATAGATACGAACGGTCCTTAATCAATTGGGCAATGAATGCCTCTATCGCACCACCTCCAGGAACAATTTTAGGTTCCATAATGAAATCTCTCAAAACATAGATAGAATCCAGGACTGTACGATGAAATTCATCAAGGATTTTCTTAGAACTAGCGCGTAAAAGAAACGTAATTGACTTTGGATTCCTACAGCCATCAACGAAAACCATTTTATCATCACCCACAATTTTTTCGTATACCTCTGCAGCATAACCAATATCGGTGCTGCTTATCGTGTCAAGATCTCTGACAACTTTGGCTCCAGTAGCCTTTGCCAACCATAATAAATCGTTTTCTTTAACTCTTCTAACAGTTAATATTCTGTTCTTGGCAAAATGATTCAATGCAAGGGGATCAATGCCTCCACGAGAAAAAATCACATTAGCACCAGACTTGATTACAAACTGAATCTTTTGAACCAAGTTACGAGTCTTGCTATCAAGGAAAAGTGTAACTTCGGCCGGATCTGAAATTCTAATTTCTGCATCAGTCTTAGAGCGTTCATCTTGAATGTCATTGTCAAGTAGTAAAATCTGTGCGTTTTCGATAATTCGAGGCATCGACGATTCATCTATTGTTTTGTCTATTACTGTTCCAAGAACAAGTTGCATATCAGAACTAATTCCTATTTTTTCTTCGATTTTGATATCATCTACATCAAGATAGCTTTTTGAAAAATCGGCAACCCTACATATTCCGTCAACAACAAGACTGGGAATTTTCATCTCTTCAGTAAAGTGAGAAACTGCTTTTGAACTCAAACAAGTATTAACAAGGTATTTCATTATCTTTCTGTCATAATTTGTTGATTCCTTGGCAACTTTCCTAATAATACTAATTGCCATCTTCAACGCATTATGATAACCGTCTGAGATTAATGCGGGAGAAATACCCATTTCCAATAAATCTTCTGCTTTTTCAACTAGCGCTCCTGCAATTACCACAACTGAGGTAGTACCGTCTCCGACAGCGTTATCTACTGCATTGGACGCTTCAATTATTACCTTTGCAGCTGGATGTTCAACATCAATCTTTCTTAGAAAGGTTGCACCATCCTTAGTAACGGTCGATTCACCAAGAATATCAATAAACATTTTTTCAAGTCCTCGGGGTCCCAGAAAACCTTTTACAAGATCAGCAATCAATCTTGCAGCAAGAAGATTATACCTGATGGCTTGAGTGCCATACGTTCTCTTTACACCATTACCAAATAACTGAAAATTTTTACTCTCCATGGAAAATTAATCTCAACTTGATAAATTGAGATCAATTATAAATATATGACTTTATAATAAATTTTGAACTTAAAATGTTTCTATCCCCACGAGATATTGATAAATTATACATTTTTATGAGCGCAGAAGTCGCACGAAAAAGAAAAACAAGAGGCTTAAAACTCAATTATTCTGAATCGGTAGCACTAATAGCTGATCACATTCTTGAAGGCGCACGAGATGGCAAGTCGGTTTCTGAACTTATGAAATCCGGAAGACATGTGTTACAAAAGGATGATGTATTAGCCGGAGTACCGGAACTAGTACAAAGTGTCCAAGTAGAAGCAACCTTTGATGATGGTACCAAACTAGTAACCGTTCACAATCCCATTATTTGATTAATGGAGCCGACAAAGTATGATCCCCGGTGAATACCTTTTGTCTAAGAATCCAATAGTGGCTAATGTAGGAAAAAAAACAATAAAAATTAATGTAAAAAACACAGGAGATAGACCTATTCAGGTAGGCTCTCATATGCACTTTTTTGAAACAAACAAAGCCTTAGTATTTCAGAGGAGTAAAACTTTCGGATTTCATCTAAACATTCCGTCGGGAACTTCGCTACGGTTTGAACCGGGAGATTCAAGAATTGTACAGTTAACAGAATTTGGTGGAAAAAGAATTGTTTTTGGTTTTAATAGTCTTGTTAATGGTAAACTTACTAACAAACAAAAAGAAATTTCCCTCTCGAAGTTAAAGAAAAAAGGGTTCATGGAGGCAAAATAGACTTGGTTCTAAAAATTCCTAGGAAACAATATGTTGAACTATACGGGCCGACAAAAGGAGACAGAATCAGACTAGGAGATACAGATCTTATAATAGAGATCGAAAAGGATCTAATAACATATGGAGACGAACTTGTTTTTGGAGGGGGCAAGAGTATTCGAGATGGAATGGGACAGGCAAGTGGAATAGAAAGCAAATATTCCCTAGATCTTGTGATTACAAACACTATACTAATGGACCCAATGATAGGTATTGTCAAAACAGATATCGGTATTAAAGATGGATTGATTTTGGGTATAGGCAAAGCCGGAAATCCCAATGTGATGGATGGAGTATCTAATAACATGATTGTCTCTTCAAATACAGAAGTTATTTCAGGCGAACACACTATTTGCACTTCAGGAACGATTGATACTCATATACATTTTATTTCACCTCAACAAATCGTAGAAGCAATATGCAGTGGTACTACTACGATGATAGGTGGTGGAACAGATACACAGATAGCAATCCATACCGACACCCTGAATGAATGTGGATATGTAGATGATACAATAAAAGCAATCTCGGGTAGAACGATTCATACATATCATACCGAGGGGGCCGGTGGAGGACATGCTCCAGATATACTAAAAATTGCCGGTGAAGTGAATGTACTGCCTTCATCAACGAACCCAACAAGACCATTTACTGAAAACACTCTCGACGAACATCTTGACATGATGATGGTCTGTCATCATCTGAATCCTTCAATAGCAGAAGATGTTGCATTTGCTGAATCCAGAATAAGAGCTGAAACCATAGCCGCAGAAGATGTGCTACATGATTTAGGTGCGCTTAGCATGTATTCTTCCGATAGTCAAGCTATGGGTAGAGTTGGTGAAGTAACAACTAGAGCTTGGCAAACGGCAGACAAAATGAAAAAGATGTCAGGAAGATTAAAACAAGAGAAAGGCAATAATGACAATCTACGTGTCAAGAGATATCTAGCAAAACTTACGATTAATCCTGCAATAACACATGGAATTTCAGAGTATGTAGGCTCACTTCAAGCACGGAAAATAGCCGATATTGTAATTTGGACACCACAATTTTTCGGCATAAAACCCAAGCTCATTATTAAAGGAGGTTTTATCGCATATTCTCTCATGGGAGATCCAAACGCTTCGATTCCAACTCCAGAGCCCGTATATTATCGACCAATGTTTGGAGCCATGGGTAAAGCTAAATATTCTACATCAGTAACATTTACTTCAAAGAGGGCGATAAGAAGTGGTCTTCAAAAGAAACTCGGCCTAAAGAAAAAACTTTTACCTGTGAAAAACTGTCGCAACATATCCAAGAAAAGTATGATATACAATAATCTGATACCTAAAATAGAAATCGATCCCGAAACTTACGTTGTTAAAGTAGATGGAAACATAGCGACTACCGAAGCCGCAAAAAAGCTATCATTGTCACGGTTGTACAATCTATTTTAATTTTTCAAAATGTCTTAAAATCATAATGCTTATATATTTTGCAAATACATTTTGATTTATGAATCCCGTCCGTACAGAAAAGGAAGTCGAATCAGTAGCAAAAAAAGCAACAGAGGCTCTCTATGGTGACAATATTGAAGACTTTAAGATTAGAACTCTTCTTCCATTTCCAACAGAACAAAATAGAGAAGCTTGGGACGCTCAAGTTACTTTCTTACTCGATGGTCTACAATATACGGTTGACCTCTTGATTAACGAAAAAAATGGACAGATAACAAATACAAGGCTTATAGATACAATGGTTCCGTTATAAAATTAAAGTTATTGGAACTATATCCGGAATTTCCTGCTGGATACATTGTAATGCGCTTTTTTCAGTCAGTTAATAGTACAACTGACTCTCCTACCCTTTTTAGAAAAACATATTTAATCAGAATAAAAATATGAGCTCCCAGACACTCTACTTAGCAAAAAAGAAGAGGCTTGTAGGGCTTTTTGTTCTTGCAAGTGTCGCAATACTTTTTCTAGTTATTCCAAATTTAGTTGGAATTGAGATTGCGTTACCATTGAGACTTACTTCTCTAGGTCTTTTGGCAGTTTATGTTTTACTTTCTTTTGAAATAGTTCATAGAACTACCATTGCAATGGTAGGAGCCACTTTTGTAATAATTATAGGTATCACCACTGGACTGTTTGACGCATCTATGAGTTTGGAATTTGTAATCAGTTCGATTGATTTCAATACAATTGGTCTTTTATTAGGAATGATGATAATCGTGGTAATATTGGGTGAAACTGGAATATTTGAATACCTTGGTCTAAGGATGAGTAAAGCATCAAAGGGGAATATGTGGAGGTTAATGGTTATGTTCTGCATCTTTACAGCGACAGTTTCTATGTTTATAGATAATGTTACTACAATCCTGTTAATAGTTCCAATCACCATTTCAATATTCAGGACTCTCAGGATATCTCCAATCCCATTTATAATGGCACAGGTCCTTGCGTCAAATGTAGGAGGTACGGCAACACTAATTGGTGACCCACCCAATATACTAATCGGATCTGCCGTGAACATAGATTTTAATTCATTTATTATCAATATGGGCCCTACCGTAGCTATTTCTCTATTAGCTTCTCTATTTATTTTAAAATTTCAATTTAGAAATGATCTTGGGCAAAAACCGCATAATCTTGAGGATTTGTTATCTCAGGACGAAAAGGTTCTTATAAAGGATAGATCTGTTTTAAAAAAATCACTAGCTGTACTAACTGCAGTTATTATTCTTTTTGTTATACATGGTAGTATCAATATAGAGCCTTCCATTATAGCTCTGAGCGGTGCAGGGATACTTATGCTTGTCGCAAAGTCGAGGCCTGAGCACATCTTGAATCAAGTTGATTGGTCTACCTTGATCTTCCTTGCTGGTCTTTTCATTATAATTAGCGGAGCAGAAAAAGCAGGCTTGATAGATCTATTGTCCAATGCTGCATTACAAATTAGCGGCGGTAATCCTTGGATATTGTTCTTCATGATTATTTGGTTATCTGCAATGGGTAGTGCATTTATAGACAACATTCCGTTTGCTGCTACGATGATTCCCCTCATATCCGCGATTAGCAACACTGAGTCGATTACTGCAGTCTTTGGAAGTCTTGCTATCAGTCCATTGTGGTGGGCATTATCACTTGGAGTTGGATTCGGAGGAAATGGTACATTAGTAGGTTCAAGTGCAGGGATAGTTGCCACAGGGTTAGCCGAAATAAAAGGCTACAAAATCACGTTTAATAAATTTCTTAGAGTGGGATTTCCTTTCATGATAGCCAGTGTCGCAGTTGGTTCCATTGTATTACTCATAGACGTGTTAATAAGACTGAATCTCGGAGCATGACAACAAGAAATTTTAGGATGTTTTTGCTAATTAGATGAATTTGAATAGCGCCAGATTGATTTTTCCTATGAGCAAAATGAAAATATAAAAAATTTCAAAATTCTGAATAAAGGGAACAATCAATATTTAACGATCTCCTTTCAAAAAGAAATGCGTAGTCCATTTTTTTGTCAGAAATCTTATTTTTTTAATAACCGAAAAGACATAATAAAAACTGAAAATATTACCCCAGCGCTAACAAGAAAAGTAGCTGCTCCAATCTGATTATACAAGAGTCCTCCCGCAATTAAACCAATGATACTTGCCAGGCCCCCAAAACTACCTGCAACACCCTGAACCGCTCCCTGAAGAACTGTTCCTGCACGTTTTGAAAGTATAGACATAAAAGAGGGCCACATGAGGCCGTTACCAAGCGCAAATAAAATCACAGCCACAAACACAGATATAATGTTATTTGAAACAAATAAAACAAAATTTGTACCTAAAATTATGCTACCAACAATAACTAGTTTTTCTTCAGAAAATTTTTTTAATGCTTTACGTAATACAGGTCCTTGAATGAAGACCATTATTCCACTTAATACTGCATAAAATATCCCCAACTGTGTTACTGACCATTTTAGTTCATTGGCTGCGTGAGTCGGAAATGAAGCATAGTATACATTGAATCCAAGAAATATCAAGAAATATAATACAAGCAAAAACGGAATGTGTTTTAGTTTGAAAACATCTCGCATTTTAGGTTTAACAGGGCTAACGGGCTCATAGCAATCTTTACACTCCTGCGCAAAAACCTTTCTAATGGTACCTTCTTCGGGGACTAATATTGGATTTGAAATAGACCTCGATTCTTTTAATAGAAAGGCTATTACAACTAACGTAATCAAAGATAGTAATAGCGCTGCTAGAACTGGTAGTATTGTTCCATAAATTGTTCCACCTAAAATTCCAGCTATAGCAGGACCTAAAATGAATCCCAGATTAGAAGATATTGCCATTTTTCCAAAGTTCTTACTCCTGTTTTCATCTGATGAAATATCCGAAAGGTAGGCATTTGCAACCGAAATATTTCCACCAGTAATTCCGTCAATTGCCCTTGCAAGAAATATGAGAAGCAATGGAACAACAATAACAATTGTTCCGAGATAGATGGAGTTAATATTAAAGCTCTCTCCAAAAGGCAAAATTAAAGCAGAAAGAAATAATATCCAACCAATTGCTGTTCCTGCGTTGCTTAACAAAAGTATCTTTTTTCTTCCATAAATATCAGACCACCTTCCTAAAATTGGAGCTCCAATAAGTTGGAAAGCAGGGTAAGTTGCTGCCAGTAGACCATAAACAATAGAATTACCTCCAAATTTCATGACTAAAAACACTAGGAAAGGCAAAACAATACTAAATCCTAGAGTACCTATAAAATTAACCAAAAATATAGGAAAAAGTCCAGTCGGTTTCTCACTACCACTCATAATTTAGACATTAATAATGTAGATAGAAGTATTGAAAAATGTTTACCTGTTTTCATTTGTAAACAAAGGTGCTATTTTGCATAACAATTAATATTTTGCTATCTCAATGATTAGCTGATTGAGAATTTTTGATACGCTCACAAAAAGCAAGATTTCATTGAGGCCTACAAACAAGGTAATTAGAATTTTTGTTTGTGGTCCTACTCTTTATGAGAATTGTCACTTAGGACATGCAAGAGTATTTGTACTGGTAGATCTAATTATTAGATTACTTAAATCAAGAAACTATATTCCTCATGTAATAGTAAACGTTACTGATATCGACCCAAAGTTAAACGAAAATAATAATATCAATTCTGACGTTATATTTAAGGCATTTATTGATGATGTAAATAAACTTGAAATCAGCGATTTGATATATGCTAAAACTAGTGAATATGTAAAAGAAGCAATGGATTTGACGGAGGTACTGATCAAGAGGAAGTTGGCTTATTCTGTAAACGGAAACGTATACCTAGAATCCTCCAAATTCAAAGCATATGGTGCTCTTTCACATTTATCCAAAAGTGAATTATCGGATCAGAGATATGACATTGATATTAATAAGCGAAACGTTACCGATAATTTTTTATGGAACACTAGTGATGACTATGGAATAGAATTTAATGATAAGATCTTGGGAGATGGAACCCCTTGGTGGCACACGCAGGACACTGCGGTAGCAATGTTCCATTTTAATGGTAATTATGATATACATGTTGGGGGTATTGATTTATGCTATCCACATCATGAAATGTTGCTCTCAAATTTGATAGCACTTTCACGGAAAGAAAGACCTGTAAAGTGTTGGATGCATGTTGGTATTTTGGATATTGAGAATAAAAAGATGTCCAAGTCTTCTGGTAATGCAATTTATATCAGAGAACTATTGAAAAAATACGATACAAATACACTGAAACTTTATTTTTACTCACATTCCTATAAGAAATTAATAAATCTTAAATTCTCAGAATTAAATAAATTCGACAGAATAAATAATATGATTAGAGATTTAGTGTTAAGCTCAGATTATGAGAATGAAGACTATGATATCGCGAATGAGAAAGTTAGTTATGAAAAAGAATCAGATACAATAAAAAAATTTAAAAATTATATTGAGGATGATCTAGATACGCCCAATGCATTACAGGTGTTCTTAGATACGGTAACGCAGAAAGATAAACTGAATGATGCAAAAAAGATGATGAAAATTTTTGGACTTAGGTATTGAATATACTGATGATAATGAATCATCTTTTTGTTCTCTGTGGAGCAGAATTCATAAAAAAATAGATTGCGTAGAATTATTTTCAAATCCTGAACTGGGAGATGATTATTTTTTTAATAGATTGAATATTAAGAATTGGTGTAATAATGTTGATGATATCCTAAATTATATAAAGACTAATTACAACTACAACCTAAATAGTTATTATATACATATGATTTGCAATAATGAAAATTCTGCTAGGTTGAATAAACCTAAATTCGGTACTATGAAAATCTTGAGTCTTGATGTTAACAAATATGTTATGCACAGTAATAAATATATTGAAATTGATATTGTAGATAGGAATTCCTTAAAGTTGTGGATTGATGTTTTTTGTAGATCCTTCGATTCACTAAATATAAAAGATGAAGTAAGAACCATTATTTCTAAACAATTTAAAAAGCTTAGGTTATTGGTAGCACATTATTACTTAAATCAAGTAAAGTATCCCGCAGGATGTTGTTTATTATTTGAAAAAAATGAAAGTATTGGTTTGTACTGTTTGGGAACCACTCATGATTTTAGAAGGAAGGGTGTAGGAAGAGAATTGATTAACAATGCAGTAAAAATGGCAAAGAATAATGACTACAATTCAATCATTGTGCAGACTTTGGCTAAAGAAAGATATGAAGAATTCTACAAAAGGTTAGGATTTAGAACGATATACAAAAAGATGCTGTATACCTTTTACTTGAATTAGAAGAAAATTATGTTATTGAATTATCAGTTTGTACATCTTCAAAAATGCAAGCTGGATGAAAATCCGGTGTCAATATGAATATTTAAATTAACATTGCTATTCAGAATTCAAGGGCTCGTAGCGCAGTTCATTTCAAGGGTTGAAGTGAGCGCAAAATGGATAGCGCGGACGCCCCCTAAGCGTCAGGTCGAGGGTTCAAATCCCTCCGGGCCCGATCTAAGATTATAATATGCTTTAGAATTTTTACGAATAGGTGAGCCGAAAAACAATATGGGCCAATAATTTCATTTTACATGCATGCTGATTGATAGAATAGAAATTCATCCTTCACTCAACACTAAAAAAGTATGTCGAGCATGTTAATTCAATGTCAGATGAAAGTCAAGTATTCCAATCTATCCGTAGGCGAGATAATAAATGTACATAGAGATGCTAGAAGAAGGTAACAATCGGGTTGAGATTATATATCTGTCGACAAGTAGTGGGAAAATTCGTTTTCGATACGATGGTAGGGAAGGAAATTGGTACGATTTCAAAGGTGACGCTAGATTTAAGACGGATTATTTCTTAGAAAAGGGTTGGAAACGGAAGAAATCGCAAACAAATAGTTATGACATCTAACGGCACTCCAATCAATACACTACAAAAAGTGAAAAGTACTTTTCTTAGATAACTATTTAGTTACTAAAGTATGGTAGATTCAATTCTTAGGAATGAACCCACCTACCACATGGGACCAAGCAGATATGAATCCAAGTAGATACTAAAATTTTAACATTGGCTAACTTCCCTACCTATTTTGCTACCATCTCTTTACATACTTTTGAACAATCTCGACATACTTTTGCACATTGTTTACAATGGTCCATACCATGTTCATCACATTCCTCAGCACAATCTTCGCATACTTTGGCACAGTAGTCACAGAATTCTTTTGCACGGTTGCTGTCACGAGACATATGTTTAGATGCAAATCTGCATACATCAGCACAATAGAAACAGAGCTCTACACATTCCAGAAGCGTATTATTAGCTTCTCGTAAACATAGGGTGCCACAGTATTCACATGAATTGGCACAATGATTACACGCTTCAATACATTCTGCATATTTAGGATTATGAAATGAACTTGTATTTGTAATAGAACTCATGTCTACCCTGTAACCAATATTTTATTTAAGAGTTGAAAACCGCAAACTCGTTAGAAAATCTATTTAGATTAGGTAAGTTTTACATCATGTATTCTTTTAAGACTTCGCTTTTTTGAATTTTGACCTACGTATTATATTATGGTAAATCAAGTATCCTACCAGGATAATTACTACAGCGATAGCTCCAATCCTAAGAAAGTCTCTAAACATTGCCGACGAGTTAGAAGATTCAACATTTTTTGATGAAAATTGTTGAAAATTTTGTATTTTATTCATCTCTGAAGGCTTAGTAGGAACATCTAACTTTACCAGTTGTGGATATAACAATGATAAGACAAGACCGTCATTCTCTAAGAATGATGCACGTATCATAATGGTGTAGTTTCCGGCTATAGCCTTCTCTGTTTCTACTTTAATGTCTATCCCTACATCTCTCTCCGGAACATCCATCAAATTAAGGCTCTGGGGTTTTGATGTGTATCCGAGTCCTTGAAGTCCAGAATCAGTCATCCCAACGACGGAAAGTTCAGTATCATTTGCCAATACTAGAGAAGATTTGTTCTTGTCTAGAGTTAGTGCTGCATTCACAGGAAAAGACTCACCTGCCTTCAGAGTTATAGGTGTGATATCAGTATTGGTAGAAGCTGATTCGTTCTTTGTGACCAGCATATTGAGCGGCACCTGCAAAGTATTATCAAGATATCCTATTTTGTTTGATGCCCATTCTGTAAACCAGATTCTCTTCTCATCTTCATCCACTGTCAAGAATAATGAAGTCGCAAGGGGTCCTGTAGGAATTTCAAATTCAGTCATGATTCCATTATCGGAGGATATCTTTACTATCTTGTTACCACCGTGTTCAGCGAAAAAAATATTTCCAGCTTTATCCGACACAACTTGACTTGGAAGAGACATTGGAAGAGCCTGTGAAGGTGAGGTCCAATATGAGCTATAGTTCATTAAATCAGAAGCTAAATTTGAAACGATAACTCTGCTAGAACCATGGTCTGATACAAACATCTTCTCAATTCCTTTTACTTGCACAGTTGCTATGCCAAACGGGGAGAAAAAATCTGGTTTTGCTAAAGAAATTGGATACATCCCGCTACTTTTTATTCCAGGAATTAGTAACCAAGGTTCAACTCTTAAAATGCTGTTTGCATACGAAAGAGTAATCCATAAAACGCCCTTATAATCGAAAGTCAAGAGTGTGGGACCGCTATTGTCTCCTGTGGGATATTCAGTAATCTTTTTGGATTCAATATCTAGACTCCCTATCTTATTTCCTATTATCTCTGTGAACCATACAACCTTTTTGTCTGGTGAAAATGCAAGTCCCATTATTCCAGAATCGTTGGTTGGAATAGAGAATAATTCTATCTGGTTACTTTTTATGTTTAACTTTCCAAGGGAATTTGTTCTAGCATCCGTGAACCAAATTACATTACTGGTATTATCAAATAGTAACTGACCCCCTGCAAGGTTTATTATGGCAGTGTCAACAGCAGTGTTACCAGAAATGCTATACTTGGTAAAATTGTGACCTTTTGACATTTTCATTATCATGCTGCCGTTAGAGGTCGCATGGTAAAACCAAACATTCTCCTCGCTGTCTGTAGCTAATCCCTTTAAACCTCTTTCGTTTATCGGAATTTTGAATTCTTTTATGAAGTTGCTACGTTTTTCATATGTGACATAATTTGGGTTCGATGACTGTTGTGCCATAAGCTGCATCGATGGAGATGCGAAAAAAGTGTAGGTCAAACCCAGAATTAGTATGACGATAAACAAACTTCCACTGAGTTGTAATAACAATGATAAATTGGCACTCGTTTTACAGTAACTTTAGTCTTTTGATTTGAACTTGCTATAGTATAAAATAATACTTAGGAGAGATAAAGGTATGCGAAATATTACTTGTATTTCATTGATTATCTCTCTACTTTTATTATTATACATTACCACTCTCCAGAACTCGTTCTCCCTTGTAAATACTAAAAGCCCATTTTCAGAAAGCAATGCAGAAATTAAGAATATCTCAAGTAGCACTTCTGATGGAAAGTATTTTATTAATTTGCAATATGGCCCAGAAATAAAAAGCGGAGAACCTACCTTTTTTATGGTTAACATGTTTGATAATAATAAAGACAAACAAATTAGAATGCGTCATGTAGATTGCGATTTTATTATCCAAAGAGATGGAATCGAACTATTCAAGATGTCTACGAAGTATGGGGAGCCTTTTTATCACTCAATTAATGGAGTTATGTTACCATCTTTCCCATTTAGCGAATCCGGCAATTATACAATATCTGTTGAAATTGCAGCAGAACTTTTTATTCCCATAGGACCCGTATTTGCTAACTTTAGTGCTGCGGTTAGTCCTGCTGCAGACGGAAACTTGGAAATTAAATTATCAACGTAGATAGATTAAATTATCAACGTGTTGTATTCACAGACCTAGTAAATCACTTTTTATAATAATTAATTCATATGAACATGTTAATGATTTGCTTTAACTGCTATACCGAATTTCATCCAACACGTTCGAAATCATTATGTCCAAATTGCGGTTTTTGTTACTGGTGTAGAGATTTCACATGTTTTCATCATGACATAAATAATCTGAGCACATGAATATCAGATATGTCTTTACCAGAAAAAAATAGTTCACAAGAGAAAAGGAATAAGACTCTAGTTGAATCATTTGTAGAAGAAATTTTCAATAAACACAATTTGTCAGCGACCGAAAACTATCTGAATCCTGTTGCAGGAAAGGGAAGTGGAGAATTCAAAGAATTCTTAAGCGCATTCTTTAAAGCGTTTCCTGATTGGCATGCAAACATAGAACAAATAGTCGCAGAAGATAATCTTGTAGTTATATTCCTTAACGGAACTGGCACCCACCAAGGTGAATTTCAAGGAATGGCACCTACATACAAACGTGTAAACATCAGATCTGCTGATCTCTATAAAATAGAGAATGGCATAATTGTCGAACACAGCGACATAGTAGATCAGTTAAATTTATTGCAACAAACAGGAGCTACACTTTAATTCACAATAATGTCTAGTCTGCTGCTATCGCGAACAATATTCATACGACCAGTGTCAACTGGACTAGTGTGAAATTCCACCTGAGTGAAAACTTGGTTAAAATTAAAATTAACCCCAAAATATGGCAGTCACAAAACGATATAAAATTTAAATGAGGTAGTAGAGATGAATCCTCAAGTATAGGTTCTATCTCTACTTAAATATTTGTTAAATAATTTTAACAAGACAAGAGGAACTAATAATTACTTGTTAATTTATGCTCGTTTGACGGGTTCTCAAATTGTAATTCTAGCGTTATCAGTTCCACCGAACCTGACCTAAACTTTACCGCTATTAGTAACATACTGATATATTAGTGAGTGGACTTTTACAGACAACGCCTACTATAATACTAGGTCTCAGTACACTTACAAAACTACAACTCATTATTCTTCATCACCAGTTTTATGCATTTACATGGCTAGATATTAT
>WNFZ01000463.1_pt1 | contig 39815 bp, 51 predicted proteins | sample 5400081 | NCBI WGS metagenome assembly WNFZ01 (sample SAMN13153365, study PRJNA577476) | soil metagenome | isolation source: 80 cm soil or saprolite under grassland replicate 1 | place: USA:California | collected 2016-06-15
AATCTCTTCCATTGCTGGCAGAATTTTGCTTGTGATTGCTGTCCGGTGGTCCGGACACTCGTCTAAAAAAGTTTGTATTTGTTCTTCGTTTGGATCCTCCTGATTTATTTTACGCAGAATTTCAGTCGCCTCACTTGGGGTTATTGGTTCCAGCCGACGGAACCGGGGATCGGCGAGCATTGTTGTGATAACGTGCCGCCAGTTGTTGCCTTCGAGAGCGTAGTCGTCGTCGGTGGGATCAGTCCCGAAAAGAGCCTCGGTCAGCATTTCGACGTCGTCCATCGTGATCCATACGTTGCCGTTGATGCTTTCGGCTTCTCGAGCGCTACTACGTTTAAAGCGATAAGCTGTCCGGATAATGTTTTTTGGTTCGCCATATGTTGAGATCTTTCGTACTTGGCCGTCGATAGGGTCGGCAACAGTGAGATTCATGCCGCGCAGCGAGGCGCTGAATGACAAGACAAGCATAGTGTAGTCGATCTGTCCGAGGCCCGGTCCTTGGTCGATCGTTACAAGGTAATAAATATTTGGATCTCCAGCATCAGCCATGTGATGCAGTGGAGCTTCCTCGCCTTTTTTCCAGTGCCATTCTTTCGTCAAGACAATATCTTTTGGGAACAGGTCGGCGGGCGCCCGTTTGTTTGCTACCTCATCAGCGTCAAACCAACCGTGTTTTCGTATAATGTCATTCATCTCGTCGGGCGTACGCTCATGCCCGAACATTGTTACAAGGTTGGCCATCGAAGTAACAACGCTACCATGTTGCCACATTGGTGAGTTTCTACTGTCACCGATTAGTTTTTGACCCCATTTGGGATCTCGCTGCGAGTGATACATCAAATAAGTCCGAATATTTTAGCTGCTTCTACGAGTGCGATTACAGTACTTACAAAGAAGCCGAGAGGTACCAGCACGTCTTGCATAAGCCGTCGTCTCTCAAGCTTATTGATCCGATGCGTGTTGTCATTTGTTTGCTTGCGTATGCCCTCTAACGGCTCTACACGATCGAATAATGCCTTAACGTTAATCCGAATCCCTTTAAGTGATTCGTCGACGTTTTTACTGTGTTCGTGGTCAACACTTACCTTCTGTTGGATATCGATTACCTTTGTGGTGGTGGTATCGACATTCTTTTCGAGGCGGCTGGTGGTCCGCTGCACCTCATCTAAACGGGTTTTGGTAACCTCAGTTAAGGTGTCCATTTTGGCCATCATAACAGAGCCAACATTTTCCACCCTGGCCGCTGTTATTTGCTGTTCCTCAGCCACATCCATAGGCGTAGTATAGCATAAGCGAATAATTGGAATACTTTTCACGCAAAAGCGAGCCAAGTAAAAGGCTCGCAGATTTTGCACTCGACCTCAATAAAAAAGTCCGTGAAAAGGTACTATTGTGCCCAACGTTTATTCAACGGGTTGGAGCGTTTTTTTGGTTTGCTTACCTGTTTTGGATCTGCCGTAGTTACCTCTCTGAATCCAAAGCGTTTGGCGAGCTCTGGTAATTCATCAAGCTTCGGTGTGTGTAGAGCCATAAAATGGCGTGGTATCATGTAGGCTTGTTTGCCAGGTATAATTGCCTTAACAAACTCACCGACCACAGCGATTAACTCTTCGACTTCACGTTTTTTATCTGGACTCTCATAGTGCAGCTCTCGGCCGCAGGCGCATAATCTGGTCATTGCTATCCTCTTTCATCTATGATTTTTTGCCAATCTACATTTTTGATCTGTAACTTTTTGTCTACAGTGCCAAAGCTGCCAGTGTTATCAAGTACGTAGTTGACGAACCGTTTGAGTTCATTGGCCGCTTCTGGCTGTTCGCGAATGCTCTGTAGTTCGTCTTTGAGCTCTGTGTACATGATCACTTGGATCTGTTCTGTTATGTTTATCATTTATCGTTTAGCTCCTTGTTTACGAGAATCATAATTGTTTCACGCAATGACAGCTTGGGCATTCCAAGACGTTTGCGAAAGATAGTGCGAAGCTTGACTATTTGTTGATATTCGTTTTCTTTGATGAACTTGATGCTAGTGTACTCTGATTGTTTTTCCATGTGCTTACAAATGTTATATGTGTAGTTTCGCCGGTCACGACGATGCGTGCAATGTTCATTGTCCTATGGTGTTGGACTGGTATTCTAGTCATTTTGCTGATCCATGTACCATACGAGTGCCGATCCCACTACTAAAGCGCCTAACATGAATTTGTCCCACGTTGGTGAGTCATTATAGAGAACAGCGCCGAGACCATATAGCCAGCCAACTACCGTGATAATGAGGGCAATACGGTAGCGTAGTGGTTTGCGTGGCTCTTCTTTGGCTAGGAGTTGTATCATAGGCTTGACTGTTCCACTTTGATTTCGTAGCCGAGCGTTTTAATATGATCAATCACGCTTTGCGTTAGGGTTTTCGTACCGGCGATTGCGGCGAATTGTTTTGCCGCTTCGTCGACAGGATAGATCGTACGCTTTCCATACACATCTTTTACTTTTACAGTTATTCCCATCTGTTTAGATATCCTTTCTGGATTAGACTATAGTCCATAAAGCATCCATAGTCAATGACTTAACTTTGTGTTTTTTAGATAAATGTTTTATCATAAGAGTTAAGCCGCAAGGCTGCACAAAACAAAAATCTGGAAGATTGAGGGCTTTATGAAGGATGTGGAGCCGGAGGTTTGCTGGATTTTTGTATCGATTTTTTGTTTTTGACACGCAACTTATTCAATAACCTATAGATTCAACCAACGAAACAACCTATGGCAAAAAAAACTGATTCGGGAGCAACAACTCCTAAAAAGAAGCTTACTTTGAAACAGGAGCGTTTTTGTCAGTTGTATGCGCGCGGCGCAGCGGATCTTTACGGAAATGCTACTCGTTGTTATGCTGAAGCTTATGGCGTAGATCTTGAGGTTAAAGGCGGTTACAAGAGAGCTCAGATGGCTGGCTCTCGTTTAGTTTCAAATGATATTATTTCGAATCGTATCAATAAATTACTGGAAGGTGAGGGCTTAAATGATACTTTTGTTGATGCTCAGCTTGCTTTTGTTGTCCGTCAGTCCGGTGATTTTGCCGCTAAAGTAGCTGGCATTCGTGAGTACAATAAGATACGTGGCCGCATTATTGAAAAGATCGATCATACTACTGGCGGTCAGGCATTCACGCCAATCCTTAACGGGATTACGAAGAATAAGCCTGAATCACCTATTGAATCTGATTAATGAAATATTTGCCTACCACTGCCACGGTCAAACTCGCCGGTTTGCGCCGTCGTATTCGTGCAGTGCCTGGTGGTACGTCAGCCGGCAAGACAATATCCATATTGCAGCTTTTAACTGATGATGCTTTGACTGACGAAGAACCAACACTCACCAGCGTAGTCAGTGAGACGTTCCCTCACTTAAAGCGTGGCGCTATGCGTGATTTCCAGAGTATTCTTCAGGCTCATGGTTATTGGGATGATAAGCGATGGAACAAAACAGACTGTATTTATACGTTTCCAAGGGTTATTCAAGTTGGCGATAACAAGTGGGAGATTCTGCCACGTGAGCATGGCAGCAAGCTTGAGTTCTTCAGCGCTGACCAGCCGTCCAAGGTCCGTGGTCCCCGCCGTGATCGCTTATTTGTTAACGAGGGCAACAACATCAGTTGGGAGGCATGGGATCAGCTGCTTGTGCGTACTCGTGAGTACGCTTTTATTGACTGGAACCCTACAAATGAATTTTGGTTTTATACCGATGTGCTTCATCAACGTGACGACATTGATTTTCTGACGCTCACTTACAAGGACAACGAAGCGCTTGACCCGGCGATTGTCGCGGACATTGAGTCTCACAAAGCCAATAAGAACTGGTGGCGTGTGTATGGCCAGGGCCTTCTTGGCGAGCTCGAAGGACAGATTTACCGTAACTGGACGACGATCAATGAAGTACCGCACGAGGCGCGTCTTGAGCGGTATGGGATGGATTTTGGTTATAGTAATGATCCGACCGCCATTGTGGCTATTTATCGTTATAACGGTGCGTGGATCATTGATGAGATCGCTTTTCAAAAGGGCTTAAGCAACAGACAGATCGCCGATATCTTTTTGAACCAACCACGCGCTCTCGTAATCGCCGATTCAGCTGAGCCTAAGTCGATCGACGAAATCAAGAGTTATGGCGTTACTATACTTGGTGCGCAAAAGGGTCAGGGTTCGGTCAACCAGGGTGTTCAGAACGTCCAGGAACAGCAGGTATTCGTAACGGCTCGGTCGCTCAACGTGAAGAAAGAACAACGTAATTATCTTTGGAAAACAGATAAAGAAGGCAAGATTATCAACGTGCCGGATGTTGGTTTTGATCACTCGATGGATGCTATCCGATATGGTCTTGAGTCGCTCACACGGGCCCGTGTTAAGGTTAAAAAGCCGAAGCGTGTGCGTGAGTATGATCCGATGACTGGGCGGCTGTTATCATGAGAGAACATTTATGTCTTAAATGTCATAAGCCGAAGCGGCCAACCAAACGTAAGAATAAAGCTAACTGTCAGTGTGTGGAGGTGTCAAGTGACTAAAAAGTTTAATCTGATAGAGATTCGAGTCGATATGGGGTTGTTCGACTATGACGTTCTGTGCGTTATTGGTAATCTCAGTGAGTGCGTAAAGTACGTTGCTGATGTTTTTGAAGACAATTCGATAGATGATGATTGGTCGGAAGAGGTGAATCGAGGTTATGAGCCTCGGGGCCGTTGCTATCACCGTGCTGGCTATGTGCCTATTATTTGGATTCCAAAGGTACCGAAGACAGCTCGCGAGTACGCAACATTAAGTCATGAATGTATGCATGCTGTGTTCCATTTGTTTGAATGGGCAGCCGTGCCAATTGATCGGAGTACTGAAGAGGTTTTTGGGCATTCGTTGGCTCACTTGGTGACGAATATCATTCAGGAGGCTAGACAGAAGCAGCGAAGTCTGCGGCAGAAGCCTGAGCAAAAACAGCTTACGCTTGATAGTGTGATAGCGAAGCCGTAAGCAATATGTTATCATTTTACTAATAAAACCTACTCAAGAAACCAATCAATGCAACCACACTACAAAACCTCAGACATCAACTTTGCTGCCTACCTCTGTCTCCAAGGCTACACCCTAGCCGGCGCTATGCCGGCGAATGACAACACTAATCGATTAGTGTTTTTTCTTTTTTGGACGCGTAACGACGATCCTCGTGACGTGAACGAAGATATTGTGCAGCAGATGGAGAATTATAATGCCGGCCGTTATCGTGAGTACTCCAACAAAACGAAGATGTGCCGTATGGCGATGCATAATCCAATTACCGAAGAACAGTTAAAAGGGAGCTTCTAATGTCATTAACACTTTGTATGATCGTCAAGGATGAAGTTGACGCTGTTGAATCTATCCTCGCCGACTATCGTAAGCACTTCGATCAGGTCGTGATTGCTGTTAGCCATAGAGAAGCGTACAAACAGCTCAAAGATCGTACATCGGTTAAAGGCTGTGACATCTTTTATCGTAAGTGGACAAACGACTTCGCGGAAGCTCGTGAGGCTGTTCGTGAGCGCGTTAAAACCGATTATTGGTTTTGGATGGATGCCGATGACAAACTCCAGAATCCCGAGCGCCTGCGTGATCTCACTGGCTATATGGCTGAAAAGAATATCGACATGTTGCAGTTCCGTTACGAGTATGCCCATAACGAACAGGGCGAATCAATCGCTGATCATTGGCGGGAACGGTTGGTACGTACAGCACACAATCATAGATGGCTTGGTGCGGTGCATGAGACACTTATTGCGGATGCGGCTAACGTTGTAAAGTCTGATGCCGTTGTTGTGGTGCATCAGAAAGATGCAGAGGGTATGGAGCAGTCGTTGCTTCGTAACCTCACTATTCTTGAGCAGTCTTACGAGAAAGATCAGGATCCGCGCACTATGCATTACCTTGGACTTAGCTACCTTGGACTCAAGCAGTACGAAAAAGCTATACAGTTTTTGATCAAGCACATTGAGTCGAGCGGTTGGGATGAAGAGCGTTATCGATCGTGGTGTAAGATCGCGGAAGCTGAATTGCTCCTCGGTGCTGGCCGCCGGGCGTTGTCTGCAACCAACGGGGCAATTGACGAAAAGCCTGACTATCCGGACGCCTATTACCTCAAAGCCATGATCTATAATGAAATGGGCCAATTTGAAAAAGTTGTTGAATGGATTAAGGTTGGTCTCAGCAAGCCGGAGCCGAGCACACTCAGCATCGTAGACCCGACGTTATATAAGTATCGTGGCATGTTTCTTGGTGCGATCGCTTACTTGCAGCTTGGCCAGGTTAAGAAAGCTTGGGCACTATACCGTGAAGTTCGCGACATCGCTCCGGAGTACCCTATTGCTGAAGATCTTGCCGCTCTTTTTGAAGAAGCGTATTACGATGACGGCGCCGCTGATCGTCTTAAGTGGCTTTTGCAATACTGTCGCGATAATGGTGGCAAGCCAGAGAAGCTCCTGCAAGCGATACCGTATAAGCTTCTGAGCGATCCCAAACTAAATTATTGGCGTACGCAGTTCACCGAACCGGTTATCTGGCCAAAGAAGTCGATAGCCTTTTATTGTGGCATGGGCGCTGAGCCATGGGGTCCAGACACGCTTAGCAAGGGTATGGGTGGATCGGAAGAGGCGGTTGTGTATTTGTCGCGGGAGCTGGCGAGGCAGGGTTGGTCTGTTACTGTCTATAACGATCGTGAAGATGAATACTTTGAAGCGCACATTGCCACTTCTGCCGTTACTAGTAGTAATATGCCTCAGTTAGTTCACTACAAGCCTTGGACAATGTTCAACCCGAACGATACCTTTGACGTTGTCGTGTCATGGCGCGCACCACAGTTCTTTAACGGTATGGACATCAAAGCTCGACTGAAGTGTGTCGACTTGCATGATACCCCTGTGGGTCACGTGACGATTAGTGATACTAGCATCAAAAATGTTGACCTGTTCTTCTTTAAGAGTAAGTATCAGACTGAATATGGGGATGTACCTCAAGAGAAGATTGTCATTGCACCGAATGGCATCGTGCCGGATCATTTCGCTGGCGTCGATGTCGAGCGTAATCCATTAAAAGTTATTTTTGGCAGCAGCGCTGACCGCGGTCTCGATGTACTCTGTGATATCTGGCCTAAAGTCAAAGAAGCTGTACCGCAGGCCGAACTTGTATGGGCCTATGGCTGGAATACATTTGACACTTTTCATACCAATAATCCGGAGCGTATGAAGTGGAAATGGCAGACAGTTCGTAAAATGCAGCTTAATGGCGTGAAAGATCTTGGCCGTTTGAGTCACGAGGATCTTGCCAAAGAAATGTTGTCATGCGGCGTGTGGGCTTATCCCACAAGTTTTCCTGAAATATCGTGTATCACAGCCATGAAGGCACAAGTTGCGGGCTTAGATTGTGTGACAAGCGGTTTCGCGGCGCTTCAGGAAACCGTATTTAAGGACGAGCCAGAAGTTGAGCGTATCGATTCCAAGCCAGAAGAGCTCGAAAAGTTTACGCAGCGGCTTATCGAAGCGCTTAAACACCCATTGCCTGACAGCGAACGTTCTGTGATTAGTAAGAAGGCGGTTGACGCCTATAATTGGGCCCACGTAGCCGAGCTCTGGAGTGAAGCGTTGCAATGAGAGTCGGGTTGGTTACGATATGCTATAACGAACAGCGTTTTATAAGGCCGTTTTTACAGCATATTCCTTACTGGGTTGACGAGACGCTGGTACTAGTGAGCACTAAACCGTGGCAAGGCCCACTTGATCCCCTTGATCAGACCGCAGATATTGCTGAGTCGATGGGCGTAACAGTTATTAAGGGCGAGTGGCCTACCGAGCACGAACAACGTATGGTTGGGCAGCAATACTTTAGCGATTTTGATTGGGTGATTATTCTTGACCCTGATGAGTTTTTGACGAAATCCGGCTGGCAATCGCTTAAGCAATTTATAAATGAGGAAGAGTCGTTATTCGCTGATGCCTATGTTGCATGGCAGCAAAATACTTATTGGAAGCGTGGCTACCGTATTGCACCTCGGGAAGACTATAAGCAGATTATTTTAGTCAAGCCTCATGTCAAGTTTGTCGATAAGCGCGTTGTCAATGCCGGCTATGGTGCTGTGCCGCTGCGCCTCCATCATATGAGCTGGGCTCGTACGGATGCTGAGGTCAAAAGTAAGATTACGCATTATGCGCACGCTCACGAGCTTGATCCATCGTGGTACGATCGTGTCTGGCAGCAATGGCGGCCAGCTATGCGTGATTTACATCCGTTGTCACCTCCAGCGCTGCGGCAGGCCGTGCCGGCACAATTACCAACTGATCTCCAGAAACTTAACTTGTGGCCGCCATTGGACGGTGAAATTGATAATGTATAAATTAAATCTTGGCTGCGGCGACAACTTACTCGAGGGTTATGTCAATATCGATAAGTACGATAAGGCTGCTGATGTCCGGTTAGACATCACAAACCTTGATCCTTATGCGGATAAATCTGTTGACGAGATTGTCGCTTATCAGGTTATCGAGCATGTGCCTTACAACGAAAGCAACCAGATGTTTCGTGAGATGCATAGGGTGCTTAAACCTGGTGGCTTTGCCATTGTCGAGACGCCTGACATCGAATACGTTGCTCGAGCTATTCTTAAAGAAGGTCTTGAGGATAAGTGGATCTGGAATTTAGTAGGCCAGTACTATCGGCCATGGGACAAGGAGCGTTATGATGATTGGGAAATGAACGCCGCCAGCATTCACCGTAATCCTTGGACATTCGAACGTCTGCGTCGGGTGTGTGAGCCAATTGGTTTTCGTCTCGAGCGTATCGAAGAGGTGTCGCAGATGATGAGTAAGTTCGAAGAGAATTTGGCCGTTCGTCTGATAAAATTATAAACAGGAAATCTTTATGCCTAAAGTAGCCAAGAAAACCGAAACGCCACAACAACCAAAGCTCACAGAGCCATTGACGGTATCTCTAGTCATACCCTGCTATTGGGTGAACCGCGAGTTGATCGAATCGACAGAGCGCTGTTTGCTATCACTTGCTGACTCCGGGCGCCAGCCTGATCAATTGATTCTGGTAAATGATGGCTCGCCAAAGGGTATGGCCCCTGATAATTATTTTATATCGCGTACCAAGGCGCAGACTGTTGAAGTGGAGGCCAATCGCGGTTATACGATCGCGGTAAATCGTGGTCTCAAGGCATCAACCGGTGATGTAGTTATCATTGGTAATAATGATCTACTCTTCACTAAAGGCTGGCTTGATGCCATTTTGGAACCACTCAAACAGGGTTACGACATTTCGTCTGTAGCCACGATTGAGCCAAAGAAGTCGTTCGTACCGAGTCCCGGCATCGTTGAGGGTGATAAATTCGGTTCGTTGTTTGCAATGACGCGCCGCGTACTTACGAAGCTTGGCGGTCTGGATGAAGATCTTGGCCGTGGGTATTTTACTGACCTTGATCTTCAGAAGCGCGCGCAGGATGCCGGTTTTAAAGACGGCAAGAGTTTTAAGGTGGCAGTCCAACATTTACCGAAGAGTACGTTTAGAGTTGTTGATCCAGATGATAAGATGTATCTTGAATCTAAGGAAGCATTTATTAAGAAGCACGGAAAGGTATGGTAGTTTATGCCACTTAAAAAAGGCAATAGCCGTAAAGCAGTTAGTCAGAATATCAAAACCGAAATGGCGCACGGTAAACCGCAGAACCAGGCTGTTGCTATCGCATTGAGTGAAGCACGTAAGGAAAAGCAGCCACAACCAAGAATTCGTAAACCCATGAAAGGAAAAAAATAATGGAGCCACAGGCTGAACAAAATCGAGAATTAACCTTTGGCGAAAAAGCCGTTGGTTTAAATTTTAACTCTGGTGGTAACGAGAAAGTCAACAAGTTGAAGGAACTTGCCGCCCAGATGATCGACCTTGTCGAAAACGATGGCCCGAGTGACCAGTTTGGTGTTAAGCTGCACGAAGATGCAATCATGCAACTTGTTCACGCTCAGATGTCAGCAGTCAAATCTGTTACTTGGCATAGCTAGTCGTGCGCATCGCCTTTATTGTCAATCCAGTTTTCGCGGGCTGGGAACCAACCGATACGCGACTGGGTGGGACAGAGGAAGCGGTCGTACACTGGGCTGAGGAGTTTGCAAAAATGAATCATGAAGTCGTTGTGTATCGCAATTCCTTTAAGGGGAACATGCGACACAACGGCGTTTCATATGCTCGGCGCGAGCACTATCTTATGGGCAAGCATGACTTCGCGGTCAACGTCAAGAGTCATGATATTCTACCTGGCAATTGTCCGATAATCTATTTCACGAACGAAACTAATGCCAGTAACCTTGATCTGAGTGCGTATGCGGCCGTTGTATGGCCCTCCAACTGGGCGAAGGATAATATACCCGTTAATAACAAAAATGTTGTTGTGGTGCCCCACGGCTACGATCCCACTAGAATTTATCCGGGTACGAAAGTCCCAAAACAGTGTTTCTATGCAAGTTCGCCTGATCGTGGCCTCGACGTTCTTATTAAGGCGTGGCCGAAGGTACATAAAGCGCATCCCGACGCGACGCTGATTCTGACGTACGGCGCCAATGTCGAAGACATGCCAGGCATAATCAAGCTTGGCAACGTTGACGAAGAGACGATGGACGATATCTACCGCACGAGTGATATTTGGTGTCACCCGGCAACTGGCGGTGAGCTGTTCTGTATTACGGGGCTGAAGGCGCAGGCGGCGGGCTGTGTGCCGGTGATCAATCCTATTATGGCGCTTGTGGAGACAGTTAAGTATGGGTTTTTAAATACGTCTTCTAATGGAAAAGAGAATGACTACGCTATGATGTTGGATTTGGCGCTAACCGCTTCGGAGCAACGCGAAGACATATGCGCAGTTATGGCCAAAGAGCATTGGCCCACCTATCACGACTCCGCTAAAAAGCTTATGGACGTTATTCAGTCTGTGCTACAATCGAAGTAACCTATCTACGCAACTACATTTATATAAATAGAACACTCAATGTCTGGATTACTCTCTGGCGAAAAAGCCGACCTGTTCCGTGCAGCAATTACCGCAAACGGTATTAAGACAACTGCAACAGCAACTATCTCTAGCGAAGTAGAGATTTCCAACGATTCTGGTAATCCCATCCCAGTCCGTGCTGCGGGCGCCGCCACTATTGCCAACTCGAGTGTGGCCAGTAGTGCAAGCTCGGTAACGGTTTTGGCTAGCAACGCTAATCGTCGTGGTGCCACTATTTTTAACGATTCGACACAAGTGTTGTATCTATCGCTTGCCGGTGGCACGGCCAGTACAACAAACTACTCAGTGCAAATTCCAGCTGGTGGCTATTATGAGGTGCCATTCAATATTACGACTATACTTACAGGCATTTGGGCTTCAGCAAACGGCAATGCTCGAGTAACAGAGGTAGCTGCTTAATGCCGCTTTATACTCCCCTGTCCGGCGCGGTTCCGTCCGGTGCTAGCTCTACAGCTGCTACAGCTGGTAGCTCTGGTCTTGCGGCCCGTGGGGATCATCAGCATCCTTCGACTATCGTGACGCCCGGCGATCACGGCATTATTGGTTGGAACTATCCGGCGGATCTTGCTGGTAGCTCAACGATTATGCCAACAGCTACTCTAGTTCATATAGCAAAAATTTTAGTCCCGACGGCGCAGACAATTACCAACTTGCATATTCACATTGCTACGCAGGGCGGAACACTTACTAATTCTTATATGGCTCTTTATAATAGCGCTAAAGGATTGTTATCCCAATCAGCCGATCAGTCGAGTGCTAACTCAAATTGGCAGACTGGTGGATTTAAGGCTGTTGCGCTTGGTACTCCTCAGGTGGTTGCCGCTGGTGTATATTATGTAGCGTTTTGGGTCGGTACAGCCGTCACGATGCCAACTCCATCCCGCAGCAGCAACAACTCGATTGTGAACGCAAACTTGGCCACAGCCGTTTCTCGTTGGGCGACCGCCGACACCGCTATTACGACAACTGGTCCGAGTACTCTCGGTACTTTTACGGCCACAAATATCGCGTATTGGGTTGGCTGGTCTTAGATCGTGCCGATGGGGGGTTTCCTCAGCGACCGACAGTCTCCTCCAGTCGCTCCAGACCCCTTAAATCGTCGTATTCTTTCTGAGCTAAATGTCTTCTTAGCGTGGTGTCAAAATCATAACGTGCGTGGTTATATCGGCGAGATTGGCTGGCCAAATGATTCTAACGATATTGAGCGTTGGAATACGCTTGCCACTCGCTATTTTGTTCGTCTGGCAGCAGCAGACGTCACTGGTAGTACGTGGGCGTCAGGATCAGTACTTTCTGCCGCTGATCGTTTGCGATATTGTTACGCAGCTCCTGGCGCGGTCAACGTGAATAGTAAGAGCCCGGCAGTGACACCATGTGAATTATATGCTGAGATACCGAGCACCAATCTTGTTGGTGCCGCCTGGGCCCGTGATACGATCGGTGATGGCGTGTTTTCTAATGTTAACCCTGGTATAGCCGGCGTGCACTACTTTTACCCTTCACTTCAAGATTTACAGTTTTTAGCCGCCGCCGGCATCAAGCTAATCCGGTTTCCTTTTCGGTGGGAACGTTTGCAGCCAATGCTCAAAGGTCCGTTGGATTCTGGCGAGCTTGGTCGTATACAGACATTACTTGCACGTTCTGCGACGCTTGGTATGAGCGTTCTTATTGAGCCGCACAACTTCACGAGCTACTACTTGGGATCAAATATAAGTACGCGTGAAAATCTTATCTTGACTACAAATCCCGCTGGGGTCCTCAATACGTCACATCTGGTTGATCTCTGGACGCGCATATCGGCTGCCTTGGTGGGTAGTGGTGGGTTATATGCTTACGATTTAATGAACGAGCCCGCCGGCATGAGTAACGCTTTAGCGTGGGAAACGGTCTCGCAAGCTTGCGTTGACGCTATACGTGGTCTTGGCGACGGCACATTGATCATGGTGCCGGGTTACAATTATTCGCGTGTGGCTACATGGACGACGAATCACCCTGTTCCGTGGATTACTGACTCGTCCAATAACTTTATGTACGAGGGCCATCATTACTGGGATAAGAGTAATGGCGGTCAATATTTGAATAGCTACGATAATAGTAATGCCGCAGCCGGTGTGATCTATTAGTGTTTATGCTATAATCCAGGAAACATGCAACCATTCTTCGATATAACTACGCCTATAAGTGAATAACACTAAATCCAAGATCGACCCTAAGTCGAAGGCGGAGAAGTGGAAGGGTCGTTTTGAGCAAGCTCAGACGGCTCAAGAACCACGTTTTGCAAGATTTGAAGCCTATTATAAATTTTTATATGCGGTTATTGATTCAACGCCCGCACCGTGGCGTTCGAAAGTATTTCTGCCAGTACTTGCGAAGCAGGTGTGGGCCCTTGCCGCAAAGTTTTTGAGCCTTGAGCCGGGCTGGCAAGCACGTATTGTTGAGGCTTTCGAAGACCTTGACGATGAAGGTAAGACAGGTCTTGTTGAGCGCATCCAGTCAAAGCTGGCATGGGACTACAATAACCTTGAAACAGACGAGTCAGTTCGTGATAAGCTATTCGAACCATTGATTGATACGATTGTGACCGGTACCGGTATTGGCGAACCAAGTTGGTGTACGAAAGTAAAGCGTCGTCATCGCCGCACTGAATTTACCGAAGAGAAAGGCTATGCTGACCTCACCAAAGAAGAGGTTACAACAGAGAGCATTTCGTTTAACGATTTTGACGGTATTAGCGTTTTTAACGTCTATACCAGCCCAGAGGCCCCAGCCAACCTTTATAAAGCGCCATGGCTTGTCACTACTAGTCGTAAGCCGCTCAACGATCTTAAAGCTATCAACGACAGGCAGGGCGTTAAGATTTACCAGAATCTTGATAAGATTCGCGAGACATCGTTCAAAGATGCTCCAGGTTTTGCGCACCAACGAGCTCGTGACCGCTTCATCAACCAGAATGAAGATTCTGACACTAGCGTCGATATGTGTAACCTTTATAAGTGTTATGAGATGAGTGGTGATAAGGTTGTTGTCTGTACCTACGCCGAGAGTGACGATGCCGAAGCTGACGATGGCTGGGTTCTCATACGTGAAGAGACTGACGAATATTGGCATGGTCGTTATCCGCTCGTCAAATTTCACCTTAAACAGCGTCCGTTTAGTTTTTGGGGCGAGGGCATTTTTGAGGTTACTCAGTCACTCCAAGCTGCCTATAATGATGTATTCAATCACTATATGGACGGCCTCAACAAATCAGATGGTATGTTGCTTACGCACGAAGATTCTGATGTTGAAGATTTCGTAATCGAGCCCGCCGGCCTCGTGACTTGGTCTGGTGATGTAAAACCCGAACCGATTAAATTCCCTGAACCCAACCCTAATCAGTTACAGCTGGTCCTCTCTATGCTTGATCAGGCAATCAATGGTGTTACCATTTCGCCATATGCCGCTGGCATTCCAAGTGACTCAAATGACAAGACACAGGGCACAGCAAAGGGTATTGTCCGTCTTCAAGAGGCTGCCGGTGATGTAGTTTCATTCTTTAAAGACAATTTTAGTAAGTCGATTTTAATGCTTGGTCGTATGTATCTTTCAAACAACCAACAGTTCTTGGACGCGCCGACTAGCTTTCCCATGAATAATACATATGGCCAGCTTAAGCCGCAGGAGCTGCAGGTGGAGGTTATGCTGACGCTTGACCCCGCATCGATGGATCCGGCAACAAGCGAAGAGCAGCAAAACAAATGGGTTATGTTTAATGATCGATTTTTGACAACGATCGCGGCTGCTAATGCTCAGTCAGATAAGTATAATACTCCGCCAATTTTGATTGATTTCGATAAATATGTTAAACAGTTTGCTGAAAAGTTCAATTACCGTAACCTCGACAAAGTTTTGATGTCTCCAGAGCAAGCTAAGGCCGCTCAGGCTGAGATTGTTCAGAAGATGATGCAGCGTATCATTGACGCCAATAACGAGCAGCAGGCCGCTCAGCAGGCCGATGCGGCTAAGCAGGCTGCTAACGAGAAGCCACCGAGTGAGTCGATCAATTATAAAGACGCACCGGAAGATATCAAACGGCAGATGGAAGCCGCAGCCGGCATGGAACCGTCATCAGGCATGTCGCCATCTGGCAGCGATCAGATAGCTAAAGGCGTTGATACGATGGGAAAGCTCTTTACGGCTCCTTCCGGCCCACCAGAAGGCCCACAAACTAATCAGCAACCGGGGAATAACCAGTGAACGAAGACCAGCTACCGACCGACCTAGACAAACTTCGTGTTGTTTTTGAAAAGCATATCGAGCAAGGTGAGAAAATGGAGAATCTCGTCAATAGCGATGAGTGGAAATTTTTAGTCAGTTTTCTCGAGAAGGTTTATGACAGAATGCAAAAGCATGTTATGGAGCCCAACTTCACTGCTTCCGGTCAGCGACAGGAGGACTTTAGTCGCGGTTCAGCCAAGGCGCTACGTATTCTTATTGATACGCCACAGAAGTTTGTCCGTAAGAAGGCTGAGGCCGAAAAGAAATTAACAGAGCATGAGCAAGCGGAGGATCAGCAAAGTGGATCAGGATCAACAGACATCGCCTTCTAAAGAGCTGGAGGAGATGATACATCCCGAGGGCAAACTACTTGAGAAGATTGATAGATCTACCCTTACGCCGTTGAATGACCCTGGCTGTAATCATCAATGGCACATATTGGATGAAGATTCTGGTGTGCCGAATCATACGGCGGTTGCCTGTAAGAGTTGCCCTCTTGGTCATTTGGTTTCTGACGAGTCATTGCCTGCTCTGAACTTGCCCGTTGTGAGCGGGTCGGCTCAGAGCAAGTCGTGAAGGGGACTAGCAAACATAACCACTAAAGGGATATAATCAAATGAACGAAGAACCAAATCAAGCAACCAATCCAACAACCAACGAAGAATCAACAGATCAACTAGATAATCAGGCTCCAGAAACCGAAGAGTCAACTGACCAGTCTACCCTTGAAAATCAAGACGATGCCGGCGATGACGCTGGTGACGACGATACCGCAGGGGCGGGCGCACCTTCAAATCAAGCTTCCGTCAGCACTCAGGCTCCTTCGTCTGCTGCTGATGACGATGATGACGATTACGGCAAGCAGATTTTACCTGATGACCAAGAGTTACCAGTTTTCGATCCGAGCAAGCTTCCGGTCGGCGACGATGGTCTTATTGACGTCAATGTTATTGGCGCTCAGCTTAATGAGATTATGCAAAAGCGTGACGAAGCCCTGATGACCCGTATTCAGCGGCAACAGCGCTCTGTCGATACCGAGCGCGCTGGCTGGGATGATGTTTTCGATAAACACGAAGACGTCAAGACCGACGGCGAGTTGCGAGATGATATTCAGGCCTACCGAATGGGTCGTTACCAGATGACTGGCAAGCTCATGAGCCCGCAGAAAGCAGCTGATCGCTACTTTAAACGCTTTGGCGCTGCCAAAGAACAGGGTATTGAGCAGGCTCGAAAGAATACTCAGGTTCAAAACTCTGCTTACAACGATGCTGGCTCACGCCGCGTCAATACTGAAGAGCAGCGAACCGCTAAGCTGAATGAACAGATGCGATCTAGTGATCCCGAGGTCCGGGAGAAGGCATCCCACGAGATGCTTAAGAACGCGCTTTTTCCCAAAAATTAACCCCTTAGTGAAAGGAAATGCCGAACATGGCAACCCCAACATTTACGTACGATAACAAGGCGATTCGAGAATCCCTTCTTAATTACCTTACCAACATCGATCCGGTCGAAGACCAATTGTATGTTGGCCTCAAGAAAGACAAAGCCAACGCGGTATTTCACCAGTGGGTCAAAGATACGCTGAACCCGCCAATTGTCAACGCGCAAGTTGAAGGCGCTGATGCGAGCTTCATTTCTCGTGTTGCTCCTACCCGTGCCGGTAACTATACGCAGATCATCCGCCGCGACGTGATGGTATCTGGTTCTGACCGTGCCAGCAACTCTGTTGGTTTCAACGATCGCTATACCTATGAGACTCAGAAAGCCTTGAAGGAATGGCGTCGTGACGCCGAATTGGCTGTGCTTCGTGGCACACTTGCTTCTGGTAGCGGCTCGACCGTTCGCCAGATGGCCGGCATCAAGTCTTGGGTTACCACCAACCTCACCAACCCATCGGGTGTGTCGCTTTCTGAAACCATGTTTAACGACTATCTCCAGAACGCCTGGACGCAAGGCGGTGTCGTCGATGAGATCTATACTGGCGCCCGTCTCAAACGACGCATCAGTGGCTTCTCAGGCGGTAACGTGAAGAATGTCGATGCCAAAGACAAGCGTATCGTCAACACCGTTGACTGGTACATGTCTGACTTTGGTCTCGTGAAGATGTTCATGCATCGTTTCATGACTTACGACAACGACATCAACTACGACCTCTTGGGTCTCCAGTCTGACAAGTGGCACATTGCGCACTTGCGTGATCCGCACTATGAAGAGATCGCCAAAACTGGTGACGCCAGCAAGGGCATGATCATCGGTGAACCAACAGTCGAAGCGTTGGCACAAGAGTCGAGCTTCCTTACCAAGAACTTGCTCTAACAGGAGTTCAAGCAAAACCGGGGACGGCAATGTGGCCGTCCCCACAGAAAGGCATACATGCAATCAACCGCTCCTACTCTTCAAGAAAAAATCGTCGATCGTATTGTGGCGCAACCAGTTGGTCCGAAACGCTGGCGTGCTGCTGTCGATGCTTGGCTGGCCCTTAACCCAATGGGTGACGACGGACTGAGTGCTCGTGAAGAAAGTGATTTCGTTATCCGTGAGAACAAGGATGCCCGTGAGTCTAACCATAACGATTTCGGCACATCTGACGATCCGAATAGCAGCCTGCGCCGCGCTATGAGCTTTCCCGCTGGTGCTGTGTACGTTATTGAGCTCGCTGATCCAACAGCTTTTAAAGAACGCGAAAATGTCGAGAAGTTGCGCAAGGCATTTCCGGAATATTGCGTAACGGAGAAATCGTAAATGTTTGACCCTATGCAGTTTTTGCAGTTCTTATTTGGTGCTCAGGGCCGTTCACCTGCTCCTAAACAGCAGCAAACGCCCTCTGGCGGCCAGCCTGTGCCTGTTGGCCATATGGACACGTCTCGGGCCGGTTACGGTGTTCCTGACGAGTCTGGTGGTCTTATCTCGCCTATTTTGCAGGGCGGTGTCCAACGGCAAGGTACGGACTTCGTACGAGCCGGAGCACCAGCCATGCCAGGAACAAATCCGCAGCAACAACCTTACACAGCATTTCAGGGCATGAATCATCCGCAAGCAGACTTTCTACAATCTGCCAATCCTAACCGGGGCAATGATTTTAATACATCGTCACCTTCCGGCATGCCGTTTGACGTGCATCAGCTCCAGAATATTTATGCCAGTCTATTTGGAAAGAAACGCTAATGTCAGATATTACGCAGACTCAGGTACTCCAGGATTTATCGTATTTGCTTGGTGAGTCGGCCATACCGAACAACGGTATCGAAGACCGCAAAACGTTTATTCAGCGGGCTCTTGAGCGTGCGTATAGGCTTCATGATTTCCCCATGAACAAAGTTACGGCAACAGTTGCATTGATTGGCGGTACGGCAACGCTTCCATCGTCTGCTGGCCAGGACTCTAAGCTGGATGTTCGTGATAGTAATGCGGTGTATGATCAGATCCCTTATGAGTCTCAGCAGAGTTACGCTAGGGGCAGCCATAAATATTGGCTCGAAGGCTACGAAGGTACCGGTACGTATCTTATCAAAAGCAATGACACAGACGTCACGCTCAAGGTTCGTTTCACGACCACTACACCGCTTATTAATGGATCTGTTTCAACGCCATTTGGTTCGAGTATGGCGCTTGCTCGTGGCGCGCTGGTATATTATCGTCAGTCAGAAGACCCACAGGCTGACATTTCTCAGGACGAGGCTATCTTTCAGCAAGAAGTTGACGAAGTCTGGAAACGTTATCGCCGTTCCCGTCCGCAGCGTCGTACCAAAGATCTACACGAAGCCAGCGGTACATACGTTGGCGACACGTCAGATGTAGGGGGCTCATAGGGTGACACGAACCCTTCCAGTTCGTCGTGGTGGGCGTAGTAGCTACGCTGAGTTCAAGGTGATCAATCCCGGCAAGGGGCTTAATACACTTATTTCCGATAATCTTATTGATGACCGCGAAGCTTCTGATCTCGAAAACATCCAGTTTGTCGAAGCTGGCTCGCCTACAAAGGCCTCCGGCTTTAGCCAAGTCGGTAATATTTTAGATAACAAACCACGTGGCCTTGGGTTCTATAACAACGTATCAGGCGGCACCAAGTATGTTTTGACTGTTGACGGCACAAACCTTAAGTATCTGTTTAATACGGCCGTCTGGACGGTTATAGCGGGCGCAGCGTTTGATGCTGCACATTCCATTACCTTTACGCAGGCCCGTAACAAAATGTACATTTGGGATGCTGTAAATGGCGGTGCTGAGCTTAGCGGATTAACATTATCGCGTCCTGGTACTATGCCTCGCGCCGGCTTTTCGATCTACTATGCCAGCTATCACTGTGCGGCCGGCGTCGATACGCAGCCGAATCGTCTTTATATTTCGAAGGTGGATGACTCGTCGGCATTCACAAATGCCAGTGCCACGCTCAATAACAATACTGAAGTACCGGGCGCTACGGTGTTCACCGGATCTGGAGCTAACTTTGTCGACATTGCCAAAGATGATGGTGACAAAATCACCGCGCTTGGCAAATTCCAAGATGCATTGGTTGTCTTCAAAGAACGTTCGATCTACCAAGTAACATTCGATAATACCGGCACACCGGTTGTTGCAGCTGTCACGAAAAGTTATGGCTGCGTTAGTCATCGATCTGTTGACAACTCCGACAATGATCTTATTTTCTTGTCTCGCAATGGCCATTACATCCTTGGCAACGAACCAAACTATTTTAACGTGATTCGCACCAACGAGCTTAGCGCCCGTATTCATCCTACGATCGAGACTATTTCGGCTACTAACCTAAGCTTGGCCGCCGGCATTTTCTATAAGTATGTGTACTACTGCGGTGTTCCAGCCGGCGGTACTGCTGTCAACAACAGCACACTGACGTATGATCGGCGGTTTGGAGCTTTCAGTGTTTGGACGCACGTTAAGCCTGAAGCCTTTGTAGTGGCTATCGATAGCAACAATGTCGAGCATCTGTATTTTACTGCTGCTGACACCCAAAAGGTCTACGAGCTAGATAACTCGTTGTCGACTGACGGCGCACCAATTCCAGCGTCATTCACGACAAAAGCGTACGATCTTGGTGACCTGGATCGGTATAAGCGCTGGATCGATGTGACGCTGTACCTACGGCAACTGGTCGGCTCGCTCAGTATCGATATTATTACCGATAACGGTATTGTCGAGCAGAGTTTCTATATACCCGGATCTGCTACCCGTGGCGGCTTTGGCCGTTTTATGTTCGGCGAACCGCTTATGGGTGGCGATGTTGAAGCTACTGACGATAACACGGTCAGCACCTCGACACTTGGTAGTAACATTCCGTACCGTATGAAGCTCAGCATTAAGTCGCGCACAATCAAGATGCGGTTTAGCAATATAAACAGTAATGAGAATTTTCGGGTACTCGGCTGGAAGTTTGCTTATAGGGCCTATAGCCACTTTACCTTCCCAAGTTCGCTCAAGATCGGTGGTGGCGGACAGTCATCTGAAGACACAACATTTATACTTGGTAATGACGATGGCACGGGCCTGGAGGTAGACTGATGGCTGAGATTGATCTTACAAAAATAGTTGAGCTTAACGAGCATACGACACCTGCCCAGACTGATTGGCTTGTTATTCGTGACAATGCCAGCGGCCATACTAAAAAAGCTTTAGTTCGCAACGTCTTAAAAGCAAGAACCAATGATCTTAAGTTCGTGGTAAGCGCCGACGGAACCGGGGACTACGCGACCATACAGCAAGCACTTGATGCCGTACCGAGCGGTGGTGCGGAGATTGAGGTCCAGCCGGGTTATTACTACATTACAGCCGGCCTTGTGATCAAGAAGGCTGGTACGGTGCTACGTGGCTATGGGCTCAATACGCAGGTTGAAGTAAGCGGTCCGAGCATCACCGACGCTGTGTCCATGGCTACCGACAGCATGGAAGGCATCGAGATACGAGGTTTTTACTTCATCCGTACAAACACGGTTGGTACAGGAACGTGTTTGAACTTTAGTGATACGCCACTTGCTAAAGTCGAAAATATCCGGGCGGATGACTTTGACATCGGCCTTGAAATTATAGATACCGTCAATGTGTCTTTCTACTCAAGCTACGCGAATTGTGCTTTTGTCTGCAACAGCGGCATTGTTATGGGGGGTAACCCTGTTAATGATAACTACTTCTTGAACTTTCGTATTCGTTGTCTGTCTGGAGGCGGCGGTACAGGTATTGATTTGCAAGTTGGTAATGGCAATACGTTTGTGCATATGAACTGTGAGCCAACATCCCCTACGGGTGTTACTGGGCTTTCTGTCGGCGCTGCAACATTTTCTAATACGTTCGTAGGTCTTTACGCCGAAGGCAACGACTTAGGGGTATCTATCGCCGAGGGCTCCACAAACACTGTATTGCTGGGCGGTGAGGTAACGGTTAATACTGAAGATATCCAAGACGACGGTACAAGCACGTGGTTTATGGGTGTGGCTTTAACATCCGGGTACATAAATCAGCTTGGCGATCCTGGGGCAGCGACGGACAACTCCGATACTATGGCCGATATTTTAACCCACATTCCTACTACGCTCGGGACTGGCACTAACCAGAATTATAGGACGCCGACTGATACCGAAATAAAAGCTATCGTTAAAGGTTTGACTCTCATTGCTCAAGAGGCGGGTAAGGTTTACGCTTTTGTCGATCTGACAAACGCAACGAGCATTTTGTCGCTATACGGTTTCACTGTTACAAAAGGCTACGACTCTGTCAGTAAACGACCTTTTGCTTTAGTGCAGGCCGAATTTACGTATCCGGCTAGTTCTAATTACCGGGCATGGGGCAATTATTGGTTTGACCTGTCGCGTCCAATATCGCTTGTTATCGAGGCGCCGCATCCACAGACTGACGGTAACTCAGAATATATTGCACTACGAGATTGGCAGAACGTGCCAGGAGCTATGTATGCTATGTCAAGCACCAACCGTAAAGCTAAAGATTATATGCTTACGGAGATCTCTACGGATGCTTCAGGCGGCACTTTTACTTTGACGTTCCGGAGTCAGACAACTGCCGCGATCGCTTACAATGCGTCACCCGCAACTGTACAAGCAGCCTTGGAGGCGCTTAGCTCCGTGCAGGCCGGCAACGTTGTTGCTACAGGTGATAATGTCAACACTTCGCTGCACTGCTTTGCCAACCTCAAAGGGAGCCTCTATTCATCTGGCAGCCCAACCGATACCATTACTGGGGATGGTACGAGCTTAACTGGCGGCACGTTGACGATCGAGCACGACGCTGATGTGGCCCATAACTACTACAGCATTTTTAATCAGGTGGCTAGTTCGTTCGCGGCGCAAGGGTACGCTCAACTACAGCTGCATGGTTTTGCGGATGTTTCGAGTGGAGTGCCGCGCATCTTTAACGCGATACTGTCCAGAGGCAGTTCAAACAATACAAAGCTTATCGAGGTAGTGCGATCGGCTCTGGAGGCCAATGGTTTCGATGTTGGCACTAAAGATTCTTTTGCAACGCAGGGTTTATATGTAACAGGTGGCCCTACCGGCGGCACGATCACGTTGACGTATAACAGTGTCGCTACCGCCGCGATCACCTACTCCGCGACTCCAGCGACGTTTGCTGCTAATGTACAATCAGCCCTTGAAGCTCATCCAAATATTGGTACGGGAAATGTGGCAGTTACGCTATCGTCGAACAATAATACTGGCGTATCGGCTGCGCTCGTTATTACTTTTAAGGGCGCTCTCTATCATCAAGGATTGACCGCCATTACCGTATCGAGTAATGCTCTCACGGGCGGTACAAGCCCGGCAGCATCCGGTTTAACAGCAGAGGGCACTGCCTTGACGGCCCAGAGTAACACTCAAGGCGATTTAGCCGAGTCCAACGGGACGCCGTTTATGCATCTCGAGTTAAGCAATACGGTTCGTTCTAGCACTACGTTATCTGCTCGTCTGGTTGCAGCATTAGCCAATACCAATTTACCCCAGCTTTCGGCCGCCGCTATGCCAGTCATGGCCGAAGCCGGTCACTCCACGTCACAAGCTCCGCTCGTCAACGGTTCAGGCGCTACTATTGGAACGAGTAACGTAGCAGCTCGATCAGACCATCGTCATCCAGCTACGACCAACACCCCTAGTGCCAGTCAAGTTATAGCTCGAAACGTTGGGAATACTGCATGGAACGCTGTTGATCCGAATGATATTGGAACTAATATGACCAACGTCATACATACTACTGGTGATGAAACGAGGACGGGCATACTAACGCATACCACGAATACGAGTGGTAATGGTCCTCAGATCTACCGTGCTTCCAGCACAACAGGTCAGGAAGCGGTGATCGCGGCCGGACGTGTTAGTGCTACTCCAAATAACACTTCGAATATGGCCGAGATTACTGCAGTTCGTACGGACAGCCCAAGCTCACAAGATACGGCTATGGTATTTAAGAACAGGCGTAGCGGCGCAGCTGCCAGTGAAGTAGGAAGATTTGAGACTGATGCCAGCTTTAGGACGATTGGCACGATAATGCCGGTCCAAGCGACGACTTTAGGCGCTCCGACATACGTCAAAGGCGCTATATATTTTGATACTACCCTCAATAAGCTGCGCGTTGGCGGGGCAACTGGGTGGGAAACCATAACATCAGCGTAGTTATGGTATGATAACAATAACCACATTTTATAACCACAGAGATTTTAGCCCCATGTATACATGTTCAATATCGTAGATTGGTTCAAAGGATTATTCGGCGGCAATAGCGCTAAAAAAGCGTATGATCAGATACCGCAGGCTCAAAAAGATCTAGTCGCTTATAAAGCCGGCGTTGGTGCCGGCGTACCTGGCCGTCCAGAAACGTATGCAACGACTGCTCCAATTGATAACATCCCTGCTAAGTATGTTCCAACCGCTACTGCTCCGGCAGATACCGGTTACGGTGCTTCTGGCGGGGGCGGTGGACGTAGCGGAGGAGGCGGGGGCGGTGGTGCTCCTCGCGGTCCGGCGTTCAATCCAGGGTTCGCTCCTGGAGATATTCAAAATAAGATCAATTCCATTAACGGTGTTTATAACTCAATCTTTGGCAACCTCGACCGCGTTGCATCAGATAAGACTAATTCGACTATCAAGAATTATGGCGATCAAAGTTCTCAGCTTGGTAATGACTTCGCACAAAATGCGCTTCAAACCGCTAATGTATATGGCGGCCGCGGTATTGCAGACAGTTCGTATTACACTAATGCTAAGAATACCGCTAAAGATATTTACGATACCAACGTCAGCAAATTGAAAACTGGTCAGGAAAACGATTTGGCTGCAATTGGCCAGAACCTTACTCAAGCTAAGGCCGGCTACAACTCGACAAAAAGCCAGATTGAAAGTTACGTACCAAAACTTGGCAGTATGACCGCTGCTGATCTTGTATCGCTTGGCCAGAATCTTGATCAGATCTATCGTCAGGCGACAACTGACAGCTCCGGTATTGGTACCACACAGGACTTTCTTGGCAAGCTCAGCGCTATTACGCCGTACCAGCAGACTGGCTCTAACCAGCTCAAAGCTAACCTGGATAAGATTGTAAAGAGTAATACTACCCAGTCCGCTAAAGATTCGATTGCTGCTGGCTTGATCAACTCCACACCTGGTGCGGATAACAATACTTGGATGGATTACTACAAGAAGATTACGCAGGGCGGGGCTGCATAGGTAGCCCCGATGTTTGATTGGTTATTTAATCTCTTTAAACCACAGCAACAGCAGCCAAAGCCATCGGCTCGGCCTATTAACGTTGCCGTCCAAGGCCCTATTGCGAATCGTGTGGCTCTGCCGCAAAACGTACAGACCAGGATCCCACAGGCTCATCAGCCAACCGGTAAAGTACCGGCCAAAACTTTTATTGATATCCTCGCTAACTATGGCAGCCAGTACGCCCAGGGCGTCGGTGGCGCCCTCCAGCAAGGTGTTGGTCGTCCGGCTGATGAGTTAGTCCGTTCGATCTTATCATTCGGCACAGCGGCTCTTGGCAGGCCTCAGCTTAACAATCCTAAGCCAACCGGTATCGAGAGTTTTATTGCTGGTCCGGAGCCGATCAATACCATCCAGACACAGACTGATCAGGTCAAACGAAAGCTTACTGAGGCTGGGCAGCCAGGCATTGCTAAGTTTGCTCCTTTTTTGGCTCCGGTCTTAGCCGGCCTTGACGTTGCTGGCTTCAGCCCTGGCAAAGGCCAAGCGAAAAAAGCGGCCGCAGATGCCGCTAAAGCAGCGCTTAAGAGCGGTTCTAAGCAGGCTATAGAGAATGTCGACAATATGACGGTATCATCTCTTGGCGGTCAGCGTATTGAGAACTTTGCGCAAAAAGCTATCGAAGACGCCTTGAATGCCGGCGATACTGCTGCTGCACAGAAACTTGTGTCGGCCGTTAAGGATCCAGATCTCAAAGCCGGTTTGCAGTCAACGATCGATGCTCTTACTCGGCAGACCCCGAAGGGCAGCGCAGCGGGTCGTACTGGCATGAGCTCGGCTCAGATAGGCCGTCAAGCACCGACGCCAGAATTAGCTGGATCGGATGCAGCGATACCTCAACTAAGAGTATCACCAGGACAGACAACGCAATTACCAAAAAACGCAGCCATAGCCGATGAATTGTTGGCGACAGATAAAGCAGGCCGTACGGCACGAGGTATAGTATTATCGCGACCCAAAACAGAAGACTCTGCCCCAGGGCTCCAAGGTATGTCTCAATCATATGGACAGACTATACAACAAGGTGGCGATAGTGTCAACAACATTCCACCAGAAGTTCCATTAGGCGGTGCTTTTACTGGGAATTCGGGCGGTAAGATTAAAACAACCCGTTTTGCCAGCAAGACCGTACCAGAGAGTCCGTTTGTCGGTCCCGAGGTCAGTAAGATTGTCGAAGAGAGCGCACCAGCTTATATCCAGGGTAACAACAAACAGCAGCTCCGCAGCGCCTTGGGTACAATGCAGGCCAAAGGTATCGATACTCACGCATCAGATATCTATGACAAGATTAAAAGCACTAAAAACGGTTCCATTTTGCCTCAAGACGCAGCAGATGCTTTTGCCGCTGCACAAGCGCTCGAGTTTCGAAACGGTACCGGCGATGCAGCACGCGCCGCTGACATCTACGACACACTGTCTTCTCACTTCACTGCTTCTGGCCAGCTAAGCCAGGTGGCTGCCCTCCTCAAGTCACGGAGTCCGGGTGGTGTGGCCTTTAGTGCTGAACGAGATCTCAAGAAAGCCGGCGTCAATGTTACTGACGATATTCGAAGTACTATCAGCAAGCTCAAAGAGGCCATAACCAAAACCGCTCCGAATAGTGACGAACGTGGCCAGGCTGTTAATGAGCTCGGCAAATACGTAGCCTCCAAGCTGCCGAAGAGTTCGATCGGCAAACGGCTTACTGACGTCTGGCGCGCTGGCCTCCTTACCGGCCCTGTCACCACTACCGGTAACCTCCTCGGTAACTTTAGTTCGGCTCTTGGTAAAAAGGCGATCAGCGATCCTATCGCCGCTCTTGCCGACCGTGCGCAGTCACTATTCACTGGTAAGCGTACAAAGACTTTGACGCTCCGAGGTGCTGCCTCTGGTACTAAGGAAGGCGCAAAACGTGGTGGTACATACCTCAAGACCGGTTATGATGCCCGCAACGTTACTCAGAAATACGATATCCCCAAGACCAACTACGGCAACGGTCCCCTCGGTAAAGTCTTTCACAACTACACACAAGCTATCTACCGCTACCAAGGCGCGCAGGATCAGCCGTTCTACTACAGTGCTTTTAAAAATTCACTGAACGATCAGGCGCTTGCTGCTGCTAAAACAAAAGGACTCAAAGGCGCTGAACGCGCTAAGTTCGTTGATGATTTTGTTAAGAGTCCGGGTGGTGAAGCTGAAAAGCTTGCCGAAGAAAACGCGAACCGTGCAGTCTTTGCCAACGAGACCAAGCTTGGCAAAGCCGCCGCCGGCCTACAGAAAAACCTTGGTCCTGTCGGTACGTTTCTAGTTCCCTTCACCCGCATACCGGCTTCTATTGCTATGCGTGTTCTTGACTCGACTCCGATCGGAACTGCCCGTGAGATTGTTAAACAATTTAACAATATGCGTAAGGGGCTTCCTTATGACCAGCGGGCTATGAGTGAGGCGATCGGTGACGGATCTATCGGTATGATCCTGATCTCTACAGGTTACGCCCTCAGCAAAGCTGGCGACATTACCCTCGGCTACCCCAAAGACCCCAAAGAACAAGAACTCTGGAAACAAGAAGGTAAACAGCCGTATTCGGTTCGCATGGGCGATGAATGGGTGAGTATGAACTATGTTCAGCCATTCGGTACCCTTATGGCTATCGGTGGTCAGTTCAACGCAGCTCAAGAAGAGGGACAAGACTTTTGGAGCTCGTTTGTTTCCTCGGGAGGCGTCGGTGCACAGTCGATTGTTAACCAGTCATTTCTTAAAGGTCTCCAGAGTACAATCAATGCTATTAACGATCCGCAGCGCTATGCCGGTCAGTTTTATGAGCAAACCGCCGGCTCGATCATTCCGAACTTTGTCCGTACTATTGCTCGCGCTACAGACCCCAACCAGCGTCAGGTAGAAGGTGCTGGGCAAGCCTTACAAGCTGGTATTCCTGGTCTTCGCGAAAACCTCCCAACGCAGACAGATACGTTCGGTAACGATCTTCCAGTCAACAGTGACGCCGGTGATCAGGCTATTAACCCATTTCGGCCGTCTGATGTTCGCGCTACCGCTGGTGGCGTGACTAAGGAACTCCGTCGTCTACAAGATACTGGCAATGGCGTACTACCTAACAATATTGTCAGCACTTCACTTGGCAAGGACGTAAAGCTCGATAAAGACCAGATAGACGCCATTACCCGTTATACTGGTCCCAAGGTCCAAACTGCTATTGATGCGGTGATCCGCGATCCCCGATACGAGTCGCTCAGTAATGAGCAAAAAGCAGATCTTCTGACACAGGTTAACCGTGATGTTGTCGGCGCTTACAAAGCTGAGTGGGGCGTCAAGAATAACCTGATCACCCCGGATCAGACAGATCTCACGAAGGCTCAAAAGGCATTGCTCGTCGGTCAGCAAATAGACTGGGTCGGCAATAAGGTCAAATCACTCCAGCCAAAGCCGCCAAAACAAACTAGACAGCCAAGGCAGTCTAAAGCTAGAAAGGTCAGTGCTAGACGAACAGGATCTCGCTCAGGCGGGCGCCAGGCCGCGTCTGCGGGTCCAAAAGTATCTTTCCGGGCGATTAGGGTGGCTAGCGGTAAACCGGCCGTCAGGAGCCTCCAGACACGCCCACGTAAAGTAGCTTCGAAGATCAAGGGTTCTAAGATGCCGAAGCTCGCTACCGCCAAACCGAAGAAGATTAAAGCAGCTGCACTTGCATAAACGAAAGGAATAAACATGTTAGGATTTCAGAACTTTTTCAGCACCGAGCTCAGTAGCGGCATTACTGCTACTGATACGACTATCCCGGTTAATTCTCTACCGGATCCAAGCGAAGGGTATTTAGTAATTGAGCCGGACAGTGGCGGTAATCGTGAGATCATATATTACACGAGCAAAACGAGCAATGCCGTCATCTGTCCTAGCGTAGCAGCCGGCCGTGGTGTCGGCGGTACGTCTGCCAGATCCCATAATACTAATTCGACAGTTAAGATGAATATCGCAGCTGAACACTTTTTGGCGCTTCAGTTGTCTCGCCATATCCAGTACAATGCCGTAGCCGCAACAGAGACCCGCGCTTCAGCAACGTTTGGAGATCTTGCGACGGTCGGCCCGTCTGTTAACGTCGAAATATCCAAAAGCGGTTTATTGCTTATTATGTGGTCCGCCTCTATGAACAACAGCGCAAGCGGTAACTTTACGTCGGCCGCTCCGGCATTGTCTGGTGCCAACACCCTTGCAGCAGGGGCTAGTGGTGAAAACGTTATGAGCTTTAAGTCAGAGTCGAACGCCGGCGACAAGCAGTTTATGCAGTTCGCTTACTTGAGCGGGCTCGTCGAAGGCACGACGACTGTGACCCTGCAGTACGCTGCCACCGGCGGCACGGGCACTTTTTCTAGCCGTAAGCTTTTGGCTCTTCCTCTTCTGTAGGTTTACGTATATATGTAATTTTGAGGCCGCGTACATGAGTTCTGGCCGGCGAGGGCGATACTAACAGTTCGCCCTCGTGTTCGTTGACGGTGTATGTGTCCTGGTAGCCTTGGATTGAAGTGCTCAGAAGTTTCTTGCAGTCCGGGGGGATTGGGTAGGCGGTTACTCCTTGACGTAGGTCAGCGGAGCCTGCTACGACTTCCTGGCGGCACCATATGCATGTACCATGCGGCTGGAAACGTGCATGGCCGTACCATTCCCGGTAATGCAGCCCGAGCTTGCACGAGAGGCTACAAAACAATGTTTTTATCTTAAGAAGGTATTTCATCTTATTTGATGTCTACGATCTTTTGCGCCAACCCTCGAGCCTGCGACAGCTTTACGTTTTGTACTGATTCGCTGCCTTCGGTTTTGGCGGTCATGACAGATACGGCTTGGTTAAAGACTTCCGGGTCGTCAAAGTCCTTGGCACCCACGGTTTTTGCTAAGACCTTTTCGCGTTCATACCTGGTATCTGCTGCAGCTTTTTGCCCGATATAACTGGCCACCATCTTATCAACCAAAGCGTTGGCCGCCCCGATTTCATTCGGTACCTTTACGCCCAAGACTGCTGCCAGACGCTTTACCACACCATCGACAAATGCCTTACGTTCATCCGCTGCAGCTTTCTGACCTTCAAAATCTTTATTCTTCTTGTCGATATTGATCACTGCCTGATTCACATCCGCCTGAGTTGGCGAGTGATCCGGATTGACGCCAGCCGCATTGAGCAACTGATCTACCATTGTTTCGTAATTCATACTTCCTCCTTTACCTGGAACTATTCTTAAAATACAGTTGAGTAGCGCAAAGCTATGGTTGACCTGTCCCGGCGGACTGCCGACTTTATCGTTAGCGTTATACCAATTCTGGTCAATCGAGACCCACCCGCCAGCGGTCCTTAGAATAATAATACCGGTATGGCCATAGCGTCCGCGATTTTCCACGAACACATCCCCAGGTTCTACCTGCATCCCCTGCGTGTAACGAATACGCTGAACACTTGGCGGCAATGCACAGGTAGCCAGATTAATCGCGTTTCCTGGCGGCATCCAACCCGTAAAGGTATCAAAGTAGGCGTTTATGAAATCTTTGCACTGTGCGCCATACCAGCCATCCGTGTCGACACCCAAAAAGTTCGATATGCTACGTGCAAACCGGCTCTGCTTCCAGCCACCGAGGGCCCAATCGACTCGAAGATCACTCATAGCCCTATTCTACCGTTTAATCCATTACGGTAAATCCAGGACCGCGCTGTAACTCTTCCTTCTGCCCTGTGGTGAGGTGGGTGAGACTCAGAGCGTCTTGTAACCAATCGGCCATATCGTGGTCGCCACAGTCGGGGTGGTTACCGTTATATTCACAGGCCGTGGCTCTAAGCTCTTTGGGCAACTCTTTTACGAAAGGCTTGCACGCTTCGCTGCAGTAAGAACAAAACCCTCCTGGGCTTAGAGACTGTCTCTTCACACCACGATTCCAAGCTTCCATCTCGGCATCGGTAGCCCGAGCATAGTCCATCACTTACCTTCTCTTTTTTTAAACGGCATAATGCTGAATAAGTCAGATGCTTCGACTATTAAGGGTTCGTCGTGGTTAAAGTGGTTTTCTTTGAAGTACTGCTTTAGCTCAGTTTGGGCGTCAGCTTCTGCCCAATACTCGATGATCTTGTATTCAAATGCTACCCGTAAAAGCTGTATGCCAAATTCGGTTTTATCCAAAATATATGCTGTATAGATTTGTTTGTCTGACATGTTACTGATTCTCTCTTTCTTTATTAAGCTGGGCGATGCGCTCCTTAAAGGCCCTTAACTGCCCACTCACCGTACCCTCGAGCCGTATAGTCTGTAATTCGTTTATCCTGGCTTCAAGCTCTTTCTGATGGATAAAGCGAGACAGAGTTGCCTTTAGATCGTTCGTAGTTACCAAGTTATATTGCGTTGTAAGAATGTTGTCTAATTGTTCTTCTAGCTCATCCATAGACTGCTCTTCTTTTTTATTTAGTGTGTGATTCATCGCTTCCTCCCGTCAAAACCACCTACAGCCGCTATTGCCCCTAACACTGAGACGAGTACGACAACCACAATCCCGGCTAGCGGTACAAGAGTGAGCCACCAGGGCTCCACCTGTATCAGTCCAAAGCCTCTTAAAAAGGGCAGGGTAATACTAAATACTACGAATAATAAAACTCCTACGATAAACATCTAAACCCCCTTTACTGCTTTGTTCCTTTTAAGTTTTCAAAAAACGCATGACAATACGCACAATACGAGTTCAGATGGTCATGCGGATTCCAGCTAACCATGTCCCCTACGGGACAATACACAAAGGCTTCGCCAGAGTCCGTATGCCCGCGGAAATGCCGTGCCAGCAGATGTCGATACGTTCTATGGTTCTTCGGCACAATATAGTGCGTACGGCGGAACGTGGCGAGTAATCTGCTGGCTAGAATATCCATCATATCAACCTCGCTGCTCCATATATTCTTTCCAAGCACCTTGCAGTTCCATGAATGCCGCACTGCTGCCACCTTTATCAGGGTGTACCTTGTGCAGTAATCGCTTGTATGCGCCTTCTACAACTTCGTGACTCGCCACCGGCTGCACTTCGAGTATGTCATACCATGGCCGTACGGTAGGTGGTGGTGTAATAATCGCGTTGGCTGGCAGCTCCTTAAAGCCGCCAAGGCTGGTCTTTACGATTTCCGCTCCACCCCACCGTTCCAGCCCTCGGAGCGCCTCTATAGACTTCTCAATGGCTCGCATGTTTTCCCAAAAGTATACATAGCGGTCAATCGCCATACAGTGCCGTTCACCGTTATAGTCGAAGTATACCGCGATTCCAGTGTCTTCGGCTGTTTGGCGGGTGTTGGGTATACCATTGCGTGCTGCCCGTAGATTGCTGGTGATCACAACTTCCTCGGCTCCGAGCTGCTGCAATTGGTAGTAGACACCGCGTTCGGCTTCCTGAAGCGTTGCTTTGAACTGCGAATAACGCGGTGTTTCGGTCCGGGGACGCCCGGCGGGCCACTGGAGGGGATTAGATCTCATGTCTTTGACTCTTTCTTGCTCTTGATCGATTTATGCTGTTCTTTGATGGCGGCTTCAAGCAGCTGGGTCGCGGCCGTGGTCGGACGGACATCGGCTTCTTCGGCAATCTCTGTTAGCTTTTCATCGTAATCCGAATCCAAACGGATTAGGTACGGTTTACTGCTTTTCGGTTTCTTGATGTTGATCATGTGTCTTTATGATATCAAAATGCTTAGTGTTCTGCTATCTTTTGTATCATACATTCCTCGCAAATGCATAAAGTAGTAAGCCGGTCACAACAGCTATCCAAAGATCTAACTCTAGAAGCATAGCAATTGCCAGCCCACAGACGCCGACGCTAAACGCTTGTTGTCTTGTCATCGCCACCACCAAAGCGTTTTTTAAGCTTGCCGGCAGAATAACCACGCCAGAACGCTTGGAGCAGATCAGAACGAACGCCTTCGTTTTCGGTATTAGCTTCTTGATAGTCGTGCCGTAAGTGCGTTTTAAGATTGAAAATGCGGTCCTTTTTGTCTCGCCGGATTGTAAAGGTTCCGAAATTGCTACGTCCGTCCACCGTCATACCCATGTAGATGATCGCTTCTACCTTATCGCTATAATTGCTGATGCGTCCATTGTCCGGTGTTTTTTCGCCTTTTTTGAAATTGCGCATCCAGCCTTCCGAACATAAGTATGCTGCAACCGTATACTCACTAGCCGGCTGTTCACCGCCGAACTTGATGCCGGCAAGGCTCATGATCTGGTACTTTTTCTCATCAAACTCTTCGTCAGCTAGCACTACAACGGTCATTTCGAGCTTTTGGTATTGTGAGCTGCGGCCGAATAGCAGCAACGTTGGGTAATAGCCCTTTTGTTTATTATCTTTAAAGTATTCACGCAGATACTCCAGATTAAGATCCAGCAGGCCGTTAAACTCTTTATTGCTTATGATCATCTCGTCCATGCAGGGCAATCTCCTCGGCTTTTTTCATCTTATTTTTAAAGTCCGGGTCTGACTCTTCAGCGGCTCGGCGAATTGCCATGAGTGTGCTGTCCATAGAGACGAGGGCATCGTCGAAGCGGTGCATCATTCTGCTGATTCGCTGCCAGGTATTTCGTATAACCCAGGCATTAAGCACAAAGCCAAGAAAGGCAATAACCGTCCAAAATAAGTCTCCTGATACCGCACAAATGATCGCGGTATTAAATACCAGTAAACAGGAGCCGGCCCCAAAGGCTATATTGACAATATCTATCTTGAGCACGGGCCAGATTCTCGGTATTGGTTTGTATGGATCAACGGTTTCAGTTTTTGGCTTTTTGTCGAATCGTTTTTTGAAAAGTCCCATGACTACCCTTTCGTACTACCCGGTCGAAAAACAATTTGATATTTAGTCCCAACACTACCAGCATAACTGCAGTCAACGCCCACACGCCATAAGCGACGCAGACAATTAGCAAGAAAGCAGACACCACTAGGTTGCTAAGTGGTAACAGTCCGTTCATGATCATTAAAACGGAATCCCGCTGAGATCAATCGGCTTATCGAGATCGTCGTCTCTTACCTGAGTGTTTGACGCCCCTACGGCAGTACCGCCGGTCCACTCCTCGGCCTTTTCGATTTGCTCACGGTAGTATTGGCTCAAGCTCTCGAACACTTCCATATCCGGCTCCATGATGTCAAAAAACGTATTAGGGTTGAAAGGCTGCGGCTTGTTGTCCGCTTCGTCAAGGCCGATCAATGCCGAAATAACCGCATAAGTATTACCGCTATTTTCGCTGCTCTTGTGTCCGATTTGCATACGGCAATACTTACCGACTAATGTTTCGCAGTCGAAGTTGTCGTCAGGCTCGCTTCCAAACCATGCTTCAAGATGCTGTGCCAGCTTTGCGCGCTTACTGATGCTCAGGGTGTATTCTTGGTGGATCTGGTGTGGGGATCCATCGTCGCGCCTTACCTTGTCGCTTAGAAGCTCCCAGCTGACTATTATTTTTTGTACGGATCCGCTCTCAATCCCTTTAAATACTTTGGGTTGCGTACCGATGTACAGGACTCGGAAACACCTGGCGATGTATAGACCAGCTGGTGCGATTTCAAAGTCGCTGCCGGTTCGTTTTGCGATTGCGTGGCTCATGGTTACCTTTCGTTGTTTTACTGTCTTTATGATATCACATTGCTAAGCAAATTGATAGCATTATATAAGATTCGGAACGAAGTCTGGAAATATTTGTTGAGCCGAAATACCGCCGGGGAATGGTCCGTCGAGCGGATCTTCCAGCCTAAGCGTATTGTGGTCCATCGTGAGCATACAGGTGGCCTCCGGACTGCCGATACGCACACCGAACCGGTTACGGTTTTTCTCGACGGTCACGAACAGTACGTCCTGCGTATCCTGCTTCTGACCAACCATCAGGACAATATCGGCATCCTGTGCAATGTAGCTTGAGCCACGCAGATCGTCGATCGTGCTGAGTTGTTTGCTATCGCCTTTCCTGGTGTGTGAAATCAGCATTATCGGGATTCCGTGTCGTATGGCATTTTTCTTAAATTCCTTGGTAATGCGTCCGAGATCTTCTGAAACGTTTTGCAGTTCGCGGGTAAAGTAGTGTAGGTGGTCGATTACGACCAGCTCGGCGCCGAATTGTTTGACCGCGTTGGCTATCAGGCCATCGATCGACTGCCAGTCCAGCTCATCGCTTTTTTGGAAGGCCACGTGGACTGAAATATCGTCGGCGTTACTGCCTGAAATCCTCTGTATACGCGATCCAAGTTCGGCGTGGGTCATTTCCAGTGTCACAAACAAAACGTTGCTTCCAGCGGCTGCTACGCGGCTGGTGATATTACAAGCCAGCAGTGTCTTGCCTTGGCTCGTCGCCCCGCCGATCACAGTCAATTCACCGGGTGCCAAGCCCATCGTGAATTTGTCCAGCGTTTGCAGTTCTGTTTTGAGGCCTACTGGCTTATTCCAGTTTCGTTGACGTTCTTCGATCTCATCCTGGTAATCGATCATCATGTTGATCTCATGCTGCTTGCTAAGCTTATCAGCTTGTCGCGACGTCAGCCCGACAAGATGGTCCAGCGCATGATCGCGTTCGCCCGGCCCGAGATTGTCGAGCCAGTTTTCGACTTGTTTGAGTTTCATTGTTCGTAGTCCTCCAGCCTTCGTTGGCCTTTTTTCAACTTACTGAGATATTCAATGCTTTCGTCGATGTAGGTGTTAAGCATAACCGTCGTGTTTTTGTTCTCCTGCGGCGACAGCGGGCCGTGTTCAGCCCACCATTCACACTCCCGAGTCAGGTTTTGGATATTTGTGATAGTCTCGTGGATCGCCTGATGGGTCCGCCACTGATTCAGTGATTCATCAGGGAGGCGTCGGTGCAGTGGTTCGTGTTGTGACTCCGGATAGGTGTCAAACGGGTCTGGCTGCATAACGGGCCTGAATTTGGTCGTAGAATGCGTCTTTGGAATTTGTCGGCTGATCATCAATTTCAAGGAAACGCAGAATATTGTCGTTGCTTGATTGTTTAGGGTTGCCTTGCAAAAGGAAGTCTACGGTCTGATGTTTTTTGCCCTCTCCGCTAAACCAGGCGTCCTGTGCGAGGTTCTTAGCCGCGATTAGTATCTCGCTCTGCGTATAGCTTTTTAGCCGCTTACGCAGGCTCTCAACGCGTAATTCAGGCTTTTCTAGGGGTCGAGCCAGTGGTCCCTTAACTGTTTTATGCAGTTCTGCAATCAGTTGCAAGAGGTATTGCTTATCTGTTGATTTACTTACAACGGGCCGCCGCTTGTCTGTATCGTGAGCGCTTTGATTATCGCTTCGCGATGATCCTGTTAATGAAAGCTGGTTTTGGTCCAATGCGTTAGCATTACTTTTTTTATATATTTTTTTATTTGTTTTATTAGTATTTATTTTAGTGCGTACGTTATCCACGCGTACGTTTTGCACGCGTGGTCGTTCGTAAAGTACAGCATCGTCTTGTGCAAATGTACCATCGCTTTTATGGGTTTTTCCGCGAATCAAATAACCAGCGTCTTCGAGCTCGCGCAGTGCGCCGAGTATCGATCGCTGGCCTTCTTTCAGCTGGCTCATGAGCCCTCTATAATTGATTTTCCATTCGTCGGGCTGAGCCATGATGTAAGTCCATAGTCCTTTCGCTTTGAGTGACAAGTTTGGGTCATTCAAAGCGAAGTTGCTTATCGTTGTGTAGTTCGCGTTTTTTTCGGTTCGGATGATCATTATTGTTCGCCCTCCCACATGTGATCTGTTTCAATCATAGCCACATGATCTATATTAACTAGACTTCGACCATTTAGTGTTTCGATCCATACAAACTTTTTATCGAGACTCGGATCTGTGATTTTTTTAGCCTCATCGATGCTTGTTCTAAAGTAATTATCGTTGTCGAAGGTGACAGTCACCTCTGAATATTTATTGTTTTGTTCTTGGTCCATATAACAAAAAGCCCCTTCCGGTGGGAAGGGAGGGTTTGCTCTTTGTTTCGCCCGTAGGCTTAACGATCCAGGTCGCAATAGTTCTATTGTAGCATACGAGAAAACAGAGGACAACCCTATTGCCCACCAAATTGTTTTAAATTTTTCTGAGTGCGATCTTCAAGTTTGCGACCTGGATCGCTACTCATTGTTTTGATCATATCATGTATGCTAGCTTTTCGACAACACGCGAAAACCGCTATGTCTTCGACCACATAGCGGTTTCCAGGGGTAGAAAGGGTATTCCAGATTGGCCATGTCTATAGCCGCGTTTGCCATCATACCATAGCGAGCTGGTATACTAAATACATGAGCCAGAAGTTACGCGCTGAATACATCCGCTCCGTCGTGCAGCTCGACGACGGTAGCTTGTTCACAATTACCGATCGAACTCGACCCGGCATTGATCATTTTGATTCGGCTACTAAGCTTTTTGCCCGTCGTTTGACAACAAATGTGAAGAGTGGGGTATCAGTCATGTCCCCAAGTTCCGATACGACTTTATCTCGAAATCCATCCGTTTCCTTAGCGATCCGCACTGTCTCTACTCGTCCAAGCCTATCGCTGACGCCGGTTAGATCGTAAACAGTCAGTTTTTTATTCGGGTTATTCGAATCCACCCGAACGCCCCGGCCAACGATCTGTTGCCACAGTGTCAGGCTAATTGTTGGCCGCGCCATGACGATGCAATCTAGTTCCGGTACGTCAAAGCCGGTCGTAAACACGCCAACGTTTAAAATATGCCTCGTCTCGCCACGCCTAAAAGCCGCCACAGTGTCCGCACGTTCTTTTGTGGGTGTTTCGCCGGTTACGATGTCTAACATCAAGCCATGCGTGCTAAGGCGCTGCTGTATGCGTTTTGCTTGTTCGGTGTCTACACAAAACGTCAGGCTGTGTTTGTGATTTTGATCGACGTAGATCAAAGCTCTCTCTAAACGGTTGAGGCGTTGTTCGTTCCAGTACTGGGCTAGGCTTTCGGGTGTATAGTCGGAACCGCTGCGATTAACGCTGAGGCCGCTCATGTCGACTGGCTCGCGAACGTATTCGATTGGGCATAGGTAGCCGCGTTTGATCAGGTCAGCCATTTCGACCTTATAGATAATTTTTTTGAAAAAATAAGGCCATATGCGATTTACCATTTTAAGACACGACGTGTAGTACAGCTTATTGTTCTTCTTAAAAGTTTTCTGTGTTAGACGGTAAGGCGTTGCGGTCAGGCCCATAACCCTTGGCTTATCGATCGCTGCGAAAAACTGTGCGTAGCGGCCATTCATGCTTTTAGGATCAACCAGGTGGCATTCGTCGATGATGAAGTGCCGGAAACGTGTAAAGAGCTCTGGTTTTTTGTAGATGCTGCCGATAGTGGCAAAGGTATATTTGGCAACTTCTTTGATTCCGACACTGGCGGAATATTTGGCGATATCGGTAATGCCGTAGCTGAGCATTTTATCGTGATCCTGTTCGAGCAGCTCTTTACTTGGGCAGATGACGAGCACTGGTTCGTCCAGACGGTAGCAGATATCCGCGATCATCAAGCTTTTGCCAGCGCCGGTTGCAGCTACAAGTAAAAAAGGATCGCGGTAATGCGAAAAGTTATAGAGTGCTGCGGCAACGCCTTCTATCTGATAATCGCGTAGTGTGTAGGTCGAGACATTATCCATAAGGAGTTATCATAGCACGAATGTATGTATTGTGTGCACAATACAAGTGATATATCATAAGGCTATAAACAAGGGAGGAATTATGCAAAAAGAACTAACTGGCAAAAAGCTTTTCATCAGGACAGTCACCTATTTCTTGGTTGGAAAAGTCGAAGCTGTTGAGGATGGATTCATTCGTTTAAGCGGCGCATCTTGGGTTGCTGATACCGGCCGATTCAGCCAGGCAATCAGCGATGGCACGCTCAACGAGGTCGAGCCCGTTGGTAATGCCTATGTCAGCTTGGGATCAATCGTTGATATGTTCCCTTGGACTCACGAACTGCCAACGAAGCAGAAATAGGAGGTCATTATGACAACCGCAGCAATTCTAGCAAACCCTAACACTGCCTTTAACTACTCGTGGTCGTGGTCGTGGTCGAGGTCGTGGTCGAGGTCGAGGTCGTGGTCGAGGTCGGGGTCGTGGTCGTGGTCGTGGTCGTGGTCGAGGTCGAGGTCGAGGTCGAGGTCCTTTTAATGGAAAGAATGCCTTGTCTTACTGGGTGATCCGCGATCTACCGCTGGATACACGTAAAAAGATCAAAGTCTACGCCGCTGAAAATAACTTAACCATACCCCAAGCTGTTACAAAGCTTATAGAAATAGCCCTCAGTAAGTAGGGCTATTTCTATGTAATTGGACAGCAAGGGCTTTTGAAATATTACTGTTTAGTATAATTCGGCTGCTTCGGCGTGCCAAGCAACCAACCAATAGCGGGCCATTTGGCCTCGAGAAACCGGACGACGAGATAGTATACGATACTCAGTCCGCCACCCAACACTAGGTCGAGTGCTGTCTTGAAGCTTTCGTCGACGGTGATACCGTGACTCGCGAGCCAAGCGAGTACGCTTCCGATAACGATTGGTACGGTTGTCCGCACCCAGCTGGTGAAAAGGTCTTGAGGATTTGTCATATGGTTTTCCTTATCTGTTACGATTGACTAAATCTGTTATTTGGTCACCCAAAGGGCGATTATCTTCGACGGGTTGCTGGCGAATCTCTTCCATTGCTGGCAGAATTTTGCTTGTGATTGCTGTCCGGTGGTCCGGACACTCGTCTAAAAAAGTTTGTATTTGTTCTTCGTTTGGATCCTCCTGATTTATTTTACGCAGAATTTCAGTCGCCTCACTTGGG
>WNFZ01000541.1_pt1 | contig 39661 bp, 41 predicted proteins | sample 5400081 | NCBI WGS metagenome assembly WNFZ01 (sample SAMN13153365, study PRJNA577476) | soil metagenome | isolation source: 80 cm soil or saprolite under grassland replicate 1 | place: USA:California | collected 2016-06-15
CCCCGACGTGATCGCTGAGCGGCACATGACCTTTCCGACCGACGCGAAAGAAGTTCCGTGCCGCTCTAGCTGAGGGATTGGCGTTTCGATTGGCGAGACGCTTGCCTAAGCTTTGCCGATGTCAGCACCTGATTTTCTGCTGACGGTCATCGTCCTGATGGGGCCGTTGGTGGCAGGCGGAGCGTTTGGCTATTGGCTCGTTCGAGGTTGGCGAGGCGTGATCCTGGCGCTCGCTCTAGGAGGCCTGCTGACCCCGGCGGGCTTGCGATCTGGTATCTCGATGCGCCGTACGTCAATGCGCCAAACTCAGACCTTGACTGCTTCGAATGCAGCGACTATCGAGGCCGCTGGATGGACCCGACGATGTTCACGGTCTGGGTACCGTGGACGTTGAGCTTGTGGACACTCGGTGTGTTCTGGAGCCTGTGGTGGAAGCGCAGCGTTCTAGGCGGCGGCCAGATGGCGCCGCCGAGCAAGCGCAACTGACAACAGCCGGGCAAGCCAACGTCAGTCGGCGCGGGAGCGTCAAGGTTGCAAGCGGGTTGCAGGCGGGCGTTTGCGTTGCCAGCCGAGACGACCGAATGGCACGCCCGACCGCGTCCGAAGCCACACTGCGCGCGTCGCATAATCACGTCCGCTCCGCTGTTTACCTGGGCTGAGGTTAACTGACGCCGTGGAAGCACTGCTCGCCTTCGCCGCGGCCCTGCTGGCGCTCCGTCTCGCCGGCGATCTGGCAGCCCGCTTTCGCGCCAGGCGGGCGCCGCAGCTCGCCGCCTGGTCGGCGTCGCTGCTCGCCTATGCGATCGCGTCGGCCGCGCTGGCGTGGGGTGCCGCTGCCGGATGGGACGACCGCGCGTTCCGGGTCTACTACCTCGCGGGAGGGCTGCTCACAGCGCCGCTTCTGGGAGCGGGGTCGCTCCTGCTTCGCGGCTACCGCTGGGCCGGGCCGCTCGCGTTCGCGTATGCGGGCCTGGCAATCGGGATCATGGTCGCCGTCCCCTTGACGGCAAGCGTGAGCGGGACGTCCATTCCCGAGGCCCAGAGCCATCTCGACTTCATGCCGGCGCGACTCGTCGCCCTCCTCGGAAATTCGCTCGGAACGCTCGCGGTCGTCGTGGTCGCGGCGCTGACGCTGAGGCGCCGCCCGCTCGGAAACACCCTCCTCCTGGCCGGGGTAGCCGTGGCAGCCGTCGGCAGCGCCCTGGCCGGGCTGGGCGCAGCCGGGACGGCGGCCTTCATCGCAGGAGGCGCAGCCCTTCTCTACGGGGGCTTCCTCTTCGCCAGCGGGGAATCGGTGCGGCTTATCCGAAGCCCGAGAAAAGCTGCTCGAAGAGCGCGTCGAGCGGCTTGAAGTCGGCGGGCGGGTGGATCTCCACCTGCTTGCCGAACTCGGAGAGCTCGAGCGTGGCGGTGAAGTTCTCGGCGCCGTCGAAGCGGCTGACCCCGCTCGCCTGCATCTCCTTCAAATCTTCGGCGGAGAGGTTCACCGAGACCTCGAGTCGCCGCGGAAGCTGGTCGTCTTGCCGAACGACGAGGAGGAACTTCGTCGCTTCGGCCACCTTGGCGAACATCTCCTCTTCGCGGTCGGTCGGTTGAGCATCGAACCGCTTGGCGAACTCGATCACGCCCTCCGGGTCGAGCCGGCCTTCGAACTGCCAGGTCGCCGGGCCGCCTTCGACCGCGGGGCCCTCCTTCACCTCGCCGTCGAAGAGCTGGTCGAAGTTGCGGCGGAGGCCTTCGGGCGTTGCGAGCTCGTCCCAGACCCCGCCGTCGCGGTCCGTCTTCGCCTCCTTCAGCATCTCGACGAGACCCTGATGCTCGCCGTACCACTGATCCATGAACTGGACGAAGAAGTCGTGCTCGCCCACCAGGACCCGCCCGCGGAGCGAGCCGGCGCCGAAGCTGACCGACCCTTCGGCGTCGAGCGCGTCCTTCGAGGCGTCGCCCTCGAAGTGGAGCGAGATCTGGAAGGGGACTTGGCTTTCGGCCGAGCCGCTTCTCAGGTCGACGACGAAATGCGCGCTGCCTGCGGCCTCGAGCGCCGCGAGCGCATCGGCGGCCAGATCGGCGGAGGGAGGAGCGTTTCCGGGCTCGCGCTCGAAGCGCTCGCCGCAGCCGGCGGCTCCGAGCACGACGAGGAGCGCGGCCAGGAAGGCAATGGCGGAGATGAACCGGCGCACGGCCCTCCCGATATCGGCGCTGCGTCTCTTGCCATAAGCCCGAACGGGGGAGACCATTTGCCCAATGGTGCGCCCAGCTTTCTGGATCGACGTGGCAATCAAGGCAGCGCTGATCGGCCAGTTGGCCGTCGCTGTGGCCTGGCCAGACCTGCCGCAGTTCGAGGGCAAGGCGTTCCAGGAAGGGCGATCGCCTATCCCATCGCCGTCCTCCTCGTCCCGGCCATCTGGTGGCTGCTGCGCCGGCGGCGACGTATCCAGTTTCCCTACGCCCTCGACATCCTCTGGACGCTGCCCTTCCTGATCGACGTGAGCGGGAACACTGCCGATCTCTACGACACGATCGGCTGGTGGGACGATGCGAACCATTTCGTCAATTGGGGAATCCTCGTCGCCGCGTTCGGCCAGCTTCTGATCCGGCTCCCGATCGGGCGGCTCGAGGCCGCCGCCCTCGCGATCGGGTTCGGCGCCGTTACAGCTCTGCTCTGGGAGTTCGGCGAGTACCTGACCTTCATCCGCTTCAACGAGGAAGAGTTCCGGACTGCCTACACGGACACCCTCGGTGACCTCGCCCTTGGTCTGGGCGGCTCCGTCGTCGCAACCATCCTGATCGCGACGGTTCTTTGGCCGGTCAGGAGCTCAGCTTCTCCCGCAGCCGCTCGTTGACGACTTTCGGGTTCGCCTTGCCCTGGGTCTCGCGCATCACCTGGCCGACGAGGTAGCCGAGCACGCCCTCCTTGCCGGCCTTGAAGGACGCGACTTGGGCCTCGTTCGCGGCTATGACGCGGGCGATCACAGGGTCGAGCTCCGACGCGTCGCTGATCGTGGCCTCGCCCAGGTAGCGCTCGGCTGAGAAGTCGCCGTTCCCGCTCGCGGCGAGCGCCTCGTCGAACGTTGCCCGCGGGATGGTCTCGCGTGCGGCGATCAGCTTCCCCAGCTCGGCGGGGTTCACCTGAGCGGGGTCGATACTCAGAGCCGCGAACTGGTTCATCAGGACGTTCGCGACCGCGCGCCTGTCGCCCGGCACTTCCTCGAAGAGACGGTCACGGCCACCCGAGACGAGCCCTTCGGCGAGGTCGAACCCGACCTCGGCCTCGAGGCGTCGGATCCGCGCCGCAGGAAGCTCGCCGATCTCGGCCCGGGCGGCCTCCACCATCCCGGCCGGAGGCTCCACGGGCACGAGGTCGGGCTCGGGGAAGTAGCGGTAGTCGTCTGCGTACTCCTTCGACCGGAGCGGCGCGACCGACCCCGTCGACGGGTCGTAGTGCAGGGTCTCCTGGACGACCTCGCCGCCGCTCTCGTACACCTCTTTTTGACGCTCCAGCTCGGCCGCGATGCCGTCGGCGACGAACTTGAACGAGTTCATGTTCTTGAGCTCGGTCTTCGTACGGAAACCGCTCTCGCCCACTTCGCGCAGGGAGACGTTGGCGTCGCAGCGGAGCGAGCCCTTCTCCATCTCCGCGTCCGAGATCCCCAGCTCGACGACGGTCCGGCGGAGGAGCTGGAGAAAGCGGCGAGCCTCGTCCGGGGAGCGCACGTCCGGCTCGCTGACCACTTCGACGAGGGGCGTTCCGCCGCGGTTGAAGTCGACGAGCGAGTACTCGGCTCCCGCGATGCGACCGGCGGCGCCGCCGACGTGGATCGTCTTCGCTGCGTCCTCCTCCAGGTGGGCGCGGAAGATCCCGATCTCGCGGTCGCCCTCCGCCGTCGGGAGTGCGAACCGGCCGCCGGAGGCGAGCGGGATGTCGTACTGGGAGATCTGGTAGCCCTTGGGGAGATCGGGATAGAAGTAGTGCTTGCGGTGGAAAAGGGCCCGCGGCGCGATCTCGCAGTCGAGCGCGAGGCCGAGCTTGATCGCCCATTCGATGGCGGTCTTGTTCGCGACGGGAAGGGTTCCAGGATGGGCGAGGCAAGTCGGGCAAGTGCGAGTGTTCTCCTCCTCGCCCCAGACGTTCTCGCAGCGGCAGAACATCTTCGTCCGCGTCTTCAGCTGGACGTGGATCTCCAGCCCGATGACTGGCTCCCACTCAGGCATGCCTGAGCCGTTCCGGAACGAAGTCGAAGCCGAGCGCCCGCTCGAGCGCGTGGCCCGCGCGGAAAAGGAGATTCTCCGAAAACTGCGGGCCGATCAGCTGGAGGCCGACAGGTAGGCCCTCGGAGAGGCCGCAGGGAATGGACAGGCCGGGCAGGCCGGCCATGTTCGAGGGGATCGTCAGCAGGTCGGAGAGGTACATCGCCAGCGGGTTCTCAGCTTTCTCCCCGATCTTGAAGGCGACGGTCGGCGAGGTCGGGCTCACGAGCAGGTCGAACTGCTCGAAGGCGGCGGCGTGCTCCTGCGCGATCATCGTCCGCACTTTCTGGGCCTGGCCGTAGTAGGCCTCGTAGTAGCCGGCCGAGAGCGCGTAGGTGCCGATGAGGATGCGGCGCTTGGGCTCGGCGCCGAACCCCTCCCAACGCGTGCGCTCGTAGAGAGCGGTGAGGTCGCCGTCGCCGGGCGCCCGGTAGCCGTAGCGGACGCCGTCGTAGCGCGCGAGGTTCGAGCTCGCCTCCGCGGGCGCGACGAGGTAGTAGCACGCGAGGCCGTAGTCGACCGAGCGGGGGAGCGCCGTCTCCCCCACCTCGGCGCCGAGCTCTCCGGCGAGTGCGATCGCTTTCTGCACCTGCTCGGAGACACCGGGCTCGATGCCCTCGGCCTCGTTCAGCTCCTTGGGGACTCCGATGCGGATCCCCTCGAGGTTCTCCCCTGTCGGAATCCGAACCGGTTCGGGGAGGTCGACGGTCGTCGAATCGCAGTGATCGCGCCCCGCGATCACTTCGTACAGGCGCGCGCAGTCCCGCACGGTCTTCGTGATCGGGCCGATCTGGTCGAGGCTCGAAGCGAAGGCGACGATCCCGTAGCGCGAGACCGTGCCGTAGGTCGGGCGCAGGCCGACGAGCCCGCAGAGCGAGGCGGGCTGCTTGATCGAGCCTCCCGTGTCGGAGCCGAGCGCCCAAGGCGCGAGCCCGCCTGCCACCGCGGCCGCCGAGCCTCCCGACGAGCCGCCCGGGACGCGCTCCGGATCCCAGGGGTTGTGGGAGGGCCCGTAGGCCGAGTTCTCCGTGGAGGAGCCCATCGCGAACTCGTCCATGTTCGTCTTGCCGAGAATTGGTAGCCCCGCGTCCTTGCAGCGGGCGGCGACGGTCGAGTCGAAGACCGGGACGTACCCTTCGAGGATCTTCGAGCCGGCCGTGGTCGGGATGCCCTTCGTCGTGACGAGGTCCTTGTGGGCGATCGGGACGCCGGCTCCGCTCTCGCCGACGACGTGGAGGTACGCGTGCAACTCGCCGTCGCGTTCGTCGATGGCCTCCATGTGCGCGCGCGTGAGCTCCTGGCCAGAGACCTCCTTGCGCTCGAGGAGCCCCGCCGCAGCTTCCGCGGTCAGGCGGAGGGTATCGATCACACCCATGCCCCCCGGGGCCGCCGCGGGCCTCCCTCCGCTTCGAGCGTAGCGTCCGAAAACGCGCCTGTGGCACGCGAGCTGTGACGAGAGAGGGACAAGCTCACGAGCCCACCGCCGGCACGCGGAAAGCCCCGTCCGCCGGGTCCGGAGCGTTGGCCAACGCGTCCTCCCGAGGCAGCGAGGGGCGCGGCTCGTCCTCGCCCCAGACGTTGACCAGGTCCAATGGGTGAGACGTCGGCTCGACGCCCTCCAGGTCGAGCTCGGAGACCTTGCCGACGGCCTCGAGGATCGCGCCGAGCTCGGCCTGGACGTGCTCGATCTGATCCTCGGGGATCTCCAGCCGCGCCAGTCGCGCGACGTGCAGCACGTCTTCTCTGCTAATGGCCAACTCGACTCCAGACTTTAAGAGGGACGGGCCCCTGCGCGGGGCCCGTCAACGGCACTCGAACTGTTCGGGACTAGATGATCTGAACGTTCGCCGCCTGCAGGCCCTTCTGGCCCTGAACGACCTCGAACTCGACGCGCTGGCCTTCCTGGAGGGACTTGTAGCCCTCCTGAGCGATGGCCGAGAAGTGGACGAAGACGTCCTCTCCCTCAGCGCGCTCGATGAAGCCGTAGCCCTTCTCGTTCGAGAACCACTTGACGGTGCCTTCAGCCAACTTACTGCCTCCTTCAACAAACAAACGACGGCCCGGCGAGGCCGCCGCCCTGGGCATACGCCGCATTCGTGCGCGGCGTCTGCAATCTAGCGTCAGTCCAGGGGGAAGGCAAGCTCGCCGGACTGGTACCGCGCGGCCCGCACGGTGTTGCGCAAAAGCGAGGCGATCGTCATCGGTCCGACGCCCCCAGGCACCGGCGTCAGGAGCCCTGCTCTCTTGCGCACATCCTGCGCTACGTCCCCCACGAGGCCGTCGTCGGTGCGGTTGATTCCGACGTCGACCACCGTCGCTCCCTCCCGCACCATGTCGGCCGTCACCGTCTGGGGATGCCCCACGGCGGCGACGATCACATCCGCCTCGCGGACGACCGCCGGGAGATCCCGGGTGCGGCTGTGGCAGATCGTCACGGTCGCATGCTCGGCCAGGAGGAGGAGTGCCATCGGCTTGCCCACGATGTTCGACCGGCCGATGACCACCGCTCGCGCGCCCTTGAGCTCGACCTGGTACTCCCGGAGGATCTCCATGATTCCCGCCGGCGTGGCAGCGACGAACGTCGGGCTCCCCTGGAAGAGATGGCCGGCGTTGAACGGATGGAAGCCGTCGACGTCCTTGATGGGGTTGATCGAGCGGATGATGTGGTCCTCGTCGATCTGGTCCGGCAGGGGAAGCTGCACGAGGATCCCCGTGACCGCGTCGTCCTCGTTCAGCTGCTCGACGAGGGCGAGCAGGTCTTCCTGGCTCGTATCGGAGGACAGGTTGTGGTCGAAAGGCTCGATTCCCACCTCGCGGGAGGCCTTCTGCTTACTCCGCACGTAGACGGCCGAGGCGGGGTCGTCGCCGACGAGGACCGTGGCGAGGCCGACACGGCGCCCGAGGGCAGCCACCTCCCCGGCAACCTCCTTTCGCACCCGCCCGGCGAGCGCCTTGCCATCCATCAAGACAGCCACGGCGCGACACGTTAGCCTCTCGGGCCATGGAGACTGCGCAGGTCCCGGAGAAGCCGGCGGAGGACCGCAGCGCTTATGCAGGCGTCCTTCGCTACTACGAGCTGGCCAAAAAGGCCGAGTGGCAAGTGCGTGACCTCCCGTGGAAGGAGCTGCCACCCATACCGCAGTACACGGGCAGCCCGCAGAAACTCGCGCGGCGACAAGACCTGTGGCGGTCGGTCATCACACAGCAACTCCAGGCCGACGAGCTCGCCGTCGAGATGGCGACGCAGCTCTTCTCGATGGCGCCGGATCCCGAGGCGAAGCTCTACTACACGACGATGGTGCAGGACGAATCTCGTCACACGGAGGCATGGCTGCGACTGACGGAGGACGCCGGCGGCCGGGCCGAGAGCGACCCGTATCTCGACCAGCTGGCGAAGATGCAGCTCGGCGCCGACACGGTCGAGGAGAAGGTCTTCCTCATGCAGGTCTTCTACGAGCGCCTGATCATCCCGCGCTTCCGCCTCATTGCCCGCTCGTCCAAGGGGACGGTGCTCGAGGACCTCTGCAACCGGCTCACCGTGGACGACGGCATCCACCACGGGTCGGGGATGGCCTACGCGAAGGTGCTCCTCACGGACGCCCCCACGAAAACGAAGCGGAGACTCATCGAGGGCGCCAACCGGATGCTCCCCATCTTCGTCCAGCACGCGCTCTGGCGGCCCAAGGCGCGCGAGTTCATCGGCAGCCTCATGCGCGACACCGACGAACGGCGCCTGCGCGAGGACCTGGACCAGGGCGTGCGCCTCGCTCAGTCACTCGGGCTCGACGTCAGCGACGTCAACATCTCGATCTGAGCGACTCGCCCCGCACCCGCTGGCCGCGTAGGAACGATCCCGGCTCGATCCGCGTCCGCCAGGAGCGGCTCGGGCTCGAGGGCAGCGTCGTCGACCAGGATCTCGAGCCCTACGCCAAAGCGACCGAGGCGCTCACCGGCGTGGCTCCGGTTCCCGTCGCCGTGGTCGGGCCCATCGACCTCGAGCTCGGCGAGTACGAGCTGGAAGAGCCCGAGGGAAGGCTCCTCGAGCGCACGCGCGCAGACGACTCCGTCTACGTCCCGCTCGCCAATACCGAGGGGGGCCTCTCGATCTCGCTCGCGCGCGGAGCCCGGGCCGCAAGCGAATCGGGCGGGTTCCGTACGCACGTCCTCCGCGACCGCATCACGCGCGCCTCGGCCTTCCTCTTCGAGTCCACCGCCGACGCAGCGACCTTCGCCCGCTGGATCGAGACGCGGGTGCCGGACCTGCAGGAGTGGCTGGCGGGCGCGCCGGTGGAGGGCCTCTCACGCCACGCCAAGCTCCGCGAGGTGGAGACGCACGTGGTCGGCCCGATGTGCCACGTCCTCTACGCATACACGACCGGCGACGCGGTCGGCATGAACATGATCACGCGCAACTCCTACGCCCTGAATCAGGTCTTCGTGCTCGAGCACGCGCCGGTGAAGCCCCGCCGGGTGTATCTCGAGGGAAACATGGGCGGGGACAAGAAGATCTCGCACCGCTATTTCGAGTCGGGGGGGCACGGGAAAACCGTCATCGCCGAGGCCACGCTCACCGACGGGGCGATCCAGCGCGTCTTGAAGACGACGGCAGAGGAGCTGCTCGATCTCGCCTTCGTCGGCACCCACGGCGCCGTCGCCTCCGGGATGCAGTCCGTCGCCTTCACCCCAGCGACGGCGATCGCAGCCATGTTCATCGCCACCGGACAGGACGTCGGCATGGTCGGCACCAGCTCGATGGCCCATGGGACCGCCCTGCGCGTCGATGGTGGCCTCAACGTCTCAATCCGGCTGGCCGGGCTCGAGGTGGCGACGATCGGCGGCGGTACGACCCTCCCCTACGCCCGTTCCTGGCTTGCGCTCATGGACTGTGAGGGCGCGGGCAAGGTCTACCGGCTCGCGCAGATCGTGGCGGCGGCCACGCTCTCCCTGGAGATCTCCGCCTCGGCCGCGATGGCGACGGCGGGCTCGGAGAACTTCTACAAGGCGCACTTCGAGCGAGGCGGGCTCCGCTGACCCGGCGAGGGCTCGCTCGGTCTCCCCGGGGCCAGGCGCCGGCGAGGTCGGGCTCCGCCCGGCCGTGAGCGGCGCCGGCGAGGGACGCGAGCGGATACCGCCCCATCATGATGCTGCGTGCTGGGGCTGCGGCGACAATCCGGAGGGTATTCACCTTCCTCGTCCGACCGAGGAGGGAATCGAGCGCTACGAGGCGACCTTCACCTTCCGGGAGAGCCACCAGGCCGGGCCGAGAATCGTCCACGGCGGCCTCGTGGGCGCGGCGCTCGACGAGGCGTGCGGCCTCCTCGCCACCTGGCACCGCTTCCCGGCGGTGACCGTTCGCATCTTCGTGCGCTACCGCCGCCCGGCTCTCATCAACCGGGAGCTCGCGGTTGTCTCCTGGGTAAGCGACAGCCGCGGCCGGCGCCTGCACGTGGAGGCCGAGCTTCGCGACGGCCCGGAGATCCTGGCCGAGGCGCGCGGCGCCTTTCTCCACGTCCCGCTCGAACACTTCCTCGCCTCGCCGGAGGGCCGCGCCGCCGGCGAAGCCTGGCGCCGCCGACTTCACTCCGACGGGGAATAGCGCCTCACCCGCTCCCGCAGATACTTCGATCTGTATGGAGCGCTGTGAGGGCTATTTCCGCCTCGAAAACCGACGTTGCGACCGGACGGCGACGCGTGACGTGCGGGCGACCGACGGCCAGTACTACCAGGTGTGCGAGCACCACGCCCGTCAGGCGTGGACAGCAAGCGTTGCGCACTGGAACGGCCAATCGGACATCCGTAGCTCTGCGCCCACGCCGCTTCGGCCCGTCAGGCCGCAGGGCCGCGCGCTCGCGTTGCGCTAGGTCCGCGCCGGCACGTTGGTCGCCCGCACGAGGCCGTCAACTGCGTAGATGGCCATGCCGGTCTTCACGTCCCGCGCGACGAGGCGACCGACCACAGGAAATGAAACGTCGGTCAACACGTACTGGGCCGCGACCATCCGGCCGGTTAGATCGTGGACAACTCCCGAGTGCGGATCGACGCGGACCCTGGTTTCCCTGACATAACGCTTGAGAGGCTCGCGCAGGTCATAGACCGGCCCGACGCTGCGATTGAAGATCTCGTTCTCCCATATCCCGTAGCGGCCTTCGATTCCGCGGGTCAGGCGACCGGGCCAGAACGCCGTCACCACTGCGTGCTCTCCCACCGCTTGATCGATCCAGTCTCGGTCGCTCGCCGCTCCCGACCGGGCTGCCCAACTCGAGACCGCGCCGTACCTCGCGTTGACGAAGAACCCGAGAACGCCGAGGTTCAAAAGCACGATCGCGGGCAGGAGGACGACGTAGCGGCGGCCGAGCGTCAGGAAAAGGGCACCTACTACGAGGCCGAGGGCCAGAGCGATTGCCCATGAGTAGCTCGGTGCGACCAGCGTCTCGGTGAATCCCCCCCAAGGAATGAGCCCGGGCGTACTCGCCTGCGTGTTTCGAGTTACGACGACTCCAAAAGGCAGAGCCACCGGGAGCAGGGCGGCCGCGAGTGCAGCGACTCCCGCTGTTCGCGATAAACCTGAGCGCTGCCGATCGATCCAGATGAGCAAGGCGATCAAGAACAGCGGAATGACGTGAAACAGGTACCTCTCGTGGATCCGGACTGCCGGCGGCTGGGTGGCATAGGCCGCGACGAGAAGCGTGAAGCATGTGACGACCGTGAGACTCGTGACGGCGAACACGCGGACAGCCTTCGATCGTTCGCGGCCGCGCAAGACATTGGCCGTCAGAACGAGAGCCGCGGCAAAAGGCGCGATGCCCACGTACAGGTCGAGATCCGCCAAGTGGTAGATGAACCACTTTGGGACATCGAGAAGCGAATACCGCTCGAGAACGCTCTCGTATGCACCGAGGAGACCACCGAACCCGCGGCCGCGCAGGAGTTGCAGCGCGATGATTCCCACTGCTGGGGCTGTTAGTGCGACCCACGTCGTGCGGTAGCTCGCAAGACCTCGTCGCAGAGCGCGGGGGACTTGGTCGTCACGCGGCTCGAGCCAGACCCCCAAAGCGATCGCTGCCACGAAAGCCGGTATGAAAGCGACCGCTTCGAGGCGCGTGAGAATGGCGAAGACAATCACGAACAGCGCCACGAGCTGCCGAGCAGCCGTCGGACGCTCGAGCGCCCGAACGATCGCAAGGACCGTCAGGAGGAAGACCGGATAGAAGAGGTTCTCGCTCATGATCGTGGCGGAGTACGCCATGGAGGGAATCTCCACAGCCAAGACTGCGCCGAGCACGGCAAGAGGAGGACTCAGCAAACGGCGGCCTAGGAGGTAGGCGGGTAGCGCAGCGAGTGTCATGACGACGCAGTTGATCGCGCGGGCGACTGCGTACGCGTGCGGCAGGTTGTCGGTGAGTGCGTACGCAGGAGCGATCAGCGCGGGATAAGTGATCCCGAAGCTGAGCTCGTTAAAAGGAACGTCTCGGATCGAAAAGTGGCCGGAGGTGCCGAGACTCTTCGCGAGCTCGGAATAGATCAGTTCGTCAGGGAAAATCCATGGCGCACCAACGACATTGAGCAGCTGCGAATAGCGAACCATCGCCGAAACGGCGATGAACACAGCAAGCCAGATCGACATCGGCACTCTGACAGCGAGATCGCGCAGGCGAAAGAGGCCCGGCCACAGGCGCGCCGACTCAACAGCCGGCCGCCCGACAATCTCTGCCCGCCGGATGGTCACCGCTATCGAGCGTAGCCCGAGCGCAGCGCGGAATCACTCGACCAAAGAGCCGTGCAGTCCGTCCGTTCGTAAGGCACCCTCAAGGAGATTCTGAGCGTCACGGTCGAAAAAGCTCCCGAAGTCTGCTAATGAAGAGGTAGGGAGGTTTTTCAACTGCGGCCGATCCACCTCACCGTCGTCGTAGGGACGCTGGCGGGCGCGACGACTCTGCTGATCAGCGGGCTTACGCTCGTCGATTTCGGCTACGAGAGTTCTTCTCTCCACGTGGCCCTCGAGACGGTGATCGCGGCCATCTCGATAATCGCGGCCCACCTCGTCCACGGGCGCTTTCGCCAGAGTCAAGCGCTCAGTGACCTGGTGCTTTTCTACGCCCTCGCAGCCATCGCCGTGACGACTCTGCTCTTCGCGGCATTGCCCGCTGCACTCGGCAAGGCCTACCCCGACAGCTTCGCGACGTGGGTGCCTCCCGCAGCCGCAGTCGTCGGCTCCTCGCTCCTCTTGCTCGCAGCGACAGCACCCGCGACGCGCGTCAATCTCACCTCGCTCCGGAATCTCGATCGCATGGCGGCCGCCACGATCTTGCTCGCCATCGCGGGAGCGTCAGCAGGCTTGATCGCCGGAGATCGGCGGCCCGTCGCAGGTCCCGCTTTCTCTGCGGGCCACTGGAGCCTCGACGCGCTGCGGAGCCATCCCGACGTGTTCATCAACATCCTCGTCGCGCTGCTCCTCTTTGCAGCCGGAGCCTTGTTCGCTCGGAGGGCTGAGGAGAGCGGCGAAGAGCTCATGACGTGGCTCGCCGCCGGATCGATCGTGGCGGGGTTCGCGCGTTTCAACTTCTTCTTTTTCCCCACGCTCTATTCGAACTGGATCTCGACCGGTGACGTGCTTCGCGTCACCTTCTACGTTCTTCTCTTCATCGGCACGGCCCGGGAGATCTCCGCATATCAGGAGCGCGCCGCGGCGTCCGCCGTGCTCGACGAGCGTCGCCGCATGGCGCGCGACCTTCACGACGGGCTGGCGCAGGAACTCGCATACATCTCGGGGCAGGCAAAGCGCCTGTCGTCCTTGACGGCGGAGTTCGCGGACAACCACATCCAGCTCGAGTACCTGGCCGCGGCGGCTGAGCGGGCCCTCGGCGAGTCTCGCCGGGCGATCGCCGCCCTGACGCTCCCGATGCACGAGCCCCTCCACGTGGCCCTGGCGCACGAGGCCGAGGAGGTCGCCATGCGAATCGGCCTGCGGCTCGACCTTTCGCTCGACCCGACGATCGAGGTCGATCCAGCCACCCGCGACACGCTTGTCCGCGTCGTGCGCGAGGCCGTCTCCAACGCAGGTCGCCACGGACACGCCGGCCAAATCTCCGTCGAGCTAAAGAACGGAGAGGGACTTCATCTGCGGGTCGTCGACGACGGGGAGGGGTTCGACCCCGTCATCCCCGTCACCCGCGGTTTCGGCCTCGTGAGCATGCAAGAGCGAGCTAGAGCACTGGGCGGCGAGTTCCGGCTTGCTTCCCAACTCGGACGCGGCACCGAGATCGAGATCGTCATCCCATGAATCCGCGCGTGCTGGTCGCAGACGACCACCCTCCCACTCGGGCGGGGGTACGAGCCGCCCTCGAGGAAGATGGTTTCTCCGTCTGCGCCGAGGCCTCTTCTGCCGAGGAGGCTGTCGCGGCAGCGCTGCGTGAAACGCCGGACATCTGCTTACTGGATATCCACATGCCCGGAAGCGGTATCGCTGCCGCGGGCGCGATCACCGCAGCTCTACCGGATGCGGCCATCGTCATGCTCACCGTGTCTGACGAGGACAATGACCTCTTCGACGCCATCCAGGCCGGCGCGGCCGGCTACCTGCTCAAAGACACGAACCCCGCACGCCTCCCGCACGCGCTGCGCGGACTTTTGAACGGTGAGGCTGCACTCCCGCGGCCTCTCGTCGCCAAGCTGATAGCCGAGTTCCGCGACCAGTCCGCGCGGCGACGGCTTCCCATCTTCGGGCCAAGGGGAGTCAAGCTCACGAGCCGCGAATGGCAGGTCTTGGAGCTGCTTCAGGAAGGCCTTACTACGAAAGAGATCGGGGCTCGGCTCTTCATCTCAGGCCCCACGGTTCGAACGCATGTGGCCGCGATTCTGCGCAAGCTGCGGGTGCCGACGCGCGAGGCGGCTCTGAAGGTCCTCGAACGGCCCTGACGGCTCTTCGGCCTAGCGGTAGCGGCGCATCGCGCCCTGAGCGACCTTGATCACCCAGACCGAAGTCAGGAAGCAATAGATCAGCGCAGGCAGCGCGATCGCGAAGAGCATGAGCATGACGCCGACTCGCCCTTCGAGAGGCCCCACGTTTTCCAGGAAAGGAACGATCAACTGCGCTAGGACGATTGCGACGCCGACGTGGATGACGACGATGCGGAACCCCGGAGCCAGGCTCGGGAAGCGGGCGTCAATCCAGAGCGCAAGCAGCGCGGCTCCGCCCGCGAAAGCCCCTAGCAAGACGGGAACCGTCACGGGGCTCCTTGTCCACTCATCGCCTGCATAAACAGCCGCATCGGCGTTTCTGTTTCTACCCTTGAGTCCAGGATCAAACCCAGACTTAAGTCTAGCTCGGCGGCCAGACGGCCGCCCGCCTGCTCGGACGACTCTCAGGACGGAGCTAAACGGCGCTTTGCGGGAGCCGATCGGCGGGAGCTCCACGTCCGCGGAGCGCGCGTTGCACGAGCCACGATGCGCAGACCGCGTAGACGACGCCGACGAGCGCATCGACGGCATAGTGCTCGCCCGTGTAGACGACCGCGAAGACAACACCGAGGACGAGCATCGCTTGGGCCGCTTGTCCCGCCATGGGGAAGCCGTGCCTGCGCATGACGATCAGGCCGATCACCGGCCACGCCACGTGCAGCGAGGGCACTGCGGCGACAATGTTGTAAGCGGTCGCGCTGCCCTTCATATCGGCGAGACCCGTCAGGTTGAGGTCGTAGAGCCCCCGCTCGAGGATCGGATCTATGGGGCCAATGAGACCGCGCTCCGCTGCCAGCCAGGGCGGCGCAGTCGGGGCCAGCAGGAAGGTCACCTCCGCCAGCGCCGTGACCGTGAGAAGACAAAGCATCAGATCCGAGAAGCCCTGGCTACGTCGCCACCAGAGCACGAAGGCGAGAAGAAACGGAGCGACGTAGTGCGAGAGATACATCAGGACGGAGAAGACCTCGAGTGCCCCGGTCGCTCCTGCGTAGAGGTGATCCTGCAACCAGACAGTCGGCAAGGTGCCGAATCCGAGCAGACGCTCGGCGTCGATCTGCGGTGTGTAGTGGACCGGCAAATCCAGCCGGTGAGCCAGCTGTCCGCTCAGGCGGTAGGCGAACACGCCGAGGACCACCGGAAGCCAGTCCCGCACGAAACGACCCCCGCGATCGGCGAAGAGCGCCGCCGAGAGCAAGAGAAGAGCGATCGGCCCCACCCCCGGTACGACGCCCTGGCGAGCCACGAGTGTGATCGCAGCGATGCCGAAGAGGAGAAAGAGCACCGCGACGAGTCTCTGGGCGCGGAGACCACCCCCGAGCTGCACATCGGCCAGCGTCTCGGTCGCGACGGTGCGCGCCACGCCTAGAAGGCGTCGAGGAACGAGTAAACGGCCGGCGCGAGCAGGATCACGAACATCGGCGGAAAGATGAGGAAGATGAGCGGGAAGAGGATCTTGATCGGGGCCTTGTGCGCTCGCTCCTCCGCCGACTGGCGACGCCGCTTCCTCATCTCGATCGCAAGGTCTCTCATGATCTGACCGATCGAGACACCCAGCTGCTCGCCCTGGACGATCGCGCGGACGAACGAGCGCATGGCCGGGCTCTCACATCTGGCGAGCATCTTCTTCAGTGCCTCGGTCGTCGAGAGTCCCATGCTCTGCTCCTGGAGAGTCAGACGCAGCTCGTCCCCCAGGGGCCCGGTAAGCCGTTCCGAAGCGGTGCGAAGCGAGCTGTTGAAGCCGAGGCCTGCCTCGACGGTCACGACGAGGACGTCGATCAGCTCGGGCAACTCCCAATCGATCTGCTCGAAGCGCCTGCGTGCGCGATTCCTCAAGATGATCATCGGGGCGGCCCACCCCGCGGCCAGCGCGAAAGGGACGCCGACAAGGACGAACGTCGAGGAAAACGCTTGGGATCCCGCCGCGAGCCAGGCTGCTGGAACAGCAACCGCGCTGAGCATGCGGTAGCCCTGGAAATTGCGCGTCGTAATGTTGTAAAGGCCCGCGGACATGAGCGCCCTTCGCAACTCGACCTCCCGCTTGCCGCCTACCGCTGGCGCGAAGAACGACCCAGCCGCCGCCGCGAGCTCGTCAAACGCATTCCGTACGCCCTTTCCGGTTTCGGCGCCGCGGCCGTGTCCCTGGAAGCCGTACGAGTCGATCTGACCGAGAGTTTCGCCCGTCCGCATACGACGCATTGCGAGCCCGCGTGCCGCGAGTGCGACGGACGAGCCGACCAGGACGAGACCAGTGAGGAGGACGATGATCACGATGGGTTCATACCTTGAAGTTGACGATCCGGCGGATAACGAGTGAACCCGAGACGATCATGATCACGGAGATCACGAGCAAGATTCGCCCTGATGTATGCGTGTACAACGGGCGCAAATACCCCGGGTTCATGAGCGTGATAACGGTGAAGAGACCGAGCGGAAGAAGGGAGACGACCCATCGGGACATGCGCCCTTGGGCCGTGAGCGTCTTGACAAGCCGACGGAGCTCGAACCGCGCACGGACCGTGTCGGTTACTCGGTCGAGGACTTCTGCCGTGTTCCCACCCGTGTCGCGCTGCAGCGTGGCCACGAGAGCGACCTGGTCGAGGTCGCGGTTGTCCATCCGGCGGGCGACAACCTCCAAAGAGTGGTCCAGTGGTACGCCCAGCTGTTCGTCGGCCACCACGCGGCGGAACTCGCTCCGGGAGGGCTCCGGAGCGTCGTCCACGACCACCGAGAGCGCCCCGACGAGGCTGTGGCCGGCTCGCAGTGCCGATGCGAGGACCTGGAGGTTGTCCGGAAGCTGTTCGGCGAACTGGTTTCGCACTTGGTCGACACGGCGGCGGATGAATATGCGGACGGCGAACGGAATCACGAGTGCCGCGAGAGCGAGTAGAACGCTTCCGAAGATCAGCTTGAGAAGCCAGATGGCCCCCATCGTGGCCACGAGAGTCCAGAGCACGAGCTGTACCGGCGGGATGCGGAGGCCGGCGAGGGCGACGTCCTGCTTGAATCTCGCCCACCAGGGCGCGCGGGCCAGCGACCGCTCAGCACCCACGAACACTTTCTCGGGCAGCGGGGAGCTCTTTTCTCGCCGCTCGGGCAAGTAGATGGACACGAATTCCGCCATGCGGCTGCGAAGACTCCGTCTCCTTGGTCGCAAAAGCACCATGAGGGCGCCTCCGACCAGGGCAGCCGACAGCAGGGACGCGCCCAACATCGCCAGGGCGGATTGCCAGAACCTGAAAGACAACGAGGGGTGAAAGGCAGGAGTGGGAGCGAGCGTGAGCTTCGGAGTCTCGTACCCGCTTACCGCAGTCCCCTCGACTCCGGTGATCCTGACCTGCACCTCGACCCGTTGGCCGGGTCCGGCAAGCGAGCGGTAACGCAGAACATACTGGTTCGCAAGCTGAGCCCCGAGCGAGTCGTAGATCCTCGCGAGATCCGCGGGCGAGGTCGCTTCGGAATACTCGCCTCCTCCGCTTGTAGCGAGGGCGCGCAAAGGGCCCGCCTCGAAGCGCCGTGACCGCAGTCCTACGGCGTACAGCCGAGCGTGAGCAGCACTCGCCTGCCCGATGAGAGCGGCGGGCAAGATCCTGCTCGCGGTGTCCGCGCCGTCGGAGAGCAGGACCACGGCACCCGCATCGACTTTTGCGTCCTTGAGAAGTTGCAGCGCGCCAGCGACACCGTCGTACATGCGAGTTCCACCCAGCGTTGCGGGAGACGTAGCCAGCGCAGCATCGATTGATGCCTGGTTTGTCGTCAGCGGCAGAAGCGTGCGAATCTCTCGATCGAACAAGATCACACCGAGCCGCTGGTTCGGCTTGCGTTGCGCCGCGAAAGCCCTTGCGGCCGACATCGCGCCGTCCAGAGCAGCGCCCTGCATGCTTTTACTCGTGTCGATCGCGAGCACGACGCCGAAGGTCTTGTTCGTCTGTTCGGCCGCAACGACCTTCAGGCCGACCACCTCGCGGCCGTTCTCCAGGACGCGGAGCTGATCCGGCGAAACAACCGTCCCTGGCGGAAGGGTCAGCACGTAAGAGCGGTCCGGGAAATGAGCCCCGCCGATCTCCAGCAGAGTGGGCTGGCCCTGGGCCGAAGCCCCCGCCGCGAGCAAGGCCGCGACAGCGACGAGCGGCAAGGCGGCGAGGACCAAGCGCTTCATGCGGATGACACCTCCACCATTTCGCGCTCACGACGGGGACCCCCGAAGAGACTGTTGGGCAGGCTGACTCCGTGCTTCTCGAACTTGTGCAAAAACGCCGGGCGCATGCCGGTCGGCGCGAGCGAGCCCACCACCATCCGTTCCGGCGTGACATGGTCGACCTTGAAAGTGAACAGGTCTTGCAGCGTGATGACATCGGATTCCATCCGCTGGATCTCCGTGATCGCGGTGACGCGCCGAAGACCGTCTTCGAGCCGCTCGAGGTGCAGGATCAGGTCGAGTGCCGAAGACACATGCTGTCGAATCGCCCGCACGGGCAACTCGAAGCCCGCCATCAGCACCATCGTCTCGATGCGCGAAAGCGCATCGCGCGGCGAGTTGGCGTGGACGGTCGTCAGGGACCCGTCGTGGCCAGTGTTCATCGCCTGAAGCATGTCGAGGGCCTCGGCACCGCGAACCTCGCCGACGACGATCCGGTCCGGGCGCATGCGCAGGGAGTTGCGCACGAGCTCCCTGATCGTGACCTCGCCCTCGCCTTCGATGTTCTTCTGTCTCGCCTCGAGGCGGAGCACGTGCCGCTGGTTGAGCTGGAGCTCTGCCGCGTCCTCGATCGTGACGATCCGGTCGGAGTCGGGAATCGAACTCGAGAGCGCGTTCAGCAGGGTCGTCTTTCCGGTGCCGGTACCTCCCGAGATGAGGATGTTGAGCTCCGCGACGACGGAGCGCTGTAGGAACTCAACAGCCTCGGTCGAGAGCGTCCCCAGTCGGATCAGCTCGTTGAGATCGAGCCGCTTCTTGCTGAACTTTCGAATCGTGACGATGGGTCCGGTGAGCGAGAGCGGCGGGATGATCGCGTTTACACGGCTCCCGTCGGGAAGGCGTGCGTCGACCATCGGGGACGACTCGTCAATGCGGCGGCCCACTTGGGCGACCATCTTGTTGATGATGCGGCGCAACTGAGACTCGTCCGCGAAACGCACGGTCGTCTCGTACAGGCGGCCTTGGCGCTCGACCCAGATGTCGAAGGGGCCGTTCACCATGATCTCAGTGATGTTGTCGTCGGCCAGGAGCCGCTCGAGCGGACCATGCCCGAGGATGTCGTCTGCGATCTCGGCGACGAGCCGCTCGCGGTCGTCGCGAGCGATTCCACCCTCTTGCCCGAGATGCTCCCTGATGTCCGCTGTGACCCGGTCGCGCAGGGCCAGCGGATCCATGTGGACGTTGAAGAGCTGGGGCCCCAGATCACCGATGACCGCGAGGTGGATGCGGTTCTTGACCTCGGAGAAGGGATCCCTGCCCGCCGGCGCCGAGGCGATCGGCCGGGCGGTCGAGAGTCGCTCGTGGAGCTCCATTAGCCCCTCCTCCCGATGAGCAGACGCCGGCGACCCTTCTTGCCAGCGTGGTTGGAGTCGAGGCCGCGGTAGCTGTCGGCCAGCTGCCGGAACGCGCGCGCGGCCTCCGAGCGCTCCTTGGAAAGCACGATCGGGTCACCCTCGTTGACCGAGCGGGGAATGTCGCGATCGCTCGGAACAAAGATGTCGGGTGCTCGTCCCATGATCGAGGCCACGTCCTCGGCGGTGATGCCGACCCTCGTACCCGCCCGGTTGAGCACCAGCCGGATCCGCTCTGGCCTGTAGCCCATCAGCTCGAGGGTCTCGAGGCCCAGCTTGGTGTTCTTGAGGGAGAGGGAGTCGAGCGTACCGACGACGCAGACGTCCGAGGAACTGTCGATGGACGCGATCACTTCAGCGGTGAAGCCCGGCGGCGTATCGACGATTACGTAGTCGAACGTGGAGCGGAGCACTGCATACACCTCGCGGAGGAACTCGACTGAGACCACGCTCGCGTGATCGGGTCGCGTCGGTGCCAGGAGCGCACGGACGCCCGAGTGATGCCTGGCGAGGTAAGCGTCGATCTTCTCGGCGTCGAGTGACCCGCCCGACTTCGCGAGGTCGTAGACCGTCTTGTCCGGCTCGAGGCCCAGAGACAGGCCCACGTCGCCGAACTGCAGGTCGAGATCGACGATGACTGCCGTTTGTCCACGCGAGGCGAGACTGACGCCAAGGTTGCAGGAGGTGACAGTCTTTCCTGTGCCGCCCTTAGGGCCGAGGACGCAGATCATCGGCGAGAGCGCCACGCCGGTCGCCACGCCCGTGCCCTGCTTGCGCGCGATCGCCTTGTGCAGCGCGAACGCGACCTGCTCGGGCCCCTCGGACAGCGTCACGAAGTCGTCCGCGCCGGCCTCGAACACCCGGCGGACGAAGCCGTTCTGGGGCGCCGAGCACAGCACGACCACCGGACGCTCGGGCTTTTCCTTCACGGCGCCCTCGACAAGGAAGAGGACCCGATCCGAATAGCCCGCGCAGGCGATCACGAGCAAGTCCGTCGGCGTTTCCTGCAACGTCTTCCAACCCTCCTCGAGCCCCTCGACGACACCGACGATCTGAACATCGTGGTCCGTCGGCAACGCGGCCTGAACCGACTCGAGGTCGACATCCGTATCGACGGCAACGAGAGTCTTCAGCTGGCCGGTCATCGACGGCCTCCGAACGAGTTCAGTGCCGCCACGGCTGGCACGCCCAGCAGCATCGTCTCGGCGGTCACGAGCTCGGGCGCTTCGCCTGCCGCCCCGGAGCGCGGCCGGAGGATCAACCAGATCTTCCCGTGGTCGGCAGCGAAAGCCAGATCAGCGGCTTGTTCGGGGGTGACCTTCAGGGTCACGTTGGTCCCGCGGCCACCGCCGCCGATGCCGCCGCCCGAGCTACCCGGCACGGTGAGGACCGTGATGTCCTCCATCACCACTTTGATGACCGGTCGGCCCTGGCCACTGCCCACGGGGACGCCGTTTCGGTCAACTCGCTGGAGATTGAAGCCGACGAGGACGTCGACGTGATCTCCAACCTGCACCTTGCCGATCAGGCCGTGGGCCGCATCGACCGGCAGCGCGATGGCGCGCTGGTCGCCGACCAGACTCGACCCGATCGAGCTGACGGTGCTCGTCGTAAAGTCCGCGACCGTCAGCTGGTGGCCAGGGAAGATGTCCGCGACGGTCACCTGCCCGCGGAGCGCGGCCGGATCAACCAGGGCCCCATCGAGGAGTTGCCCCTTGGTCGTGTCAACCACCTGGAAGAGCCCCTGGGCGCCGATCGCGTCGCCCGAAGTCCCTTTCGGGATGAGATTCTTCGCCACGAGCACAGTGGCGGCGGTCGACGACTCGTTCACGCTCTCCCGGTACCGGTTCAGGTAAGCGAGGAAGATGATCGCGGCGAGGATCGCGGCCACTCCGGCCAGCACGAAGGTCCCGCTGCGAGTCGAAAGAAGCTTTTGCGCCCATTGCATCTTGAATCCCCTCCTATTGAGTTAGCACCGCGACGCAGGTGCCGAAGGCACTGAAATCGCACGCTGATCCGCCGCCGCCTGTATTGATCGACTCGACGTACTTGATGAAGTGACCGACGATGTAGCCGCCGGTCTTCGTGGGCACAGGGTCGGCACCCGGGCAGGGATCGCCTTGCCCGCCTCCCTGCTTACTGAAGCCGGTCACGTAGAACGAGGCAAAGTTGGTGATCGGGACGACCGCGTTTCCGCTGCCGCTGAACGACCCAAAGGGGGTCACGAACACCGGGATGATGCGCGGATCGCCCTCGGGGATGTCCTCTGGGACGGTCACCTTTCCGTCGCCGTTGACGTCCGTCCAGTTGATCGGGTTGATGCAGCTGTTCACGCCGCCCTGGGTGCGATCGAGCATGCCGTCGTGGACCTGGCCGACTGCGCCTCCCGTCTGCGTTCTCGTGCACAGCCAAGGCTCGGTTTGCGGGAAGACGTAGTACTGGTACGCCTGGCACGGCGTGCCCTTGTTGAGAGCGTAAGTAGGCGTGCATCCGTTGCCGAGCTCGTAGCGAAGGTTCGTTCCTGCGCCGGGGTCGCAATCGATCGCCTGGGTCTGGCTCCCGAGGACCTTCAGAGCTACAGCCGGATCGTTCGGATCCGTCGAGTTCTGCTGCAGGCTCGACTTGACGCCGATGGTGACGCTCAGGTTGTGGGAGCCGAGAGTAAGCGAGTTGGCTCCCGGCCCGATTTCCGAGACCGAGATGTACTCGACCGGATCGCTCCCTGCCCCGGCCGCGTACGAGCGCTGCACGCCGCTCAGCGTGCCGGTGACGAGCCTGCTCACGTTCGTGCCCCAGTTCAGGTCGATGAAATGGGAGACCCCGTCGGCGGGAATCACCGGATAACAACCGGGTGCGCAGGAGGCTGAACCGCTCCCGTTCGTGGTCCAGTAGCCCGCGTTCGCCCCGCTCGTGTTGTAGACCATGCCGCAGCCCTTCGGGCTTTGGCCGCTCGTCGGGCAACCCAGCCCATCGACCTTTACCGCAGCATTGATCCCATTCGGCGGCGCCGCGCTCGGATCGGTTCCGGCAATGGGGCCAAAGTCGATCTTCGCCTTGACGCCCACAGAGCAGCCGGCGTGGAGCAAGAAGTACGGCCCCGAATCGTCGAAGCAGCTTTGGTTGTAGAGGATTGCGTCGCGCACGATCGGCGCAGCTGGGGTCCCTACCCCGGCCGCGCTATAGCCGTGAATGAAGCTCAAGCCCGTCCACGGTCCGACGTCCGCCCCGTCGTAGCACTCGACGAGCACCTGATTGCAGATCTGGCTAAGTGTGCCGCTGGGCGTCCACGACGCGAGACCAGCTAGCGCGATCACGACCCCCGTCCTGGAGCTGGAGAGGTTGACCGGTGCAGCAGTGGTGCTCCACTCGATCAAGTTCTGACCGTTCCGAACCACGGCACCCCCCTTCGTGAGCGGCTGGACGGCCAGGACGGAGTTTGAGTTCGCCTCGTCGATGTAGATGGCCGCGCCGGAGAGGGGGTTGTTGTCAGGAACGCCAACGGGCAACGCTCCTGCGCTCGATTCCTTCTGCTGGATCTGGACCCGCGCGTGCGCGTTGATCGCCGGGACGACGTTCAGCTTGAAGAACCAGGGCAGATCAGCCTCGGTCATTTTCACGTCGACCATCTTCGCGCTACAGGGGCCAGATTCGATCGTGTCGTCGGGCCCCGGGCCGCCCTTCTCGTAGGTCTTGCGGTTGATGCGAACGGTGACGAGCCCGCGGTTGCTCCCCCCGATCTGCGAGTTGTAGACGGAGCTGCCCAGACCTCCGGCCCAAAGGGGGTCCCCGGCGTATCGGCGCGCCTCGCTTTCGATCGCGGCGCTGCCACCCGCGGCGTCGACGAAGCAGGCGTTGAAGAGCCCACCACCGGCGAAGGCGCCTGCGTCCGCCTGGAGCTGGAGATGGCGCTTGTGCTCGAACCAGTTCCCCACCTCGATGACGAACATGAGAAAGATCAGGAGCACGGGAAGCCAGACCGCGACCATGACGAGCACCCCGCCCCGTTCCGTCGTCAGGACGGGTGCTGCTGCGTCTGAAAATCTCACGCGCAAGTCCCGTTCGCCGCGTAGTTGGTGGGCAGCGCCTCGAGGCGCATTCGCGCCGTCGTCTCGATGGTCGTGGTGCCGATCGACAGGCGCTGGCCCAGGAAGGGAAGCCAGTTGTAGTCGATCGATGTACGCACCTCGACGGGGTCGCCGACATTCGAAGTTCCGTTCGGGAAGCAAATGGTCACCTGCATCGGATCTGGCATCGAGGCGGTGCCGCCGTTCCTGAGCTGGTCTGAATCGGCCTGAGAGCGAATGTAGTCCTGGAGGGTTCCCGACGATCCTGGGTTCTTGTTGACGACTGCCCAGCGGGCGCCCTCGTTTGCCAGATGGGTCTGGTCGATCCATGAACTGAAGGCGGTTCCGAAATCGAGGACGCCGAGCAGGATGATGAGAAGAAGCGGCAGGACAAGTGCAAACTCGGTGATTGCGACCCCGGACTCGTCGCGAGGGCTCGGAAGGGATTTCGGTCTTCGCATTGCAATTCGCGCTGACCTCATCCGGGCCGAAATCAACTGCCCGCCACAATCGTGCCGAGCGAGCTCGCGATCAGATTGAGGAACGAAGCAACGTTCGCTCCGACGAGGCTCAGTGCACCCATACAGAAAATCGTGAGCAACGCGAGGATGAGCGCGTACTCGACCAGGGCCTGGCCTTCCTCGCAGCCACCGCCGCGTAGCAACCGCGGTCTGATTTCCCTCGCTTTGATCATGCACTTCCCTCCCAACGATTCGCGATGCTCGCCGTCGAGCCGCTGACCCGCTTTGTTCAAATCCGCTCTTCCTCTGACCCTCGCGCGCCGCCCGCGAAATAGCTCAAAAAGCCAGCGCAGGCGGCGCAGAGGATCCGTACCTCTAGCTTCCTGCGACGCTTCCGAGTGCGCTCGCGATGGAGTTGAGGATCGTGCTCACGTTGCCACCGAGCAGCTGGAGCGCGCCGATAGCGAATACGGCGATCAGGGCGAGGATGAGCGCGTACTCGACGAGCGCCTGGCCCTCCTCCCGATCGCGCGCCGGCCAGTTACAGAAACGGACGACGAGCTTCGTCATGCGGATTCACCTCCTCCCCTAATGCCGCGTATGGGGATTGATTTAGCTCTATGCGCGGTCTCGCCGAACCCGCTGAAAGGCTGGTTCTCGCCCACCCTTCTGGTGGTGCTAGTGGAACCGCTCAGGAGTTAGTACTTATGCATGCGCGAGGGACGACTCCCCGGGCGCTTACTGCGGCTCGGTATTGCCATCGTTGTGCTCGTCCGCGCGCTGGGAGCGCGGGACGAGGAGAGCGCGGCGGACCACGCCGCACGGGGGACAGAATCGGCGCCTGCCGGGAAGCGCGCCTCTGTGCCGCTGGCTCGCGCCCGCACTGGTATCGCGAGTCTTTTCGCAGGTGTGTTGCTGCTCGCCGCCGGAGCCTCTCTGGGGGGTGCATACGCGGCGTGGGGCGAGGACGCCCTGACCGACGCCGGCGCGGTGGCCGGGTCGTCTTCGTCGGCTGACTACACCACCACCGATGCTGCGGCCGATACGACAACGTCAGCCACGACCGAACCGGCGCCCGTCGTAGACCCCGTACCGGACACGACAACGGCGGAAATCCCAACCACGATCACGCCCGACGGGACGTCCGAGGCTGGGGAAACCAATACCGCGCTGCCACCGGTAGATACCTCCACCGGTGGCAGCGCACCGACGGAGACTGTCCCACCGCCGGCGTCCGCTCCCGGGTCGCCCGGGCCCGTACTTACCTCGAAGCACGGGAACCGACAGCCCGAAAGCACCGAGGGGGCCTACCCAACCATTTGGCTTCTGCGAGCGCTTCCGGATCCGACACCGCCGGCGAAGCGCCTCGCGCCGGGCTTCGCCCGGGAACTGAGGCAGGTTGCTGCGGCGGCCGGTGTCCAGTGGTGGATTGTTCTAGCCGTCGTGCGTGCGCGCGGCGGCGACGGAGCCGTTCCTGCCGGCTCCCTCCCACTCGAACGTCTCGCAGATCGGCTGACTCTCCTCCACGCCGACATTCACCCGCGCAGGGCCGTGCTCGGTCTGAGCAAAGGCGATCGGACTTTCACGGATCAGGTGATGGCGCTCGCTCGGTACGACCGCGCAGTCGGGCTGCGTGCGCTCGTGCGAGGGCTCGAGTCGGCGAAGCCTCGACTGGAGCGGAGGATCCTGCGAGACGAGCGCATTGACATCTACGCCGGGGGGCGGGCCGACATCGCAGCGCACCGCGTCAACGTCCGAATCCTCGTGCTGATTCGTTATCTGCGCGTGACGTTCAGGCAGGCGACCGTCTCGAGCCTCTTCACGGGGCACCGCTATTTCGCTCGTCCGGGCGTTGTCTCCGCGCATATGTCCGGGCTCGCAGTGGACATTGCCGGAGTCGCCTGGACTCCGATCAGCGGCCACCAGGCGCCGAACGGCGTGACGGAGAAGGCCGTCAAGGCCATTCTTCTCCTCCCAGCCGAACTGCAGCCGCAGCAGGTGATCTCGCTCCTCGGGCTCGGCGGTCCGTCGTTCCCGCTCGCGGATCACTACGACCACATCCATATTGGCTACTAGGGTCCGGCCGGCCGCCTCGGGGGCCGCATCTCTCGAGTCCCCGCCTTCGGCGCTGCGCGTCTTCGCCGTAGTCACCTGGCCGGTCAGAAAGCTCTTGGGTGGCCTCGACGGCCTCGTCGCCGTACTGGATCGCAATCCGGTGAGCAATGCGGCAGGGGCCGTTCGCGTTCGCCGCGGTCTGGCAGCCCTGATCACGGTCTTCGCCATGGTCTATGAGGTGCAGAGTGCGCTGCACGGTAGCCTGATCTCTCCAGTCGCCATCCTCATGCTCATGGTCGCCTTCGCCGTGTACACGAACCGGGGAGGGCGTTTCCTGCGCGACTGGGTCCCCGTCGTGCTTGGGCTCGTCGCCTATGGAGCCACGGTCTCGGCTGTGCCGTCGCTCGGCCTCGGAATCCATTACTTGCCTCAGATCGACGCCGACCGGGTTCTCGGGTTCGGAACCCTCCCGACTGCATGGCTCCAGGACCACCTGTATCAGGGAGGGACCGGGCCGCTTGAAGTGTTCTCCGTGGCCATGTACCTCTCGCACTTCATCGCCCCGCTCCTGCTGGCGTTTCTCATCTGGGCGGCGTGGAACGGCCGTGGTTTCGCCGACTTGCTCTTCGGCCTCCTTGTCGTCTCCATTCTTGGCAGCATCACGTTTCTGCTCGCGCCGACCGCGCCGCCCTGGCTCGCTGCCGAGCAAGGGCTCATCGCGCCCATCCATCCGATCATCAAGGACGGCCTCATCGATCTACACCTGAACACGCTTGCCGCTCACAAGGGTGATGCCTCGAGCTACAACGTGGCGGCCGCGATCCCGTCGCTGCACGTCGCGTGGCCGGTACTGGCCCTGCTCGTGATCCGAAAGCATCGCCTCCCCCGCTGGCTCTTCGCCGTGCAGGGGCTACTCACGGCCGGAGTCGTGTTCGCCGTCGTCTACACGGGCGAGCACTATCTCGTTGACGCCGTTGTCGGCGTCTTCTACGCGCTCGCAGCCTGGTGGCTCTTACAACGCGCCCTGGGAGCCGGACGCGTGCTGCGAGCCGCAGCTGCGACGTCCGACTAGGTCCTTGGGTTCCAGGATCGCCACGCTCAGGCGTTCTGACGGGACGCTCGTTTGCGAACGGTGCGTTCTTGCTTTCTCGGCACCGGCGCGGATGAAGGGACTGCTGGGGCGCAAATCGCTCCCTGCGGGCGAGGGCGTGCTTCTCCGGCCGGCGGGCTCGATTCAGACCATGTTCATGCGCTTCGCCATCGACGCCGTTTTCCTCGACCGGGACCTGAGAGTCGTCGACGTAATCCCGAACCTGCGTTCGTGGCGGCTCGCGGGTCGGCGCGGCGCCCGGACCGTACTCGAGCTTCCTGCAGGGGAGGCGTCGCACCGCGGCATCCGGCCGGGCGAGCGGCTCGTGCTAGGCGAAGAAGAGCGCCACGAGCCCGCCGAACGCTAGGAACGGTCCGAACGGGATCGTTCGCCGCCGCGCTTCTTGTCCTCCGCGGAGGAGGATGGCGCAGGCGACGAGGAAGACGGCCAGCAAGGCGACGACCAGGGCAGAAACGACCGCAGCTCCGAGGCCCGCGCCGAGGAGCAGCGCGAGCTTCACGTCCCCCATTCCCATCCCCTGCGGATAGACGAGGATCGGGAGCAAGAAAAACAGCGCCGCGCCGATCGACGCGAGCACCCATTCGAGTCCTCGATCCGGGAAGAAAAGGAGCTGGGACGCCAGGACGACAGCCGTGGCCGGCAGGACGATGCGGTCCGGGATGATCCGACGCTCCAGGTCGATCACCGATAAGACGAGCAACACGACTGCGAAGAAAGATCCGATGAAGGCCTCCGGCTCGAGCCCGAACCGGGCGAAGCAGCCGGCGACGAGGACGAGCCCCGCAAACGCCGCTGCGGCGTTCCGCGTCCGAAAAGCAGGCGACTCGATTGCGGCGCCGACCGGCGGACCTTCGCTCGGGGTGGACAAACTAGTGCCGCTCCGCGCGCACTTCGTTCAGACCGACGTGCATGCGCTCGAGGTTCGCCGCGAGCTCGTCGAAGGACTCCCACTTGGGATGGACGTGGAGGTTCGTGACCTCCGGGATGTGGTCGTCCTCCGCAACGAGCACTACCGTCGTGCCGGCATGCAAAGCCTCGACCACCGCGGCGGTACGCGCGGCCTCGGACAGCGAGCCCGTGGCGTCCAGGATCAGCACGTCAGGGCGATTTCTCTCGACGGTCGGGAGCACGTCACTGACCTTGCGGAGCACGGAGACCTTCAGCCCGGCTCGCGCGAGGAGGAACCCGGCCATCCGCTGGAAGCGGCGGTCCTGAGCCGCCACGAGCACATGGAGGCGATGGAGCGCCTGGACGTTCCCCAGGTCCGGAGGAGCTTCTGACATCGGTGATTCCTGCCTGCCTGAATTTCCTCGCTTCAGGCATGCGGGTACACCGCCCAACGGGAGGGATGAAACAGGTCCTTGGTCGGGTGTGGCCGCTGGTGGCCGGCCACCCTAGACGTATTCGTACAGCGGGCTGTCGACGAGGCCGTGCTCGTAGGCATATCGAGCCGCCTCGGTTCTGTTGGCGAGATCGAGCTTCCGGTAGATGTTGGTGAGGTGGAACTTCACCGTCTGCTCCGTCACCCAGAGCTCCTTGCCGATGGCCGAGTTCGAAAGGCCTCGTGCGACCGCTTTCAGGATCCCAAGCTCTCGCTCGGTCAAGCCGCTGGCTTTTCCGACCGCGGCGTCGCTCGACTCGGGAACCCCGATCGCGTGGAAGACGGTGCCTTCCACCGCCTGCCGGATCGCCGACGGAAGGTCCACAGGGTTGACGCTCTTGACGATGTAGCCGCTCGCTCCATGCCGAAAAGCTGCCTGGATGTGCTCCGGATCGCTGAAGACCGAGAGCACGATGACCTTCACCTTCGGACAATGCTTGCGGATCCCGTCCAGGCACAGAAGCCCGTCCATCTGTGGCATCCGCATGTCGAGCAAGACGACGTCGGGACTCAACCGACGTACGAGTGGAAGCACCTGGCTCCCGACCGATGCCTCCCCGACGACCTCGATGTCTTCCGCCGGCTCGAGGGCATGTCGGATGCCCTCGACCATCAGGCGGTGATCGTCCGCAATAAGAACCTTCATGGCCGCAGCTCTCCCCTTCCGCTTTGACTTCTCTCCCACAAGAATCCAAACGCTTCGCTCACAAGTTCTCAACACCTTTTTCCACACGTACCGGAAGAAGGTCCAGTCCCCCTAGACTTGCGTCAACTCTTAGGCACCCTCCCGTTTTCGCCTCTCCCGCACAGATTCTCCGTCGCGCAGAGCGGGGGAACAAGGGCCGAGCGGCCTATCCGGTGTTGAGTTATCTCAACACTGCGGCCGAGCGTTTACCGGCGGTAGAGCTCGAAGTGGACCGCCGGGTGAGACAGCGCCCAGGCTTTCAGGAAGAAGAGGAGCTCGGTCTCGAGATCGTCCCCGTGGCCGCGGTCGGAGACGACGATGGTGCGATTTCCGCGGCGGTGGACCTCGGTCCGATTCCTAGCTAGCGCCTCGACGAGATCGTCGACCGCGTCGGCATCGCTCAGACGCACGACGTGCCGGGTCACGACTGGATCGCATCGAGCCGCTCCCGTCTCAACGGCCGCCCGTCTCGTCTGCCCTTGGCGGGTCCCGCGTGGAGAATTTCCGCTCGGACGCCCGGGTGGCTCGACTCCCAGGTCTGCAGGAGCGCGCGGAGTTCGCGATACGCCGCCTCTTCCGCCACGCCATCCGGGAGCGGCACGGAGAGACTGTCCCTCCCCTCGAGGGCCGCTCGGCCCTGGACCCGCCTGACGAGGTCGACGAGATCGTCCAGGAGCGCGGGCTCGACTCTCGTGCGCACGATGAGATGCCGTTTGTTGTTCAGGGCACGCCGCGACGCGACCCGCTGGTAGACCCCCGCCACGAGCGGGACGCCCGCCAGACCCCCCACCCACCTAAGGAGCCGCAGCCTCTCCGTCTTCGACCTCTTTCGCTCTACGCCACAGTCTTCGGATATTGAAGCTATCGCCCGACGGCCGACTGTTTAACCCCCACGCGGAGCGAAAAGACCGCTCGGAGCGGAAAGTTCTTTGTTCCTTGAAACGAGTGAGGGGAGCGCTTGCGCGCTCCCCTCTGCGCTCTCGGTTGCCGTTCTCTACTTGTTCTTCATCCCGATCTTCGACGCGACCTGACTCGGAGACGTGACATTACTCCTGACCGTCATCCAGTAGGTCGCGTTCTGGTCGGTCACGGCGCTCGACTTCGTATTGAAGTTGTAGATGTACTGGCCAGCCGAGGCGTCGTAGCGCATCGTGTTGCCGGTGTCCGACGCGCTGGTCGAGTAAACGTCCTCATTGATCGGGGGCGGAGGCGTCGAAGCGTTCGCGAGGCTGAGGCCGATCGTCGGTGCTAGCCCCGGCACGGGCGCGCCCGCGCAGTCGGTGATCCGAACCTTCACCGGAATCGTGCTTCCGTACTTGAAGACGCTCGACCCGTCCGGATTGATCGGCGGCTGGATGGCACTCATGTTGTAGAGCAGACCAACCGTCTGGCTCTTCGTAGCGCTGCCGCCGTCCCCGTCGTTGACACTGATCTGGATCGTGTAATTGCCGGCGGCATATGAGTGCGATGCGCTAATCGACCGACCCGAGATGGAGGTGCTGTTGCTGTCACCCCAATTGATCGTCCCCGTGATCGGGTCGTAAGTCTCGGTTGCCGGATCAAAGACCGTAAACGAGACGTTGACAGTGTTGCCAGCGAGGCAGGCGGCCGCAGACACGCCGGTCGCTACGAAGCTCTGAATCTGCGGCGCGACGTTGCCGACGGTTACCGGCTGGTTCGCCGTCCCGCTATCTCCGTCGGAATCGGTGAAGCGCACCGAGACCGTCGGGTTCGCAGGACCGTCGGGGAAGTCGCACTCGAAGCTGCCAGTCTGACTCCCGTTGTTGCCCGTCACGCTGAATGAGCCTGAAGCGAGATCTCCACCCGTTCCGCACGCCGGATACCCCGAGGCGAGGCTGTACGTGTCATCGCCCGGATCGTTGACGGTGAACTGGTACGTCTTCGTCTCGCCCTCATTTGGGCTGGCTGGCGCGCTGGTGTAGCTGACTTGTGGCTCGACGTTGTTGACCGTGACGGCGTGGCTGTCCGAATCGCTGCCGCCGTCGCCGTCGCTGGCCGAGACGCTCACCTCGGAGCCGGCCGGCACGGGGCCGTCCGGGAAGGTGCACTTGAAGCTCGAGGCGCCGACGGAGCCGGCCACGAGCGAGCCCGGGCCGCAGTCGGCCGAGATGGTGAGCGTGTCCGAGCCGGGGTCGGAGGCGCTGAAGCTGAAGCTGCGCTCCGCCGTCGTCGACTCGTCCCAGCTGTAGGTGTTGCCGGCGGCCAGCGTGACCGTCGGGTCGAGGTTGTTGACCGTGACCGAGGCGGTGTACTCGGTCTCGCCATTGTCCTGGTCTCTGATCTTCCCCTTGACGGTCCGTGTCCCGTCGTCCGTCGTAGGACACAGCGCGTTCGCGCTTGCACCGAATGCCCCGTACCCGGAACCGCAGTCAAATGCGTACGTGAACCCGGCCCCGGCGTCGACAGGGGAAGCGTCGCTCGGAAGCGTGAGCGAAAGGCTGATATCCGAGCCCTCGCTCGCGAAGGCGGGCGCGCTGAAAGTTGCTGTGGGTGCGACATTCGCCACCGTAACCCCGGCTGCTGATGCAGCCGAAGAAAGGCCGTGGTTGTCGGTCACCGTCAGTGAGACCGTGTAGCTCCCGTTGTCCGTACACGTGAAGGTCGGACTCTGTGCCGTGGCGCTACTGAACGAACAGCCGGCCGCGGCGCGAACGCCGGCGCCCTTCGTGAAGCTCCACGCATAGGTAAGCGTGTCGCCGGCATCGGGATCCGATGATCCCGAGCCGTTGAGGCTGATCGCTGCGCCTTCGTTGCCGGAATACGGGCCGCCTGCCGAAGCGGTCGGAGCGTGATTTGTTACCGCCGAGACAACGACGTCGACATGGGCGTTGCCACCGCAACTGTTTCCGTTTTTGGGATTGGTCCCAGACACGGTGAGGTCGATCCGCACTGTGCCGGCTCCCGTGAAGGTGACGGCGAAGGTGCTGGCGCTGCCAGAACTCGGGCTGGCGGTGCCGGGAGTCGCTCCTTGACCAGCCGCCGTCCAAGCGTACGTGGACAGCGTGCAGTTATTCCCGACGGCTGAGTAAGTGACGGAGTCGCCGACGGTGGCTGTCGTGCCGGTCGGCGTGATGTCGACATCCGCGTCCGTAAAGCTCCATGTCGCAGTCCCCGACACGCTGCCTGTCGCGGTCACGCTGTAGTCGGCGACGAACCAGTCGGGAAGATTGAAGTGGTCTGAGATTGCGCCGCTTTCGTCAGCAGTGACGTCGACGTCTCGACGCCAGGTCTCGCCCGCGTCGTCGTTGACGCGAATGTGCACGGCCTCCCCGGGGGCCCAGTTCGCGCCCGAGAGGGTTACGAGCTCACCTGGGGCGTAGTCGGCCTTGTCGGACCAGACCGATGGCGGCGGAGGGGATTCGACGGCGGCTTTGGACGAGCTCGCAAACGCAAGCGCGGTCAGAAGGACCATCGCAAAAAGGGCGAAGGCTGTCGCCTTCCGCCCGTGTGAACGGATCCAACCGACTGTCTGTGTTGCCGCCATAAAACTCAAACTCCTCTCCCCGTTGAAAGCCTCCTCAGGTGGCCGCCGCCCCGGGGGAGCGCTGAAGTCGAAGCTAGAACTCCGCGCAAGGGAATCAACCCCCCGTTGGTCCAGACACACACCGACGCGAGTTGAGCCGCAGTTCGCGGCGCTGGCTGAATCCGACCGCAGCAACCCAGACCCCTTCCCTAGTCCCGTTCGCCCGAAGGCCGCACCCTGCGTAAAAATGGCCGCAGTACGCAGGGGGCCCTCTGATGATGCCCGTCTGCTCCGAGGGTGTCTATGGGCCGCCCGGCCCATAGACCGTTGAGACTTCTCAACACGCAATGAGCCGAGCGGCCTATTGCTGGCGCGCGTCAAGCGGCGGAGACTGCGGGAGGGAAAGTCGGCGCGGAAGGCGTCGTTAGGCGGCGAATACCGGGGAGAGCTGCTGTGGCAAAGAAACCTTTATCCGAAGCCGGCGCACAACGACTCGGCGAACTGCTTCATCGCGTGGGTGCACGGCGCCCCGATATTCGGTCTGCCGTCGCAATCGCGCGTCGGTACACTCGCGCGCCCGGCTCGCAAAACGGGTCGCAGGATGGGGCCGGGATCGCACTCATTGCCCGCGTGGCCGACCTCCTCGCACAGCGGGCGCTCGATCATTCATGGAAGCGCTCCGACATGGGCAAGATCGCGGACACCGTCGCCCGCATCACGGGCCTGCCCATTGAATTGGTTCGCCTCGAGATCCACGCGCGCGTGGCGCGCGACCCCCGGATCATCGCTCTTTCGCCGCCTGTTGCCATCGAGACCGAGCTGAAAGTCTTCTACGCGCTGACCGATGTCCGAGACGTCTCGCTCTGGACGACGACTGAGGCTCGTGGAATGACCTCCGCGTTCAGCGCAGGCTCCGGCAAACCGGGCCGAAGCGCCAAGCTCGTGGCACGCGCAGTGCTCGACCAGGAGGGCCGCGAGCAGCGTTCCGGGGGACTGCAGGGGGTCGCCGTCCTTCGCTGGCAACGTCCCGAAGCTGCGCTCGTCTTCGCCGCGCGCGAGCAAGGCGCGGGGCTGTCGGTCGCTGCCGCAAGAGAGACGGGCGCGGTGCTCACTCTGGTGCTCGAACGTGAGGCCCTACTCCTGAGAAGTGCCGCTCGGGAGCGCGCGCTCGTGGAAGGGGGCGAACGTCTTCTTGCCAGGCTCGGCTTCGATCTTCACGACGGCCCCATTCAGGACATAGCAGCGCTGGCCGGCGACGTCCGCCTGCTGCGCGGGCAGCTCGGGGTCGCTCTTAGTGCTGCGGGAGGATCGCCCATACTCCTTGGCCGGATCGACGACCTCGAAGCGCGGATCTTCGCCGCCGATCGTGCTTTGCGCGACATCGTCCATTCGCTCGAGTCCCCGTCCGTTTCCAGGCGGCCGCTCGGCGACGTGCTGCGCCGCGAGATCGACGCATTCGCGGCACAGGCCGAGATCGACACCGACCTCGTCGTGCGCGGTGAGTTCTCGGAGCTCACCGACTCGCAGCGGATCGCTCTCGTCCGCATCATCCAGGAATCGCTCACGAACATTCGCGAGCACAGCGGCGCCACGAAGGTGTCGGTATCCGTCACCCGGACGCGCGACGAAATCGCTGCCGAAGTATCCGATAACGGGCGCGGGTTCGATGTCGAACGGACGCTCGTTCGCACGGCGCGTAACGGCCGGGTCGGCCTGCTCGGCATGAGCGAAAGGGCCCGTCTCCTCGGCGGGCGCTTCGACGTGCGCAGCCGTCGAGGCGGACCCACGACGATCTCCGCGATCCTCCCCGCCTGGCGCCCGGCAACGGCAGCCTCCGTCGCTACACAGGCGGAAGTACTGAGAATCGGTTAGCCGGCGCCTTCCATTTTTCTGTGACCGCCCAAGGGGAGCGGCAAGAGGCGCGGAGCGGATTTGAACCGCTGTACGGGGCTTTGCAGGCCCCTGCCTAACCACTCGGCCACCGCGCCGGGACGGTTTTCATCGTATCCCGCGCAGTATTCGGGCGAGGAAAACTTGAGAGGAGAGGCCACTCGTGCGCAGAATGCAGGCTAGTCGGGTGACGCGGACCTTGTCCCGGGGTTGATGGCGCGTCATCTCGACTGGAGCCCCGGCCCCCTACCGGGGCTCCGCTTCGCTCAGTGCCCGATGGCCGATAGCGCCGTGCCCGGAGCGAGCCGGCGCCGCTCGCGGAGGAGGGCGAAGCGCGAGCGACGCTCGGCCCGTCGGCTCTCGGCGATGGCCGAGACAAGCTCTCCGCTCCGGGCGCGGCGCAGTAAGTCCTGGTGGCGAACGCGGTCGACGGCTCGATGGCTGTCGGGATGCACGCTTTCTGGACGGAGAGGAGCGGCGTAATCTTCCCTTGTGGTCACCTCCCTCTCAGACGCTCGCCTGGTAGCCCGTTGCCGCGAGGGGGACGAGGCCGCCTGGAGCGAGCTGGTCACCCGCTTCTCGCGCTACGTCTACGCGATCATCAGCCAGGGGTTCGGACTGCGCGCCGAGAACGCCGAGGACGTCTTCCAGGAAGTCTTCGCGCGGGCGTACCAGCACCTCGGGCGTCTGCGCGAGGACGAGGCCATCAGACCCTGGATCGCGCAGCTCACGCGCCGCCTCTGCATCGACCAGATCCGCTCGGGCTCCCGCGAGCAACTGAGCGACGAGGAGCTCGAGCCGGCGGACGTGGACGAGACGCTCGACACGCTCGTGGAGGCGCTCGCCGTCCACGAAGCTCTAGCCGAGCTCCCCGAGCACTGCCAGGAGATCCTCGACCGCTTCTTCGCGCGCGACGAGAGCTACCAGACGATCGGCGCCGCTCTCGACATTCCGGCCGGCACGATCGCCAGCCGGATCTCGCGCTGTCTCGCAAAGCTCCGCGAGCTGTTCGAGGGAAGAAAACCGACCACCGACCCGTCCTGAGAGCAATGACCCCGAACGGCCACTACGACGAAGAGCGCCTCGCAAAGCTCCTGCGGGCGCTTCCTCCTGCGCCTGAGGGCTGGGTTAGGGCCGCGCAGGAGCTCCCGCGCGTGCGGCGCGAGCTCGATGACATCGTGGAGCGGGCCGTCGCCGACGCCGAGTTCCGCAAGGCATTGATCGCGGATCTCGAGGCCGCCTTGCGCTCCGAAGGCTACGAGCCCGAGGCGATCCCCCTGGACGAGCTGCGCAAGCGCATCTCGGACTCGTAGGTGCGCTAGGACTCGAAGGGAGCCGCAGCGATGCGCTCGCGGATCCCGGCCTGCATCGCCCGCGCTGCCCAGCAGCCGGGTTTCCGCTCGGCCTGGTCGGCGATGAGTCCCGTGAAGCCTTCCTTGAAGTCGAGCCGCGGATAGGCGGCAAGAACAGCGCTGACCGTGGGCGGGCTCACGTCGCCGTGGCGGTCGCCCCCGACATCGAGCCCCGTCGAGTGCCAGAGGAGGAAGGCCTCCGGCCCGTCGCCCAGCTCGACCTTCGTCGCGACGTGGAGGCGGATCGCCTCGGCGAGGGCTTGTGAGCGCTCCGGCGGCCAGTCCTCCAGGGCCGCGAGCCGCGCGGCCGCGGCGGCGCCGTCCTCCTCGAAGCAAGCGCCCGTGTCGAACTCCTCGACGAGGCCGATGTCATGGAGAAGAGCAGCGACGTAGAGAAGTTCGGTGTCGAAACCGATCTGATCCCGGTCGGCGAGCGCCACCGCGAAGAAGTGGCTGCGGAAGGCGTGGTTGGTCAGAAAGAGAGGCTGGACCGAGCGGATCAAATCCTCCGCCTGCCGCGCGAGCCGCGAGTCGGGGCGCCTCGCCATGACGGCTCCGACCACTAGGCGTCCCCGGACTTCAGGAGCGGATGAAGGGGCTCGAACCCTCGACCTTCTGCATGGCAAATCGGCGGCACCGTTAGGCTAGATCGACGTATTCGGGGACAAAGTTCGGGACAAAGAACGTTGGCTGTTGTGGAACGTGGCGTGGGACACGAACCAGGCGATTGTCCCATTAGTAGGCGCGACCCCGTCACCTGTGGGCGGCCCACCGCTGTCGCGGAAGCCGTGCGACCTCCGATCTGTCACGCCGGAGGTCGCGGGTTCGAGTCCCGTCGCTCCCGTAAAAGTCCCTGCAAATCGCCATATTGTGTTGCCAGGCGAGACGCGAGAACGGGCCCGAGTACACGAACGTGCGTTCGAGGCCGGGCGAAACGGCCAAAAACGGCGCGAAACCCGGTTCGAGGGGCACGATTTCAAGCCGTTTGCGGCCGCGTCGGAACCGAGCGCGAAGGCGGCCTGCGACTACACAGAATGGCCGGCGGTCAAGGCTCTCTTAGCCGCCGCCGTCGAATCCAGCAGCAGCCCATCTGGCCCGCCGTCCCCACCGCGTAGCGTGCCAAAATTAGCGTCCTGCCCGCACATCGCAGGTGCCAGCGACACGCACCGGAATGTTGGCGCTCCACACGACGACGGAGCGCTCAGGTCCAGGGAGGTCCCGCCATCGCTCGTCCGACGCCCGAACAGCTGGTCGAACTCTGGAATCTGAGGACGATGCCGACCGAGAACGTTCGCTTCTCGCAGTCCTACGTTGATGACGAGGTCGGCCCTGACGGCAAGCCACTCTGCTCGGCGATCGTCGCGTTGCTCGTCGACGATCCTTCCGTCTTTTCGGATATGCATCGTCTGCCGACTGACGAGATTTGGCACTTCTATCTCGGCGACCCGATCGAATTGCTACTGCTTCACCCCGATGGCCGTGACGAATTGGTCATCCTCGGACACGACGTCCTCGCCGGCCAACGCGTGCAGACGGTTGTTGTGGCCGGGGTCTACATGGGCGCGCGCTTGCGGCCCGGTGGCGAGTTCGCCGTCTACGGCAACACGATGGCCCCAGGCTTCGTGCTCACCGACTTCGAGGCCGCCGGCGCGGAGGAGTTGATTGCGGGGTGGCCGCAGCGGGCTGAGCTGATTCGCGCGCTGACTCGCGATTAGGGAAGTGCAGCCGGCCGACTGACCAGGCTGTCGGATGCCGTGCCACACACCGGCGCCCCTCGCCCAGACGGTCACGTCGACGGACGCGCCCGTCGCAGTCGCCAGCGAGGCAAGGGGCGCCGGCTCCGTCCGCCAGGACGCCGCGGTGCCCATTCGACGACGCTTTAGGCGGCGGATCGGTGGGCGGTCACCGCGGCAGCGGGTCCGGGCCGGTCGCGGTCACGAAGCGCTGCGGGACCCAGTCGTCGACGTGGACGAAGCCATCGAACGTCGCCCCCTCGAGGACGCAGGAGTCGTAGAGCGAGCGGCGGTAGAACTTCACGTGGGTGAAGTCCTCGAAGAGCACGTAGTACGGCTCGGTGTCGGCGTTCTGGAACTGTTGCCAGGTCAGGGCCGCTCGATGCTCGCGGGAGAAGGCGTCGACCTCCTCACCGACGACGATCCCCAGATGTTCGAGGCCCATCCGGTAGACGCGCTGGTGGACCGGCGGGATGAGCTCGATGAGCGACACCGGCATCCCATCGAGCACCACGAGCGGCTCGGCGAGGACGATCTTCGAGATCGGCCGGCCGTTCCAGACGTCCTCGAAATTGGCGGTCGCGTGGCGTTCCAGCAGGGTCCGCTGATGGACGTACAGGTCCCAGTCGGGCACGCGCACTGCGAGATGGCTGAGGGCGTACGGCGCGATGTCGATGCTCCGCGCGATGAGCCGGTCGGCTGCGTCTTCGCAAACGCGCGGTAGTCCCCGATGATGTCGGCGATCGGATCGGGCATCGACTAGAAGCTCCCTCCAGCGTCATCCTACGAGACAGCGACGGCCCGCTCCAGCCGGAGTGGCCGGGATCGTCGGAGGGGATCGATGACGACCGCCATCCTGTGGAGCGCCCTCGCGACGGCTACAGCGATCCCAGCCGCGGACGATGATCCTGCGGCGCCGGTTCGCTGTGCGCCCAGCGCGTGCGGCCGTTGTCGAAGTGGGCACCACATCGACTACGCACGTACTACACAGGCCCTGCCGGGTGGTAGCCGGTCGTAGCCGGTCACAGCCGGTTCGCCCGACGAAGAAATGCCTGCTGTAGCGGTAATTCCGGGTCGGAACCCGCTGTGGCCCGTTGTGCCGTACCGGTCTGTCACGCCGGAGGTCGCGGGTTCGAGTCCCGTCGCTCCCGTAAAAATCCCTGCAAATAAGCATATTGCGTTGTCGGTTCAGACGCCAGACTCGGGGCCGACTACACAAACTGGTGTTCGAGGAGGGCCGAAACAGTGAAGAACGGCCCGAAACCGTCCGAGGGTCACGAGTTCAAGCCGTGTTCGCCCGCGGCGAGACCGACCGCGAAGGCGGCGTGCGGCTACACAGAATGACCGGAGGTCACGGCTCGCGCGTCTACGCGGAGCAGTCGTTGAACTTCTCGCCTCACGCTCCTGCGGAACTCGCCATGACGTCTCGCTCCTCTGATGGGTCGCCCACCGATCGACCAGCCCGTCGTACCTTACGGCCGGCGGCGATCTTCTTGGCGATGTAGTCCGCGTCGCGGCCCACGCCCTGGATCTGTTCGGAGGAAACGGAGTAGAGGAACTTGAGACCGATGAAGTAGAGGCCGGGCTCCGATCCGACGACCCCTCGTTTGTGCAAGGGCTCTTGGGGGCCGAGGACGGGGAGGTCGATCCAAGAGAACCCGGGGTGGAATCCCGTACACCACACGACGTTGGC